>Ga0070668_100003891_pt1 | contig 11027 bp, 10 predicted proteins | sample KBSS43metaG_FD_64661 | JGI IMG/M metagenome (GOLD analysis project Ga0070668, IMG submission 64661) | Switchgrass rhizosphere microbial communities from Kellogg Biological Station, Michigan, USA - KBS S4-3 metaG | ecosystem: Host-associated > Plants > Roots > Rhizosphere > Soil ... | reverse complement strand
GCCGCGATGGAATCGTTCTTTTCCTTGCTGCAAAAGAACGTTCTCGACACGCCTCGCTGGCGCACCCGGGAGGAACTGCGGCTGGCGATCGTGTCCTGGATCGAGACGAAGTACCACCGCCAACGCCGTCAACGGGGGCTGGGCAAGCTCACCCCAGTCGAGTTTGAGACCATCTACACCATTACGCGGGTATCGACTTGTCCGCGTTCCCGGTGCTGTCGCGGACGATCAATTCGGTCTTGAGAAACGATCGCGTGGGTGGTCGATTCGGATCTTTGAGCCGATTTACCAGCAGTTCGGCTGCGGTTTCGGTGAGTGAGTGTACCGGTTGGCGCATCGTGGTGATCGACGGCGTGAACCGGCGCGCGATTTCGATGTCGTCGTAGCCCGCCACTGCCACGTCTCCGGGAACAGTGAGGTCGGCCTCGTGCGCTGCTGCGATGACCCCGAGTGCGATCAGGTCATTGCCGCACACCACGGCGTCAGGGCGGCGTGCTGGGCGACGGAACAGTTGTTGTCCTGCTTCGTAGCCCCAGTTCTCGGAGAACTGGCCGAGCAGCATGCGCTTGCCCCGCCGCGCGTCGGGCTCCAGTGCGGCGAAGGCGGCCTGCCGGTGCTCGCCCGACCAGTTCGTCCGATCGCCGCCCACGTAGGCGAGGCGAGTACGGCCGATGGCGTGGAGGTGTTTCACCACCTCGCTGATCGCGTGGTAGTCGTCCATCGCGACGAAATCGCCGGTGAAGCCGTCCGTTCCCCGGTCCATTTCGACCGTTGGCACGACTTGTGCCGCGTTGTTCAGGGTCGGCGCGCTCAGCTTCCGGTGGCACGGGCTGACCAGCAGGCCGTCGACATGCCGGTCCAGGAGCATGTTCACCCGGTCTGCCTCGATGTCCGGGTCGTCGTCGGAGGTGCACAGCATCATCGCGTACCCCTTGCTGCGCAGATACCTCTCGGTGGATTGGATCAACGGGGGAAAAAACGGGTTGTCGATCGTCGGGACGATCATCGCGATCGCCTGGGTCGACTGTCGCCTCAGTGCTCGGCCCAGCTGGTTGGTGCGGTAGCCCAGCCTGGTCACCGCAGCCAGCACGGCGTCGGCTGACTCTTGGCGCACGCCACGGGAGCCGGTCAGTACCCGCGAGACTGTCGCGGTCGAAACGCCGGCGAGCCGGGCCACGTCGTGGATGCTTGCTCGGCCGCCTGGTTCGGCAGTCGAGGCGGAGGCCTTGGTCAAGTCGGGTCCTTTCCCCGGTCTTCTGAAGCAGGTTGTCACGAGGCCGGGCAGTGCGCCCGGCCGCAGCTCTCGTGACCTCTTGACAAGGTTGCCGGTCAGAAGAGAGGATCTTGCCGCGGCAAACGTTTACCATAGCTGTCCAACGCCTCAGCAGGGGACACTTTCGGCAAACGTTTACCTAAGCTAAGGAGTGTGCCGGCGGGCGCCGGGTCGCTGCCGGTGCTTCTGCTGTGTGGCCGGGGCGCCGTTCGCCTGCGGTGGTAGCTGTCTTCACGATCGGGGAGGGTCATGAAGGACGCGCGGGACTCGATGCTGCGCTCTTGCGGTCCACGCCTGCCAAAAAGGCGGGTCGTGCTGCCGCTCGTGAGCCTTGTGGCGTTGCTTGCCGGGTGCTCCGGCGCGTACCAGCCTGCGGGAGAGAGCGCTGCCGCATCCCCGACGACCGTGCGGATGGTGCAGGAATGGCCGGTCGCGGACGCGATGTGGATCCCGTGGGTGGTGGCGAAGAAGAACGGCTTCTACCGCGAGGCCGGCGTGGATGTCCAACTCATCCCGCCGCCGAACAGCGCCGCGACGATCCAGTACCTGGGAACCGGGCGGGCTGACGTCGGCTTCAGCACCTCGATGGACATCGTGTTCGCGAAGGCGCAGAACGTCCCGGTCGTCAGCATCGCGGCCTATGGCGGGAAGAACAACTGGGGCCTGCTGAGCCTGCCCGGACAACCCACGGCGCTGAAGGACATCAAGGGCAAGACCATCGGTACCTACAACGATTCGTGGTCGAAGGCGCAGCTGCGCATGATGCTGCAGTCGGTCGGACTGGGGCTGGACGACGTCAAGCTCGTGACGGCGTCGTCGGACACGGTGCCGCTTCTGTTGCAGCACAAGGTGGATGCGATAACCGGGGTCACCAACGCCGAAGGAAGCGAGCTCGCGTCGCAGGGCGTTGCCGACTACGTGATGACGCCGGCCCGTGACCACGGAGTGCCGGATTCGCCGGTGTGGGGGCTTTCGGCGAACACGGACTGGCTGGCGAAGAACCGGGGCACCGCGGTCGGGTTCATGCGGGCGACCATCCGTGGGTGGCAGTACGCCCTGGCGCATCCCGAGGAAGCGGTGCGCAGCTTCCTCGCGGAGTTCCCGACCGCCGAATCGCCGGAGTTCGCCACCCGGCAGTGGGCCGACACCGCCGGCTTGTTCGGTCCGGTCGTCGACGCGAAGACGATCAGGCAGACGGACGCCATGTGGGCCGGCCTGCTCGACGCGGCCGTCAAGGCGAATCTGGTCCCCCACGCCGGGGCGCCGGGAACCCACTACACGAACGAAATCTTGGACGCATCGTGAGCAAGGTACTGCTGGCCGGGGAGTCGTGGACGACGACCTCCACCCACACCAAGGGTTTCGACTCGTTCGTCACCTCCACCTACGCCGAAGGTGCGACGTCGTTCGTCGCAGCTCTGCGGGACGCCGGGCACGAAGTCACGTACCTGCCCAACCACGTCGCCGCGGACCGCTTTCCCGCCACCGCGGACGAACTCGGCGAGTACGACCTGGTCGTCCTGAGTGACATCGGAGCCAACACCCTGCTCCTGCACCCCGCGACCTTCGGGGGCGGCGAGCGCCGGGCCAACCGGCTGTCGGTGCTCGCTTCGTGGGTGGAACAGGGCGGAGCGCTGATGATGGTCGGCGGCTATCTGAGTTTCCAGGGCATCGAGGGCAAAGCCAACTACCGCAACACGCCGATCGCGGGCATCCTCCCGGTCGAGATGGAGAGCGGGGACGACCGGGAAGAGACACCGCAAGGCGTCGCCCCGGTCGTGGTCGAGCCGGCGCACCCGGTCGTGCGCGGGCTACCGGCGACCTGGCCGCCGGTACTCGGCTTCCAGCGGGTCACCGCTCGCGCCGGGAGCACTGTGGTGGCGACTGTCGAAGGCGGCCCGTTGCTGGTCTTCGGCCGGGCCGGAGCGGGCACGGTCGCCGCGTTCACCTCCGACATGGGGCCGCACTGGCTGCCGGACGAGTTCGTCCGCTGGGACGGCTACGCGCGCCTTTGGCGTCAGTGCGTGGAACACCTCTGCGCGAAAGCCGTACCCGGTTCGCCCGGCGACCCCGGGGACCGCCCGGCGGTGGTGGCTCCGTGAACGCGGCCGACACGGTGCCCGCCGCACCGCCGGACGGGCTCGTCCGAGCGCAACGCCTGGCCATCGCCGTCGCCGATCGGGTCGTCGCGGAGGCCGAGCCGGGGCAGACCGAGGCGGAAGTGCGCGACTTCACCGACCGGCTGGTCGCCGAGCTCGGCGGAGTGGGGGTGTGGACCCCGACGGTGGTCGGCTTCGGCGCGGGCACGCTCAGCTGTTTCCCGACCGACCGGCCGAGCGAGCGTCCGTTGTGGAACATCGACCTCGGGATCGTCGACGTCCACCCGGTCACCCCGGACGGCTGGTGGGGCGACTGCACCCGGACCCTGGTCCGCGGGGAAAACCCCGGGCACCGGGCCGCGATGGCCGAAATCCGGCGGATCCACGAGACGACCTTGGCCGCCGCGGTGCCGGGCATGCGTGCCTGCGATCTGTTCGGCGCGTTCGACGAAGCGTTGCGGCCCAGCGGTCTGCGGTTGCTCGACCGGCTGAACAACATCGGTCATTCCCTCGACCGGGAGACCTCGTACGACCTCGGCTACCTCGATCCCTGGAACGAAACCCCGCTGTGGGGAGCGTGGGCCGTCGAGCCCTTCGTCGGAAACCACCTCTGGGGCGTGAAGCTGGAGGACGTGCTGTGGTTCGGACCGCACGACGTGGTGGTGGTGCGATGACTGCCACCCGGTCGGTCAAACTGGAAATCCGAGCCGTGGGCCAGCGGTTCGAACGGACCCAGGCGCTGTCACCCACCTCCCTCTCCGTCGCGGAGGGCGAGTTCGTGTCGATCATCGGGCCATCGGGGTGCGGGAAGAGCACGCTCTTCAACATCGTGTCCGGGATCCGCGAACCCGCGGAGGGACAGGTCCTGCTCGACGGCGCCGATGTCACGGGCACGCCGGGCAAAGTGGGGTATCTGCTGCAGAAGGACCTGCTGCTGCCGTGGCAGACCGCGCTCGAGAACATCGTCCTCGGCGCGAAGCTCACCGGGCGCGTTTCCCGTGACGACCGCGATCGTGCGGCCGCGCTGGCGGCGAGGCACGGGCTCGGCGACTTCCTCGACGTGTTCCCGCACGCGTTGAGCGGCGGCATGCGGCAGCGGGTGGCTGTGCTGCGGACGCTCATGCTCGCCAAGGACGTGCTCCTGCTCGACGAACCGTTCGGCGCCTTGGACAGCTTGACCCGGATGGAGATGCAGCGGTGGTTGCTCGAGGTGTGGGCGGAGTACGGCAGCACGATCCTGTTCGTCACCCACGACGTCGACGAGGCGTTGTTCCTGGCGGACCGGGTCGTGGTCATGTCGCCGCGGCCGGGTCGCGTTGAGCACGTCCTCGACGTCGCCCTCCCGCGGCCGCGGGACCTGGGCACCTTCACCGAACCCGCGTTCGTCGCGTTGAAACAGGAACTGCTCGGCAACGTCTACGGTGGGCCGGCCGCCGAACCGCTGCCGGCCGGCCCGTGGCGAGGCCGCTCGTGAACCGGGCCGGACGCCGGGTCCCGCTCTGGGTCCGCGGTGTGGTTCCGCTCGCGGCGATCGCCGTGCTGGTGGCCGGCTGGGCGGCCGTCGTGGCCGTGTTCGGCATCCCGTCGTACGTGCTGCCGTCGCCGGCGGAGACGGTCGCGGCGATCACCGCCGACTGGCCGGAGCTCTCCCGGGGCGCGCTCGCGACCACCCAGGTGTTCGTGGCCGGCTTCCTCGCGGGCACCGCGGGCGGGTTCCTCGTGGCGGTCGTCATGGCCCAGGTCGACTGGGTCCGCCGCGCGTTGTACCCGATCCTCATCGCCAGCCAGGCGGTCCCGATCATCGCCATCGGTGCCGCGCTGGTGATCTGGCTCGGCTTCGGGCTGGCACCGAAGCTGGTGATCGTCGCGCTGATCGTGTTCTTCCCGGTGGTGGTCAACGTCCTCGACGGCCTGGCCGCGGTGGACGAGGACATGGTCGACCTGGCCAGGGCGATGGGGGCGTCCCGCCGGAAGATCTTCGTCACCGTCCGGCTGCCTGCCACGTACACGCCGTTGTTCTCGGCGCTGAAGATGACGGCGACCTTCAGCGTCACGGGTGCCGTGCTCGGCGAACAGGCGGCGTCCAGCAGCGGCGGGCTGGGCACCTACCTGGCCGAACAGCAGTCGCGTCTCAACGCACCCGCGGTCTTCGGGGACATCGTCCTGCTCGCGGTGATCGGGATCGTCGCCTTCGCCCTGATCGCCGGGCTGGAGTGGCTCGCCACCCCGTGGCGGCGGGGGAGCTTGGCGCCGAAGCGGCGAAGGTACCGCCCTGCCGCGGATCCCGCGCAGGCGCTCGACGTCGTCCGAGCCGGCTGAAGGGGGAGTTGCATGCCGATCGTGTCCGCTCCCGACGAACTTCTCGATCTCGATGTCTACGTCAGCCTCTCGCGGCTGGTGCGGCGCGAAGTCTTCCTCAAGTGCGAAGGGTTCAACTTCGGCGGTTCGCTGAAACTGCGGACCGCGGCCTCGATGGTCGCCGCCGCGGAACGCGACGGGAAACTCGGTGACGGCGCGAAACTGATCGAGTCCTCGTCGGGCAACCTGGGCGTCGCGCTGAGTGTCATCGCCGCGGCGAAGGGGATCTCGTTCACCTGCGTGACCGACGACCGGTGCAACGCGACCACTGTCGCGCTGATGCGCGCGCTGGGCACCGACGTGCTGGTGCTGGCCGAGCCGCATCCCGAGGGCGGCCTCCTCAGGGCGCGCATCGACCGCGTGCGCGAGCTGTGCGCCGCGGACCCGGGGTTCGTCTGGCTGAACCAGTACGGCAACGACGCCAACTGGATCGCGCACTACGAGGTCACCGCACCGGCGATCGCGCGCCGCTTCCCCGGGCTCGACGTGGTCTTCTGCGGAACCGGCACCGGTGGGACCGCGATGGGGTGTGCCCGCTACTTCCGCGGCCACGGGCAGCGCACGCGGGTGGTCGCCGTCGACTCGGTCGGTTCGGTGAACTTCGGCGGGCCTGCCGGACCGAGGTTCATCCCGGGCCTCGGCGCCGGAGTCCGGCCCGCCCTGCTCGATCCCGCGCTGGTCGACGACGTCGTCCACGTGCACGAGCGGGACACCATCCGGATGTGCCGGAAGCTGGCGGCGAACGGGATGGTCTTCGGCGGCTCGACCGGCACGATCCTGCGCGGCGCACTCGACTGGCTGGACCGGCACGACCCCGGTGGGCAGCTGAAGTCGGTCGTCATCGCCCCGGATCTCGGCGAGCGGTACCTCAGCACGGTCTACGACGACGAATGGGTCCTGCGCCACTTCGGACCCGAAGCACTGGAACCACTACCCGAGGGAGGACACCGTGAGCCCCGAGTTCGCTGTCGTGCCTGCTGATGCGGTCCGGCGGATTCTGGACCCCGGCCGGCGGACCGTCATCGACCTGATCGAGAAGGCGTACGTCCTGCACGGCAAGGGGGACACGGTCAACCCGCCCTCGTACTTCCTGCGGTTCCCCGACCGACCGGAAGCGCGGATCATCGCGCTGCCCGCCGTCGTCGACGGCGGTGTCGACGTCGCCGGGCTGAAGTGGATCTCGAGTTTCCCGTCGAACCTCGAGAAGGCGTTGCCCCGTGCTTCGGCGGTTCTGGTCCTCAACGACCGTGACACCGGTTTTCCCTTCGCCTGCTTGGAAGCGTCGCTCATCAGCGCGGCCAGGACCGCCGCTTCGGCCGCGCTGGCGACGGTTCACCTGCGTCGCGGCAACACGCAGCCGGTCCGGGCCGGGTTCATCGGCACCGGACCGATCGCGCGTGCCGTCGTGGACTACCTGCTCGCCGCGGGCGTCGTCATCGGCGAGCTCCGTGCGCACGACCGCGACGCCGCCCGCGCAGCCCGGTTCGCGGAGGAAACGGCGCAGGCGGCCGGCTTGGCCCGCGGCCGCACCGCCCAGGATCCGGAGGAGGTCATCCGCGGCTCCGACCTGGTGGTGTTCGCGACTTCGGCGGGAAGCCCGCACATCACCGACCGGAGCTGGTTCGACCACCACCCGCTCGTGCTGAACCTTTCGCTGCGGGACCTCTCGCCCGAAATCGTGCTCGACAGCGTCAACGTGCTGGACGACGTCGACCACTGCCTGAAGGCGGGGACTTCACCACACCTCGCCGAGCAACGCGCGGGAAACCGGGACTTCGTGCACGCGACCCTCCCGGAGGTGATCGACGGTGGCTGGTTCGCTCCGCCGGACCGGACGGTGATCTTTTCCCCGTTCGGCCTCGGCGTGCTCGACCTGGTCCTGGCGCAGTTCGTCCACGAGCGCGCGGCCGCCGAGGGGGCAGCCGTGACCGTGACGGGATTCTTCGCCGGGCTCGGGCCGGACGGTCGCCCGGACAGCCGGTCCACACCCGGATCGACGCTGTCCGGGCGGCTGGACCCGTTGCCGATTTCCGCGGACGAAGCGGCCGCGGCCGTGGCGCGTTCGCTCCGGAGGGACAGGCTGATCGACACCGCCGAGACCGCGGTCGGTCAGCTGGTCCGCAACGCCCGCCGCACCCCGGACCGCACGGTCGTCGTGCACGGCGATGCCGGCATCAGCTGGGCAGGCCTGGCCAGGGAGGTCTTCGCCGTCCGCCGCGCGCTGGTCGCGCACGGCTGCGCCCACGGCGAGGTGGTGGCCTGCCTCGGTCCGCGAAGCCCGAAGACGGTGGCGATCTTCCTCGCGCTCGAAAGCCTCGGAGCGGTCTACCTGCCCCTGGACGCGGGCTGGCCCGCGGTGCGGCTCGAACAGATCCTCCGCGGCAGCGGGTCCGCCCGGGTGATCGACTACCTCGCGCCGGGTTCGGCGGCCGGGGAAGCGCTGGCCACGGCGGCGGGGGCCGCGGGTGTTCCGGTTCTCGCCGCGAGTGGCGACGTCGCTTCCACGAGCCCCGAAGACCTCGCCACCGTGCTGGCGGAGATCGACCGGCCGCGGTGCGCCGACAGCAGCGAACCCCGGTACCTGTACTACACCTCCGGTTCCACCGGGGTGCCCAAGGGCGCGCTGGTCGAGCACCGCGGCATGGTCAACCACCTCCACGCGAAGATCACCGACCTCGGTCTCGGCGGCGGCGACCGGCTGGGGTTCACCGCGCCCCTGGTCTTCGACATCGCGATCTGCCAGATGCTGATGCCGATCCTCGTCGGCGGGACCGGCGTCGTCGTCGACGACCTGACCATGCGGATCCCGCGCAAGCTCGTGGCCGAACTGGGCAGGCGCCGCGTCACCGTGCTCGAAGTCGTGCCCACCGTCGTCGGCTGGATCGCCGACGAGGTCGAACGCAACTCGGCGGCGGCGCTGCCGGACCTGCGCTGGCTCGTCTCCACGGGTGAGGAACTGCGGCCGCCCCTGGCGGCCCGGGTCGCGGAGGTCATGCCGGGTGCGCGCCTGCTGAACTCCTACGGGTTCACCGAGACCTCGGACGACGTCGCGCACCACGAGGTCCTTCCGCGGGACCTGGGCGGCGCGAGGCTGCCGGTCGGCTCGGCCGTCATCAACTCGGTGCTCTACGTCCTCGTCGACGAGGCGGACGGAACCTGGCGTGCCGCCGCACCGGGGGAAGCGGGCGAACTGTTCGTCGGGGGCCTGCCGGTCGGCCGCGGCTATCCCGGCAACCCCGAAGCGACCCGCGCGGCCTACTTCACCGACGTCCTCGATCCGGCGTCACCGACCGGCCGGCTCTACCGCACCGGCGATGCCGCCATGATCCAGGACGGAGTCCTGTACTGCCTGGGCCGGCTCGACCGGCAGACGAAGATCGCCGGTGTGCGCGTCGAGCCGGACGAGGTCGAAGCCGCGTTGCTCCGGCATCCTTCCGTGCGGCAGTGCGCCGTCCTCGTCCGGCAGGACGGCGGCACGGCCCAGCTCGTCGCCTGCGTCGTCCCGGTGGACGACCTGCCGGCCGAGGAGCTGCGGACGCATCTCGCCGCCTTGCTGCCCCCGGCGATGGTCCCGGAGATCTGGTGCTCGTTCGACGCACTTCCCCTGAACACCAACGGCAAGGTCGATCATCGCGCGCTGCGGGAGATGGTATGAGTCAGGTGACGGCAACGCGCCGCGAATCCCCCGAAGACCTGGCTTCCGGCCTCGTCGGTCTCCTGCGGAGTCACGCTGCCGAAGTCGACCGGGAAGCGAGGTTCCCGGCCGAGTCGGTCAAGGCGCTGCGCGAGTCCGGACTGTGGGGGCTGACGGTTCCCACCGAGTACGGCGGACCGGGCGGCAGCCTGACGGAGCTGACCGGCGTCGCGCAGATCCTGGCGTCGGGGTGCCTGTCCACGGCGATGATCTGGGCGATGCACACGCAGCAGGTGGACTCGCTGGTGCGGTACGCCTCCCCGAGCCTGACCGAGCGGGTGCTGCCGCGGATCGCCGCCGGCGAGATCCTGCTGGCGTCCGTCACGACGGAAGCGGCGAGCGGCGGGAAGCTGACGACCGCGGGAGCCGCGCTAGTGGACGGCGAGGACTGCCTGCGGCTGCACCGCACCGCGCCGATCGTCACCGGCGGCCGCCACGCCGACGGGTTCCTGATCACCATGCGCGACAGCGCGGACGCGGCGGACAACCGCGTCACGATGGTCTACGCCGATCGCGTGCAGCTGGAGTGCGACAGCGCCGACGGGGCGTGGGACCCGCTCGGCATGCGGGGCACCCACAGCGCCGGCATGGAGCTGCGTGGTGACCTCCCGCCGGACCAGGTGATCGGCGAGCGCGGCGCCTTCCGCACCGTGGCCGTGGAAAGCCAGATCCCGCTCGCGCACCTCGCGTGGTCGGCGTGCTGGCTGGGGGCGGCGCGATCGGCCTACGCCGACGTCATCGGCCTGCTGCGGTCCCGCAAGCGGCCCAGCAGCCTGGACCCGGCGTCGGACCTGGTGGCCGAACGGCTGGCCCGCATCCGGATCGACCTCGAGCTCGTGAGCGGGTACCTGGCCCGGGTCACCGACGAGATCACCGCGTGCCGCGCGGAGGGCCGCTCGGTGGACAACCCCGCCACGCAGATCCACCTGAACGTCCTGAAGGTGGCCGCGGCCGAGCTGACGTTCCGTGCGGTCGACGGACTGGTCCGCCTCTCCGGCCTGGCGACGGGTTACCTGCGTACGTCGGCGATACCGCTCGAGCGCCATTTCCGCGACCTGCGCTCGGCGAGTCTCAACTTCTCGGACGACCGGCTGCTCAAGGCGACCGGCGGGCTGGCCGTCCTCGATCGATCGGTGCGGCTGGCATGACGACGAGTGCAGAGTGGGCAGCCGGGTTCGAGGCCGTGCTGCGCAAGCACCTTCCGCGGTTGTCCGCGGACGCGGAGCTGACCGGTGACCTCGTCCTCGCCGACCACGGCTTGAACTCCCTGGCGACGGTGAACCTCCTCGTGGCGATCGAGGACGAATTCGACGTGATGTTCCCCGACGAGCTGCTCGCGGCGACGACCTTCACCACTCCCGACGCGCTGTGGACGGTCCTGAAGGAGGTGCTGTGAGCGCGGTGTCCTTCGGCCAGGAGCGGTTGTGGCTGCTCCAGCAGGTCGAACCGGCCGGCGCCGGGTACAACGTCCGGCTCGCCCTGCGCTTCGCCGAGGGGATCGACCGGATCGTGCTGGAGCGCGCGCTCGAGGCGTTGACCGAGCGCCATCCCGTGTTGTGCTCGGTGTTCGTGCCCGGCGAAAGCGGGGCACCCCTCGTGCGGC
>Ga0070668_100003888_pt1 | contig 11030 bp, 6 predicted proteins | sample KBSS43metaG_FD_64661 | JGI IMG/M metagenome (GOLD analysis project Ga0070668, IMG submission 64661) | Switchgrass rhizosphere microbial communities from Kellogg Biological Station, Michigan, USA - KBS S4-3 metaG | ecosystem: Host-associated > Plants > Roots > Rhizosphere > Soil ... | reverse complement strand
GCGAAAGCCCGTCGCGCGAGTCGAAACGTCAGAACGTCTTCTGGGCCCAGACGATGTATTGGGTGTCGCTGATGTCCTTGCCGAAACGGTTGGTGTAGAGCGCGGCATCGCCGTCCGTGCCGGTCACCGCGAAGCCCACCGTCACGCCCATCAAGTCCGTCGACACGCCGGCCTTCCAGTCCGTGTACGAGTAGGCGCCGTTGCTCTTGTACGACTGGTACCCGACGTGACCGATCAACGTAACCTTGCCGATGTAGTCGTTGACCTTGTCGACGACGTCCCAGTTAAGATTGCCTTCGACGTAGTACGAGCCGTCGGAATTGGGGAAGCCGAACGTGTCGCTCACCGCGTAGCTGTACTTCGCCTGCAGCATCTTCCAGTTGAGCGCGGCGTAGAGCTCGGTCGTGTTGGGCTTGGGGCTGTAGCCCGACGGATAAGTGCCCGGGTACCAGTAGTAGAGGACGCCGAGGTCGACCACGAAGTCCTGCGGCAGGCTCAGCTTGTAGCCGCCGTAGAAGTCCCACTCCATCGAGGCGGAGACGTCGGGGTTGCCGTCGGACAGCCACGAGATGTTCGACGCCCACGTGCCGACGTAGAAGCCGCTCTTGTGTCCCACGTCGAAGCCGCCCTGGATCGCCGGCTTCTCGTTCGTCTGCGAGATGCCGCGGAACACGTACTGGCTGTAGAGGCCGACGTTGCCGGTGAATGTCCAGTCGGGCTCCGGGGCGGGTGCCGGCGCGGCGGCCGGCGGCGGCGTCTGGGCCCACGCACTTCCCGCGAACGTTGCGGCCAGTGCAGCGGCAGCGAGCGATGAGCGAAGGCTACGCTTCTCGATCATTTTGGAATCCTTGATATTGAAATGAGGGATACGTCCGGCTGTCGTTCAGCATTTCGTGTGCCCGTACAGAATAATTACAATAATTCAAATGCTTACAGCCAGTATTTGGCCGCGAACCGAAAGCTTGCGAGGCCGTCGGGCACCGTTTCGGTGCGACAATCGCACCGTTGTCGAGCGATGACCTGCGCGATTCGATTGCTTACACTTCCCCCTTTTCCAAAGGCGCTCGCGATGCTCCATTTCGACAGCAAGACATTCGACGATCTCGCCGCGCGCATCGGCAAGGCGGTGGAGGCGAGCCCCGTGAAGGACGTCGAGAAGACCGTCAAGGCGATGCTCACGAGCGGTCTTTCGCGGCTGGACGTCGTGCCTCGCGCGGAATTCGACACGCAGGCTGCCGTGCTCGCGAAGACGCGCGAGAAGCTGGAGCAGCTCGAAGTCCGCGTCGCTGAGCTCGAGACGCGATTCGCGCCGCCGGTCAGCACGGGACTCGGCTGAACGACCGAGTGCGCGCATTGCCGCGGCTCCGTATGCTGCGGCAATGTCGGTTGCCATCGTTCACAGCCGCGCGCTGGTCGGCGTTCATGCGCCCAGCGTCGCGGTCGAGGTGCACGTGGCGGGCGGATTGCCGGGCATTCATGTCGTCGGCTTGCCCGACACCGAAGTGCGCGAGGCGCGCGACCGCGTTCGCGCCGCGCTCCAGAACGCGCAGTTCGAAGTGCCCGCGCGCAAGGTCGTCGTCAACCTGGCCCCCGCGGACCTGCCGAAGGAGTCCGGCCGTTACGACCTGCCCATCGCACTCGGCATCCTGGCCGCCACGGGCCAGATTCCCGGGTCTGAGCTCGGCCGCTACGAGTTCGCGGGCGAGCTCGCGCTGACCGGCGAACTTCGTGCCGTGCGCGGCGCGCTTGCCATGGCGCTGTGCGCGCGCCGCGACGGCCGCGCGTTCGTGCTGCCCGAGCACTCGGCAGGAGAGGCCGCGCTGGTGCGCGATGCCACTGTGTACGGCGCGCGCACGCTGCTCGCGGTGTGCGCGCACCTTGCGGCGCGCGCGGCGCTGCCTCCGGCGAAGCCGATGGAGCTGCCCGCCGAGCGCGACGAGCCGGACCTGGTCGACGTGCGCGGCCAATCGCTGGCCAAGCGGGCGCTCGAAGTGGCGGCGGCCGGCGGGCATTCCGTGCTGCTGCACGGCCCCCCTGGAACCGGCAAGTCGATGCTCGCGCAGCGCCTTCCCGCGCTGCTCCCGCCGCTGCGCGAGAGCGAGGCGCTCGAGGTTGCCGCGGTCGCGTCCATCGCCGGCACGTTCACGCCGTCGCGCTGGGGCTTGCGCCCGTTTCGCGCGCCGCATCACACCGCGAGCGGCGTGGCGCTCGTCGGCGGCGGCAGCAATCCGCGTCCCGGCGAGATCTCGCTCGCGCATCATGGCGTGCTGTTCCTCGACGAGCTTCCGGAGTGGGATCGCCGCGTGCTCGAAGTGCTGCGCGAGCCGCTCGAGTCGGGCGTGATCAACATCTCTCGCGCGGCACGCCAAAGCTCGTTCCCCGCGCAATTCCAGCTCGTCGCCGCGATGAACCCTTGCCCATGCGGCTGGCTCGGCGATCCGAGCGGGAGATGCGCCTGCACACCCGACCAGGTCGCGCGTTATCGCTCGCGCGTGTCGGGGCCGCTCTTCGACCGCATCGACCTGTCGCTCGACGTGCCGTCGCTGCCGGCGTCGGAGCTCGTCGCAAGCGACTGCACGCACAGCCCGACCCGCATTTCGGCGGCGGTGCGCGAGCGCGTGGTTGCCGCGCGATCGCGGCAGGTGGCGCGCCAAAACAAGCCCAACGCGCGCCTCACCGCTGCCGAGGTCTCTATCCATTGCAGGACCGACCGCGACGGCGCGCGCCTTCTCGCGCGGGCCATCGACAAGCTCGCGTTTTCCGCGCGCGGCTACCACCGCGTGCTCAAGATGGCGCGCACGATCGCCGACCTCGCCGGCGTGGACGGCATCGCGCCCGCCCACGTCGCTGAAGCACTCTCCTATCGGGCGAGCTATCGCAAGCCGACGTGATTGGCTCATCGGTGCCTGTGTCGCGACCTTGCGCGAAACGCTACACTCCGCGGCTGCCGTTGCCCCGACGTTCCCGACAGGATGGTTGCCATGCCGAACAGGAAGCTCGTCGCGTGCCTCATCGTTGCCGCCGGCCTTGCGGCATTCGCGCCGGCAAGCCGCGCCGACAACTTCGTGGTCAACGACGGCGGCTACACGAACGACATCGCGCCGGGCAACGGCACGTGCGCCGACAGCGGCGGCAAGTGCACGCTCAACGCCGCCATCATGGAAGGCAACTTCCGGCCGGGCTCGCACACGATCACGTTCACGGTCCCCGTCGTCACGCTCAACGGCAACCTCGCGCAGCTGCGCGCGCCTTTCACGGTCACCGGTGCGTTTCCGCTGCGCACGGTGCTGAACGGTTACAACGGGGCCAACCACTTCGGCTGCTTCAGCCTCACCGACTCGGGCGACATCCCCACCGGGCACTTCAACGACGGCGCCAACGGATCGACGATCGCGAACATGGTGATCGTGGGCTGCAACGGCGACGGCATCTCCGCCAACGGCCACGGCTGGACGTTCGCCAACAACTACATCGGGGTGGCCTCCGACGGCGTCACGACGTCCCCCATTCTCACCAACAGCGGCCACGGCATCTCGGTAAGCTCGTCGCGCGTGTATTCGCAGGAGACGTCGTCGTTCCTGCTGAACCTCTACAACTCGTTCCCGGTGCAGCCGCTCTCGACGGCCGACATCGCCAACTTCGCCGCGCAGCTCACGACCATCCTCGCCAACGCGCAGCTGGGGCCCGTGCTGATCACGGGCAACGTGATCTCCGGCAACACGCAGAACGGCGTCGAGATCTTCAGCGAGAACATTGCCGGCGTGTTCGTCACGCTCAACATGATCGGCACGGACGTCACGGGGAACATCGCGGTCGGCAACGGCCAGAGCGGCGTGCATTTCGTGGGATCGCCGTTCGCGAACGTCATCGGTCCCGAAAACGTGATCAGCGGCAACGCGGCGTACGGCATCGACATGGCCGCCGGGAAAGTCGCGCTGCCCAACTTCATCATGGGCAATCGCATCGGGCTCTCGGCGACCAACCCGGGCGCCGCCGTGGGCAACGGACTGTCCGGCATCACCACCGACACCGCGCCCGAAGATGCGCCCGCGCATTTCAATCCGAGCTTCATCTCGCTCATCATCGGCCCAGGCAACGTCGTGAGCGGCAATCTCGGCGGCCCCAACTCTGCGTTCCCCGACACGCTCGGTGGCGACCACGCGGGTATCGTCGTCACGGGATCCAGCAAGGGCGTGAAGATTCGCAACAACGTCATCGGCATCGGCGAGTTTCCGCCGGGTACGCCGCTGGCCACCAAGGCCTACGGCAACGGGGGCGATGGCATTTCCGTCACGGTATCGGACGTGTCGGTCGGCGGATCGGGCACCTCGGATGGGAACGTCATCGCCGCCAACGGCCGCCACGGCGTCGTGATCAGGGGCAGCTCGACCACCGGCACGCAGGTCATCGGCAACTCGATCGGCGTGCATCCCGCGCTGGCCGGCAACCTGGCACTCGGAAACGCGGTGGACGGCATTCACAACAACGGTGCCAGCACCGCGGTGATCGGCGGACCCGGCGGCACCGACGCCAATACGATTGCGGGCAACGGCCGAAACGGCGTCAAGTTCCGCAACGGCAGTGCGAACAACGGCTGGGCGAATCTCCTCCAGCGCAACAAGATCTACGGCAACGCCAAGGGCATCTTCGTCCCGCCGGGCGTCGGCATCGACCTCGACTTCCTCGAGAACGCGCCCAACCCCTTGCACGGCGAGTTCCTCGGCGGGCCGTACGCGCAGCTCGACCAGGCGCAGCCGGTGATCTGCACCGGCGCGGGCGGAGAACCGCCTGCGTGCGCCGGCTTCACGCCACCGTCGGCAGGCGCCGGCACGTCGCTCGACTGGACGATCCAGACGCACGGTCCGGCGACGTTCCGCATGGAATTCTTCAAGATCGACACCGCCGATCCGAACACGTCCACGAGCATGACGTTCCTCGGCGAGCAGACGATCACCACCGATGTCTTCGGCGTGCCCAACTCCGGCGGCTGCACGGGTGGCCGGTGCACGGCATCGGTCGGCGGCAGCGCTGCAGGCGGCTACATCGTCATGACCGCTAGCGACGTCACGCCGATCACGAACGTGCCGGGCGGCTCGGGATGGCTCGCGATCGCGAAGTGCATCGTGCTCGCGAACTGCTTCGTCAACGACACATCCGAATTCTCGAACACGGCGCAGCCCAGCGTCGCCACGACGACGGCGGTGACGAGCGTCCCGCCGACCAGCGTGTTCGGCGAAGCGGTCAACGTCACGGCCACCGTCACGGCGGCCGCGGGCGCGGCGCCGACGGGCAATGTCACCATCAACGCGGGCGGCAGCAGCTGCACCGCCGCGCTCGGCTCACCGGTCGGATCGGCGTCGTCGGGCACATGCACGCTTGCGCCCAACCTTCCCGTCGGCGGCCCGGTGACCGTGACGGCGACCTTTGCCGCGCAGAACGGTTTCCTCGGCAGCACAAGCAGCGGTGCGGGCAACGGCAGCCACACCGTCAACAAAGCGAACACGGCGACGACGATTACGGCCGACACGCCGGATCCGTCCACGGTAAACGCGGCGTACTCACTGACGGTTTCCGTCGCGCCTGTCGCGCCGGGTGCAGGAACGCCCGGCGGCACCATCACGGTGAGCGACGGCACGGACAACTGCGTCATCACGCTGCCGGCGCCGAGCTGCAACCTCACGTCGACGACGTCCGGCGCCAAGACGCTGGTCGCGACGTATGCCGGCGACTCAAGCTTCAACGGCAGCGTGTCGGCGGGCGTGCCGCACCAAGTGAACTCTGGGGGCCCGACGGCCACTACCACCGCCGTCACACTGGTGAATCCGGCGACGGCGGTGTTCGGCCAGACCGTGTCCGTCACGGTGCAAACCACGGCGAGCGGCGGAGCAGTCGCGCCGGATGGAAGCGTGACGGTCACCGCCGGAGGCAGCACCTGCAACGTGACGCTTGCGCCGGTCGGCGGACTCGTCGCGGGCGGATCGTGCAACCTGGCACCACCGCTCAACGCGCAGGTCGCGGCGTACACGGTGTCCGCAGCCTATGCCGGCAATGCATCCTTTGCCGGCAGCGTGTCGTCGGGCGCCGGCAACGGCAGCCTGACGGTGAACAAGGCCAGCACGACCACGACGATCACGGCCGACACGCCGGACCCGTCGAACGTGAATGCTGCGTACTCGGTGACGGTTGCGGTGGCGCCGGTGGCGCCGGGCTCGGGCACGCCGGCCGGCACGATCACGGTGAGCGACGGCACGGACAACTGCGTCATCACGCTCCCGGCAGCGTCGTGCAACCTCACGTCGACCACGAGCGGCGCCAAGACGCTCGTCGCGACGTACGCAGGCAATCCCAACTTCAACGGCAGCGTGTCGCCGGGGGAGCCGCACCAGGTGAATCCGGGTGGCGCCATCTCGACGACGACGGCGGTCACCCTCGTCAATCCGGTGACCGCGGTGTTCGGGCAAACCGTGTCCGTGACGGTACAGGTCACGGCCGGCAGCGGTGCCGTGGCGCCGGACGGAAGCGTGACGGTGACGGCGGGTGCCAGCACGTGCAACGCAACGCTGGCGCCGGTGGCCGGACTCATCGCAGGGGGCTCGTGCAATCTCGCGCCGCCGCTGGGGGCGCAAGTCGGCGCCTACACAGTGAGCGCAAGCTACGCGGGCAACGCGACTTTCGCCGCAAGCGCTTCGTCGGGTGCGGGGAACGGCAGCCTGACGGTGAACAAGGCGAACACGACGACGGCCATCACGGCGGATACGCCGGATCCGTCGAACGTGAATGCTGCGTACACGGTGACCGTTGCAGTGGCGCCGGTTGCGCCGGGTTCGGGCACGCCGGGCGGCACGATCACCGTCACGGACGGCACGGACAACTGCGTCATTACGCTGCCGGCGACGTCGTGCAACCTCACGTCGACGACGACAGGCGGGAAGACGCTCGTTGCGACGTACGCCGGGGACGCGAATTTCAACGGCAGCGTCTCGCCCGGTGTGCCGCATCAGGTGAATCCAGCGGGATCCACCGCGACCACCACGGCGGTGACGCTGGTCAATCCGGCAACGCCCGTCTTCGGCCAGCCGGTCAGCGTCACCGTGCAAGTCACGGCGGGCAGCGGCGCGGTCGCGCCGGACGGCACGGTGCTCGTGACCGCGGGAACGAGCACGTGCAACGCGACGCTCGCGCCGGTTGGCGGCCTTGTGGCAGGCGGGTCGTGCAATCTCGCGCCGCCGCCTGGAGCGCAAGTCGGCGCGTACTCGGTGACGGCGAGCTACGCGGGTACGGCAACGTTCGCCGCCAGCGCCTCGTCGGGTGCCGGCAACGGCAGTCTCACGGTGAACAAGGCATCGACGACCGCGACGGTCAGCGACGCGCCCGATCCGACGAACGTTGGCGTTTCCTACACCGTTACCTCGAGTGTCTCCGCCACCGCGCCGGGTGCGGGCACACCCACGGGCACGATCAACGTGAGCGACGGCACGGACGGCTGCGTCATTACGCTGCCGGCGACGTCGTGCACGTTGACGTCGACGACGGGCGGCGCGAAGACGCTCACCGCTCAATACAGCGGCGACACCAACTTCCTCGCGAGCAGCGCCACGACGTCGCATACCGTAGGCATCATCACGTCGTTCAGCGGTCCCACGGTCAAGCCCGGCGTGACGGGCACGGTGACGCTGACGGGCGGCGGTCCGAACTGCGGGTTCGTGAATCCGCAGTTCATCGCGATCGCGCCGCTGACGCCGCCGCCTGGATTGGCATTCCCGTTCGGGCTTTTCGACTTCAACGCCGTGGGCTGCACGATCGGGGGAGCCATCCAGATCCAGATCGTGTACAGCGAAGCGTTGCCGGTTGGGACGCAGTACTGGAAGTGGGGTCCGACGCCTGGCAACGCGGTGGCGCACTGGTACGTGATGCCTGGCAGCATCGTTTCCGGCGGCACGGTGACGTTCAGCATCGTCGACGGTAGCTTCGGGGACGACGACCTGACGGCGAACGGGACGATCGTCGACCAGGGCGGCCCCGCCTTCCCGGCCGGTCCCGGCGGAACGGCGGCCACGGTGCTCGAGATCCCGACGCTGTCGCAGTACGCGCTGATGCTGCTCGCGTTGCTGCTGGCGACGATGGCTGGATTGCGACTGCGCAGCAGGTACTAGGTTCGTGTCACGGAAGGCCCGCTACGGGCTTTCCGTGACATTCCTTGTAACGCTTGCCGCTGCCGCATGGGCATGGCGCGTTGCGAGACGCCGGGGGGGTGATTGTCGAGGTGCTGCCGTCGAGTGTTGCGAGCACCTGCGCGGCGTCGCCGCCGGAGTGTGCCTCGACAATCCTTTGCAGGACCATGCGCGCCTCGTCGTTGCGCCTGAGGTCGATGTAGTTCTTCGCGAGCCGCAGGCACTGCACGGAGCCGAGGATGCCTGGCGTGGCCATCGACAGGAACGCGGCGAGGCCCGCGCGATCGAGGAACATCCAGAAGTTGAAGAGCCCGTGGAATCCGAACGGCGGCGACGTCCAGTACGACGCTTCGAACGAAAACCGGTCGGCAAGCGTCTCCGGCGCGAAGCGGATGCCGTGCGTTTGCTCGAGATAGCTGCGATACGTGCGGCAGATCACGACGTCCTCCACGTCGTTCGGCGCGACGTGCGGATCGCGCAGCGCTTCCAGCAGCCGCTTGCTCCGAAGCGAGAACCCGCCGTTGCCGACGTTGTGCCCGTCGGAGTGGAAGATCCACTTCGCGCCGATGTAGTCGTACGCGAGGAACTCGTCGCTCCACGCGGCCGCATTCACCACGAAGCCGTCCCACTGCACGAGGAGCGCGAAGTCTGTGTCAACATAGGCGTGCAGTTCCTTGATCACGAACTGCGAATACGCCTCGCGCGACGCGATGGTCGGGATGCGCACGCAGTCGATGCCCGGGATCGCGAAGTCGCGGTCGGTGATGAACAGCACCCTCTCGAAGGTGCACTTGCGCGTGCATTGCTCGAGCGCGGCCAGCGCGAGATCGTGGTTCGCGCAGTCGATGCAGACGAGGGTGACGCGAGGCAGGGATAGCATGGAACGCAATTATCGTATGCTCGGCCCATGAGACCGAAGGGCCGCTCCCGAGGGCGAATTTGCCCCGAAGCGCGTAGCGCGAAGGGTGGTCCTATGACCTCGATCCCGCGCCGCCGCTTCCTCGCTTCAGCTCTGTGCACGCCTGTGCTGCTCGCCGGCTGCAACGACGACACGACGCCCACTGCGACCCGCTACGCGACGGCGATGAAGCGCGTCGTCGACCTGTACGGCATTCCCGGCGCCATCGCGAGCGTGCGCGTCCCCGGCGAGGCGGAATGGACGCAGGCCTCGGGATTCGCCGATATCGCTTCGCGCACCCCGTCGAATCCTTCAGGCCACTATCCGATCCGCAGCGTCACGAAATCCTTCACGGTCACGCTGGTCCTGCAGCTCGTGCGCGACCAGGTCCTCACGCTCGAGGACAAGATCGGCAAGTTCGTCTCCGGCGTTCCCAACGGCGATCTCATCACGATTGCCGATCTCGCGGGCAACCAGAGTGGAATCCAGGACTACTCGCAAACGCCGGAGTTCATCGCCGCCTTCGTGAAGGACGTCACGCGGCCGTTCACGCCGCAAGAGCTGGTGGGCTATGCCATTCCATACTCGCCCAAGTTCGCGCCCGGCGCATCGTACGACTACTCGAACACGAATACCGTGCTGCTCGGCGTGATCGTCGAGCAGTTGAGCGGAATGTCGCTCGCGCAGGCGCTCGCCGTGCGCATTGCGACGCCGCTCGGCCTCTCGCATACGAGCTATCCCGACACCGTGCCGCTGCCGGATCCGCATCCGACGCCCTACGAGGTCGATTACGTCACGCACGCGATCGACGACCAGCCTTTCATCAATCCGACGTCGCTCGCCGGCTCGGGCGCCATCGTCGACGCTCGAGGACATGCAGGCGTGGTCGCAGGCGCTCGGGGACGGGCGCCTCGTCGGCGCGCAATTGCAGCAGCAGCGGATCGATCGCTCGCGACCGGCGACCAACGGGCCTCACTACGACCGTTACGGCCTCGGGATCGGGATTCTCGACGGCTGGCTGGGCCACACGGGCAACGGCATCGGCTTCACGGCAGCGGCGTTCTACGATCCGCGCACCAAGGCGACGATTGCGGTCCTCGTCAACGCGACGGCGTCGGCCGGCGCGCCGGCGGACCTCAATTTCGCCGAGGAGATCTTCCTGGCGCTCCAGGCGGTCGTCGCGACGCGCTGACTACGACTTGCGCCCGGCGTACTTCTCGCCCGCGGAAACGTCCGACTTGAGCCAGTTCTGGGGCGGAGGTAGGGGGCATGTCGTGTACGCGGAGAACGCGCAGGGCGGGTTGTACGCCTTGTTGAAGTCGACCACCCACGCGCCACTGTCCTTCGGCTTCTCCACGACGAGGAAGCGCCCCGGCGGATACGTCGTCGAGTTGCTGGTGCCGTCGCGGAAGATGATGAACAGATCGCCCTCGTCGTCGAGCGCATCGAGCGTCATCTTCTGGCCGTTGACCGTGAACTCGAGCGTGCCGGCGACCTTCTCGTAGCTGATCTCGCCGCGAACATTGGCGATCGGGATGGTCGCGCCGTCCGCGACGGCAACGAACTTCGCGGGCACCTTGTACTCGGTGTTCGCTTCGTACCACACGCGTCCGGGGAAGCTCTTGCGCTTCGCCGAATCGCGGTCGGCGGCGCGCACCACGATCTTGCCGTCGTCACGCTTGACGAATTGCAGCGACAAGCGCCCCAGCGTGACCCATTCGAGGCGCGTCGCGCCGCTCACGAGATCGCGCTCCGTGAACTTCTCGCCCTCGAGGTCCTTGGCAACGACCTGCATCGTGTTGCCGTTGGCAAGCGAGAGGCGTGCCTTGTCCTTGCTCGCCGTGACCGTGCCCAGGTACGCGGGCGCCAGGTCTTTCGGCAGCACGATCTGGTTGTCCTTCGCCGAGCCGATCTTGTACGTGCCCGGCCCGAGCTCGTCGCGCGACATGATCGACAGCCAG
>Ga0070668_100003887_pt1 | contig 11030 bp, 11 predicted proteins | sample KBSS43metaG_FD_64661 | JGI IMG/M metagenome (GOLD analysis project Ga0070668, IMG submission 64661) | Switchgrass rhizosphere microbial communities from Kellogg Biological Station, Michigan, USA - KBS S4-3 metaG | ecosystem: Host-associated > Plants > Roots > Rhizosphere > Soil ... | reverse complement strand
GGCCGACTCGTGGGCGTTTTCCGGCCCGGCCGCGCGGTCGCTCGGCCGCGTCGGCCTGGCGAACTACTTCGCCGGGGCGCTGATCCTCCCCTATGGACCGTTCCTGGCCTCGGCCGAGCGGTTCCGCTACGACATCGAGCGGCTGTGCGACCACTACGGCGTCGGCTTCGAGACCGCCTGCCACCGGCTGTCCACGCTGCAGCGGCCCAAGCAGCGCGGGGTGCCGTTCTCCTTCGTGCGCGTCGACCGGGCCGGGAACATGTCGAAGCGGCAGTCCGCGGCCGGGTTCCACTTCTCCCGCGTCGGCGGCGCCTGTCCGCTGTGGAACATCTACGAGGCCTTCACCCAGCCGGGCAAGATCCTCACCCAGATCGCGACACTCCCCGACGGCAAGAGCTATTTCTGGATCGCGCGCACGGTGTCGCGCAACATCGGTGGCTACGGCAGCCCCGGAAAGACGTTCACCGTCGGCCTCGGCTGCGAGCTGCGGCACGCCGGGCGGCTCGTCTATTCGACCGGTCTCGATCTCGACGAGCCCGCCGCGGCGACCCCCATCGGCATGGGCTGCAAAGTCTGCGAACGCCCGGCGTGCTCCCAGCGCGCGTTCCCGACCATCGGCAAGCAGCTCACCGTGGACGAGAACACCAGCACCTTCGTCCCCTACCCGGCGGTGCCGAAGGGCTGATCAGCCGACCACGTGCGTCGTCCACTTGCTCTCGTCCCGGCCGAGCAGCGTGATGCGGTCGAGCAACGCCTGGGCGCCGATGCCCGCCGCCGCCGGGTGGTCGATCGCGACGCACGCCCGCAGGCCGTTCTTCGTCGTGCAGACGGGGGTGCCGAGGCCGTCCGCCCGGCCGCCCGGCGGGGAAACCGTGATCGTCACCAGCGCGCCGTTCGACGAGTACTGCAGCACCGCTCGCCACGGGACGTTGTCGGTGTCCTGGCGGCGCCACAGGTTGACGTCGGCGACCCGGAACGAGTCCGGGAGGCTCTTGACGTTCAGCGGCAGCGGCACCGGCCGGTTGGCGAACGTGACTCCCCCGGCGACCCGCAGCAGCACCTGCTGCAGGTCCGGCAAGGTGAGGTAGTAGGCGTGCAGCTCGGCCCAGCGGCCGTCCGGCGTCGGCCAGCGCAGGTAGCTGTCGCCCTTGTTGAGCGGGTCGGCCGCGTTGGTCGTCACCCAGTAGCCGTCGCGATCGCCGACCCGGACCGGGACGCGCACCGCCTGCCCGCCCATGTCGTGACGGCGGTCCAGCGGCGGCTCCTGGTCGTAGACCGCCAGCCAGATCATCGGCGCCAGCTCGCCGTGGCCGATGGCCAGCGCGTAGTCGCCGTGGCCACCGACGCCGTACTCGATCCGGTCGGTTTGCGGAGGCAGCCAGCCGAAGCTCGCCTTCGCCACCAGCGGGTTGTCGGGCGGCGCCGGAGCGGGCCGGGGCACGGGCGCCACGGCCACCGGCCCCGGCGCGGTTCCGGGTTCGGGCGACCCGGTCCGGTCGAACACCGAGACCGCCGTCACGCCACCGGCCGCCACCACCGCGGCGCACCCGACGACCAGCGCCGTGGTCCGAAATCGGCGACGGCGGGCCCCGCCTCGGCGGGCGCGGTCGATGTCGATCCGGGCCGGCGGCGCCGGCACCTCGGCCAGTTCCTTCAGCTTCGTGGCCAGTTCGTGGTCGGTCATGCTCGTCCCTCCGGAATGGCGACGGGTTCGCGCAGCAGTTCGCGCAGCGCGTCGACGGCCTTCGCGGTCTGGCTCTTCACGGTGCCTTCCGAGCAGCCCAGCGCCCGCGCGGTGTCCGCGACCGGGAGGTCGCAGAAATACCGCAGGACGACGGTCGCGCGCTGGCGCGCCGGCAACCGGTCGAGGGCGGCCCGCAGGTCGAGCGCCGCCTCGACGTCCGAGCCGGGCGCGGACCGCTCCTGGTCGGCGCCGTGCAGGTCCACCCGCCGCCACCAGGACGTCCGCTGCTCGGCGAGGAAGGTGTTGACCAGCGTCCGGCGCACGTAGCCGTCCACGTTGTCCGCCCGGGACGCCCGCGGCCAGTTCGCGTAGAGCCGGGTGATCGCCGACTGGACCAGGTCGTCCGCCCGGTGCCAGTCCCCGCACAGCAGGTACGCGACCTTGCGCAGCCAAGCCGCCCGCGCGGTCACGTACTCCGTGAAGCCCGATTCCATCGGCTCCCCCATCCTGTTCGACACCCCTTTGATGCGCCCGGAGGCCCGGACGGTTGCCCGGGACGCGCGAGTCGTAGATTCATCGGGGTGCACGACATCGACACGGTGACCGCGGCGACGATCGAAAAAGCCGCCGAGCGGCTGGCCGGGGTGGTGACCCGCACGCCGCTGGAACCGAGCGCGCGGTTGTCGTCCCGGGTGGACGCCCAGGTCTGGCTGAAGCGCGAGGACCTGCAGACCGTCCGGTCGTACAAGATCCGCGGCGCCTACAACTTCATCGTCCAGCTGGACGATGCGGTGCGGACCCGCGGGGTCGTCTGCGCCAGCGCGGGCAACCACGCCCAGGGCGTCGCGTACGCGTGCCGGCGGCTCGGCGCGAACGGCCGCGTGTACGTCCCGGGCACCACGCCGCGGCAGAAGCGCGAACGCATCGCGACGCTCGGCGGCGCCCACATCGAGGTCATCGTCGTCGGCGAAACGTACGAAGACGCCTTCGCCGCGGCCAACGAGGACGCCCAGCGCACGGGCGCGACCCTGGTGCCCGCGTTCGACGACGTCCGCACCGTCGCCGGCCAGGGCACGGTCGCGCCGGAGGTGATCGCGCAGCTCGGCTTCGTCCCCGACGTCGTGGTCGTCCCGGTCGGCGGCGGCGGGCTGCTCGCCGGCGTCGGCAGCTGGCTGCGCGAGCGGCACCCGGAGGTCCGGATCGTCGGCGTCGAACCCGCGGGCGCGGCCTGCATGGCCGCGGCGCTCGACGCCGGGCGGCCGGTACGGCTGCCCGGGCTCGACTCGTTCGTCGACGGCGCCGCCGTGCGCGAGGCCGGCGCCGTCACCTACCCGCTGATCCGCGAGAGCGGCGCCGAGCTGACCGCGGTCGCCGAGGGCGCGGTGTGCACCGAGATGCTGGCGATGTACCAGTCCGACGGCATCATCGCCGAACCCGCGGGCGCGCTCGCCGCCACGGCGCTCGGCACGGTCGTCGACGTCGAGCCCGGGCAGACCGTGGTGTGCCTGGTCTCCGGCGGCAACAACGACGTCAGCCGCTACAGCGAGATCCTCGAACGCTCGCTGATGCACGAAGGGCTGAAGCACTACTTCCTGGTCGGGTTCCCGCAGGAGCCGGGCGCGCTGCGGCGGTTCCTCGAGCAGGTGCTCGGGCCCGAGGACGACATCACCCGCTTCGAGTACGTCAAGCGCACCAACCGCGAGATGGGCCCGGCGCTGGTCGGCGTCGAGATCGCCCGGTCATCCGACCTTCCGGGGCTGCTGGCGCGGATGGACGCGAGCCCCCTACAGGTCGAGCGGATCGAGCCGGGCAGCCCCCTGTTCCACTTCCTGCTCTGACGGTTGTGGTGCACTAGGCGCATGGTCAAGGTCGACGGGGTCCGCGATGTCGAGGCGTTGCGCGAAAAGGTCCACGAGGGTGCGGAGCCCGAATACCTGCTGTTCTACGGCCACACGCCGTCGAAATCGGGACGGGTGACGGCGAGCTGCCTGAGCCAGTGGTGGCTCGACCCGTTCGAGTCGGACGGCGTCCGGTACCCGACCGCCGAGCACTACATGATGGCCGGCAAGGCCGAGCTGTTCGGCGACCACGAGAAGGCCGAGCTGATCCGGCAGGCACCCGATCCGAAGACGGCGAAGGTCCTCGGCCGCGAGGTCGAGGGGTTCGACACCGCCACGTGGGAGAGCCACCGGTTCGACATCGCCGTCGACGGCAACCTGGCCAAGTTCCGGCAACACCGGGACCTGCGCCGGTTCCTGCTCGGCACCGGCGACGCCGTGCTCGTCGAGGCGTCCAAGAAGGACCTCGTCTGGGGCAGCGGCCTCGCCCGCGAGGAGAAGAACGCGACCAAGCCGGACTACTGGCGCGGGCTCAACCTGCTCGGCTTCGCGCTGATGGAGGTCCGCGAGCAGCTGCGCGCCGCCCGCGGCTGATCCCGTCTCGCCCGTGTCGGAGAAAGTGACGATCGTCAGCCTGGCTGTGCGACCGGCCCGGAAACGGGCGCTGACCTGGGCGATGACGCCGTGGTCGTTTTGTGGCCACGGTCGGCCTGGACGGCGTCGCGCTCGTTCTACTGCTCGCCGAGGGTCTTCTGCAGGGCCTTGTTGGCCTTCCGCGCCATGTCGGCGACGGCCTCGCGACGCGCGGCGTCGGCGGCGTAGTCGTCTTCGCGGTTGCGGACCACGCGGGCCGGCGCGCCGACCGCGATCGAGTAGTCCGGGAGGTCACCGCGGACGACGGCGTGCGCGCCCAGCACGCAACCACGGCCGATGCGGGTGCCCTTCAGGACGCTGACCTTCGTGCCGAGCCACGTGTCGGGCCCGATCCGCACCGGCGACTTCACGATGCCCTGGTCCTTGATCGGCACGTGGATGTCGGCGATGACGTGGTCGAAGTCACAGATGTACACCCAGTCGGCGACCAGCGTGGCCGCGCCGAGCTCGATGTCGAGGTAGCAGTTGATGACGTTCTGGCGGCCGAACACCGACTTGTCGCCGATCCGCAGCGAACCCTCGTGGCAGCGGATGGCGTTGCCGTCGCCGATGTGCACCCAGCGGCCGATCTCCAGCCGCCCGTAGCCCGGCCGGCAGTGGATCTCGACGTCCTTCCCGAGGAAGAGCATCCCGCGCAGGATGATGTGCGGATTCGCGAGCCGGAACTTGAGCAGCCGGTAGTACCGGACCAGGTACCAGGGCGTGTACGCGCGGTTGCGCAGCACCCAGCGCAGCGAGTCGGCGGTCAGGAACTTCGCCTGCCGCGGATCGCGCCGGGCGCGCCGCCAGGCCCGCACCCGCGACAGCGCGGGTGCACCCCACATCGACGTCATGCCCGTGACCGTAACCTGTGTGCGGGACGGGTTCACGGGCAAGGGGAGCTGGATGGGCACGAAGCTGATCATCGACACCGACCCCGGCGTCGACGACGCGCTGGCGATCGCGCTGGCGGCGCTGTCCCCGGACGTCGATCTGCTGGGCGTGACCTCGGTGTTCGGCAACGTGCCGCTGGAGCGCACGACGTCGAACGCGCGGCGGCTGCTGGAGCTGTTCGGCCGCACGGACGTGCCCGTGGCCGCCGGGGCGGCGCGGCCGCTGGTGTACTCGAAGCCGCACGACGCCAAGGAGATCCACGGCGGCGACGGCCTGTCGGGCCACGCCTCCACGCTGCCCGAGGCGAGCCGGCCCCTCGATGAGCGGGACGCCGTCAGCCTGATGCTCGACCTGCTGGAAGCGTCCGACGAGCCGGTGACCATCGCCCCGATCGGGCCGCTGACGAACATCGCCGCGCTGCTCGCGGCCCACCCGGGCGCCGCGGCGAAGATCGCGCGGCTCGTGATCATGGGCGGCGGGGTGACGTTCGGCAACAGCACCACCGCCGCCGAGTTCAACATCTGGAGCGACCCCGAATCGGCCCGCCGGGTGCTGGTCGAGGAAGACATCCCGGTGGTGCTGGTGCCGCTCGACCTCACGCACCGCTGCGCCGTCGACGGCGAGTGGCTGGCGAAGCTCGCGTCTTCCGGGCCGGCCGGCGCCGTCCTCGAAGGACTCACCTCGACCTACCGGCGGCACTACACGCGCGTGTTCGGCGAGGACCGGATGGTCATGCACGACGCGGTCGCGGTCGCGGAGGCGATTTCGCCGGGCATCCTGCACACCGAGACCTACCGGATCGACGTCGACTGCGGCCTCGGCCCGGCCCGGGGCCAGACCCTGGTCGACCGGCGACGGCTCGGCGAAGACGATCCGCAGTTCACGCCCGGCCGCCCGATCGAAGTGGCCATGGACACCGACCTCGACGGCCTGCGGGGGTTCGTGCTCGACCGGCTGACCGGGGCCGTCCGGTGAGCGAAGAGACCCCGGTGAGCGAAGAGTCTCCGGTGACCCAAGAGCCCCTGGTAAGCGAAGAGCCTCCGGCGGCTGAAGAGCCCGACGTCGTCGCGGAGGAGACCCCCGAGGAGGCCTCGGGGGAACCCCGCCGCCGGAAGGCCGCGGTCGTGGTGGCCGCGGTCGTCGTGGTCGCGGCCGCGCTGGTGACCGGCATCCAGCTCGCACCGAAGCAGCAGGAGGCCACCAACGCCGCCGCGATCGTGGCGCCGACGCCGACCCCGACTCCGACGCCGACGCAGGTGCCGGTGACCACCCCGCAGACGTCGGCGCCGCCGAAGGTGCCGGAAGCGAGCGAGTTCGACGCCTGGGCGTCCAAGACCAGCCAGTGGCTCGACATCCCGCTGCGCGCGATGGTCGGCTACGCGAAGGCGACGACGAAACTCGGCAAGGACGTCCCGGGCTGCCACCTGTCGTGGGTGACGCTGGCCGCGGTCGGAAAAGTGACCACGGACCACGGCCGGGCGCGGGGCGGGCAGCTCGGCACCACCGGCGTGCTGGACAAGCCGCTCGGCATGATCGAGGTGCGCGACTTCTACAACAAGGTCGTCTCGACGCCGAACGCCGCCGGACCGATGCAGCTGACGCCGTCCGTCTGGGCGAAGTACCAGGCGAGTTCCTCGGGCGGGAAGCCCGATGTCCAGAACATCGACGACGCGGCGCTGTCCACCGGCCGCGCGCTGTGCGCCGGCGGCCACGACCTGTCCCAGGGCCAGACCTGGTGGGACGCCGTCAGCACGCTGCAGCCGGCGCCGCTGTTCCTGCACCGGACGCTGGCCACGGTCAACGTCTACGGCACGGTCGGCCAGGGCTCGGCGGCGCCGAACGCGGCGGTGCTGAGCGCGGTGAACTTCGCCATCGACAAGATCGGCCTCCCCTACATCTGGGGCGGCAACGGCACCGGCGGCAGCGACCCGGGCTTCGACTGCTCGGGCCTGACGACGGCGGCGTACGGGAGCGCCGGGGTCAAGCTGATGCGCACGGCGGACACGCAGTTCCGGAGCGTGCCGCACGTGACCGACCCGCAGCTGGGCGACCTGATCTTCTACGGCGAGCCGGCGACGAAGATCCACCACGTCGGGCTCTACATCGGCAACCAGCAGATGATCGACGCGCCGCAGACCGGCCAGGCGGTGCAGGTCCACTCGTACCGCAGGAACGGCGACGACTACGCGGGAGCGGGCCGCCCGACGGCTTGACCGGTGAGAACCGGCACGTCAGCTGCCGCCGATCCGGTGCTGTCGCCGTTGTGCCGCGCTCACGACCTGGGGCCAGATCGGGCCGAGAGCGTCCTGCAGGGTCGCGGTGCGCAACTGCTGCGGCGCGATCGTGTCGAGCAGGTCGGTGGTCTCCGGTTCCCGGCTACGGGCTCGGACGACGATGGGGGCGTTCGCGCCGGAGTAGGCGCGAACGCCCGCCAGGAAAAGCAGGTTGGCCACGATCAGCCAGTGACCGTGCACGCCGATCGGATCGGGTCCAGGCTCGCCCTCCGAGGGATCGGGAGCCACGAACCGGACGCGCCCGACATCGGTGAACTCGCAGGCTGCCGCACACATCGCGCACGGCCGGTGGGAGCTCCACAGCGTCATCGTGGACAGATCCGCGCCGGTGGCAAGGCGAGCCAGGGCATTCATCTCCGCATGGGCGATCGGGCTGCCCTGCAACCGGTCGTCGCCGCCGGGTGGGTCATACGCCCGGTTGCGGCCCTCGGCCACCAGTTCACCACCGGGGCCCAGCACCGCGGCGCCAACTGGCAGGCCACCGGCGAGCAACGCCCGATGAGCAAGCTCGAGGCTCCGCGTGGCGCCGAGACCGGCGTCATGCCAAGCGGAGGTCAAGTCCACGGCCATGGCACAACATCCTGCACCACGCAGCACCGGCCCGGACACCGGCGAGCCGAGCATCGGCAACGCCGGCGAGAGTCACCAGGCGCCAGTGGTCGCATCCGGGGTCAACGAAAGACCGGCGAGAACCTACACGGCGGCCAGGTGGAGCGCGTCGAGCCGGGCCAGCTCGTCGGCGGTGAGCGTGAGTGAGCCGGCGGCGACGTTGTCGACCAGGTGGTCCACGCTCCCGGTGCCCGGGATGACCAGGACGTGCGGGCCGCGCCGCAGCGCCCAAGCGAGGCGAACCCGCACCGGTGACGCCCCGTGCGCCCGGGCGATGGCGAGGACGTCTTCGGGTTCGCCGCCGCCGGTGCCCGCTTCCCGTCCGGCGCCCGCGATCGCGAAGAAGGGCACGAACGCGACACCCTGCTCGCCGCAGGCGCGGACGAAGGCGTCCTGCTGCGGCCGGTAGCCCAGGCCGTACGCGTTCTGCACGCACACCACCGGCGCGATGGCCCGCGCCTGGGCCAAGTGGGCGGGCCGGGCGTTGGAGATGCCCAGGTGCCGGATCAGGCCGGCCTCGCGCAGCCCGGCCAGCGCGCCGAAGTGCTCGGCGATCGACTCGAGCCCGGACACCCGCAGGTTGACCAGGTCGAGGTGGTCACGGCCGAGCTGGCGCAGGTTCTCTTCGACCTGTCCGCGCAGGTGCTCGGGAGTGGCCAAGGGCTGCCACTCGCCGCCGGGATCCCGGTGCGGCCCGACCTTGGTGGCGATGACCAGGTCCGCCGGGTAGGGCGCGAGCGCGCGGTTGATCAGCTCGTTGGCCGAGCGCAGCCGGGAGAAGTAGAACGCGGCCGTGTCGATGTGGTTGACCCCCAGCTCGACGGCCCGGCGCAGCACGGCGATCGCCTGCTCGCGGTCGCGCGGAGCGGCGCCGGGAGAGAACGCCTCACCGTGCTGGGGCAGCCGCATCGCGCCGAAGCCGACGCGGTTGACCGTCAGGTCGCCGAGCGTCCAGGTGCCGGCGGTCCCCGCGCGGGGCAGCTTCGAGTTCATGATCGAAGTCTGTCATGCGCGGGGTTCAGCCGAGGTGGTCGTTCGCCCCGCTGACCCAGGCGATGTAGCGGTCCGCGGACCGGCGCACCGCACCCTTGGCGTCGCCGAGGACCGCGCCACCCAGCAGGCTGTAGAGCCGGTCGAACTCGTAGGGCTCGAGCCGGTCCACGATCTTCCGCACCAGCCCCGCGGACAGCGGGATCCGGTTGGGGTAGCTGCGCATGAACGTCACCCACCCGGCGGCGGGCACCGGCAGGACGGTGTCGCCGACCAGCAGGGCGCCGCCGGTGTCGTTCTCGATGTGGGCCACCGCGGCGCCGGGGAAGTGCCCGCCCGCTTCGACGAGGGTGACGCCCGGCAGGATCCGCTCGGTGCCGGACCACGCCCGGATCACCGGGTCCTCCCGCCGCACCCACCGCCGGTCGGCGGAGTGCACGAGCACGGGGACGCGCCCGAGCCGGTGACTCCAGCTGACCTGGGAGCCGTACATGTGCGGGTGGCTGGCGACGATCACGGCGGCGCCGCCGAGTTCCTCGATCTCGGCGGCCAGTGCCGGGTCGAGGTGGTTCGGCGGATCCCACAGCAGGTTGCCCTCCGCGGTCCGGACCAGGTGCGTCCATTGGCCGATGCCGAACTGCGGTTCGCGGTTGAGCCGGTGCAGGCCCGGTTCCAGTTCCTCGTGCAGCACTTCGCGGCCGTCGGCCGAGAGCTTGTCCAATGTCGTCCACGCTTGTCCCGAGTCAGGCACCCACTGCCGCTCGTCCGCGCAGATCGCGCAGTCGCCCGCCGGGGGACGGTCGGTGTCGGGGTGCTCGACCCCGCAGGTTCCGCAGATCCAGATCGTCATGACGCCAGTGTTGAAGCTCCAGCAAGGTCGAGGTCAAGGAACGAGTTCAGCAGCGGCACCAGGACGTCCGGCCGGTCCAGCGGGATGATGTGGCCGCAGTCTTCGACGAGGTGGGTCACCAGGTCGTCGGCGACCGGCCGCAGCTGGCGGGCGAGGGCGTCCCCCACCGGGTGGGCGCCGATCGCCATCGCGGGCACGGAGAGCCGGCCGGCCGCGACGGCGTGCGCGATCTGCCGGGCGCTGACGGGCATCGCGCGGTAGTGGGCGAACGCGCCACGCAGGGCGTCGCGCCCGCTGTAAGCGGCGACGAAGTGGTCGCGGATCTCGCGCGGTACCCCGCGCCCCCGGGTACCCGCCTCGAGAAACCAGTCGACGTACTCCGCCTCGTGTCCGATCAGGACGGTCTCCGCGAGGTCCGGGACGGCGTGGAACCCGAACCACCACGGCGGTCCGCCCGCGAGGAAGCCTTCGGCGCCGGGGAGCCGGCCCAGCAGCGACTCCATCAGGACGAGCCGCCGGACGCGCGCGGGGCGGCGCATGGCCAGCAGGAAGGCGGGCGGCGCGCCCGCGTCGATCCCGGCCACGGCCGCCGTCGGCTCGCCCAGCGCGTCGAGGAGCGCCTCGGCGTCGGCCGCGAGGGTGCCCGCGTCGTAACCGTCCGCCGGACGCGACGTCGCGCCGAGCCCGCGCAGGTCCGGCACGATGACCCGGTGCCGCGTCGCCAGGTGGGGGACGACTTCGGCCCAGAGCCGCCCGGTGTGCGGGAAGCCGTGCAGCAGCAGGACGGCGGGGCCTTCCCCGGTGACCGTGACGTGCACGTCGATGCCGTTCACGCGCAGCATGAGTCTCCTTGCCAGTTACCATTGGTTACCAGCAAACCGTAGGTAACTCCGAAGGCCCGGCCAAGACGGCACTTTCCCGACAGGTGGTGAGCTCCAGGTGACCCCCTCCCCGCGCGGCGACCTGTTCGACCCGGCCTGCCCGACGCGCCGGCTGCTCGACCGGATCGGCACGAAGTGGACGTCGATGGCGGTCAAGGTGCTGGCCGAAGCGGACCCCCGGGAGGTGCGGTTCGCCGAGCTGCAACGGCGGATGCCGGGGGTCTCGCAGAAGATGCTGTCGGTGACGTTGCGCTCGCTGACCCGCGACGGCCTGGTCGCCCGGCGCGTCGAGCCGACGGTGCCGCCGAAGGTGCACTACCGGCTCACGGATCTCGGCCGTTCGCTGGAAGTTCCCCT
>Ga0070668_100003885_pt1 | contig 11032 bp, 10 predicted proteins | sample KBSS43metaG_FD_64661 | JGI IMG/M metagenome (GOLD analysis project Ga0070668, IMG submission 64661) | Switchgrass rhizosphere microbial communities from Kellogg Biological Station, Michigan, USA - KBS S4-3 metaG | ecosystem: Host-associated > Plants > Roots > Rhizosphere > Soil ... | reverse complement strand
GGCCATCTGCCGGCCGTCCGGGGTGAACCACTCCAGGTCGGGCAGCGGGTCGCCGCCGCCGCGCGCGGTCACCGGCAGGCCGGTGAAGAACCGCCGGCGCTGGAACACCTGGTGCCGATGGCGGAACGCGGTCAGCTTGCGGGTGAACTCGAGCAGCTGCTCGTCGGCGTGTTCCCAGTCGATCCAGGCCAGCTCGCTGTCCTGGCAGTACGCGTTGTTGTTGCCCTGCTGGGTGCGGCCCAGCTCGTCGCCGTGCGAGATCATCGGTACGCCCTGCGACAGCATCAGCGTGGCCAGGAAGTTGCGCCGCTGCTTGGCCCGCAGCGAAAGCACCTTCGGATCCGTGGTCGGGCCCTCGATGCCGCAGTTCCACGACCGGTTGTGGCCCTCGCCGTCCCGGTTGTCCTCGCCGTTCGCCTCGTTGTGCTTGTCGTTGTACGAGACCAGGTCGTTGAGCGTGAAGCCGTCGTGCGCGGTGACGAAGTTGATCGAGTGGAACGGCTTGCGGCCGTCGTCCTGGTAGAGGTCGGCCGAGCCGGTGATCCGGCTCGCGAACTCGGCCAGGGTGGCCGGCTCGCCGCGCCAGAAGTCGCGGACCGTGTCCCGGTATTTCCCGTTCCACTCGGTCCAGTTCGGCGGGAAGTTGCCCACCTGGTAGCCGCCCGGGCCGACATCCCACGGCTCGGCGATCAGCTTGACCTGCCCGACCACCGGGTCCTGCTGCACCACCTCGAAGAACGTGGACAGCCGGTCCACGTCGTAGAACTCGCGGGCCAGCGTGGAGGCGAGGTCGAACCGGAAGCCGTCGACGTGCATCTCGGTCACCCAGTAGCGCAGCGAATCCATGATCAGCTGGAGGCTCTGCGGACTGCGCACGTTGAGGCTGTTACCCGTACCGGTGTAGTCCATGTAGAACTGCGGTTGATCGTCCACCAGGCGGTAGTACGTGCGGTTGTCGATGCCCTTGAGGCTGAGCGTCGGGCCCAGGTGGTTGCCCTCGGCGGTGTGGTTGTAGACGACGTCGAGAATGACCTCCATGCCGGCCGCGTGCAGGGCCTTGACCATGCCGCGGAACTCCTGGGTCTGCTGGCCCAGCGTGCCGGTCGACGAATAGCCCTGGTACGGCGCGAAGAAGCCGAGCGTGTTGTAACCCCAGTAGTTGCGCAGCCCCAGATCGTGCAGCCGGTTGTCGTGCACGAACTGGTGCACCGGCATGAGCTCGACCGCGGTCACGCCGAGGCTCTTGAGATGCTCGATGATCGCCGGGTGGCCGAGCGCCGAGTAGCTGCCGCGCATGTCCGTGGGCACCTCGGGATGCCGCTCGGTCAGGCCCTTCACGTGCGTCTCGTAGATCACCGAGTGGTGGTACGGGATGTCCGGGCGGCGGTCGTTGCCCCAGTCGAAGTACGGGTTGACCACCACGCCCTTGGGCATGTACGGCGCCGAGTCCAGGTCGGACATGTGGTCGGGGTTGGCGAAATCGTAGGCGTAGAGGGACGGGTGCCACTCGATGTCCGAGTCGACCGCCCGGGCGTACGGGTCGACAAGCAGCTTGTGCGGGTTGTACCGCAGGCCACGGGCGGGGTCGTACGGTCCGTACATCCGGTATCCGTACCGCTGGCCGGGCTCGACGCCGGGCAGGTAGGCGTGCCACACGAAGGCGTCCTGCTCGTGCAGCTGGACCTTGCGCTCGTTGCCGGACGGGTCGAACAGGCACAGTTCGACCGCCTCGGCCCCCTCGGAGAAGATCGCGAAGTTCGTGCCCGTCCCGTCGTACGTGGCACCCAGCGGGTACCGGTGACCAGGCCAAACCTGCATGTCGTGCTCCCACCCCTCGACCGTCGATGCGCTGCGGCCGGGCAGCTGGAGCACCACGGCGGGGGATGGATTCCCATCCGCCGGTGGGCGTAATCCTGCACGGCCGCGTCAGCGGCCATTCTCACCGATGCGCCTCCGATCTTCCGCACGACTGTCCGGTAACCCCCTCGGCCGGGTGTCCGGCGGGACCCGGCCGAGCCCGCCGCGGCCTACCACCGCCCGCCCGCCGGCGCGGCCGGAACGCCGGAATTCTGGCCGGACGACCCGGCGCGGCCGACCCGTTCGGTCGCGATCGCAGCGTTCCGCAGCGCCTCGACCTGCGCAAACGTAGGTTTCGGTCGGCCCTGTCCAGCAGCTACGAGGAGAACACCATGCTGCAGATGCTCACCGCCGGCGCCCTGTTCCTGTCGTCGCTCGCGGCGCCGGTCACCACCACACCGATGATGGTGCCTCCCCCACCCGACAAAATGGTCATCGACGTGGTGGCCGCCAACGGCTCCGGTTGTCCGCTGGGCACCGCCGACGTCATCGTCTCGCAGGACAACACCGCGTTCACCCTCACCTACAGCGAGTACACCGCGATGGTCGGCGTCGGCGCCAAGCCGCTGGACTTCCGGAAGAACTGCCAGATCGCCCTCAACGTGCACGTCCCACAGGGCTTCACGTACGCCGTGGCCAGCGCCGACTACCGCGGGTTCGCCCACCTGGAGGCCGGGGCCTCCGGCTACCAGGCGGCCAACTATTACTTCCAGGGCCACACCCAGACCGCCCGCGCCCGGCACAACTTCACCGGCTACAAGGACGGCTACTGGCAGAACACGGACGTGGTCGGCATCGGCTCGCTGTCCTTCCTGCCGTGCGGCGAGATGCGCTACCTGAACATCAACACCGAACTGCGCGTCAACGCCGGCTGGTCCGACACCAAGACCACGACCAGCTTCCTCACCATGGACTCCACCGACGCCGACCTGAAGACCGTCTACCACGTCGCCTGGAAGAAGTGCTGACCCCGTTCCCCGCCCAGGCCGGCCCGCCTCACCCGAGGCGGGCCGGCCCGTGTCACCGGACAGCCGGCCACCGGGAACGAGTTACCCGCCGCCGCTGCCGTCGCGCAGGGAACGGATCATGCTCTGCAGGATCCGGAAGGCGTCCGACTGCTCGCTCCCGGTCAACCCGGCCAGCATCCTGACCTCGACCGACCGGACCGCGACGGTCGCCTTCTCCAGACTCCGCCGGCCGCGCGGCGTGAGCCGCGTGGGCAGCACCTTCCCGACGGCCGCCTCCGCCGGCCTGGTCACGTAGCCCTCTCGCTCCAGCGCTTGGAGCAGCACGTTCATCGACTGCCGGGTCACGAACGCGCCCCGCGCGAGCTCGGAGTTCGACAAGCCCGGCCGTTGTGCCAGCAGCTCAAGGCAGGAGTAGCGGGTCACGTTCATCCCGAGCGGCCGCAGCACCTCCTCCATGGCCACCCGAAGGGCGCTCGACGCCTCTTTCAGCAGGTAGCCCAGCGACGTCTCCAGGTCGATGCCGGCACCGTCTTGACTCATGTCAGCATTCTGACATACATTGCCTCATGTCAGAAAACTGACATGGCAAAGAAGGAGATCATCATGCCCGTCACCGGCCCCGACTTCATCTCGCTGCAGGCGCGCGACCTCGACGCCTCGCGGACGTTCTACGAGCGGTACCTCGGCCTCGCGCGCTCGCCGGCCGGACCGCCGCACGCCGTCGTCTTCGAGACCAAGCCGATCGCGTTCGCACTCCGCGACGTCATCCCCGGCACCGACCTCGCCGCCGTCGCCCAGCCCGGCATCGGTGCCGCGATCTGGCTGCACGCCACCGACGTCCAGGCCATTCACGATGCGCTCGTCGCCGACGGTCACCGCATCGTCGCCGCACCGATCGACGGCCCGTTCGGCCGGACGTTCACCTTCGCCGACCCCGACGGCTACCAGATCACCCTCCACGACCGCGGCTGACCAGCCACACTCCGCACCGCGCAGGCCGCCCGCCGTGGCGCCGGCGGTCATCGAGGCCCAAACGGGCTGACGGCCGCCGGCCCGGTCCTCCACAATGTGGCGCATGCGCGAGACATCGCCGGAACAACTGATCGAGGACGCGCGCGTCGCGCGGTCGCCGCGGCTCGACCTGTCCCGGTGCGGGCTCGATGAGCTGCCGGACGCCGTACGCCGGCTCACCCATCTGGAGTCCCTCGACCTGAAGTTCAACAACCTCGACGACCTGCCCGGCTGGCTGCCGGAACTGGACCGGCTGGTCCAGCTCGACGTCCAGGCGAACAACCTGGAACAGGTGCCCGAGGTGCTCGGCTCGCTGACCGGGCTCCGCACGCTCGACCTCAGCGAGAACAATCTGGAGGGTGAGCCGCTGGATTTTCTCGGCCGGCTGACCAACCTCACCCGGCTCGCCCTCATCGACACCCGGTCGGACCGGCTCCCGCCGAGCATCGGCAACCTCACCGCGCTCACCGACCTGGATCTCTATCTCGGCTGGTTCACCAGCTCGCCGGAGAGCCTGCCGCCCGCCCTCGGGCAGCTCACCAATCTGACCCGGCTGGAGCTGTCCCGCAACGGGCTCACCACGGTGCCGGAGTGGGTTCGCGGCCTGACCAACCTGCGGGTGCTCGGGCTGTGGCTGAACGAGATCGACGACCTCCCGGCGTGGCTCGGCGAGCTGACCGAGCTCACCGAGCTGTCGCTGCCGGGCGAACCGAGCGACGACCTGCTGGCCGTGCTGCGCGGCCTGCCGCACCTCCGGAAACTCAGCCTGGACTCCGAAGAAGTGGATCTCGGCTGAGGGTGCGCTGCGCCGAATAGATCGACAGGGCGGTGTACGCCGCCGACAGCATCGGGGCGGGTACGTCGTTTCGCGCCGCCTCCGCCACGAAGTCGCCCAGGATGGCGTCGGCCTCGACCGGCAGGCCCTGCATCAGGTCGCGATACATCGACGAGGTCATCGGCTCGGTGGTGCCGAGCCCGGCCTGGAGCATGGCGATCGCGCCCGGGCGCGGCGGGTGGCCGGCCGCGGCGGCGATCGCCATCGACTCGGCGGCTATCCGGGCGCCGAAGTCGGCGCCGCCGGGGGCCGCGTTGATGTCGCCGACCGTGCCGCGCATCAGCGTCGTGGCCGCGCCGAGGCTGGCCAGCAGGACCCATTTCTCCCACATGTCCTGCACGATCGTGTCCGACGCGGCGGAGTCGAACCCGGGGCCGGACAGCGCGTCGGTGACCGCGGGCAGCCGCTCGTCGTCGGCGCCGTCGAGCGGGCCGAAGCCGAGCCGGTGCAGGCCGGTCAGCTGCACCACGTCGCCGTAGGCGTCCAGGCCGGCGTGGATCATGCAGACGCCGCCCCAGGCCCGCTCCGGGCCGAACGCGCCGACCAGCTCGTCCATGTGCCGCATGCCGTTGAGCAACGGGACCAGGACGGTACGCGGGCCGACCGCGGGCGCCAGGTCGATCATCGCCTGTTCCAGCGCGTAGCTCTTGACCGCGAGGACGATCAGCTCGTACGGGCCGTCGACCTCCCCCGCGACGATCAGCCGCGGCTGCACGACCGTCTCGCGGCCGGGGCTCATGATCCGCAGGCCGCGCTCGGTCAGCGTGGCCCGCCGGCCCGGCCGGACCAGGAACGTCACGTCCTTGCCGGCCGAGGCGAGCCGGCCGCCGAAATAGCCGCCGGTCGCGCCGGCACCGACAAACAGGGTTCGCACGACAGCTCAGCCTAGAAGCTCATCGGTGAAGCACCAGCGCCAGCTCTCCCCCGGTTCGTACGACCGCATCACCGGATGCCCGTCCCGGGCGTGATGCGCCGACATGTGCCGGCGCGGCGAGGAGTCGCAGCAGGCGACCAGGCCGCAGGTCAGGCAGACGCGCAGGTGCACCCAGTCCCGGTGGCCGTCGGCGACGCACTCGGGGCAGCCGTCCTCGTACCGTGTCAGCGGCGTGACATCGCCGCTCTCCTTGAGATGCTCGCAGGTCAATCGTCACTCCGTTGCAGCTGGGATTCTTCCAGGTCGAGGTCGCGCTGGGCCCGCACGAGCACCTCCTCGGGGATCCGCCCCTCGTTGCGGGCGATCTTGAAGACGCGGCGCTCGGCACGGATCATCTCGCGCCGCAACCGACCGTACGCCGCCGAGGGCGTCTCCTGCTGCTGACTGCCGAGTCGTTCCCAAGCGTTGTTGGAGCGGCTGTCGACCAAGCCTCGCAGCCGGTCCACCACCGAGGCCGGCGCGCCGTCCGCGTGCGCCTCCAGCGCCTCCAGCGCGGCCCGGCTCGCCTGATGCTGCACGCCCGCCTCGGCCAGGGCGTCCTGGGCGCTGGTGTCCTGCCGGACGCCGAGCCGCACGGCCAGCCAGGGCAGCGTCGTGCCCTGGGCGAGCAGGGTGAGCACGATGATCGCGAAGGCGATGAAGACCAGCAGTTCGCGGTAGTAGACCGGGGCGTCCTCGTGGCCGCTGCGCGGCAGCGTCTGCGCCGCGGCCAGGGTGACCACGCCGCGCATGCCGGCCCAGGCGATCACGGTCGGCACGGCCAACGGCGGGCGTTCCTCGCGGTTTCGGATCCGGGGCACCAGCCGGGCCAGGTAGGTCGCCGGATACATCCAGACGAACCGCACCACGACCAGAACGCCGAAGACCGCCGCGGTGACCGCCACCGTCGTACCCACCGGGGTCTCGATGGCGCCGATCAGGGTGCGCAACTGCAGGCCGACGAGCAGGAACACCACGCCTTCGAGGAGGAATGTGATCAGCCGCCAGACCGCGTCCATCTGCAGCCGCGAGGTGGCCGACAGCAGGTACGGGATCCGGTGCCCCAGATACAGCCCGGCGATCACCACGGCGACCACGCTGGAACTGTGCAGCTTCTCGGCGATGATCACCACGAGGAACGGGGTGAGCAACGACACAGCGTCGTCCAGCAGCGAATCTTGGATCTTGCGGTGCAGCTTGGCGGCCACGAACGCCGCGAGCAGGCCGATCAGCACACCCCCGCCGGCTTTGATCACCACTTCCAGGGCGATCGGCCGGAACCCGACCGCATCCCCGGTCAGCGCGCCCACCGAGAGGCTCACCAGCACGAGGGCGGTCGCGTCGTTGAGCAGGCTCTCCCCTTCGAGGATGGTCACCATCCGGCGGGGCAGGCCGACCCGGCGGGCGATCGCGGTGGCCGACACCGCATCCGGCGGGGCGACGATGGCGCCGAGCGCGATGCAGGCCGCGAACGGCACCGCGGGCAACATCCAGTGCAGCACGTAGCCGACCGCGAACGACGTGACCAGCACGAGGCCGACCGCGAGCAGCAGAATCGGCCGCAGCGCGCGGCGGAACGCGGGCACCGAGGTCTGCAGCGCGGCCACATACAGCAGCGGCGGCAGGATGCCGACCAGTACCAGATGGGATTCGAGGCGCGCCTGCGGGAAGCCCGGCAGGTACGACAACCCGAGGCCCGCCACCAGCAGCACAAGCGGCGCCACCATCCCCAGCCGCCGGGCCAGAGCGGCGCCGACCACGGCGATCGCCACCAGCACGACCACGTCGACGATGCTCTCCATGCACGGAAGCTTAGAGAACCCACCGGTCGATCAAAGATAAGCCTTTTTACTCACGCCCCGACCGGACCGGGTACGGAAGGCTGTCGCGCATGAATGTGGGGATCACCGGGATCGCGTACGCCCTGCCGGCGCACGAGGTGCGGACCGAGGAACTGCAGGAACAGGTCGCGCGGGCCAGCGGGCTGACGCTGCCGCCGCGGCTGTTCGAGCAGGCCACCGGCGTCCGGCGCCGGCGGATCGCGGCCGACGGCGAATACGCCTCGGACCTGGCGATCGACGCGGCGACCAAGGTGCTGGCCGAGACCGGCCGCGACCCGCTCGACCTCGACCTGCTGCTGTTCGCCAGCGCCACCCGCGACATGATCGAGCCGGCCACCGCGCATGTGGTGCAGGCCGCGCTGGGCAGCAGGGCGCACGCGCTGGACGTCACGAACGCCTGCAACAGCCTGCTCAACGGCATCGACCTGGCCCGCTCGATGATCCTGGCCGGCCGGGCCCGGCGGGCGCTGGTGGTCACCGGGGAGACGCCGACCCGGGCGATGCGGCCCTCGCTGGACGGGATGGCGCAGGCCCGTACGGCGTTCGCCGGCTACACGTTCGGCGACGCGGGCGCGGCCGTGCTGGTCGAGCCGGTGGCCGCCGGCGGCATCCTCGACGTGGACGGCGAGACCCACTCCGAGCACTGGTCGGCGGGCGGCATCTTCGGCGGCGGCTCCCGGCATCCGCGCGGCGACGAGCACACCTACTTCAGCGGCGACGGCCACCGGCTGCGGACCATCTTCGAGCGGATCGGGCTCAGCCTCCTCGACCGGGTCGCGGCGCGCACCGGACTGACCTGGGACGACTACGCCAAGGTGCTGGTGCACCAGGTGACGGTGCCCTACCTGGACCGGTTCGTCGAGGTCACCGGCGTGCCCCGGGACAAACTGGTGGTCACGGTCGGTGAGCTGGGCAACGTGGCGTCGGCCACGCTCGGCGTACAACTGGCCCGCATCCAGCCCGAGCTCAACGCCGGCGACCGGGTGCTGCTGGTCGGCCTGGCCGGCGGGGTGAGCCTGATGACCATGGTGTGGGAGGTGTCGTGAGCGAGCCGCTCTGGGTGATCGTGCCCGCGTACAACGAGGCGGCCCGGATCGGCGGCACCCTGGCCGCGCTCGCCGCGCAGACCGACACCGACTTCACCCTGCTGGTCGTCGACAACGGCTCGACCGACGAGACGGTCGCGGTGGCAACGGCCTTCCGAGGACCATTCCGTACGTACGTGCTGACCGAACCCGAAAAGGGCGTCGGCTGCGCCGTCGACACCGGCTTCCGGCATGCGATCACACACGGCGCCGTCCATCTGGCCCGCACCGACGCGGACTGCCTGCCCGAGCCCGGCTGGGTGGCCGCGGCCCGGCAGGCCCTGGTCACCGGCCGCGGCCTGGCCTGCGGCCGGATCACCGCCCGGCGCGACGAGCACGGGCCGGTGGGCCGCGCCGCCTTCCGGTCGCTGGTGGTGCTCGCCGCCGCGTTCGGCCGGGTGCGCCCGGCCCACCGCGGCCCCGAGTACCTCGCCCCCTACCGGATGCACGCCGGCAACAACATGGCCATCACCGCCGAGCTCTACCAGGCCTGCGGCGGCATGCCGAGGCGGCCGTCACCCACCGACCGCACCTTCCTGAACCGGGTGCGGCGCACCACCCCGGCGATCGTGCACAGCCGCAAGATGGTGGTGGCAAACTCGACGCGCCGGCTTTCCGCGTACGGCGTGGTCGGCACCGCCCGCTGGTATCTCGACCGAGGCAGCGGCGGCCGGACGGCGGACCCGCGCTGATGCTCGCCGAACTCATCGACGGCCTGCGTGTGGACGACGACCGGCCCGCGCTGGCCGGCCGCTGCGCGCGCGGCGAGCTGGCCCGGCTGGTCCGCGGCTACTGCGGTGCGCTGCGCGAGCACGGGCTGACCGCGGGCGACACCGTCGGCCTCGCGGTGCGGCCCGGCCCCCGCTCGCTCGCGACGCTGCTGGCCGCGTACCGGCTGGGGTTGCGGATCGCCGTGCTGGACCCCTCCGCCGGGCCCGATGTGCTGCTGGCCCGGCTGGCGCTGGCGAAGCCGCGCCTGGTCCTCGCCGACGCGACCGCGCAGGCCGTGGCGGGCTGGGCCGCGCCGCTCGCCCGCCGCGCCCACGTCGCCCTGCCGGACCTCGGCGCGCTCGCACCGGTGCGCACCATCGGCCGGCGGCTGCCCGGTTCCGCACCGGCCCTGCGCCCGCGCCCCGACCGGAACCCCGCGCCGTATGACGGCGACGGCGACGCGGTGATCGTCTTCACGTCCGGCACGACGAGCCGGCCCCGCGCGGTCGTGCACACCCGGGCGTCGCTGTCCGCCGGGATGGCGGCCGTGCGCGACCTGGTGCGGCCGGAGCCGGGCGTGCCGGTCGTCGGCGGCACCTTCTTTGTGCTGCTGCCGACGCTGGCGGCCGGCGCGCCGGTCGCCTTCCCGGCACGCCGCGGGCTCGCCCGGCAGCTCCGCCGGCTCGCGCCGCAGGCCACCTATCTGACGCCGCCGCAGCTTCGCGCCGCCCTGGCCGCCGGGGTGCGTTTCACCGGCCGGGTCTACAGCGGGTCGGCGCCGGTGAGCGCGCCGCTGCTCGCCGCCGTGCGGCGGGCCGGGGCGCGGGAGGCGTGGGGTGTCTACGCGCTCACCGAGGTCTTTCCGGCCGCGGCGGTCGAGTCGGCCGCGAAGGCCGCCTTCACCGGCGACGGCGACCTGATCGGCGAGCTGCTGCCCGGCGTGTCGGCGCGGGTGGGTGAGGGCGGCCGGCTGCTCCTGGCCGGGCCCACGGCCGCCGACCGTTACCTGGGCGAGGAGCACCTGGACTGGATCGACACCGGCGACGTGGGCCGGCTCGACGGCCGCACCGTGGTGCTCGGCGGCCGGGCCAAGGACATGATCCTGCGCGGCGCCGAAAACATCTATCCCGGCCTGTACGAGCCGGCCCTGCACGTCCCCGGCGTCGAGCTGGCGCTGCTGGTCGGCGTCCCGGCCGGCGACGGCGACGAACGGGTGGTCGCGGTCGTCCAGCCGGCCGCCGGCGTCACCGAGCAGACGGTGCGGGCGGCCCTGCGCGACCCGCTCGCCCGGATGGGCGCCGCCCGCCCGGACGCGGTGATCTTCGCCCGCATCCCGCTGGCCGGCCGCTCCCGCAAGCCCGACCGAGCGGCCACCGCCCGCCTCGCCGCCACCGGCGGCCGGCGATGAGCGCGGCCCGGGCCCGCGACCGGCGGGTCTATCTGCGTGGCCACCCGGTGCTCTTCGCGCTGCTCGCCGCCACCCGGCGGCGGGCGGCGGTGCGGCTCGGCGGCAACGTGCTGGTGCATGACCGGGACGCCTATCTCGCCGCGCTGACCCGGGTGCCGCTCAACCGCACCGCGGCCGGTACGACCGGCGGCGCGGCGGACCGGCTGGCCGGCTCCGGTGCGCTCTTCGACCAGCACGGGGACGCGCACCGGCAGACCCGCCGGAACACCGCCGAGCGGCTCGGCGCGGCCGGCGTCGAACGGCTCCGGCCGGTGTGGTCCGCTGTTCTTGCCGAACGCCTCGCCGCGCTGGCCGCCGGCGACCCGGTCGACCTGGTGCCGCTCGCCGCCGAGATCGGCGGGCG
>Ga0070668_100003882_pt1 | contig 11036 bp, 10 predicted proteins | sample KBSS43metaG_FD_64661 | JGI IMG/M metagenome (GOLD analysis project Ga0070668, IMG submission 64661) | Switchgrass rhizosphere microbial communities from Kellogg Biological Station, Michigan, USA - KBS S4-3 metaG | ecosystem: Host-associated > Plants > Roots > Rhizosphere > Soil ... | reverse complement strand
GGCCCGGGACAGCACTGCCGCGCCAGTCGGCACGGAGAGCGCTTGCGCGATCTCCTCGGGCGCGGGGACCTCGTGCACGTTCACGTCAACGACGCGGAGCCGGCCGTTGGTGTCGTGGTCCTGGATCGACCGGCCTCGTGCCCACCAGGAGCGTGCGAGCCGGTCAGGTGATGAGCGGACAATCCGCGCTCTGGCCATTTGCAGCCGACTCTCAACAGACGGAGCATCGACCGCAACACGACAGATGGGGTTACAGATTGGTCGCATTCAGCGTGACGGCGGCCCTGACGGTCGGGTTTCTCGCAGGTCTGCTGACCTTCAAGGTCAAGCGGCGCTGGTGTGAGAACTGCGGACAGAACCTGACCTGTCCATCCTGCCTTGCCGGCCCCGAGGGGGCCGGGCGGCGCAAGGAGGAATCATGACGGACAGTAAGACGGATCCAATGATCGACATCGCTCAGGCCATCGCCAACCTGTTCGGCCACATTGGATTTGCGTTCGTCGAGGATCAACATCTTGGAGCGCTGGCTGGGGCGTTACGCGCATTCTTCGAGACGACCGGTATTCCAGTCAACGAAGATCGAGCCGCCGAATACTACGGCGGCTTGGAACAACATGACGCCCGCCTGGCGCAACGGGCTCGCCGAGCGTGACCACCGCACCGTGGGGTCCGGGGGTCGCCCCCGGGGCAAGTTCAGCCGCAGCGGTGGCAGAGGACCGGGTGGAGCAGGTGGGCCAGGTCGTGGCGGTCGGTGACCGGGCGGGGGAAGGCCATCCGGGCCAGCCGGTCGTCGAGGCGGACCAGGAAACCGTAGCGGTCCATCCGTACCACCCTCGGCTCGTTGACCGGCTGCGCCGCCTTGCCTAGGTGCTTGCGGACGTACGCGCTCATCTCCGCCATGTGGTGGTCGGCCAGGTCGGCGATCAGGTCGAACTCGATCCGGCTCAGCGGGTCCGGCGTGGCCTCGGCGAACTCGTCCACGTCGACGTCGACGAGCTTGTCGTGCCGCTCGTAGCGGACCTCGGCGACGTCCAGCCGGTGCAGGACCTGGCCGGCGCCGACGTCGAGCAGGTCGCCGGAGGGGTCGATGTCGGCGTAGTCGAGCGCGGCGGCCCGCGCCTCGTCGCCGTCGAGCCGGGTGGCCCAGCCGGAGACCCAGACCCGGCCCAGCGCGGGCGCGCCGGCCATCGGCGGCACGTCGGAGATGTCCAGCACCATCGCGGTGTCGTCGGCGCCGTCCTGCGGGCGCAGGGCCGCCGCGACGGCGCCGTCGGTGGGCGAGAGCAGCAGCACCCGGCCGTTGGCGTCGGTGACGTGCCGCACCGGGAGCGGGCCGGGACCGCACACGATGTACGCGGTTCCGGGCAGGTGGCCGGCGGCGAGCGTACGGGCGACCTCGGCATGGGTGGGCTGCATGGTGGAACCTCCGAGCACCGGGTTAGGCTTACCTTAGTAAGGTGAGGCTAACCGTAACACCCGGTCGGAACCAAGTGGCCTCAAGCGCACGTCACTCTCGGAGACTTCATGAACAACTCTCGACCCAAGGCCAAGCTCTCCCGGGCGCTCGGCATCCCGCTGACGCCGAAGTGCGTGAAGTACTTCGAGAAGCGGCCGTTCCCGCCCGGCGTGCACGGCCGGGCGCGGCGCAAGACCTCGGACTACCAGGTACGGCTGCTGGAGAAGCAGCGGCTGCGCCACCAGTACAACATCAGCGAGGCGCAGATGCGCCGGGCGTACGAGGACGCGCACCGGGCCGAGGGCAAGACCGGCGAGACCATGGTGAGCCTGCTGGAGCGCCGGCTGGACGCCGTGGTGCACCGGGCCGGCCTGGCCCGCACCGTCTACCAGGCCCGCCAGCTCGTGGTGCACGGCCACTTCACGGTCGACGGCAAGAAGGTGGACCGCCCGGGCTACCGGCTCAAGCCGGGCCAGGTCGTCGAGGTGCGGGAGAGCAGCCGGCCGAAGCCGCCGTTCCAGGTGGCCGCGACCGGCGCGCACCTGGACGGGCCGACCGCCCCCTACCTGTCGACGGTGCTGGAGGAGCTGCGCACCACCCTGATCGCCGTGCCGCAGCGCTCGGAGATCCGGGTGCACTGCGACGAGCAGCTCGTGGTGGAGTTCTACGCCCGGTAGGACCTCAGCGGGTCTGCTCAAGCCACGAGGCGTACAGCCGGGCATAGATCGAGCCGTCCTGCCGCACCAGCTCGGCGTGCGGGCCGCGTTGCACGACGCGGCCCGCGTCCACCACGATCACCTCGTCGGCGGCCTGGGCGGTGGAGAGCCGGTGGGCGATGGCGACCGTGGTGCGGCCCCGGGTCACCGTGTCGAGCGCGCGCTGCAGGCGCACCTCGGTGGCCGGGTCGACCGCACTGGTCGCCTCGTCCAGCACGAGCAGGTCGGGATCTGCCACGTACGCCCGGACCAGCGCCACCAGTTGCCGCTCGCCCACGCTGAGCGCCTCGCCGCGCTCCCCCACCGGGGTGTCCAGCCCCTGCGGCAGCCCGGCCAGCCAGTCGGCCAGCCCCAGCTCGGCGAACGCCGCGGTCAGCTGCTCGTCGGTGAGCGACGGCTCGGCGAAGCGGATGTTCTCGGCCACCGTGGCGTCGAACAGGAAGCCGTCCTGCGGCACCATCACCACCCGCGAGCGCAGCGACGAGAACCGCACCGAGGCGAGCGGCGTGCCGGAGAGCAGCACCTCGCCGCCGACCGGGTCCATGAGCCGGGTGAGCAGCTTGGCGAAGGTGGTTTTGCCGCTGCCGGTCTCGCCGACAACCGCGACCTTCGTACGTTCGGCGATCGACAGATCCACGTCGGCCAGCACCAGAGGAAGGTCTTCCGTCCGGTCAGGGGCGGCGGTGGGGTGGTTGGACGGGCCGCCGGGGTAGCGGAACGACACGTCGCGGAACCGCACCGACAGCGGGCCCGGCGGCAGGTCGACGCCCTCGTCGTCCGGGTCGGCCACGTCCGGCCGCAGATCGAGCACGTCCAGCACGCGCCGCCAGCCGGCCACCGCGTTCTGCGCCTCGTTGAGCATGTCGGTGGCGATCTGCACCGGCTGGATGAACAGCGTGACCAGGAACAGGAACGCGGTCAGCTCGCCGATCGACAGGCCGCCGTCGATGCCGAGCAGCACGCCGACCACGACCACCGCGGCCATCGCCAGCCCGGCGCCGACCTCGCCGCTGGAGAAGCTGGTCACGCTGGTGCGCAGGGCTCGCTGCTGGGCGACCCGCAGCCGTTCGATCGCGGTGTCCAGCCGGTGTTCGGTGCGGCCGGCCACCCCGTACGCCCGGATGACCATCGCACCGACGACGCTCTCGGCGACCGCGCCCAGCATGATCCCGGTCCGCTCGCGGACCGCGCCGTAGGCGGCGGCGAGCCGCTTCTGGAACAGCTTGATCACCGCGACCGCCGGCCCGAAGGCCAGCAGCACCACGATCGCGAGCTGCCACGAGTACACCAGCATGACCAGCGTGGAGACCACCAGCTGGCCGGCCGAGAGCACCAGCAGCATCCCGCCGAACTGCAGGAACTGCGAGATCTGGTCGACGTCGCTGGTCACCCGGGAGACCATCGTGCCGCGCCGTTCGGACTGCTGGTGCAGCATCGACAGGTCGTGGATGTGCCGGAAGGTCCGCGAGCGCAGCGAAGCCAGCGCCGTCTCGCTGACCGTGAACAGCCGGCGGGTCATCAGGTAGCCCGCGGCGGTCGAGACGGCCAGTGCCACCACGGTGAACGCCACCACCGTGACGACGAAGCCCAGGTCGGGGCCGCCGGGCGCGCGTACGCCGTGGTCGATGCCCTGCTGCACGGCGATCGGCACGGCGACCCGGCCGGACATCTGCACCAGCGCCAGCGCGACCGTGCCGGCCAGGCCGGGCCGCAGCTCCGGGGAGAGGGCCAGGCCACGCCGGACCGTGGCGAGTGTGGTCACGATTCCGCCCGTTCCGCTTCGGCCTTCTCGTACGCGGTGACCAGGTCGGCGTAGCCCTCGTTGGTGGCCAGCAGCGACGTGTGCGTGCCGGTCGCCACGACCTTGCCCTGTTCCAGGTAGACCACCTCGTCGGCGAGCGCGATGGTGGCCCGCCGGTAGGCGACCACGAGAATCGACGCGCCGGCATCCCCGTCGCGCAGCGAAGCCAGGATGGCCGCCTCGACCCGGGGGTCGACCGCGCTGGTCGCGTCGTCCAGCACGAGCAGCCGGGGCCGGCCGGCGAGCGCCCGGGCCAGGGTGATCCGCTGCCGCTGCCCGCCGGAGAGCGAGGTGCCGCGCTCGCCGACCGCGGTGTCCAGCCCGTCCGGCAGCTTGGCCACGAAGCCGTCGGCCTGGGCGAGCCGCAGCGCCGACCAGGCGGCCGCGTCGTCCACGCCGTCGCGGTCGAGGGTCACGTTGCCGCGCACGGTGTCGTCGAAGACGAACGGGACCTGCGGCACCAGCGCGGCCGTCGCGGCCAGCGACCCCGCGGCGATGTCGGGCAGCGCGACACCGTCCAGGGTGATCTCGCCGTCGGCCGGGTCGACCAGGCGCACGGCGAGGCCGGCGATCGTCGACTTGCCCGAGCCGGTCGCGCCGACCAGGGCCACCGTCTTGCCGGGCGGCACGGTGAAGGAGACGTCGTTGAGCACGAGCGGCCCGTCCGCGTACCGGAAGTCGACCTTGTCGAACCGCAGCGTCGCCGGCCCGTCGCCGGCCAGCACGGCCGGGCCGTACGCGAGGTCGCCGGTCGCGGCGAGCACCGCCTGCACCCGGTCCCAGCCGGCGACGCTGCGCGGCAGCTCCGCGACCACCCAGCCGATCGCGCGCACCGGGAAGGCCAGCACGGTGAACAGGAACGCGACGGTGACCAGCTCGGCCACGCTGATCGCGCCGGTCTGCAGCCGCCACGCGCCGAGCAGCAGCACGGTCAGCGTGCCGAGGCTGGGCAGCGAGTCCATCACCGGGTCGAACAGGCCGCGCAGCCGGCCCACCGAGATCAGCGAGTCGCGCAGCTCGGCGACGAAGACCGCGAACCGGCGCGACTCGTCGGCCTCGCGGCCCATCGTCTTGACCACCAGCGCGCCGTCGAAGCTCTCGTGCGCGACCGCGCTGACCTTTGCCCGCAACTGCTGGGCGCGGATCTGCCGCGGGGACATGTAGCGCGAATACACGACGTTCAGGCCGAACAGGGCCGGGAACAGGACCGCGCCGACCAGCGCGAGGACCCAGTCGGTGGCGAACAGCGCGATCAGCGCGGCCACGATCATCACGATCGTGCCGGCCGCGAACGGCAGCGGCGCGATCGGGACGAACGCCGCCTCGACGTCGGAGTTGGCGTTGGACAGCAGCGTGCCGGTGGCGTGCTGCTGGTGCCACGCCGGGGGCAGCGACAGGTAGCGGCGGGTCACCTCGCGGCGGAACCGGGCCTGCAGCCGGAACTGCATGTAGCCGGCGCCGAGCCGGCGGCCGAAGACGGTCACCACGCGCAGCGCGCTGAGCCCGAGGAAGGCCGCGGCGATCAGCGCCAGCTCGCCGGCGCCGGCCCGGCCCTCGGTGAAGGCGGGCACCACGACCCGCCCGATGACGGCGCCGACCACGTACGAGTTCGCGATGACCAGCAGGCCGAAGAGGCTGCTACCGACCACACCGACGGTGAACAGGCGGGGTTCGAGCCGGATCGACTGGCCGAGCACCCGCAGTCCCCGTACCAGCACATCGCGGCTGGACCTGCTGCTCAATTTCCTACCTGACTGGTAAGTATTCGCCGGGCGTTCCGGCCTTACCGATCCATCCTGCCGAACCCACGCGGACGTTCACACTCATTAACCTGTGTCTACGATCACGTGCGTGACCGCCTATGCGAAGGACGAGCGCCGGCAACTCGCCGACCTGCTGCTGCGACTCGGCCCGGACGAGCCCACGCTATGTGCCGGATGGACCACGCGCGACCTGGCCGCCCACATCGTGGTGCGCGAGCGCCGGCCGGACGCCTCGGCCGGCCAGCTGGTGCGGCCGCTGCGCGAGCACGGCGAGCAGGTCCGGCTGGCCAAGGCGGCCGAGCCGTATCCGACGATCGTGCACGAGCTGCGCACCCCGCCGTGGTGGAGCCCGGTCAGCAATCCGCTGGTCGACGAGCTCACCAACACCGCCGAGATGTTCATCCACCACGAGGACGTCCGGCGCGGCACGCCCGGCTGGGAGCCGCGCGCCTTGGACCCCGGCCTGGAGCGGGCGCTCTGGCGGGCCGCGCGGTTCACCGGCAAGGTCGCGCTGCGCCGGCTGGCGGTGCCGGTCACGGTCCGCGCGACCGGCCTCGGCTCCTTCACGGTGGGCGACGACCCGCAGGTGACGATCACCGGCCCGGCGGGCGAGCTGGCGCTGTTCCTGTCCGGCCGGCAGGGCGCCGCGCGGGTCGAGGTGACCGGGCCCGCGGACCTGGCCGAGCGTCTGCGGACGGCCCGCCTCGGCATCTGATTGGCCCAACCGATCGCCGCCTGATTGGACCAATCGGCAGGCCAATCCGGGCCTACGGTGATCTCATGAGACTTTCCGTGGCCCAGGGTTCCGCCCTCAGCATCGGCGCCGTGCTCGGCACCGGCGTCATCTCCATGCCCGCCCTGGCCGCGCAGGTCGCCGGCCCCGCCTCGCTGGTCGCCTGGCTCGCGCTGATCGTCCTGTCCGCGCCGCTGGCCTGGACGTTCGCCGCGCTCGGCGCGCGGCACCCGGACGGCGGCGGCGTCTCCACCTACGTCCGGCTGGCCTTCGGGCCGCGCGCCGCCGCGGCGGTCGGCTGGTGCTTCTACTTCGCGGTGCCGCTCGGCGCGCCGGCCGCGGCCGCGTTCGCCGGCAACTACGTGGCCGACGTGGTCGGCGGCGGCCGGGCCACCGTGCTCGGCACCTTCCTCGCGATGCTCGCGGCGGTCGTCGCGATGAACTGGTTCGGGCTGCGCATCTCCGGCCGGGTCCAGCTCATCCTCAGCGCGGTGCTCGCCATCCTGCTGCTGGTCACCGTGTGCACCGCGCTGCCGCACGCCCGGTGGGCCAACCTCACCCCGTTCGCGCCGCACGGCTGGACCGGCGTCGGCACCGCCGCGGCCGTGCTGGTCTGGGGCTTCGCCGGCTGGGAGGCGGTGTCGTCGCTCGCCGCGGACTACCGCAACCCGCGCCGGGACGTGCCCCGGGCCGCCGCGATCGCCGTCGTCGTGGTCGGCGCGCTCTATCTGGCCGTGGCCGCGACCAGCGTGCTGGTGCTCGGCCCGGCCCTGGGCGACAGCCCGGCGCCGCTGGCCGACCTGCTCGCGGTCGGCGTCGGCGGACCGGTGCGGGCGGTGACCGCGGTGATCGCGGTGCTGCTGACCGTCGGTGCGATCAACGCGTACGTAGCCGGTGCGTCCCGGCTCGGCACGGCGCTGGCCCGCGACGGCGCGCTGCCGATGCGGCTGGCCGGCACCCCGCGCCGATCGCTGACCGTGGTGGGTCTCGGCAGCCTGGTGGCGGTGGCCGTGCCGGTCGACCTGCACACCTCGATGCTGCTGGTCACCGGGTGCTTCACGCTCGTCTACGTGCTCGGCACGGCCGCCGCGCTGCGGCTGCTGCCGGCCGGCCGGTCGCGGATCGGCGCCGGCATCGCCTTCGTCGCGGTGCTCGGGCTGCTCGTGCTGACCGGGGCACCCGCCCTGCTGAGCCTGGTGGTCGCGGCCGGCGCCGTCGGCTATCAGGCGTGGCGGGCCAGCAGGCCGGCGAAGACGGTCATCCCCTCGTCGATCAGCGCCGGGTCGGCCGCGCCGAAGCCGAACACGAAGCCGGCCTGCCTGGTCGAGTAGTCGCGCAGATCCTCCACCGCCAGACCGGCCCGGACCGCCTCGGTGACCACCGCGGTGGAGTCGGCGCCGGTCAGCGCGGTGACGTGCAGCCCGGCCGCGGACGGCAACACCCGCAGGCCGGGCATCGCGGTCAGCGCCGCGACGATCCGGGCGCGGCGCTCGGCGTACGCCTTGCCGGCCCGGCGCACATGCCGGGCCAGCTGCCCCTCGTCGATGAACCGGGCCAGCGCCGCCTGGACGGCCATCTGCCCGTAGCCGTCGGTGACCTGCCGGGCCGCCGCGACCGCGTCCCGCAACCCGGGCGGCACCAGCACGAAGCCGGTACGCAGCGCGGGCAGCATGCTCTTGGAGAACGTGCCGGCGTAGAGCACCCGGCCGCCGGTGTCCAGGCTGTAGAGCGGTTCGAGCGGCCGGGCCGAGAACCGGAACTCGCTGTCGTAGTCGTCCTCGACGATCGCGGCCGGCCGGCGCCCGGCCCAGTCCAGCAGCTCCCGGCGGCGGCCCAGGCTCATCGCCCCGCCCAGCGGGAACTGGTGCGACGGGGTGGCATAGACCAGCCGGGCGGCGGCCGGCAGCGCGTCGACCACCAGGCCTGCTCGTCGACCGGGACGCCGGTCACCCGGGCACCGAGCGACGCGAACAGCCGCCGGGCCGGCGGATAGCCGGGTTCCTCGACCGCCACCACGTCGCCGGGCCGCAGCAGCACCCGGGCGATCAGGTCGAGGGCGTGCTGGGTGCCGTTGGTGACGACGACGTCCTGGGCGGTGGCCCGCACCCCGCGCGAATAGCCCAGGTAGCGGGCGATCGCCGCGCGCAGCGCCGGATGGCCGGACGGTTCGGCGTACGTGCCGGGGCTGTTGGCCCGCAGCCGGACCTCCGCCGCGACCAGGCGCCGCCAGGTGTCGAACGGGAACAGCCCGGCGTCCGGGATGCCGGCCCGGAAGTCGTAACGTGGCGCCGATCCGGTGCCGCTGACCGGCGTCGGGGTGAGCGACCAGCCGGCCCGCGGCCGCAGCGGATCGGTGGCGTGCCGGCGCGGCCGGTCCGGCGTCGCGACCGCCGCCACGAACGTCCCCGAACCCACCCGCGACGCGAGATAGCCCTCGGCGACCAGGCGTTCGTAGGCCGTGGCGACGCTGCCGCGGGCCACCCCGAGGTCGGCGGCGAGCGCCCGGGTGGGCGGCAGCCGGTGCCCGACCGGGAGTCGTCCGTCCACGATGGCCGCGCGCAGCGCCCGGTAGACGAGCACGGTCTTCTCGGTCTTCCCGTCCAGGCTGATGACCAGGTCCACGGGCCCATTCTCGCGCGCGCCCGGCGCCGTTCAATAAAACCCATACCGTACGAATCGGCGCCGGGCTCCCGGTCATCCGAGGAGTCCGGGGCCCTGCGCGGCCGTCGAGCGGCTCTCGTCGCCGGGGGCAGAGATCGGCGGGATTACTTATCCTGCGTTGCGTGACCATGGTGTGCCGGACCGTGCTCCCCGCGGCGGCCACCCGGCCGGGGCATGCCGGCGGAATGGCAGGTGGCGACGCGGGCGTGGCGGCGCGCGGGCGATGGGCACCGCCGTGAACACCCTGTGGCGCAACCGCGAGTTCAATCTGCTGTGGAGCAGCCAGTCCCTGTCCGACCTGGGCGGGGCGATCGCAATGCTGGCCGTGCCGCTGCTCGTGCTGGAGGTGACCGGTTCGGCGGTGCAGGCCGGCCTGGTCGGCACCGCCGCCCAGGTGACGAAGCTGGCGTCCCGGCTGCCCGGCGGGGTGCTCGCCGACCGGGTCGACCGCCGCCGCGCGATGCTGGTCTGCGACGTGATCCGGCTCGTCGCGTTCCTGGTGCTGGCCGCCGCCGTCGCCACCGGCCACGCCCGGCTCACCGTGATCGTCGTGGTCGCGGTGATCGACGCGGCCTGCGGGTCGATGTTCAACACCACCGAGCACGCCGCGCTGCGCAGCATCGTCCCGACCCGGCAACTGCCCGCCGCGGTGGCCCGCAACGAGGCCCGCAGCTACGGCACCACGCTGGCCGGGCCGCCGCTGGGCGGGCTGCTGTTCGGGGTCACCCACGCGCTGCCGTTCCTCGGCAACGCGCTGTCCTATCTGGCCTCACTGGTGGGGATCGCGCTGATCCGCAAGCCGCTGCAGGCCGAACCGGAGCAGGACCCGCCCGGGCACGCCGCGGCGCTCGCCGAGGGCCTGCGCTTCGTCTTCGGCAACCCGTTCCTGCGCGCCGTCGTGGTGATCGCCGCCCCGCTGAACTTCGCGCTCACCGGCACCACCTTCACCATCATCGTGACCCTGCAGCGGCACCACGTGGAGCCGGCGGTGATCGGGCTGACCGAGACGATCATCGGGGTGGGCGGCCTGGCCGGCGCGTTCGCGGCGCCGCTGCTGCAGCGGTGGTTCCCGTTCGCCCGCCTGATCCGCGGCATCTGCTGGTCGGCGTCGACCGTGCTGATGGCCAGCGCCGCGCTGACCGGCTCGGTGGCGGCCGCGATCCCGGTGGCGGCCGCCATCTTCCTCGGGCCGGCCTGCAACGCCACACTCATCGGATACCAGACGGCGATCACTCCGGACCGCCTCCAGGGCCGGGTGCTCAGCGTCATCTTCCTGGCCGCGATGTCCGCGGCGACCGTCGCGCCGCTGCTCGCCGGCGTTCTGGTGACGGCGTTCGGCGGCAAGGTCACCGTCCTGCTGTTTGCCGCGTCGGTGTCCGCGGGCGCGCTCACGGCGTCGCTTTCGCCGGGCATCCGTAGCATGCGCCCGCTGGAAGAGGTGGCCGCCGCCTGACCAGACTGCCCCGGTCCGGGACGCCGCCGGGTCACGGTCGATAGACTCGATCGTTGCCGAGAGTGCACTAGCTCTCCCGGCATGCTGGCAATACTCTTCGGTAACACGAAGATTACGTCCCCCGGACACGCAGACATAGAGGCGGCGCCGATGGCTCTCGAGGTTCCCTACCGGTCGATCCCCGACATGTTCTTGAAACGGGTGGCCGCGACGCCCAACGGTCAAGCGTTCGCCGTGCCCAACGCGGACGACTCCGGGATGGTGTGGCACACCTGGGCCCAGGTCGGCGAGCGCGCCAAGGCGATCGCGGCCGGCCTGCGCGAACTCGGTGTCGGCCTGGAGGACCGGGTCGCCATCCTGTCCAACACCCGCTTCGAGTGGGTGCTCGCCGACCTCGGCATCAACTGCGCCGGCGCGGCCACCACGACGGTCTACCCGACCACCGAGCCGGAG
>Ga0070668_100003880_pt1 | contig 11040 bp, 9 predicted proteins | sample KBSS43metaG_FD_64661 | JGI IMG/M metagenome (GOLD analysis project Ga0070668, IMG submission 64661) | Switchgrass rhizosphere microbial communities from Kellogg Biological Station, Michigan, USA - KBS S4-3 metaG | ecosystem: Host-associated > Plants > Roots > Rhizosphere > Soil ... | reverse complement strand
CGGCCAGCCACAAGCTCGGTACGCGCAGCGACGGCAATCGCTCGCGCAGGTCGGCGTATTCGAGCAGGCCGAGGCCGTCGGCAAGCACGTGCGCCGCCGGCTCGCCGCGCGCGAACAGGTCGCCGCGCAACGCGCGCAATGCAGGACGTGCGTCGTCGGAACCGAACGCCTCCAATGCCACGAAGCGATCCAGCGTCGCGCGATAATCCGTGCGCAGGCCTTCGCCGAAATCGCGGAAGATCTCGGCGGATGCGCCGTATTTCCAGGCATCGCCGCTGTCGACGTCGCCGCGCACGAAGCGCGGCGTCGCGCACTGCATGATCAGGCCGCGCACCGCATCCGGACGCTGCAGCGCGGCCTGCAACGCGAACAGGCCGCCGAGCGACCAGCCCATCCAGAGCGCGGGTGGCAGGCGCTCGAGCAGCTCGCCGGAAACCGCCTCCAGCGACAGCGGCGTCGCGGCGTCGCGGCTGTAGCCGTGACCGGGCAGATCGATCAGGTGCAAGGTGAAGTGCGGTTCCAGCGACGCGAACAACGGTGCGAACACGCCGCCATGCATCGCCCAGCCATGAATCATCACCAGCGGCGGACCGCTGCCGCGCGTTTCTATGAACATCGTCGGCGCAACCTCAGGCGACGACGCTGCGCTCGGTGCGATCGCGGGCGATGGCCAGCGCCTCGATCAGGCCATCGACCTCGACATGCGTGTGCAACGCCGACAACGTGACGCGCAATCGCGCGCGGCCCTCGGGCACGGTCGGCGGGCGAATCGCGGAAACCCAATAGCCGAGCGTTTCCAGCGCCGCTGCCATGTCCGTCGCGCGCGCGTCGTCGCCGCAGATCACCGGCTGGATGGGCGTGTCCGACGGCAGCAGTTCCAGGCCGTGGCGCAGCGCCGTGCCGCGGAAATGCGCGATCAGGCCGAGCAGCTTGTCGCGACGCCAGTCGTCCTTGCGTGCGAGCTTGACCGCGGCCAGCGACGCAGCCGCCTGTGCCGGCGGCAAGGCCGTCGTGTAGATGTACGGGCGCGCGGTTTCGATGAGGTGCTCGATCACCGCGGCGTCGCCGAGCACTGCAGCGCCGTATCCGCCGAGCGCCTTGCCCAGCGTCGCCAGCTGCAGCGGCACGTCGCTGATGCCCAGGCGCGCGGCGGCCACGCTGCCGCGGCCTTGCGGCCCGTGCACGCCGACGCCGTGCGCATCATCGACGTACAGCATCGCCTTCTGCACGCGCGCGGCGAGCGCCAGTTCGCGCAGCGGCGCGATGTCGCCGTCCATGCTGAAGACGCCGTCGGTGGCGAGCATCGCGGCGCCTTCAGGCGCGCCGCGCAGCTGCCGCACCGCGCCTTCGGCGTCGGCATGCGGATAGCGGCGCAGGCGGCAGCCCGACAAGCGCGCGGCGTCGATCAGGCTGGCGTGGTTGAGGCGGTCCTGCACGCAGACGTCTTCGTCGCCGAGCAGCGCCTGCATCACCGCGAGATTGGCCAGATAGCCGCTGCCGAACAGCAGCGCGCGCGGATAACCGAGCCAGTCCGCCAGCTCGCGCTCCAGCGCATCGTGCGTGGCGTGGTGACCGGCGACCAGGTGCGACGCGGTGCTCCCGGCGCCTTCGCGCGATGCGGTGTCCTGCAGTGCGTTGACGACGGCGAACTGTTGCGACAGGCCGAGATAGTCATTGCTGCAGAAATTCAGCAGCCAGCGGCCATCGATCTCGCAGCGCACGCCATCGCGGTGGGCGATCGTGCGGCGCGCACGCACGCGCCCGAGCGCGACGCGCTGCACGCGCAAGGCTTCGATGCGGTCGCGGAAGTTAGGACGTGCCATGGCCTACCCCTCCCCCTGCGTCTGCAGGGCGTTCAGCGCCGCGCGAGGCATGCCTCGCAAACGCGCCGCTTCGCCCCTGCAATTACAGGGGAGGGAACGCTTGGCCAGCGAGACATGGAGCATCAGCACATTCATCAAGCAGCCCGGTGGCAGGTCAGTTCCGGGATAGTAATCCCCGCATGCACGGTTTCCGACGGCGCGTCCGCTTCCACCGCCATCGGCCGCAGCCCAAGCCGCGCGAACAGGGCCAGATCGCGCTCGGTATCGGGATTGCCGGTGGTCAGCAGCTTCTCGCCGTAGAAGATCGAATTGGCGCCCGCCGCGAAGCACAGCGCCTGCAACTCGTCGCTCATCGATTCGCGCCCGGCCGACAGCCGCACCATCGAGCGCGGCATGACGATGCGCGCGGCCGCGATCGTGCGCACGAACTCGAACGGGTCGAGCTCGGCTGTGCCGGCCAGCGGGGTGCCTTCGACCTGGACCAGGCGATTGATCGGCACCGAGTCCGGGTGCGCCGGCAGGTTGGCCAGCGCCTGCAACAGGCCAGCCCTCTGCGCGCGACTCTCGCCCATGCCGACGATGCCGCCGCAGCAGGTCTTCATGCCGGCATCGCGCACGTGCGACAAGGTGTCCAGGCGATCCTGGAATTCGCGCGTGTGGATGACCTCGCCATAGAACTCCGGCGCGGTATCCAGGTTGTGGTTGTAGTAGTCGAGGCCGGCGGATTTCAACGCCGTCGCCTGCGTACCGCTGAGCATGCCGAGCGTGGCGCAGGTTTCCAGTCCCAGCGCCTTCACCTCGCGGATCATCGCCGCGACCTTCGGGATGTCGCGATCCTTGGGCGAACGCCACGCCGCGCCCATGCAGAAACGCGAAGCCCCGGCGGCCTTGGCCTGCTTCGCCTTCTCGAGCACCGCCTCGGTGCTCATCAATTTCTGCGCTTCGACGCCGGTGTGATAGCGCTGCGCTTGCGGACAATAGGCGCAGTCCTCCGGGCAACCGCCGGTCTTCACCGACAGCAGCGTGCTGACCTGGACTTCGGCGGGATCGAAATGCTCGCGATGCACGCTGGCGGCGCGATGCAGCAGGTCCGTGAACGGCAGGGCGAGCAGCGCCTCGATCTCGGCGCGCTGCCAATCATGGCGGAGTGGGCTGACGGCTGGCATGGGCATTTCCCGACGGATGCGGCGACACGAACGGGAGAGTCTGGAAAGCATGCCTGCGCCTGTCAACCAGAACGACGCCATCCGGGTTGACGAGACGCCGCACCGCCTCGTCGATCGATTGTGGCCCGCACGCTGCCTGCATTGCGGGGAGCATGGTCACGCTGCCCGCGACCTGTGCATCGATTGCGCCGCAATGCTGCCGTGGAACCGGTCGGCCTGCCTGCGTTGCGCGATGCCGTTGCCGCGGCCTCTCGTGCTGCAGGATCGAGCGCAGGTCTGCGGCGACTGCCTGCAACGCCCGCCTCCCTTGACGCAGGCCCGCGCCGCATTCGTATACGCCTGCCCGATCGATCGCCTGCTGCCGCGTTTCAAGTTCCACGGCGACCTCGCCGCCGGCCGCCTGCTGGCGCAGCTGGCGACCGACGTTTTCGCGATGTGCGAACGGCCCGATGCGCTCGTCGCCGTTCCCTTGCACTGCGTACGCTTGCGCACCCGCGGCTACGACCAGGCGCTGGAGCTGGCGCGGCCACTGGCACGCGCGCTCGGCATCCCGTTGTGCCGGAACGCCCTGATGCGCCTGCGTGCGACGGACCCGCAATCGCGGCTCGATGCGCCGCAGCGACGCCGCAACGTGCGCGGCGCGTTCGTGGCGGTCGCGGGTGCGAAGGCACTGCCCGCGCACGTCGCCCTGGTCGACGACGTCATGACCACCGGCGCGACGTTGCACGCCGCCGCAAACGTGCTGCTGCGCGCCGGCGTCGAGCGCGTGGATGCGTGGGTATGCGCGAGGGTGCCGTGAGCGTTTGTGTTGGGTTGCTAGCGTTGTTCACGGATCGCAGGCGAATCCGGTGAGGTGTGTGTGCTCGTCATCCCGGCGAACGCCGGGATCCAGCCTTAGCTCTCGCTCGTCATCCCCGCGAAGGCGGGGATCCAGTGACTTTGTCTTTACTTCTTTGAGTGCAACGCTTTCGCGCTACGCGCGAGTCACTTTTCTTGCTGAGCCCAAAGAAAAGTAACCAAAAGAAAGGGCTTTCCCCGACACGTCAATCCCAGGGTTTCATTGCTACGGGGATTTTCCGACTCGCCATCCATGGCTCGATCGGAAAACCGCGCGCATCCATGCGCGCGGCCCTTCGGGTCTGGCGACAGTGTCGTGATTCATCGTTAGCTTGAAGCGAACACGCGTGGACCAGTGACAGAACGGCGCGAATAAAAGCGCCAAATTTTGCATTTCTGCATTTCATTTGCCGACAATGAAGCGCGAGAACGTCTCCATACCCGAAGGGTCGTCGACAATTGTCGACGGGCGCATGGATGCGCGCCGTTTTTCGACCGAGCCATGGATGGCGAGTCGAAAAATACCCTCGGCAATGAAGCGACCTTGATTGCTTCGTCGGGGAAGGCACTTTCTTTTGGTTACTTTTCTTTGTGCCAGCAAAGAAAAGTGACTCGCGCAAAGCGCGAACGCTTTGCACTCAACGAAAACAAGCCGAAGTCACTGGCTCCCCGCATTCGCGGGGATGACGAGCAACGCAATCTCGCATCCCCTCAATGCGCGCGACGCACCAGAAAATCCACCGCGATCCCCGCGAACACCGCCGCACCCACCCAGTGGTTATGCAGGAACGCACGAAAACAGCCCTCGCGATCGCGATGCCGCGCAATGAGGAACTCGTAGACCACCAGCAACAACGCCACGCCCAGCCCGTACCAGAAATACGCGCCCAGCCCCGCGCGCTGGCCCACCAGCGCCAGCGCCGCGAAGAACAACGCGTACAGAATGCCCTGCGCGACCAGGTCGACGTCGCCGAACAGGATCGCCGTCGATTTCGCGCCGGCCAGGATGTCGTCGTCGCGGTCGACCATCGCGTACCAGGTGTCGTAGGCGGTCGCCCAAAAGATGTTGGCCGCGTACAGCACCCATGCCACCGGCGGCACCTCGCCCTGCACCGCGGCGAACGCCATCGGGATGCCCCAGCCGAAGGCGATGCCGAGATAGACCTGCGGCAGATAGGTGTAGCGCTTGAGGTACGGATAAGTGGCGGCCAGCAACACGCCCACCCCGCTCATCCAGATCGTCAGGCGATTGGTGGTCAGCACCAGCGCGAACGCGGCCAGCATCAGCACGGCGAACACCAGCAAGGCCTCGCGCCCGCGCACCGCACCGGTCGCCAGCGGCCGCCCGCGGGTGCGTTCGACCTGCGGATCGAGCCAGCGATCGGCATAGTCGTTGATCACGCATCCCGCCGAGCGCGTCAGCCATACGCCTGCGGTGAACACGAACAACGTCCTCAGCGGCGGCAGGCCCTCGGCGGCCAGCCACAGGCCCCACCAGGTTGGCCAGAGCAGCAGCAGCCAGCCGATCGGACGATCGCCGCGGGCCAGTTTCCAATATTGGCCCAGGCGCTCGCGCCAGCGCGGCACCGTAGCGGGGGCATAGCGTTCGTAGGACATGGTCGAAGCGTAGCAAGCGCGCTGGCGGAAGGCGTCACCGATGCCGCCAACTCGCGCCGTGCGGCACGATGATGGACAATGCGCGGCTACGCGCCCGTAGCTCAGCCGGATAGAGTAGTGGCTTCCGAAGCCATTGGTCGGGGGTTCGAATCCCTCCGGGCGCGCCATATGCTGCAAAATGCGCGGGTCCGGGATTTCCCGCCCTCGCGCATAGCGCTCGGGCGTTCGCCGTTGCGCAAGCCGATGGCTTGCAAGCGCGACGTCTCACCCCTCCGGGCGCGCCATATGCTGCAAATGCGCCATTTATAATGATCAGATTGCACGGCCGACCGGCCGTCATGGCCAAAGGTGGAACGTGCGTAACTACGATCTCGACTTCCTGAAGAAGTTCTCGCTGGTGCTCGGCATCCTGATGCTGGTCACGCTGGCCCTGATGCTGCTGGCCAACCACCTCCACCACCTGTTGCCGCAGGAGGTCGACCCGGCGGTCGCCAAGCGCACGACGGCGCGCATCGCGCCGGCCGGCGCGGTCTATGCCGGCGCCACGGGCGCGGCGTCGCAGGCCGCTGCGGTCGCGGCCGCAGCAGCAGCGGCGGCCTCGCAGGTCGCTTACGGCGGCACCAAAGATGGCTCGGTGATCTTCGGCAACCTGTGCACCGGCTGCCACACCACGGGCGCGGGCAACGCGCCGAAACTCGAGAAGGCCGCCTGGGCCGCGCGTATTGCCCAAGGCAAGGACACGCTGCACAAACATGCGATCGAGGGCTACACCGGCCCCGATGGTGGCGTGATGCCGCCGAAGGGCGGCAATCCTGCCCTGACGGACGAGCAGGTCATCGCCACGGTCGACTGGATGCTCGACAACCTGAAGTAAGCCGCCGCCCGACTGCATTGCGACGCCGCCTCAGGGCGGCGTCTTCGTTTCGGTCATCGCAGCCTAACGGCACCGCAGCCGGCATTCGGGAAATGAGGCGAACGTCGTCCATCGGGACGCAATTTGCCCTTGATTGTGGCGATCTTCGGCGATTTCACGCTGGCATGAGATCTCCCTGCAAAAGCACTCGGCGCCCGTCGGCACGGCCACCGCCCCGCGACCGCCTATCATCCCGCCATGATCACGCCCGCCTTTCCCGCCCAGTCCGGACCGGTGCTGCTGCCCGGACCGGCCGGCCTGCTCGAAGTCAACGTCGACCTGCCCGAGGACGACGTCGCCGCGCTGCCGTTGGTCGCCATCGTCTGTCATCCGCTGTCGACCGAGGGCGGCACGATGCACAACAAGGTCGTGACGATGACCGCGCGGGCGCTGCGCGAACTCGGCGCGACCACGGTGCGCTTCAACTTCCGCGGTGTCGGCCAGTCCGAGGGCGCGTTCGACGAAGGCAACGGCGAACTCGACGACCTGCTCGCCGTGGCCGCATGGGTGCGCCAACAGCGCGGCGATGCGGTCCTGTGGCTGGCGGGCTTCAGTTTCGGCGCCTACGTGTCGCTGCGCGCAGTCGCGGAGCTGCAGCCGGCTCTGGTGATCTCGATTGCGCCGCCGGCCGGGCGCTGGAACTTCAGCGACATCGTGCTGCCGAGCTGTCCGTGGCTGGTGATCCAGGGCGAGGCCGACGAAATCGTCGATCCCGAGACGGTCTACGCCTGGTTGAAGAAGAGTAAGGCGCAGGCCGAGCTGGTGCGCATGCCCGACACCAGCCATTTTTTCCATCGCAAGCTGATCGACCTGCGCGGCGCGATCAAGAACGGCGTCCGCCCTTATCTCCCGAATGGCTGATTCGATCGTGTCGGCTTCCACCGGGGGAGCACCGGAAACGGCGCACGCCGCGGGCACGCCTTCGCAGCGTTACGCGGCCGGCGTCGCGCGCGGCGACTGGCAGCACGATCCTGCGCAGCAAGCGGCGTTGCGCGAACTCGACCGCATCCACGGCGCATTGCTCGTCGCGCCCGCGCGCAAGAGCCTGCTCGATGCCTTGTTCGGCAAAGACGAAAGGGCGGCGACGGCGGGCCTGTACTTGTGGGGCGGCGTTGGCCGCGGCAAGACGTTCCTGATCGACCTGTTCTTCGACGGCCTGCCGATCGAGCAGAAGCGACGCACGCATTTCCATCGTTTCATGCGCGGCGTGCACGAGCGCCTGCGCGCGCATGCGGGCGAGCGCGACCCGTTGGTGGCGATCGCGCGCGAATGGCGCCGCAAGTGGCGGGTGCTCGTGCTCGACGAATTCTTCGTCAGCGACATCGGCGATGCGATGCTGCTCGGACGACTGCTCGATCGCCTGTTCGCCGAAGGCGTCGTGCTGGTGACCACGTCCAACAGCGCGCCGTCGACGCTGTACCCCGACGGCTTGCAACGCGCGCGCTTCCTGCCCGCGATCGCGCTGATCGAGCAGCACTGCGCGGTATTGCACCTGGACAGCGACATCGACTACCGCCTGCGCGCGCTGACGCGTTCGCCGGTGTACCGCGCGCCGCTCGACGGCGACAGCGACGCCTGGCTGGAATCGCGCTGGCACGAACTCGGCGGCGACGACGCCCATCGCAACGGCAGCATCGAGCTCGACGGCCGCAAGATCGCCACGCGCGCGCGCTGCAAGGGCATGGCGTGGTTCGACTTCGAAGCGCTGTGCGAAGGTCCGCGCGGCGCGTCGGACTACATCGAGATCGCCAGCGAATTCCATACCGTGCTGCTCGGCGGCATCCCGGTGCTCGACGCACAACGCGACGATGCCGCGCGCCGCTTCGTCACGCTCGTCGACGAACTCTACGATCGCCACGTCAACCTCATCTGCTCCGCCGCCGCGGAACCGACCGCGTTGTACCGCGGCGAGCGCCTCGTCGCCGCTTTCGAACGCACCACCTCGCGGCTGATCGAGATGCGCAGCGCGGAATATCTGGCGCTGGAACATCTCACCTGGCCTCCCGCTCTCGTAGGAGCGGCTTCAGCCGCGAGCTCCTTGTAAGAGTGACCGAAGAGCTCGCGGCTGAAGCCGCTCCTACAAACGGCCGCAGCCATTCCCACATTTTGTGTTGACGACACCTGCCTGCCCCGATATGTTGTGCCCGTCGGTTCCGTGGGCTCGCGCCTTCGGATGAAAAGGGAAGCCGGTTCGAATCCGGCACTGCCCCGCAGCGGTATGTGGAAACGAAGTCGCAGTACGCACTGGAGCCGACGCTCCGGGAAGCGGCGACGAGTAGGTTGGATCAGGTTGTCCTGTAGGAGCGGCTTCAGCCGCGAGCTTTTTAGCCGGTAGCGCCTGGCGCTCGCGGCTGAAGCCGCTCCTACGAACAGCCGTCCCGCGTCCACGAGTCCGAAGACCTGCCGACAGCCGCGCGATGCACAGCGCGCGGTGCCGGCCGCGGAATCTCCGGGGGGAGATGGCTGGTGACGCAACGCCGGCCTCGCGGCCGGCGACGGCCATCGCGCCGTTGCGACACCGCCTTTCATCCCGAGAATCCGTCCGCCCGAGGGGGCGAGGTCGCAACGACGGCACCGCCGTCGTCGCGCGCCACGTTCCTTCCGCAGCCTGCGCGGGTCAGGTTGCCGCGTGCATCACGCCGGGAGGATCGAGCATGCAACACCACGACACCGTCATCGCCGACGCTGCGACGCCGAGCGACGCCGCATTCCTGCTGACCCCGCCGCCCACCGCGACCACGATGCGCGTCGCCAAGCGCAACGGCGGCAGCGAGGCGGTCGACCTCAACAAGATCGTGCGCGCCGTGCAGCGCTGCTGCGACGACCTGCACGCGATCGATCCGATGCGCGTCGCCACGCGCACCATTTCGGGGCTCTACGACGGCGCCAGCACGCGCGAGCTCGACGAATTGTCGATCCGCACCGCGGCGCTGCTGACCGCGGAGGAGCCCGAATACGGCCGCCTCGCCGCGCGCCTGCTCGCCGGCGTCATCGCCAAGGAAGTCGCCGGCCAGGAGATCCACGCGTTCTCGCAATCGATCGCGCGCGGCTTCGATGTCGGCCTGATCAACGAGCGCCTGCTCGGCTTCGTGCAAGCCAACGCGCGCAAGCTCAACGATGCGATCGATGCGTCCCTCGACCGGCACTTCGACTATTTCGGCCTGCGCACGCTGTACGACCGCTATCTGCTGCGCCATCCGCACACGCGAAAAGTGATCGAGACGCCGCAGCAGTTCTTCCTGCGCATCGCCTGCGCGCTGAGCGAGGACGTGCCCGAGGCCTTGGCGCTGTACCGGCGCATGGGCAACCTCGACTACCTGCCGAGTTCGCCGACGCTGTTCAACTCCGGCACAACGCACGAGCAATTATCGTCTTGCTTCCTGCTCGACTCGCCGCAGGACTCGCTGGAATCGATCTACCAAAAATACGGCGACATCGCGCAGCTGTCGAAGTTCAGCGGCGGCATCGGTGTGAGCTATACGCGCGTGCGTTCGCGCGGCTCGCTGATCAGGTCGACCAACGGGCATTCCAACGGCATCGTGCCGTGGCTGAAGACGCTGGATTCGTCGGTCGCCGCGGTGAACCAGGGCGGCAAGCGCAAGGGCGCGGCCTGCGTCTATCTCGAACCGTGGCACGCCGACGTCGAGGAATTCCTCGAGCTGCGCGACAACACCGGCGACGAGGCGCGGCGCACGCACAACCTCAACCTCGCCAACTGGATTCCAGACATTTTCATGCGCCGCGTCGAGGCCGATGCGGCATGGTCGCTGTTCGATCCGCACGCGGTGCCGGAGTTCACCGACCTGTTCGGCGACGACTTCGACCACGCCTACGAACAGGCCGAAGCGCAGGGCAAGGCCGTGAAACAGATCATGGCGCGCGAGCTGTACGGGCGGATGATGCGCACGCTGGCGCAGACCGGCAACGGTTGGATGACGTTCAAGGACAAGTGCAACCGCGCCAGCAACCAGACTTTGAGGCCGGGCAACGTCATCCACCTGTCGAACCTGTGTACCGAGATCCTCGAAGTGACCTCGCACGAGGAAACCGCGGTCTGCAACCTCGGTTCGATCAATCTCGCGCGTCATTTCGACGAGGACGGCGGGCTTGATGGGAGCAGCTTCGATTTCGACAAGCTCGCCGAGACCGTGCGCCTGGCCGTGCGCCAGCTCGATCGCGTCATCGACCTGAACTTCTATCCGATCGAATCCGCACGCCGCGGCAACCTGCGCTGGCGGCCGGTCGGGCTCGGCGTGATGGGCCTGCAGGACGTGTTCTTCAAGCTGCGTCTGCCGTTCGACAGCGCGCCGGCGCGCGCGCTGTCGAAGAAGATCGCCGAGACGATCTATTTCCATGCGCTGACGACATCGGTCGAATTGTCCGAAGAGCGCGGCAGGCATCCGTCGTTCGCCGACACGCGTGCGGCGCGCGGCGAACTCCAGTTCGATGCCTGGGGCATCGAGCCTGAACAGATGGAGCGCTGGGATATGCTGCGCGAACGCATCCGCGAAAGCGGCCTGCGCAACTCGTTGCTGATTGCGATCGCGCCGACCGCGACCATCGCCTCGATCGCCGGCTGCTACGAATGCGTCGAGCCGCAGACCAGCAACCTGTTCAAGCGCGAGACGCTGTCGGGCGATTTCCTGCAGGTCAATCGTTACCTGGTGGTCGAGCTGAAGAAGCT
>Ga0070668_100003879_pt1 | contig 11042 bp, 9 predicted proteins | sample KBSS43metaG_FD_64661 | JGI IMG/M metagenome (GOLD analysis project Ga0070668, IMG submission 64661) | Switchgrass rhizosphere microbial communities from Kellogg Biological Station, Michigan, USA - KBS S4-3 metaG | ecosystem: Host-associated > Plants > Roots > Rhizosphere > Soil ... | reverse complement strand
CAGCGAAATAATGATTGAAGCAGGAAAACATACTGACTGGAAAACCACGTAATGGAAACGAAAACTTAGATGCTTTTTGTAATGCCCATAAGCGAATACCTGGTGAGACTGGGAGGCTTGCGCGGCCTTGCGGATATCGCCCTGGTATTTGTGCTGGTTTACGGCGTGCTGAAGTTAATGCGAGGCACGCGAGCCGCGCCGATGGCTGCCGGAATGGCGGCGTTCGCATTGCTCTACTGGTTGGCAGTCAGTCAGAAACTGACAACTCTGGAATTTGTGTTGCGTGGGGCTCTGCCTTACATCGGCGTTGCGATTGTCGTGCTCTTTCAATCAGAGATTCGCCAGGCCTTAATCACCTTCGGAAATCGCTTCAGGCTACCTTTTGCGCATAAGCACGGCGGACAGTTTGGTGAAGGAGTTTATGACGAGATCGTACTGGCCGCGACGACGCTGGCCTCGACCAAGACTGGCGCATTAATAGTCATCGAACGAAACGTTGGCCTAAAGAATGTCACCGATGGGGGCGTTAAGCTCGATGCTGAACTAAGCTACGATCTGCTCGTGACAATTTTTCACACCGCTTCACCGCTACACGATGGCGCTATCGTCGTACGACGACATCGAATCGCTGCGGCCTCTTGTTTTCTCCCGCTTACGCTAAATCCGCGTCTGTCCAAGGACCTGGGCACGCGGCACCGAGCGGCCATCGGCATCACGGAGGACTCGGACGCCGTAGTTATCGTCGTGTCGGAAGAGACCGGCTTGATTTCATTCGTACAGGGCGGAGAAATACGACGCGGGCTTGATGCGACTAAACTCCGAGCAGCAATTCTGCGGGCGATTGAAGCGCCGGTATCCAGCAAGAAACAAAGAAAACTTGCTGATTCAGAAACCGAAGCCGAAGGTGTCGCGCCAATCTAGCTCTTAATCCAGGTTTGGGCTGTGGGTAATGCAACCGAGCCGACTAATTCCAGAATGTCTTTTAGAGAAACTACAAATCGCCCGCTGTCGCTACCACGGACGCCCAATTCTACTGAACGGCTACTGCGCCGTATTTTTCTCGATCACTGGAATTTGAAGCTCCTCGCCCTGGCAATCACGCTTGGTCTCTGGTTCGCCGTTAACGGACAGCGGTCGCCTGTCACTGAGCGCTTTCCCGGAGTGCAACTAAATTTTAAGCTTCCCGAAGGCACGGGCATTAGCAACAACCCACGCGACGAAATTGAATTAACGCTCACTGGAGCCCAACGTGACCTTGACCTGGTCAATCCGCGTGATTTGAATGCGTTGATCGACCTCACAGATCGAAGACCGGGCGACCGGGTGGTTCAACTGAATCCAGGGCGACTGAAAATTGCCCTGCCGGCCGGGGTAAGTTTGCAGAAAGTTCAACCCGCTTCCATTGAGCTACGCCTTGAACCAATGCTGGAGCGCGAGCTTGAAGTTGAAACCAAACTGGAGGGAAAACCGGCTATGGGTTACGAGGTATCTGGGATTACAGTCAACCCACAGAAGGTGCGCGCTCGTGGCCCCGCCAGTCACATGACCGCTGTCGCCAGAGCGTTCTCAGAAACGGTCCTGCTGGATGGCCACACTGAAGATTTTAGTGTTCCACAACTCCCGATTACAGTCCCGGACCAAAGGATCACGCTGATCGACAACGCGGTCGACGTTGTGGTTCATATTCGCTCCAACAAGCTGACCAAATAGTCCGCGCTCCGCTCTCTTTACCTCGAACCTATGTCAAGACTCTTCGGAACAGACGGAATACGCGGCAAGGCAGGCGCCTTTCCGCTGGATGGAAAAACGGTCGAGCAAATTGGTCGGTCTCTCGCTAAACATTTGCAAGAGAGCAACGCGGGACAGCCACCGCTAATTGTAACTGGGCGCGATACTCGCGAGTCGGGTGAATGGATTGAGCGCGCCCTGCTGGCGGGCGCGACCCAGGCAGGGGCGCGATGCGAGTCGGCCGGAGTCATCACCACGCCCGGCGTGGCTTTTCTGGCGCGCTCGCTTGACGCCGAAGCTGGTGTTGTCATCAGCGCTTCGCACAATCCTTATGAGGACAACGGCATTAAAGTATTCGAGCCCTCGGGACGGAAGTTAAGCGATGCGGTTGAACGCCGGATCGAACTCGACATTCGCGACAGAGTGACAGCAGGTGAACCGAATTCAGACTTGTCGGGCCAGCGGCTGATCTTCAACGAAGATCATGCACGCGAACTTAGGCAACGCTATACGCAATTCCTGATTGCGGATATTGCTCGTGACCTGAAACTTGACCGTTTTTCCCTGGTGCTTGATTGCGCCAATGGCGCCGCCTCAGAGATCGCGCCGGATCTGTTCCGGCAACTTGGCGCGCACGTAGTGACGACGAATAACGAACCTGACGGAAGAAACATCAATCAGAACTGTGGTTCGTTACATATCGAGGGTTTGCAGAAACGCGTATTGCAGGCAGGAGCAGATCTCGGCGTCGCGTTTGATGGTGACGCAGATCGTGCCCTCTTTGTCGATCGTGCCGGAAAGTTTGTGGACGGTGACGCGACTCTTTGGGTCCTGGCAAACCATCTGCAGGCAAGCGGCTTGCTGGTGGATGACGTGGTTGTCGCAACGGTCATGAGTAACATCGGACTTGAAATCGCTTTGCAGAAAGCCGGAATTAGACTCCTGCGAACTGATGTCGGGGACAAGTATGTACTGGAGGAACTGACAAGAACCGGGGCCAGCCTCGGGGGTGAACAATCCGGACACATTATCTTCCCGGCGATGAGTCTTGCAGGTGATGGGATGATTACGACCCTTTGTTTGCTTCGCGCCATTCACGACACCGAGAAATCATTAGAGGAGTTAACCGCTGGATTTCAACGCTACCCGCAAGTCCTTCTCAACGTCAGAGTACGTGAAAAGCGTCCTTTTGAAGAATTGCGCGAGGTCAAGCGTTTGGCTGCGGAAACCCGATCGCGACTCGGCAATAAGGGACGTTTGCTCCTTCGCTATTCGGGAACCGAATCACTCGCACGAGTCATGATCGAGGGAGAGAGCCAGTCAGAAATCAACACGCTCGCCAGCAAGTTAGTCGACGCTATTGAGGCTGAATTGGCGGTACCCATCCAGACAACATAACCAAAATTCTTACGCGCCGGCGTGTGTAAAGCTTACGCTAACAGTGCTCGCCTTCATCTCTCTAAGAGTCAATAAATACAACGGGAATCTTGCTTTTCTAGCGAATTTGAAGTGCGCCAAAATTACCTGGTTTCCTGTTGCGCGGCACGAGCGTTGCGATGTATATTGTGGGGCAAGAGAGACGGTTGGTGAATCCTCCGTCTCAAGTGGTTGCTGGGGTGAGGACAGTAACCACGAAAATGAATGGGCGCGACACACTCCCACGTTGTCGCGCCCATTCGCTTTTCGTTTGGACCTATCGAAAACGTCCCGGCTCCGCTCTAATCCATATGGCGCTAAGCAGGCCAACATTCCCTTTGAAGAGTGTCCGCTATATTCTGTGAAGTGAATTCCAGCTCTTCGGCAAACGCCCAGCGGCTAAGCGAATCGTTTACACATGAAATCGATAAGGCTGCGCTTAAAAGCGAAAGGGGAAGCCTGCGAAATAATTGGCGGCCCAGGATTACTGAACGAGTGCGGTCGCGAAGTTAAGCGGACAGTTGGCGGCTCGACTCAAAAAATCGCGATTATTTCCAATGCGACCGTGTTCGCTCTGTTTGGAAATGCGATCATGAAAAGCCTAACAAAAAGAGGCTTTACCGCTCCGTCATGGTTGATGGGAGACGGCGAACGTCACAAAGATCTGCGAACACTCGAGCAAGCGCTGGACTTCCTTTCGAAGATGAATCTGTCCCGGACCGACGCCGTCTTGTCATTAGGTGGCGGAGTTGTCGGAGACCTGGCAGGACTAGCTGCGGCGCTGCACCAGCGGGGAGTTCCTTTACTGCATGCACCTACGACGCTGCTGGCACAGATTGATGCTTCGATTGGCGGCAAGACGGCAGTGAACACCAGGTTTGGCAAGAACGCGATCGGCTTTTTCCACCAGCCAGTCGCGGTTTTGATCGATCCTTTCGCACTCAAGACCCTGCCAGCGCGAGAACTTACTTCCGGTTGGTGCGAAGCGGTTAAGCACGGCGCTGTGGGCAGTGCGAAATTATTTCGTGACACTTACCAGTGCTTGCAAAGCGGCTCACTTTCAGACCGCCCCGCAGAACCCTCGCTGGAACTCCTGATGGCACACTGCGCCTTCAAGGCCTCCATCGTTTCCCGCGATCCCCGGGAAGAAACGAATCGCGACGATTCCAAGTCTCGACGTATCTTGAACTTCGGGCACACGACCGCTCATGCTCTCGAAACCGTGACGGGCTATCGTCGTTTTCGCCACGGTGAAGCGGTTGGCTACGGCATGCTGGTCGCAGGAGAAATTTCGGAAAGATTAGGATTGCTTCCACGTTCAGAGTTAGAATTGCTACGCGACACTGTGCGTTCATGTGGACCGCTTCCGCGCGCTGATAACCTGGATCCGAACGAGATCTCAAAGGCTCTGAAGCACGACAAAAAACGGGTGCGCAATGAAATTAAGTGGGTGCTGCTTGAGCGAATAGGCCGGCCGCGAATAGTTGGCGGCAACGTGATTTCGGCTAAGCTTCTGCGCGCGTCATTTCAAGCAGGCCTACGACCGCTCAGGTAATTTCAGAAAGGAAGTTGTATGAAGGGATCGGATCAGTTTCTGACCAGGAGGGGCGAACGCGGCGGGGCAAACGCGAAACTTTTGATCTTTCTCGTGCTTACTGGAGCTTTAATTTATGGCGGCTATCTCTACCTTCCTGTTGCTTATGACGCTTATCTTTTCAAGGACCTGATGCAGCACAACGTTGATGTAGCAGTCACGCAGGGTTATCAACCATCCTGGGTGCAGGACCAGTTGACGAAGAGTATGGCCGAATACAACGTCCCTCCTAACGCCATAATCACTCCAGTCCAGCGGGACCAACGCGTCGAAGTACGTGTGCAGTTTACGCGTCCGATTGAACTACCCGGCTACACTTACCAGTATGAATTCGACCACACTGTCAGAAGCACCGCGTTCCTGACAATCAAGTAGTCTCAGCGTTACTAATGACTTTTTAATCAGATTATTTAACTAGGCAACGGCAAATGCCGTTCGTCCGGCGTCGGAGCGTCCCTGAAGTTGGATGAGTCCGGCCGGTGCAGTAGCCAACCAGGTAGTTGGGCAAACGCCGCAGCGCGTGCATTCGTTAACAGACGGGCATGGAGCTGTTGACCGGGCGATGTGAGCTCGCTGGTGTTCCTGTTGCATGAAATCGCGGGACAAGCCGGAGTCTACAATTTCCCACGGAAGGATTTCTTCATAACTCCGATCGCGACTGGTATAGAAGCCAGGGTCAACGCCAGTTTCGCGCAATCCCGCTCGCAAATCCCCATTCAGCCGCGCCGTAGCTTCAATTACACGAGCCACTTTCCTATCACCGGAAGAGAAGAGCGCTTGCTCATGCGCGATTCGCGCAGACATTGCGCGCACTTCAACATTGGGAATGCGGGCCAGTTTCTTACAAACTAATTTCAACCGGCGTTTCATTTCCTTCTCGTCACAAATGGCGTCCCATTGCAGGGGCGTATTTGGCTTCGGCACAAAACCGTTGAGCGAAGGGATGATTTTCCCGGCGCGTCCGAAACGCTGTCCGGCCTGTAGCATGCGATCTTTAATTCGTTCAACGAGGGCGACCATTTCGTCCAGGTCTTCGTCGGTCTCAGTCGGCAACCCAACCATCAAATAAAGTTTGACAGTTAACATTCCGCGGTCGAAAACTGCGCCACAGATATCGACGATCTCATCGTTGGTTAGGTTCTTGTTGATTACTTTGCGCAGGCGATCTGAACCGGTTTCTGGTGCAACCGCAATTTGCTGGTCGCGCGACTCAACCAAAGCGTCGAGCAACTCGTCGGAAATCTGATCAAGTCGCAGGGACGAAACTGAAATGCGATATTCCATCGCCCGCAAGCCTTGCAGGATTTCACTAATTTCGGGATGGTCGCATACGGCGGTGGAAACTAGGCCAATCTTGTCCGTTTTTGCGCGCCAGACCTGCGCTTTCGCCAGGATATCGCGCGCGGGAACGACGCGTGGCGGCCAGTAGTTATATCCGGCCCAGCAGAACCGGCAACCCTGCGAGCAACCGCGCGAAATCTCAATCAGGAAGCGTTTGCCCATTTCCGCTTCCGGAGCCCAAATGCTGGTTGAGGGTGCGAATACTTCTTCCGTGCGCAATTGCGCGGCGATTTCAGTCTGCCCGCGCCGCATCGCCCGTCGCAAGCTTCCTTCTTTCGGATTTTCGGCCGCTAAGGCGCGGCCAACTCGTTCGGTCATCCCGGCTTGGGTTGGCAAGTAGGCTTTGACGGTTCCGTCGTCGTTGTAAGTAACCTCGTATAGTGACGGAACGTAAAAACCGCGGCCGAACTGCGCGAGAGCGATAAGCGCATCATCCCGGTTGGGATTCTCGAATAGCACGTCAACCAGTTGCGGTCCTAGAATCTCGCCCTCACCAACGCCAATCACATCGGTAAAATCCGCTATTGGTTCAGGATTTAGAAATGAAGCGGCGCCGCCCATTACGATCAGCGGATCACGCGGGCTGCGGTCTCTGGCCCAGACTGGCACTCCGCTCAAACGCAGCATGCGGGCCATGTTCAGGTAATCTGTCTCGAACGAGATTGAGAACGCCACGACGTCGAAATCGCGAACCGGCGTTTGTGATTCAAAAGAAAGCAAAGGTTTGCGGGAGCTGGCGTACTCGCGCATCTCGGATTCATCTGGAAGGAAAACCCGCTCGCAGGAAACGTCAGGAATACGATTGAAGATTTCGTACATCGCATGAAAGCCGAGATTTGCCATGCCGATGCTGTAGAGGTTTGGATAGCAGAGCGCAATCCGGAGCGAAGCTCCGCGCTTAAGCACCCAACCTTCTTCGGTGGCAAGTTTCTGACGATAACTCTCAGCTATTCTTTGCTTCATATACGACAGGCTCGTGCCTGAATGAGGACGAGATTGGCAGTCTCAACTCTCGGACAGATCCAATCTCTACCTCTGCACGTTTTCGAGAAAGGCTTTCAACTTTCGCGAGCGTGAGGGATGACGTAGTTTGCGCAGCGCCTTCGCTTCGATCTGACGAATGCGTTCGCGGGTGACGGCAAAATGCTGGCCGACCTCTTCCAGGGTGTGTTCCGAACCGCTGGTCCCGAGTCCAAACCGCATCTTGATTACTTTTTCCTCGCGCGGGGTTAGAGTCGCGAGCACTTCGTCTGTTATTTCGCGCAGGTTCGAAGCCACCACCGCGTCCGCCGGATTCAAGATCGATTTGTCCTCGATGAAATCGCCCAGGTGCGAATCTTCTTCTTCGCCGATGGGCGTTTCCAGGGAAATTGGTTCCTGCGCAATCTTCAAAACCTTGCGCACCTTGGACACTGGAATATCCATCTTCTTCGCGATCTCTTCGCTGGTGGGCTCACGCCCAAGCTCCTGCACCAAAGCGCGCGAAGTACGGATTAACTTATTGATGGTTTCGATCATGTGGACCGGGATACGAATCGTTCGGGCCTGATCCGCAATCGCGCGCGTGATCGCCTGCCGAATCCACCAGGTCGCATAGGTCGAAAACTTATAGCCGCGGCGCCACTCAAACTTATCCACGGCCTTCATCAAACCGATGTTGCCTTCCTGAATCAGATCCAGGAACTGGAGACCGCGATTTGTATATTTCTTGGCGATGGATACAACCAGGCGGAGATTGGCTTCGACCAATTCACGTTTTGCCTGGCCGGTTTGCAGTTCTCCGGTGACAATCGAGGCCAGCGAACGCTTAATCTCGACCGGCGCAACGTTATGGTCCAGTTCAATTTGCTGCAGTCGTTTCTTGGCAGCCGAGATTCGCTTCTTAAACTCTTTTTGATCGTCGGCCTTGATTCGCTTCTTATTAAGCTTCTCAGTGTAGTTTTCAATTTCGCGTTCTGATGCACGTACTTCTTTCTGCACGTGACGTATCGCGTTGATCAGGCGCTGGCGGGCCTTCTCGGTCAGGTTCAGCCGGCCAATCTCCTGCGCAATCTCCAGACGCAGACGGGCCACTTTACGTCGCAGACGCAAAACCTTCTTGCTCTTCTTGCCGCGCGTAATCTTTTGCTCGGCCCGCAACTTGGCCCACTCTTTCAGGCCGTTCTTGAAAACCTTCTTGATGTTTTCAATACCTTCGACGGTCCACGAGCGATACTCGTCGGCCTTGTCTTCATCGCCGGTGAGTTCAGCCTGCTCAGAAAACGTAACTATCTCGCGGATATTCAACTGACCCGCGGCCAACAGTTCACCAATTCTGATAAGTTCCGCCACGGCAATCGGCGAGCGGGCGATGGCCTTCTGCGTTTTGATTTGCCCGCGCTCGATCCGCTTGGCGATGGCAACCTCGCCTTCGCGCGTCAGCAAAGGCACCACGCCCATTTCGCGCAGGTAAAGCCGCACCGGATCGTTGGTCTTTTCCAACGCACCCGCAGACAGGTCAAGCTCGACGTCTTCGTCACCGGCATCATCCTCATCATCAGTAGCGATGGCCGCGGCCTGTTCGATCAATCGCTCTTCGGAATCGGCGACCGGAATGTTCGAACCTTCCAGCTTCTGCAGCACGTCCTCTATGTCATCGGGTGAGACGACATTGTCGGGCAATTCACGATTTAGATCATCGAACGTCAAATACTTTTTATCTCCACCAAGTTCAAGCAGTCTCTGCATAACATCGTCGCTATCTTTGTCTTGAATACTCACGGTTGTTTTTTTCCTAAATGCCGGACTCTTCTTTTATGGATTATCGATTCCAGATCAACTTCAAATAGTGTTACTCGTCGCCTCGGCCATTGGCAGTAAGGCTGCACGCTGTCGAGTTAGTTCGAGATGTTCGACAGCCAGCCGGCCGCTTTTTTCGCTATCCCCTGCTCGTTCCGCCGTGGCAAGCTCGGCGCTCAACTCGTTTATCCGCCGATCTACCTTCATCAAGCGCAATGCGTTAAGGCAACTCGACGCGGTGGCTGGCAATTGCTCGGCCTCGACACCTTCAGGCCCGTCGCTAATCAAAAGCCGCGGAACGATTTCGGACGCAACAGGATCACCTTCAACTTTTGCGCTCAGAGAATCAAAGTCGATCGCCAGCCCTTCTTTTTCCAGTTCCATCAAACCACTAAATATTGACGCGGTTGCCAGGCCCTCATAATCAGCCGCTTCCAACGAAGGCAGAATTGAACGTCTCAAATCGGTGTCAGCCAGCAACAATTGCAGCAGTCTCTCTTCCGCGATCGTGGGTTTGGCTGCCGCTGTCCGAACTACTGCTCCCTGAACGCTGGCCACGGCCGCACTTGCACTACGCACCCGCTGCCAAATCTCCCGGCGCTGTTCCGGCTGCATCCGCAACGCGTCCATCGCGATGTCAAAGTACTCACGCTTCTGGATTCTACTGCGGACCGCGCGAACAAACGGGAGCACCTCCTCCACTGCCGCGGCTTTATCCGCCGGGCGATGAAGGTTGCGATCCCGCACCGCTTGATCGATCACAAATTGTATGTGGGGTTGTGCCTCGCCACGCCGTCGCTGATACTCTGAAACGCCCTGTTTTCTGATGAATTCGTCCGGATCGGCGTTGTCCGGCAGGACCAACACCTTCACCTCGAGGTCTTCTGCCAGAAGCGTTTCTACTGCCCGTTTTGCTGCCTGCACACCCGCGCTGTCACCATCATAGTTGACTACAACCTTACGCGCAAACCTAGCTAGCAGTTTCACTTGCTCCGGGGTGAGCGCCGTTCCGAGGCTCGCCGCAATATTTCGTACGCCGAACTGAAATGGAACGATCAGGTCTAGAAAGCCTTCCACCAGAATCACATAACCCTGCCGCCGAATCTCATCGCGCGTCAGATTCAGGCCAAACAGATTCCGGCCCTTGATATAGGCCGCCGTTTCAGGCGAATTGATGTACTTGGCGTCTTCGCCCCTTAAAGTTCGCGCGCCGAAAGCGATCGGCCGTCCCTGAATATCGAGAACCGGAAAAATCAGACGCCCGCGGAACCGGTCATACGAACCGCCTTCTTCTTTCCTAACTACCAACCCGCTACGGTCAATCTGGGTCGGCGTGGCGCCCTGTCGCTTCAAATAAGATGACAGCGCCTCCCAACTATCGGGCGCATAACCTAAACGAAACGCCTTCTGCGTCTCATCAGTGATGTCTCGTTGCGCCAGATAATCGCGCGCCACGCGGGCCTCGCCGCTCTGCTCCAGTTGTTGCTCCCACCACTCAAGGGCCCATTTGTTCAACTGAATAACGTCATCGGCTTCCTGGCGACGCGTTTCGAAGCGACTGTCATCAACCAGCTTCGGCAAAGGCACACCACTCTTTTCGGCGACGATCTTGATGGCCTCGGGAAAAGTGACGCGCTCTATCTCCATGACGAAATTGAAAACTGAGCCGCCCTTGTGGCAACCGAAGCAGTAGTAAATCTCCTTTGCCGGACTAACGGAAAACGAAGGGGTCTTCTCTTTGTGGAAGGGACAGCACGCCATCCAGTTTGCGCCCTTCTTCTTCAGGGACACATAGTCCTGAATCACACGCACAATGTCGGCCTGGCGTTTTAGATCATCGATGAAAATCTGGGGATAGCGCATTAGTAGCGGTGTCGTTGAAAGTCACTGGGGCGCGGTTGTTAGGCGCCAACCGGGCACGATTGCCGGAGAGCGCCTGACATCTTGTTGATCGGTTTCTCGATTCCACTCGTAGTAAACGTCTGCGCGACTGTCATCAACGTTGCGAACCACGCGACCGAGCGAGGAATGTTTCTGTACTCGCAACACCTCCAGCTTGTCATCCGCGACTGAGCCGGCCACTCGGAATACCATCTTTCGCATAACTCCGTCCGCGGTGCCAACATCGATTCTCACAACCGTATTTGATTCATAGTAGGGATCGCCACCAAAGGTTGAGACCTTT
>Ga0070668_100003878_pt1 | contig 11042 bp, 7 predicted proteins | sample KBSS43metaG_FD_64661 | JGI IMG/M metagenome (GOLD analysis project Ga0070668, IMG submission 64661) | Switchgrass rhizosphere microbial communities from Kellogg Biological Station, Michigan, USA - KBS S4-3 metaG | ecosystem: Host-associated > Plants > Roots > Rhizosphere > Soil ... | reverse complement strand
CAGCAACTCCCCGTCCGGCGACCGCAGGAGCGCGGCGAGCGCCGGGGACAACACCACTTCGCCCGGACCCGGAAGCCGGTCGACGCTCGGTGCCGCCGGCCGGTGCGGCCCGGTGGGCTGCACCAGGTAGCCCTGCAGACCGCGGCCGCGGAACTCGCTGTCCCGCCGGGCGAGGTACACCGGGTCGACACCATCGACGGCCACGGCGACGGGCGTGCGCGCGGCGGCCCGGTCGTCGCGCGCACCGAGGATGTGCGGCAGCGAGGTGGCGGTGAGCAGGACGACCACGCCGAGACCGACCCCGACCGCGGTGAGGCCGAGCCGGACCAGCGCGGTCCGCGCCCCGCCCCCGCCGAGCGCGAGGCGCAGACCCAGCCCGAAGTCGGCCGTCCACCGCCGGATCACCGGGCCACCTCGAGCGTCCGGCCGTCACGCACGACGACTTCGCGGTCGGAGTAGGCCGCCACCCGGGGTTCGTGCGTCACCAGCACCACCGCCGCGTCCCGTTCGCGGGCCGCGGTGGTCAGCAGCCGCATCACCTGTTCGCCGTTGAGCGAGTCCAGCGCACCCGTCGGCTCGTCGGCGAAGACGACGCGCGCGCCGGTCACCAGCGCGCGGGCCACCGCCACCCGCTGTCCCTGCCCGCCGGACACCTCCCCCGGCCGCTGGGCGGCCACCTCGGCGAGGTCGAGCTCCGCCAGCATCCGCCGGGCGCGCTGCGCCGCCACCCGGCCGCGTTCCCCGTTCAGCCGCAGGGGCAGCGCCACGTTCTCCAGGCAGGTCAGCTCCGGAACCAGCCGGCCGAACTGGAAGACGAACCCGAAGTCGGTGCGGCGCAGGGCCGACCGCGCGCGGTCGGACAGCGCACCGAGGTCGGCACCCTGGTAGCGGACCGTGCCGGCGTCGGGCCGGACGATCCCGGCCAGGCAGTGCAGCAGGGTCGACTTGCCCGCCCCGGACGGCCCCATCAAGGCGACGATCTCGCCCGCGCACACCCGCAGGCTCGCGCACCCGAGCGCCTCGGTCGGCCCGTACGCCTTCCGGACGTCCGCGGCCTCCAGGAGCACCTCCGCGGTCACGCGATCTCCTCCGCCAGCTGGTCCAGCCGGGCCGCGGTCAGCTCGAGCCACCGGAGGTCGGCCTCCAGGTGGAACAGCGCGTGGTCGCAGATCAGCTGGTCGACGAGGTCGCCCGCGGTCTTGCGGCGGGTCAGCCCGCGCATGGCGTCCAGGTGGGCCGCGCGCTGGACGTCGAGGACCTCGGCGGCGGGCCGCCCGGACAGCAGGGCGAGCACCACCTTCGTGTAGAGCGTGTTGTGCAGGTAGCCCTCGGGCTTCTCCGGGGTGGCCAGCCAGGTGCCGACGTCGGCGACCCCGGCGTCGGTGATCGCGTACCGCTTCCGCTCGGGGCCGCCGTCGACCTCGACGCCGTCCGCCTCGACGAGCCCCTGTTTCAGGAGCCGGGCCAGGGTCGAATAGACCTGGCCGTAGTGCACCCGGCGGTCGTGCCCGAACCGGTCGTCATAGGCGCGCTTCAGGTCGTAGCCGTGCCGGGGGCCGTTCTCCAGCAGGCCGAGCAGGGTCAGTCCGATCGACATGCCGGCCACTATACACAGTGTTTATAGCCGGAGTTCATACACCCCGTTCATAGTGATCACCGGCCGGTGAGTTATTTACCCTCCATGACTTGCCGCCGTTCGTGTGCATCTTCGGCGGTGGCGTAACAGCTTTCGGGCTTCGCACGCCATAGGGGACGGCGTTCGCGCCATGTCCGGTCCCCAGCGCACCAGGAGTTCGTGATGGTTTCTCGTCGCTTCATGGTTCCGCGAAGATCAAGAACGGCACTGGCCGCGGGGGTGGTCGTGCCGCTCGCCGGTGCCCTCGCGGTGGCCGTCGCCGCCGCGGCGCCCGCCGCCGCCGTGCCCACCGGCTTCACCGACACGGTCGCGATCGGCGGCCTGACCTCGCCGACCGCGGCGGCGTTCGCCCCGGACGGGCGGGTCTTCGTCGCCGAGAAGAGCGGCCTGGTCAAGGTCTTCGACTCGCTCGCCGACTCGACGCCCACCGTGTTCGCCGACCTGCGGACCCCGACCCAGGACTTCTGGGACCGGGGCCTGCTCGGGCTGGCCGTCGACCCCGCCTTCCCCGCCCGGCCGTACGTCTACGTCTCCTACACGCTCGACGCGCTGCCGGGCGGCACCGCGCCGCAGTGGGGCGACGCCTGCCCGACCCCGCCGGGTGCGACCGACCAGGGCTGCGTGGTGACCGGCCGGGTCTCCCAGCTGACCATGGGCTCGGGCGGCACGGCGGTCAGCGAGAAACCCCTGGTCACCGGCTGGTGCCAGCAGTACCCCAGCCACTCGGTCGGGTCACTGGCCTTCGGCCCGGATGGCGCCCTGTACGCGGGCGGCGGTGACGGCGCCAGCTTCAACTTCGCCGACTACGGCCAGGTCGGAAACCCTTGCGCCGACCCGCCTTCGCCCGCCGGGACGAACCTCACCCCGCCGGCCGCCGAGGGCGGCGCGCTGCGTTCGCAGTCCCCGCGCCGCGCCGCCGGGCAGCCCGTGCTGCTCAACGGTGCGTTGCTGCGCCTCGACCCCGACACCGGTGACGGCCTGCCCGGCAACCCGTTCGCGAGCAGTGCCGACGCCAACGCCCGGCGCGTGATCGCCTACGGCTCGCGCAACCAGTTCCGCTTCGGGTTCCGGCCGGGCACCGGTGAGCTGTGGGCCGGCGACGTCGGCTGGAACACCTGGGAGGAGATCAACCGCGTCGCCGACGCGGGCGACGCCGTGGCGGAGAACTTCGGCTGGCCCTGCTTCGAGGGCGGCGCCAAGCAGGCCGGCTACGACGGCGCGAACCTCGACCGCTGCGAATCCCTGTACTCCGCCGGCGGGCAGACCGCGCCGTACTACGCCTACAACCACAACGCCAAGGTCGTGGCGACCGACCCGTGTCCCACCGGCGGCTCCTCGATCAGCGGGATCGCCTTCGAGTCGGGCAGCAACTACCCGGCCGAGTACGCCGGTGCGCTGTTCTTCGCCGATTCCTCCCGCGGCTGCATCTGGGCGATGCAGACGGTGAGCGGCCAGCCCAGCCCGAGCAAGCTGGTCCCGTTCGTGACCGGGGCCAACACGCCCGTGCAGGTGCTCACCGGTCCGGGCGGCGACCTCTTCTACATCGCGCTGGGCAGCGGTGAACTCCGCCGGGTGAGCTACGCCGGCGGCACCAACCGCCCACCGGTGGCGGTGGCCACGGCGACGCCGTCCAGCGGCCCGGCCCCGCTCACCGTCCAGTTCGACGGCACCGGTTCCAGCGATCCCGACGCCGGGGACACGCTGTCCTACGCGTGGGACCTCGACGCGGACGGCGCGTACGACGATTCGGCGGCACCGCGCCCCACCTGGACCTACACCGACGCAGCGGTCGTCGACGCCGGGCTGCGGGTGACGGACTCCCACGGCGCGACGGCGACCACGACCGTCCGGGTCACCGTCGGCACCCCGGCCGGGCTCGACCCGGTGCCGGTCATCGACGCCCCCGACCCGGCCCTGACCTGGTCGGTCGGCCAGACCGTGTCCTTCGCCGGCCGCGCGATCGACGCCCAGGACGGCCAGCTGCCGCCTTCGGCGCTGTCCTGGCGGCTCGCGATCCGGCACTGCGCGGCCAACGGCACCTGCCACACCCACAACGTCCAGGACTTCACCGGTGTCGCGTCGGGCTCGTTCGTCGCGCCGGACCACGAGTACCCGTCGTACCTGCAGCTGACGCTGACCGCGACGGACTCGACGGGCCGGACCGGCACGAAGACCATCGATCTGCAGCCGAAGACGGTGACGCTGAACTTCACCTCGAGCCCCAGCCAGGCGATGCTCACCGTCGGCGGGACCCAGCAGCGCACGCCGTTCTCCCGGACGGTGATCGCCGGATCCACCAACTCGATCAGCGCGAACAGCCCGCAGAACGTGCCTCCGTCCAACCTGAAGTACGCCTTCACCAGCTGGGCGCACGGCGGGGCGCGGACGCAGAACATCGTCGCGCCGTCGACGTCGGCGAGCTACAAGGCGAACTACCGCCTCTGCTGGCTGCTGCAGCCCTGCTGAGCGGGATGACCCGGCGCCGCGCGGCGCCGGGTCATTCCTTGGGCCCCTTCGTCTTCGCTGCCTTCGACGACTCTTTGGCTGCCTTCGTCGACTCCTTCGCCGCTTCCTTCGACTCTTTCGTCGCCTCTTTCGCGGCTTGCTTCGACTCCTTCGCCGCTTGCTTGTCGTTCGCGGCCGTCCCGGTGCTCCCGGTGCCCTGCGCGTCGCCGGCCCCGGCCCCGGCCGCCGCGGCCGTCTCGCCCGGCGCGGCGCCCGGCACCGGCGTGAGCTGCGGGCCCGACGGGGTCGTCGGGTCGGTACCGGACGCCCCGGCCGGCGCCGCCGCCGTGCCTCCCGTGCCGGGCCCGGTCCGCACCGGCTGGGTCGTCGAGCCATCCGCACCGGGCGGCGGCGACGGTGCGTCGGAGGACGTGCTCGCGCCGATCGTCACCGTCGTGACCAGCGCCGCGCCCGCGACGGCCACCTTCGCGGCCGTGGCCCACGACAGGGCGGACGCGCCCGTGCCGGTGGCTCCGGTGGCTCCGGCGGCGACGCCGGACGAGGCGAGGGAACCGGTGGTGGACAGCCACTGCGTCAGTATCGGCACGCCCAGGATGAGCGGAGCGATGGCGACCGGCAGTTCCTCGTTGAGCTGCCGGAGGCCGGCGGCCAGCTCCCGGCAGTCCGCACACCCGTCGAGGTGGGCCGTGATCCGGTGGGCCTTGTGGTCGCCGATCCCGTCGCGCACCCACCGGGCCAGCTGGCCGGAGACGGCCCGGCAGGTCCGCCGCCGCGCGGTCGGGACGTGCTGGTCGAGGTAGGCCTGGCGCAGGCCCTCCCGCGCGCGGTAGGCGAGCGCGGCGACCCCGTTCGGCGTCATCCCGAGATCCTCGGCGATCCGCGCGGGCGCCTCGCCGTCGATCTCGGTGCGCCACAGCACGGTCCGCCACCGCTCGGGCAGGCTCGCGAACGCGTCCGCGGCGACGGTGGCGTGCAGCCGGCTGCCGACCTGGTCGTCACTGCCCGTGGCGGGCAGGACGTCCGGGACCTCGGCGACCACCGAGACGGCCGCGTCGCGCCGGCGCCAGCTGATCATCGTATTCCGGATGGTCGTCAGCAGATACGGCCGGAAATCCTCGTCCGGTCCTTCGCCGGTGCGCAGAATCCGGAGTACGCGGGTGAATCCCTCGGCGACCAGATCGTCCCGTTCCGCCTCGTCGGCCGCGATCGCCGCGGCCACCCGGCGGGCGGCGACGAGGTGGCGGTCGTAGAGCTCGCCGTACGCCGCGATGTCCCCGCCGCGCACCGCCTCGATCAAGACCGCGTCGCTCGGGACATCCGCCGTCCCGGCCACCGCCGGCGCCACCTCGGTCACCACACCCCCTCGCCCGTGCGCTTGCACGTGCAGAACATCCCGCGATATTCGCGTAACTGGTGACGCGGCGCAAGGTTGCGGCCGCGAAAGCCGGTTTTCTTTCGTGTGAGTGACCAGGACCCGGGTTTTGTCAGGCTCCTGAGCACCCCGGCGCGGTTTCGCCAGGGCCCGGCGGTGCGCCGTTGCCTCGTTCTTGCCGGGCGAGTAGAGACGAAGGGCGGTGGCCGCAACCCGGGAACGGCAACCCCATCCGTGTCCGATGTGGACGGTACCGGCGTCCGGCGCCGCCGTCCACCATCAGGAGGGTGTCCCCCATGCGCAGAGCCCTGTGTCTCTTGCTGGCCGTGCTCCTGCCGGCCGTCGTACCCACCGGGGCGGCCGCGGCCGCCCCGGCCCCGACCGTGACGGCGGTGCCGGCGAACGCCGGGAAGGGCCGGCCGGTCAGCGGCGCTCAAGACGTCATCGACCTTCCCGCCCGCGGCTACGTCGAGGAGGAGTACCTGCTCTCCGGCCGGGCCGACACGTACGCCCAGGTCGGCCTGTGGACCGACGACGGCCGCTGGGCCACACGCGTCGACACCACCGGCAACCCCTACACGACCCGGATGGTCGTCGTGCGGCCGCGCGATCCGGCGCGGTTCAACGGCACCGTCGTGCTCGAATGGCTCAACGTCAGCTTCGGCGTCGACATCCCGGTCGACTTCTCGCAGTCGTACGAGCACTTCGTCCGCCAAGGCTACGCCTACATCGGCGTGACGACGCAGAAGGCCGGTGCCGACAAGCTGAAGAGCCTCGACCCGGCCCGCTACGGCGCCGTGAACCTCAGCGGCGACGCGCTTTCGTACGACGTCTTCTCCCAGGCCGCGCAGGCGGTCCGCACCGACCCGCGGCTGCTGGGCGGCCGGACGCCGTCGGTCGTGCTCGGTACCGGGCACTCGCAGTCCGCGCTGCGGCTGACCACCTACGCCAACGCGATCCAGCCGGTGCGCGGTGGCTACGACGGCCTGATGATCCACGGCCGGGCGGGGATCGCGGCCCCGATCGGCGACGGCGTCGTCGGCGCGCTGTCGGCCCGGATCCGCACCGATCTCCGCGTCCCGGTGTTCGTCCTGCAGTCGGAAACCGACGTCATCGCCTCGGCTTCGGTCCGGCAGGACACGGCGCTGGTCCGCACCTGGGAGGTCGCCGGCACCGCACACGCCGACCAGTATGGGCTCAACCTGTACAACGCGGCCAACGCCCGGGACAAGTCCGTCAACGACGGCGCCCCGACGACGTGCGACAAGCCGGTCAACACCATGACCTTCCGGTACGCGGAGAACGCCGCGTTCACGCACCTGGACCGCTGGGCGCGGGGCGGCGCGGCCCCGCCGCTCGCCCAGCCGATCTCGATGCTGCTCGGCCTCATCGTCGTGCGCGACGGCGACCAGAACGCTCTCGGCGGCGTCCGGCTGCCCGACCTGGACGCCCCCGTCGCGTCCTACGCGCCCAACAACAGCGGCGGCAACGTCGCGGGCGCGTGCCTGCTGCTGGGCACGACGACGCCGCTGACGCCCGCGCGGATCCGGCAGCTGTACCCGGACCACGCCGCGTACGTCGCGAAGTTCACCGCGGCGGCGGACCGGGCGCTGCAGGGCGGCTACCTGCTGCGGGCGGACCGCGACGAGGCCGTGGCCCGCGCCAAGGCCGCACCGGTGCCGTAGCCGGCCGGCTCATCCGGGACCGCGGCGGTCCCGGATGAGCCGTTCGCGACACCCCGGGGCTTTCAGTAGGCGGCGAGCGCGATCGCGATGTCGGTGATCGCCAGCGGGAACTGGCCCACCGGGGTCGCCTCGCCGGTGAGCAGGTTGACGTTGTACAACGTCGCCTGGCCGCCCGCCGGAACCAGTGTCGCGAACGCTGTCGCCGAGACCGTCTTGCCGTTGACGAGGTCGCTGTAGATGTCGAGGTCCGCGTTCGGGCCCGCGTCCACGCCGAGCGCGCCGGTCGGGGCCAGGAAGCCGAGGTTGGCCGGTGACTGGATGACGACCTGGTCCGTGGTCGTGTTGATGTCGAACAATGTCGTCGCGGTGTCGGGGTTCAGGTCGTTGTTCGTGTACGCGGCGGCCGTGACGCCGCGGGCCGGCCCCGTCGCCGGCGGGGTGGTCAGGGTGGTGTCCTCGATCGTGGTGCCGTCGGCGAGGTTGTGCCGCAGGTTCTGGCCGTTGTCGCTGATCACCCGCAGCCGGTCGGCGGCCGGGTTGAAGTCGACGCCGAAGTTGGTGCCGTACAGCGGAACGCTGAGCTGCGAGACCTTCTTGATGACCACGTCGGTGGTCGGCGGAGCGTTGGGCGGCGGGGTCGTGATGGTGTAGATGCCGCCGTAGTTGCCGACCCCGTACATGACGCCGTTCTGGACGCGGAAGTCGATCCCGATCAGCTTCGTGTCGCCGCTGAGCCCGGTGACGGCCCGGACCCAGTCGAGCACCTGGGGCCGGTCGGTGGTGAACGTGGCCATCAGCGTGCCGTCGGCCGTGATGCCGTACGCGCGCAGGCTCGTGGCCTGGGCCACGCTGTCGCCCGCCGCGCCGACCGTGACGGCGGTCGTGGCGGTCAGGACCGCGGCCGCGGCGGCGATCCCTCTCTTGAGCCGTGCCTTCATCGTTCTTCCCCTCCCTGGAAAGTGCGTGGGCGAGAGGAAGCTATGCGGGCGAACTGGACGTCCATTGGACGTCGGCTGGACTGCGCGCACCGGCGTCTTGCGGGGCGCCCGCGGCGGGCAGCACATTGAGGGGCAACCGGAAAGAGGGGTAGACATGCGGAAATTCGGAGCGATCACGGCCGCCACGGCGGCGCTCTTCGCCACCATCCCGTTCGTCACGGGCGCCACCGCCGGCGCCGCGGAAAGCCAGTGCTGGATCACCAAACCGGTGCCGGTGACCAACGAAGGCGTGTGGACCTACAGCTTCCAGGTCTTGTGGTGCGCGGGGGGCACGAAGATCACGAGGGTGGAAGGCACGGTGACACATGAGGTGCTCAATCAGGCCTGCACCTGGGCGGGCCGGCTCGATGACTCGGTGACGCCGGCGGAGGACGGAACCGGACTGACGGTAAAGGACGTGAGCGGGTTCAAGTGCCCGGCCGACATCAGTGCGAAGGGTGTGAACCCTTGGGTGATCGTCACTGTCCGGCCGAACGGCACCTACACCGTGGTCCAAACCGGCAAACACCTGTGATCAAGGAAGCCGGTCGAGGACCTCGAGAGTCTCGGCAAGGCCGTGGCCGGTCTCGCGGTGGACGGCGAGGGCCCGGCGCGCGTAGTCCTCGGCGGCGCCGGTGTCGCCGTGGCCGAGCTGGATGCGGGCCAGTGCCGTCAGGGCCTGGCCCCGCAGCGCCCGGTAGCCCGCCCGCTCGGCCAGTGCGAGGGCGTGCCGGGCGGGATCGGGGTCGGCCGTGACGGCCGCCAGGCCGATCAGCGCGTCGGCCTCCGGGTAGCGGTCGCCGGTCTCGCGGATCAGGTCGAGGGCCTGGCCGTACCGGCGGACCGCGGCCGGCCGGTCGCCGAAGCGGGCGAGCACGGCCGCGAGGGCGGCCAGCGCCTCCGCTTCGGTCCGCGGGTCGCCCGCCTCGCGGGCCAGCGCCAGGCCGGTCCGGGCGCCTTCGAGGGCTTCGGCCGGGCGGCCGAGGTCGCCGTGCGCCAGTGCCAGCCGGCTGCGGGTTTCGGCCTCGCCACCCCGGTTCCCCGCCTCGCGCTGCAGGGGCAGCGACCGGCCGAGCAGGTCCGCCGCCTCGGCCGCCCGCCCGCGGGCGCGCTGGACCTGCCCGAGATTGGCGAGGTTGATCGCTTCGCCGTACCGCGACCCGATCCGGCGGTACCGGCGCAACGCCTCGCCGTAGTGGTCGGCGGCCTGCGCGAGGTGGCCCATTTCCCAATGGACGAGGCCGAGGTTGCCGAACGCGACGGCCTCCCCCGCCGGCTGGCCGATCCGCCGGCTGAGCGCGAGCCCGCGTTCGAACCGGGCCGCGGCGTCGGCGAGCCGCCCGGACTGCCAGTAGACGCACCCGAGGTTGCCGAGCACGGCGGCCTGCGCCTCGGCCCAGCCCGCCTGCCGCGCCAGCAGCAGCGCGGCCGTGTAGTGCCGGACGGCCTGCCGGTAGTGCCCCTGGCGGAAGTTCAGGTCGGCGAGGCTGAGCCGGGCGGCCGCCCGTGCGCGCGGCTCGCCGTCCGCCTCGGCGGCGGCCAGCCCGGCTTCGGCGGTCGCGAGCCACTCGACCCGGCGCATGCACATCCAGAAGTACCCCCGCAGCGCGTCGGCGAGCAGCCACGCCATCGGCCGGGGTCCGGTGTCCGCCGCGTGCCGGACGGCCGCGACGAGGTTGCCGCGTTCGGCGTCCAGCCAGTTCGACGCCTCGCCGACTTCGGCAGGGCCCACGGCGACCGGGGCGTCGGGCACCGGCAGCCGCAGCATGTGCGGGTAGAGGAGGCGGGCCGCGCCGTCCACGGCGCCCAGGTACCAGCCGTACAGGCGCCGCAGCGCACGATCGCGGTCCGCGGGCGTCTCGAGCCGTTCGGCCCGCTCGGCGGCATAGCGGCGAAGCAGGTCGTGAAAGCGGTAGCGGCCCGGGGTGTGGTGTTCGACGAGGTGCGCGCCGGCGAGCCGGTCCAGCACCGCGGCCGCCCGCGCCGGCTCGGTGCCGGCCAGCGCGGCGACGGCGTCGGCACCGACGTCGGACCCGGGGACCAGGCTGAGCAACCGGAACAGCCGCTGCGCGTCGGCGGGCAACGCCGCGTGCGACAGGTCGAACGCCGTCCGCACCGCGGTCTGCTCGTCGCCCTGCACCGCGAGGGCGGCCAGGAGGTTGCCCTCCCGCAGTTCCGCGACGTGGTCCTCGATCCCGGCGCCGGGCCGGTCGGCGAGATTGGCCGCGGCGATCCGCAGCGCGAGCGGGAGGTGGACGCACAGCTTGGCGAACTCGACGGCGGCCTCCGGTTCGGCGCGGACCCGGTCGTGCCCCAGGACACCCGCCAGCAGCTCGACGGCGTCGTCGGGGCTCAGCACGTCGAGGGTGAGCCGGCGCGCGCCGTGCACGGCGACCAGGCCCGTCATGCGGTCGCGGCCGGTGACCACCACCAGGCACCCGGGGCCGGCGGGCAGCAGCGGCCGCACCTGCTCCGGACCGGCCGCGTTGTCCAGCAGCACCAGCGTCCTCCGGTCGGTCGTCAGGGTCCGGTACAGGGCCGCCGCGGTTTCCCCGTCGGTGGGCACGCGTTCGGGCGGGATCCCCAGCGCGGACAGGAACTGGGCGAGGATTTCGATCGGCGACGCCGGCGGGCCCGGCGCGTGGCCACGCAGGTTCGCGTAGAGCTGCCCGTCGGGAAACCGGTCCCGGACGCGGTGGGCCCAGTGCACCGCCAGCGCCGTCTTGCCGACGCCCGCGGTACCGGAGACGGCGGCGATCGCCCCGCCCGCCCGGCCGGCGCCGGGCACCAGGCTGTCCAAAAGGGACAGTTCGGCCGCGCGGCCGGTGAACCCGCGCGGCTCGGCGGGCAGCTGCTTCGGAATCCGGTGCGCGGGCCGGGATTCGGCGGGAATCGCGCCGCCGCCG
>Ga0070668_100003877_pt1 | contig 11044 bp, 13 predicted proteins | sample KBSS43metaG_FD_64661 | JGI IMG/M metagenome (GOLD analysis project Ga0070668, IMG submission 64661) | Switchgrass rhizosphere microbial communities from Kellogg Biological Station, Michigan, USA - KBS S4-3 metaG | ecosystem: Host-associated > Plants > Roots > Rhizosphere > Soil ... | reverse complement strand
CGTGGATGTGGGCGACGGCCTCGAGCAGTTCTCGCGCCAGTTGCTCGCAGTCCACCTCGGCCCCTCGCTCCAGGTGCGCCGCCAGGTTCTCCCCGGGCACGAACTGCATCACCAGGTAGGGCCGTTCGCCCTCCTCGGAGAAGTCGTAGACGCCGACGAGGTTGGGATGGGAAAGCCGCGCCGCGACCTGGGCCTCGCGCCGGAAGCGGGCGACGAAGCCGGGGTCGCCGGCGATCGTGTCGGAGAGCACCTTCACCGCCACCGGCCGCTCTAACACCTCGTCCTGCCCCAGCCAGACGGCAGCCATGCCACCGCGGCCGAGCATGCGCTCGAGCCGGTAGCGATTTTTCAGCAGATCCCCGTTGCCGATCGTGGCGACCACGGGTTTCCTCTACCCACCTGGCGGGAATACCTGCCGCATGGACGTGATCCTCTTCATCATCGGGCTCCTGCTGAGCGGCCTGATCGTCGGTGCCCTCGGGCGCCTGCTGCTGCCCGGCCGCGACCCGATGAGCATCTTCCAGACGATCGCCCTCGGCATCGCCGCCTCGCTCGTCGCCGGCCTGATCGCCTACTACGTCTTCGACGAGAAGGAGGGCGCGGGGTTCTTCTTCTCGGTCATCTGCGCGATTGCCCTCGTCTACGCGGTGCGGAAGCTCCGCGAGCGCGACGCCACCGGGCCCCGGCACCCGTAGGACATCCGCCGAGCGACCGCCTCTCTCGCATAGGCTCCTCGACAGGGTGTCTAAAACGGGAGGGTTTTCTATGCTGCGGTCGTTCTTGTTGAGCCTGCTGGGAGTGCTTTGTCTCTGCGTCGGCACCGCCGCCGCCGAAGAAGAACCGGAAGTCGGCGCGGACACGACGCCGCCGATCTTCGCCAACGGAACCCTCAGCCCCGGCACTCTTCCCTACACGGGCGGCAACTCCCAGATCAGCGTCGACATCATCGACGAAACCGAATTGAATTCGACCTACGCCAACGTCTTCGGGTCCGACGGCAGCTACCAGTCGATCTACCTCTACCAGGGGAACGGGAGCACCTATTACGGGACCCTGGAAGTGCCCGAAAACAACTCCGACGGCTGGATCAGCTACTCGGTCGAAGTCCAGGCCTACGACGCCTTCTTCAACTACAACACCGCCTACATCGGCGAGGTCCAGATCGAATCGCCGCTGCAGTTCGACGAAAATCCCTGGATCAGCCAGACGACGCTGAACCCGCAGTTCCTGCCCTCGGACGGGGGCGCGGTCACGATCACCGCCGAGGCCGGCGACGACTTCGGCTTGAACGCCGTCTACGCAGTCGTCACCCCGGTAAGCGGTGGCGCCGCCACGCAGTTCGGCCTCAACACGATCAGCAACAACAGCTTCGAAGGCACCTACGAAGCGCCCGCCAACGCTGGGCCGAACCCGGCCGAATACCTGGTCGAAGTCGTCGTCGAAGACGTCGTCGGGCAGCAGGGTCGCGCCCTCGCCGGGACGGTCACGGTTGCCGCCCCGGAAGTTGCCCCTCCGCCCTCACCGTGCAAGGGCAAGCCCCACAGGCCGGCCTCCCTGCCGCCGGGGCCGAAGGGCTGCGGCACCACCGGCAAAAGGCATCGCTGAGGGTCGCGCCTACTCGGCGAGGCTGCCGTAGCGCTCTCCCGCGGCGGCCCGTGCCGCGGGGTGAAGCCTGACGGCGTCGAGCCAGAAGCGGGAGCCGAGCCGCAGCTGCAGGAGGGCCGAGCGCAGCAGGGCCTCCCGCGCCGGATCCCAGGAGAACCCGAAGAGCTCGCGGATCTGCGTCGGCAGGAGGCCGACGGAAACGAGCTTGATCGTCTCCGTCAGGGGCGTCACCGCGGTGCGCATCCAGCCGGAGTAGGGCGGCTCGAGGATCATCCGCACGGCCTGCTCCCGGCGCTCGCCGGAAATCCAGAGGCTGCCGTCGGTAAGGCGACCCGCCATGTAGTCCTCGAGGTCGCCGACGGTGGCCGGCATCGAGCTCGACGGCAGGCCGAGCAGTTCCCCCACCTGGCGGTATTCGGACCAGTAGCGCTCGCGCTCCTCCGCAGGGAGGTCGCCGAAGATGCGCTCGTAGTAGACGAGCGCCGAGTCGGCGAGGGTGGCGAGGACCCAGAGGCCGAGCTCGGGATCGGTGGCGTCGTACGGGGTGCCCTTGGCGATCGGGCCGTAGTCGGCGGGGACCTTCCCCCGCACCCGGCGGTGCATCAACTGGACGATGCGGCCGGTCTCCTCGGCTTCCTCGCTGGTCCCGAAGTAGATCCGCGACATCCGCTCGTCCGTCCGCAGCAGCCGCGTCTGCGGGTCGTCGAAGATGATCGAGTGGCGCTGGAAGCCGACCACCGCCAGCGGGTCGCAGGCCTGCATCAGCAGAGCGCGCACCCCGGAGAAGAGGACGAGCCGCTCGCGGTGCAGGCGGCGGACCATCGAGTCGGCACCGAAGAAGCCGTCCACCTCGGCGGCCTGCGGCGCCCGCCCCTGCGGGAGCCCGGGGATCAACGAGAGCACGCTGGTGGGCTGGAACACCCTTCAGACGGTACCCGGCGCCCCCGGCGGGCTAGTGCCGTCCGTCTCTAGCCCGGCTGCGAAGATGGCCCGGTGGCGACGGCGAAGGAGCTGATGCGGGCCGGGGAGCTCTACCCCGGCGACGACCCGGAGCTGAACCGCGAGCTCGACCGGCGCCAGGCGATGCTGGCGGCGCTGAACGCGACCCCGCCCGAGCGCGCCGAGGAGCGCGCCGCCGCCTTCGCCGACCTCCTTGCCGGGATCGGCGAGGAGACGTTCATCCGCACCCCCTTCTACTGCGACTACGGCGACGGGATCACGATCGGGTCCCGGACCTTCGTCAACTTCAACTGCACGATGCTCGACGCGGCGCCGATCGCCGTCGGCGACGAGTGCCTGCTCGCCTCCGGGGTGCAGCTGGTCACCGCCACCCACCCCGTCGACCCCGTTCCCCGCCGCAAAGCGATCGAGCAGGCGCTGCCGATCACCGTCGCCGACGGCGTCTGGCTCGGCGCCGGCGCGATCGTCTGCCCCGGCGTCTCGATCGGCGAGAACAGCGTCGTCGGCGCCGGCTCCGTCGTCACCCGCGACCTCCCCGCCGGCGTCGTCGCCTACGGCAACCCGGCGCGGGTGGCGCGGGAGGTCGACCGCTAGCGGCGCTCGCTGCCGCGCTTGTAGTTGCCGGTCACCCGGGCCATCACGTGCTGGGGGTCGCGGCGCTCGACGTCACGGAGGAAGCGCGCCGCGGCATCGCCGCGCAGGGTGGCGGCCCGCCTCCCGTGGTGGCTGACGACGACCTCCGAGCCGCGGACCTTGTAGCTGAAGCCTTCGGGCGCGGACATCAGGCGCGCCTGCCGAGCAGCAGATAGGTCGTCATCGGTCCCTTTCCCTTGACCTCGATCGTTCCCCGCTCCCGCAGTTCGTAGCGGTCGCGCAGGCGCTCGTAGACGCGCTCCGTCACCTGGATCTCGCCCGGCAATCCGTGGGACTCCATCCTGCTCGCGGTGTTGACGGTGTCGCCCCAGAGGTCGTAGCTGAACTTGGCGCGGCCGATCACGCCGGCGACCACGGGCCCGGTGTCGACCCCGACCCGCACCCGCAGCGGCACCCCGCTCTCTCCGGCGCACCGCTCCGCCTCGGCGCCCATCTCGAGGGCGAGGTCGGCGATCGCCTCGGCGTGGTCGGAGCGAGACGCGGGGATGCCGCCGGCGACCATGTAGGCGTCCCCGATCGTCTTGATCTTCTCCACCCCGTGCCGCTCGGCAAGCGCGTCCCAGCCGGCGAAGACGCGGTCGAGCATGGCGACGGTCTCGGCCGGCGGGAGAGTCTGCGCGAGCGGCGTGAACCCGACCAGGTCGGCGAAGAGGACGGTGGCGGAGTCGAAGCCGTCCGCGATCACCTCGTCGGACTCCTTGAGGCGGTCGGCGACCGAGGCCGGGAGGACGTTCAGCAGCAGCCGCTCGGACTTCTCCCGCTCGACGCCCAGTTCGGCCAGCGCCCGCTCGCGGGCGCGGACGAAGTACTGCAGCAGCACGTAGGCGGTCGTGCAGACGCCGAGCACGTTGAGGACGAAGAAGGAGACCTCCACCCCGCTCGGGATCTCGGCGGCGTCGGAGGCGAGGGCGGGGTCGATCACCCCGGAGAAGGCGACAAGCGCCGCGAAGGCGACGAACCAGGGGACCGCCTGCCGGGCGCCGACGAACAGCAAAGCGCCGACTGGGCAGGTGAAGGCCCAGAGCGCCACCGCCGAGGAGGCGGCGAAGCCGCCGAGGCTCCACTGCAGGGCGAAGGGCAGCAACAGGCTCATCAGCAGCTGGCTGACCCGGAAGAGCTGGAACCGCCGGGTCCGCGCAAACGTCCACAGGCTCATCGCGGTGGCGAGCTGGTAGGCGAGCGGAATCGCCGCCGGCACCCAGAGCCCCAACACCGCATAGGTGCCGACCCAGACGAACGAGAAGGTCGCCATCAGGGCCGACGACAACACCAGCACCGACTTCCGCAGCCGCAGCTCCCGGCTGTCGGTCGGGGAGGCGCCGAGAGCCGTCAGCCTTCGCAGCCAGTCGGGCACGGATCGAGCATACGCCCGTGAAGAAGGCGCGGCGGCCCATTGGCCGCCGCGCTTCACGACACTCCCGCTAGCTGATGATGTTGGCGGTCAGCCAGTACCAGCAGGTGTTGCTGTCTTTTTCGGTCGCTTCGCCGATCCAGACGTTGAACGACTGGCCGGTTGCGGCGGTAACGCTGCCGCCGGTATCGAAGGGCGGTTCGCCTTCGAAGGCACCCGTGCTGCTCTGCCAGGAGATACTGCTCATTTCCCGATCCGATTCCGGGGTGTCCGGACCCAGTTTGCTGCTGTTGTCCCGCCAGCTCGTAAAGACGCTGTTGGCAACGCTGGAGGAGATGAACGCCTGCGAGCCGAGTTCGGTGTCACCGTTGAACAGCTGGCACTTCTGAGTGATCTTGATCGGGCCGTACTCGAAGATCACACGCTCTTCGCCCGTTTTGATCGTCCCATGGGTGGAGCGAACGGATTCGGTCGTGGCCGAAACCGGCACGACGCCCAGGGTCGAGCTGTTGACCTCGGCCCCGCTGATCGAGCCGTCTTTGATCTTCTCGCCGGTTACCGAGCCGTTCTTGATCTTCGCTCCGGTCACCGCGTTCTTCTTGATCTTCGCTCCGGAGACGGCGTTCTTCTTGATCTTGGCGCTCGTCACCGCGTTTGCCTTCAGCTGCTTGCTGCCGACGCTGTTCTTTCCGAGCTGATTGGCGGCGACAGCCGCTCCACCGCCAAGCACGAGAAAGACCGCGAGCGAAGACATCACGTTCGCGTACGTCAGCCGGTTCTTGAATCTCTTCAAGGACTTCTCTCCCATCTGGTTGGTTCCCGAGCGCAGATGCGCCCAGGTTGCTGAGACTCTCTCAGCAATAACCAGACGGTTCGCCGCCTTCGACGTAAGTCCTAGGCTTGAGCCACTCCTTGCTGGTCAATGAAGGCTGGGTCGGTAGGTCAGCTCTTGGATGCGGCCGTCGAGCGTCCGCTGCTCGACCAGCTCCAGGTCGAAGTCGGCCGCCCCCTCGAAGACCGGGTCCAGCCCGGTCTTCCCGGTGATCACCGGGAAGACGGTGACCTGCACCAGGTCGACCAGCCCGGCAGCCATCAGCGCCCGGTTCATCGCCAGGCTGCCGTGCGAGCGCAGCGGCACCTCGGACTCCTCCTTGAGCCGGCCGACGACGTCGACGGCATCGCCGCTCACGACCGTCGCGTCCGGCCAGTCGAGGGGCTCCTCCAGGGTGGTCGAGACCACCGTCGCCGGCAGCTCCCTCATCCGGCTGACCCAAGGATCCCGAACCTCGGCTCCCTCGTCACTCTCGGCAAGCATGCGCGCGAACATCCGATACGTGTCGGCCCCGAAGACCATCCGCTGCTCCTCGCTGTACAAGGCAAGCCGGTGGTCCAGCAGCTCGGGTCCCTGCTTCCCCCAATAACCGCTCCAGTCGGCACTGGCCGCGCCGAAGCCGTCAAGGCTGGAAAAGACGTCAAAGGTGTAGGTAGCGCTCATCTCGTTCTCCTCAGGTAGGAATCATTCCTCAAGCGAGATGGGCGCAGATGCTGGCGACGTGGCGCTTGTCCGTGCCGCAGCAGCCGCCGACCACGCGCAGCTCCGGGAGGCGCGGCTCCAGGGCGGCGTATTCGGCGCCGAGCTCTTCCGGGTCTCCGCTGTCGAGCTCCTCGGCTTCGTCGAGTTCCGCGTGGCTGCGGCGCGAAGCGTTGGCGCGGACGCCGCCGATCCGGCCCAGCCAGGCCTCTTCCCCGGCCAGGTCGGCGGCGAAGTGGGTCGGGTGGGCGCAGTTGATCATCTGGTAGAGCGCAGCGCCGCCGGTCTCGGCGTCGAGGCGTTCAACCGCCTCGCGCAGAGGTTCGCCGCTCGGCAGCCGTCCGTCGGTCTCGACCGTGAACGAGACCGAGACCGGCAGCCCGGCCGCGGCGGCGGCGCGGACGATCCCGGCCGCCTCCTCGACATAGGTCATCGTCAAGCCGCTGACCATGTCGACACCCTCGGCGGCGAAAACGGCGACCTGCTTGCCGTGGTACTCCTCGGCTTCGGCGACCGACAGGAACGACTCGGGGTTGTAGCCGTCCCCCTCGGGACCGATCATGCCGGTGATCGAGACCGGCACCTCCCCGGCCGCCCGCCTGCAGACTTCACGAGCGAAGGCGACCGCCTCGCGGTTGACGTCGGCGATGTCGGCCGGCGAGTACCCGAGCGCGGCGCCCCACTTCTCGCTGGCCCGCCAGGTCGGAGGGTCAAAGGTGTAGCCGGTGCCGTACTCGGCGGCAACCGCCAGAAAGCCTTCGTAGTAGCGGCGCAGGGCGGCGCGACCGGCCTCCTCGCGCAGCAGCGGGAAGGAGGCGAATTCCGGCAGCTCGAAGCCCTCCTCGAAGATCATCACGGTCTCCAGGCCACCATCGCCGATGAAAAGTTGCGAGCCGTCGGGAACTGCCATTGATCGGGGAGACAGGATTTGAACCTGCGACCGCTCGGCCCCCAGCCGAGTGCGCTACCAGACTGCGCCACTCCCCGTGGGGTCTTCATTCTGACGGATCGGCTAGCGGGCGGGTACCCTGCCTAGGCACGCGGCGGTAGCTCAACGGTAGAGCCTCAGCCTTCCAAGCTGATGACGCGAGTTCGATTCTCGTCCGCCGCTTAAAGCGTCGGGCGGTGCTGCCGATCAAAGGACGGATGCCTTTCGTCCGCCTGCTCCGTGTCGACTTTGTTCGGCTATGCCTTACAAAGTCGACACTGAGATTCTTGATCGTGGCGATCGTGGCCGCTTTCGCCCTCGCCGGTTGCGGCGACTCCGACGGCCACTCCACCTCGGGCTCTGAAGGCCCCGCCACCGGCAGCTCCTATGTCGACTGGCCGCTCTTCGGGCGCGTCCCGGCGCGGACGCATTACCTGCCTGCCGAGGAGGCGGCTCTGGATCCGCCGCTGAAGCAGGCCTGGTCGATCAACACGCATGCCCTAATCGAGTTCCCGCCGGCGATTCATGGCGGCGTCGCCTACGTGATCAACAAGTACGGGAACGGGAAAGCGGTGCGATTGAGCGACCGCAAGATCCTCTGGGAAATCAACATCCGACCCAGCGACAAGGGGAAGCCGAACTTCGTCACCGCGCCCGTCTATTACGACGACAAGATCTACGGCGCCTTCCTCACCGGGCACCTCGCCGCCGGCGACGCCGCGACCGGGAAGAAGGTCTGGGTGCGGAAGCTGCCCGGGCACCTCGAATCCTCTCCCCTCGCGGTCGACGACACCCTCTACCTCGGCACCGACACCACCAACCTCGTCGCCCTGGACGCCGACAGCGGCAAGACGAAGTGGCAGTTCAACGCGCCCGGCGCGATCAAAGCCAGTCCCAGCTACGACGACGGCAAGGTCTTCTTCGCCGACTACCAGAGCAGCATGTTCGCCCTCGACGCCGAGAGCGGCAAGCTCGTCTGGCGCAGCAACACGAGCAAGGTGCCGCCCTTCGGCCGAGGCGGCTTCTTCTCCTCCCCCGCCGTCGCCTTCGGCAACGTCTACGCCGCCCGCGACGACGGCACCGTCTACGCCTTCGACGAGAAGACCGGCAAGGTCGCCTGGCACTTCGACGCCGGCGACTTCGTCTACGGCTCGCCCGCCGTCGCCCAGGTCCCCGGCACCCCGCCGACCGTCTACATCGGCGCCGAAAACGGCCGCTTCTACGCCCTCGACGCCCGCACCGGCAGGCTGCGCTGGCAGAAGAACATCGGCGGCCCGATTCCCGGCACCGCGATCGTGATCGGCCACACCGTCTACACCTCGAGCTTCAAGACCCAGGAGACGAGCGGCTTCGACGTCCGCACCCACAAGCGCACCTTCCACCTGAAGGAGGCGGGCTACACGCCGATGGTCTCCGACGGCAAGCGTCTCTACCTGGTCGGCTACTACGACCTGATCGGCCTCGACCCGAAGTAGCGACCGACTTTCACCACACCCCGCTGTGGCGAAAGTCGGCTAAGGGATTGGGCTGTGCGCCCGGCTCGCGTCGAGCTCGAAGATCCGGAAGTCGGTCCCGAGCACCGGCTGGGAGACGTTGTGGACCGGGCTCTCGCCGATCATCCCGTCGGGCGACCCGGCGTGCGCGTGGCCGTGGAGGACGAGGTCGGGGCCGTGCTCGAGGATCGGCGCCGCCAGGCGGTCGGAGCCGAGGAAGACCCAGATCTCACGCGGCTCCCCCTCCAGCGTTTCTTCGGCCGGCGAGTAGTGGAGGAGGACGATCCGCACCGGGCAGGTGGCGACCTCCCGAAGCCCCGCGTCGAGCGCTTCCACTTCCGCGGTCGCCTCGGCGTAGACGGCGCGCAGCGAGGGCTCGCCGAAGTCCGGCAGGTGCTGCGGCGCGAAGCCGCCGACGAACCCCTTCACTCCGACGATCCCGACCTCGACATCGCCGACCTGGCAGACCGCGGCGCGACGGTCGAGCATGTGCACGCCCCCGTCCTCCAGCCGCCGCAGGATCGCCTCGGCTTCGTCGGCGTGCCAGTCGTGGTTGCCGAGCACCGCGTAGACGGGGGCCTCCGTCCTCGACGCGGCCTCGCAGAGGATTTCCGCCTCGTCGAGGCGGCCGTGGCTGGTCAGGTCGCCGGCGACGACGACCAGGTCGACGTCGTCGCCCAACCCGGCAAAGGCCGAGACGATCGCCTCGCGGTTGGAGTCGCGGCAGTGGATGTCGCCGGTGGCGGCGATCCGCAGCCGCTCGCTGCCGGAAGGTGAAGTCACTCCGCCCCCCTACCCGCCTCGGCGAGCGTTTATCGGGACGGTGGACGGGGCACCGAAAGGGGGCATGGCCGAGAACCTGGGCAAGAGCGAGGTCGCCGAGGAGCTGACCGAGAGCCTGAAACGGGCGGCGGCGGCCCTGCAGGAGCGGGGCGTGCCGTTCCTGCTCGGCGGCGGGCTCGGCTGCTGGGCCCGCGGCGGCCCGCCCTCCAGCAACGACATCGACCTGATGGTCAAGCCCGATGACGCCGAGCGGGCCCAGGAGGCGCTGGCCGAGGCGGGGATGCGGACCTCCACCCCGCCCGAGCAGTGGCTGCTGAAGGCCCACGACGGCGAGATCCTCATCGACCTGATCTTCGAACCGTCGGGGATGCGGATCGACGACGAGGTGATCGAGCGCGGCGAGGAGCTGAGCGTGATGGCGATGCAGATGCGGGTGATGGACCTGAACGACATCCTCGTCACCAAGCTGATGGCGCTCGACGAGCACAGCGCCGACTACGGCGACCTGATCCTGATCACGCGCTCGCTGCGCGAGCAGATCGACTGGGCGCGGCTGCGCGAGGCAACCGCCTCCAGCCCCTTCGCCGTCGCCTTCTTCGCCCTCGCCGACGGCCTCGGAATCTGCCCCGCCGCCGAGCAGGCGGCGGTCGGGAGCCGAGCCCTCTAGACCCCGAGCTCGACGATTTGGGGTCCGCTCATCGGGATTATTGTTCCCACCATGGCCGACCGGGAATCGGCGCAGCAGGCATATGACCGGTTCGCCCCGGTCTACGACGAGTTCAACTCGGCCAACAACTACGAGGTCTGGCTGGGGGAAGTGCTGCTGCCCGAGCTCGAGAAGCGCGGGTTGCAGCGGGGCTGGGCGCTCGACGTCGGCTGCGGGACCGGCCGCGCCTTCGATCCCCTGCTCGATCGCGGCTGGAAGGTCATCGGCTGCGACGGCTCCGCCGGCATGCTCGCCCAGGCGGGCGAGAAATTCGGCGAGCGGGTGCGGCTGATCCACACCGATGCGCGGGAGCTCGAACCGATCTCCACGGCCCCGGGTCAGCCCGACGGCGAGAACTTCCAGCTGGTCCTCCTCCTCAACGAGGTCGTCAACTACCTGACCGAGGAGGGCGACCTCGAGCGGGCCTTCGCCGGGGTTCTCCGCAACCTCAGCCCCGAGGGCCTCGTCGTCTTCGACACCAACACCCTGCTCTGGTTCCGGGAGAGCTTCGCCTCAGGCAAGTCCGAGGAGATGAGCGACCGCGGCTGGGACTGGCATGGCCTCAACGAAAGCGTCGAGACTGGGGCGACTTACGAGGCGCGGTTATCTGGACAGGGTGTTGAGTCGCACGTCCACCGCCAGCGACACTGGACGCTGGAGCAGGTCGTGGAGGCGCTGGAGGATTCAGGCCTACAACCCCTGGCCGCCCTCGGTCAGCGGGAGGAGAACTGGCAGCTGATCCTCGAGAACGCGGTCGACGAAGAGCGGGACAGCAAAGTCATCAACATCGCGACCCGCGCGGGTTGAAGTGACGCGACAGCTCTAGCGCGAGCCGAATCGCCGCGGCGGCATCTTGAAGAAGACGATCGAGGAGGAAACCGGGATCCCAGGATCCTCGGGCTCGAGCCGGGCGGCGCTGCGCGCGGTGATTTCCGTCATCTTCGCTTCGTAGGCCTCCGCCGCCTCGAGAGCCTCGTCGAGGCCTTGATCGTCCAGCGTGTGGGAGGTGCGGGTGATCCAGAACTTCTCATCC
>Ga0070668_100003876_pt1 | contig 11044 bp, 6 predicted proteins | sample KBSS43metaG_FD_64661 | JGI IMG/M metagenome (GOLD analysis project Ga0070668, IMG submission 64661) | Switchgrass rhizosphere microbial communities from Kellogg Biological Station, Michigan, USA - KBS S4-3 metaG | ecosystem: Host-associated > Plants > Roots > Rhizosphere > Soil ... | reverse complement strand
AACGCATCGTCATCACAGGTTGTTCGAGCGGGATCGGCAGGGCGCTCGCGACAGAGCTGTCAGCCCGCGGACACTGGGTCATAGCCACCGCGCGGCGGCCACAGACCTTGGCCGACCTTGATGTTGCCGAGCGTCTGGCACTCGACATCACGGACGAGGAGTCGGTGCAAGCGGCAGCGGCCGCGGCGGGCGATGTCGACGTTCTGGTGAACAATGCCGGCGTCTCGATCTGGGGAGCGGTCGAAGGCCCCGGGCAAGACGAGGTTCAGCGCATCTTCGAGACCAATGTCTTCGGCATGCTGCGCACCCTGCGAGCCTTTCTGCCAGGCATGCGGGCCCGTCGCGGTGGAGATATCTTCCAGGTCTCCTCGACCGTCGCCAAACGTTCGTCCGCGCTGGTCGGCCATTATGCGGCGACCAAGGCCGCCCTCGACGCCTACTCCGAAGCGCTGCGGATAGAGCTTGCGCCTTTCGACATTCGTGTCTGCATTGTCGTCCTAGGGGCGGTGGCAAGCGATTTCGGGCACAATCGAAGAGATATCGTGACGCCAGGTTACGAGGATCTGGTGGAGCACGTGAGTGCGATGCTTAGCCAGCACAACGGCAACCGCCATAGTGCACAGAGCGTCGCGTTGCGGATCGCCGATGCGATAGAGGCAGGTGATCCACCACTTCGAATGCAAGGCACTCCCGACGCTTTCGCTATGTACGCGCAGCGCGCCACGCAGGCCGACAGCGAGTGGGAGCGCGCGACGCTGGAGCGCATCTGGTCGTCCGAGAAGACCTGATATCGCGCTGATCACGGAGTAAGGTAGATGGATGCACTGATCGACCGTCTTGCGATCGGCGAGGTCATCGACCGCTATTTCGCGGGTATCGACCGGTGCGATCCAGCTCTTATCCGAACCTGCTTTGCCGACGAGGCGACGTATCGCAGCGACGCTGGCGTGCTCGACATGGATAGCGGCGACGCCATTGGCGCGCGTCTTGGCCGTGGCGCACTCTTCACCGCGACCAGTCATATCCGAAGCAGCCAGTTGATTGCTGTTCATGGCGATCGGGCCGACGCCGATACGATGGCACTCGCCTACCTGGTCAAGGATACCGCAGCGGGCGCGCCAGTGGCGATACGCAGCATCCGCTACCGCGATGTGCTGGTGCGGCAGCCAGCTGGCTGGAAGATCCTGCATCGCCACCACTCAAGCCTATGGCAGTGCGAAGCACTCACGAGTGAGCTGACCCGCATATGACCGAAGCAGCGCAGCGCAGGAGCGGCGACCGTCCATCGGCGGGCATAGAGAGGCTTGTTCTGGAGACGCGAGGTGCCACGATCGTCGGCGACCGCGCACAGCTCCCCGGAGCACCCGTGCTGATCTTCTCGCACGGGGCCGGTCAGACTCGTCATAGCTGGCGTGGCGCGATGGCCGCCGTGAGGCGCGAGGGCTTCGAGGCTGTGTCGCTGGACCTGAGGGGACATGGTGAGAGCAGTTGGCCGCAGGCCGTGGACTACGCGCTCGAGCGGTTCGCAGAGGACATCAACACAGCCGTTCGAATTTTTGCTCATGGCCGGCCGGTGGGGCTGATCGGCGCATCGTTTGGCGGGATGATGTCGCTGCTGGCGGCCGCGATGCCGGAATCGATGGTCCGGGCCGTGGCGATCGTCGACATTGTTCCGCGCGTTGCGCAGGATGGCGCAAGCCGCGTTCGTTTGTTCATGGAAGCTCATGCCGACGGCTTCGCGTCACTAGAGGAAGCCGCTTTGGAGATCGCCGCTTATCGCGGAGAAGCGGTGCCGCGCGGCACCGCCGGTCTCGAGAAGAATCTCCAGCGCCGCGATAATGGGCGATGGTACTGGCATTGGGACCCGGCGTTCCTCAGAGGCTTACCCAGAGGGCAGGAGAGGCTCGATCAACTCGAAGCGGCAGCTGCTACCTACAAGGGGCCGCTGCTCTTGGTGCACGGACTAAAGAGTGACGTCGTCGGCGCGGATGGCATCGCAGCCTTACGCGCGATCGCGCCACAGCTTGAATATGTCGATGTCGCGCAAGCCGGGCACATGATCGTCAGCGATCGCAACGACGCCTTCGTTGCGGCGGTTTGCCCCTTCATGGGCCGGCACCTCGGGCTAGCGCGCGACCAGCAAATCACGAAAGCCTGCGTCTAACGGCGTTTCCAGACTGCGCGGATCGCTCCCTCCACCAAGAGAATCCGCAAAAACTAAGACACGGATATAACAAGATGCCCGCAAACTTCGTGCATGCGCTAGCACCGTTGCTACAGCCTCGCTCGATCGCCATCATCGGCGCCTCCGAGCGTAACGCATACGCCAACATCGCCATCAGGAACCTGAGGGCGATCGGATACGGAGGCACGGTCCACATGGTCAACCCTCGCGGCGGGGAGATCTTTGGCCAGATTGCCAAGGAGAACTGCGCCGCGATCGGCGAGCCGGTAGACGCCGCCTTCATTTGCGTGCCGATCACTGGCGTCGTGAAAGCGATCGAACAGGCTGCTGAGGCTGGAATCCGCAATTTTGTCGTCCTCAGCTCGGGCTTTTCCGAAGTCGGTGGAGAAGGCAAAGTGCGCGAGGACGCGCTGATCGGTCTGTGCGCTCGCAAGGGCTTGCAACTCCTCGGCCCCAATTGCCCTGGCTTCGTCAACAAGGCCGACGGCGTAGCGCTGGGCTCCATTCCGGTTCTTAACGGCCGCAACGACGGTTCGCTGGCGATAGTGTCGGCCAGTGGCAACATCGCCTACCAACTTGCGTCCCTGGCCGGACAGAACGGCATCGCTTGCAGTCACCTGATCGCAACGGGGAACGAGACCAACGTCACCACCGCGCAGTGCATCGATTATCTGGCCGCGCACCCCGCCGTCAAATCGATCGCTCTCCTTCTGGAATCGGTGCGAGATCCCGATGTCTTCGCCGCGGCCGCCGAACGCGCGTTGGCCGCGCGTAAGCCAATCGTGGTCCTCAAAGTGGGCGCTGCACCTATCACAGCGGCGGTCGCGGCCGCGCATACAGGTGCGGTCGTCGGTGACGACCGAGTATTCGACGCCATTTGCGACAGGCTCGCGATCGTCCGTGTAACAACCTTCGAAGAACTGATCGCCACCGCCGGGGTCATGGGGAGCATCGGCCCGCTGGAGAACGACGGCATCGCTATGGTGTCCATCTCTGGCGGGGCATGCGAGGTAGCATCTGACCTGGCGGCTCACTACGGCGCGTCGATGCCCGCATTTTCGGATGAGACCGCGGCAGAGCTCAGGAGTTTCATTTCAGACTTTGGCCAAACCCATAATCCGATCGACCTTACAGGCGCGGCCGTGCCGGACCCGACGCTTTGGCGCAAGGCGCTGCGAACCGTGTCCAAGGATCCGCAGATCGGGCTGACCATCTGCACCTTCGAACTGCCGACCGAAAGCCCCGCTCCGCAAGCGGCGGCATTGGAACAGATCGCGTTGGGCACCCACGAAGCCGCTACCCCGATCTGCCTCATGGAGAGCTACAACAAGCCCATCACGCCCGCTGGACAAGCTTGGCTGACGGAGAGCTGCATTTCCTGCGTCCTTCCCGGCATCGGCCTCGGCATTTTCGCCGCGACGAAGCTGGCATGGTGGTCTGCGAAGTTGCGCCAGCGCACGCCCTGGGATCGAAGGGTAGCCCCTCCGAAAGGCACGGCGCGTCCCCGATCCGAGCAGGAGGCGCTTCATCACCTTGCCGAACACGGCGTGCCGGTCGTCCCCTTCCGCTTAGCCGTCAATCGCGTCCAGGCCCAATCCGCCGCCAACGAACTGGGCGGGCCGGTGGTGCTAAAGATCGCTTCGCCCGATATCGCGCACAAAAGCGACATCGGCGGCGTTGCCCTGAACGTGAGCGGCTGCGAAGCCGTCGGCGAGGCTTACGACCGGATCAAAGCAGCAGCCAAGGCCGCTCGCCCTGATGCCCAGCTCGACGGCATCGTCGTCTCACCGATGCGGGCCAAAGGTGTGGAGTTCTTCGTCGGCATAGCACGCGACCCACAATGGGGCTTGGTGATGGCCCTTGGTCTTGGCGGACTATGGGTGGAGGTCATGCAGGACACGGTTCTCGTCCCACTTCCCGCTTGCGAGGGGGAGATCGCAACTGCGATCAGCCGGCTGCGCGGCGCGAAGCTGTTCGCCGGCTATCGCGGCACGTTGGCGACCGATCTGGACCGGCTCGCCACAGTGGCAGCGGCGATTGGCCGGGCGGCGCTCGCTCTGGGACCGGACCTCGCAGCTTTCGAAGTCAATCCCCTGCTGGTGCGAGGCAACGACATCGAAGCGCTGGATGCACTCGCCGTCTGGGCCAAGTGATGGGGCGTGCTGGCCCACCGATCGAGATCAAGGCTGTCACGGAGTGCTCATCCTGCGCCAATGACGCCCGCATCGCCGACGCTGCCTATACACGATCCAGGCGTCTATTTGCCGAAAAGGCGACGCCTTGGAGTCGCCGCCAGTGGCTTCCGAACTAACCGCAAGTGGTCTCGAATTGCGGCCGATTCAGGCGAGCATGCCGCCCAGGCGAGCCCCTACGATGTCTTCAGCCTCAGACATGATCCGCTCCATCAGGTCCTTCACAGTCGGAATGTCGTGGATGAGGCCCTGGACCATCCCGGCCCAGAATATCCCCTTGTTGAGATCGCCCGTCTCCAACATCTCGCGGCCGACCGCTCCCGCGACAAGGTGGCGGATGTCCTCGAAGACGGCCCCGGGTCGAGCCGAAATCGCGACCACCTGATCCGAGACGTCGTTCTTACCGACGCGCGCGGTGTTCTTGAACTTGCGGAAGATGAGATCCGTGCCGCGTTCGTCGTTCGCGATGTACTTCGCCTTCACGTTGGGGTGAATCGGGGCCTCTTGCGTCGCGCAAAATCGCGTTCCCATATTGACGCCTTCGGCGCCTAAGGCCAGCGCCGCGACCAGCCCCCTGGCATCGCCGATGCCGCCGGATGCCAACAGCGGCAGCTTGACCTTGTCCGCCGTCGCCGGGATCAGCACAAGACCACCGATGTCGTCTTCCCCGGGATGGCCGGCGCATTCAAATCCGTCGATCGACACGATGTCACAGCCTGCCCGCTCCGCGGACACGGCATGGCGAACGGCGGTGCACTTGTGGATGACCTTGACGCCATGGGCCTTGGCCATTTCCCAGATTTCGCGGACTTCGGCGGTCCCGGCGGTCTCGAAAATCTTGACGCCTGCGTCGATCGCAACCTCGGCATAGCCTCTGTAATCAGGCGGCAAGATCGCCGGCAGGACGGTGATGTTTACGCCGAACGGCTTGTCTGTCATCGACCGGCAGCGCTCGATCTCGTCACGAAGCGCCTGGGGATTGGGCTGGGTGAGCGCCGTAAGGAGGCCAAGGCCCCCGGCGTTCGACACCGCGCTCGCAAGCTCGGCATATCCGACGCCCTGCATGCCGCCCTGAATGATGGGGTGTTCGATGCCCAGCATCTCCGTGACCCGTGTCTTGAACGGCATTGCGATTCCCTCCTCCTCGAAGCAGCGCAGCTACCCACCTCAGCGGCCGCCTGCAACTTCTTTGACCTATAGAGCTACCTGTAAATGGCCCCGCCCTGCGCGAGCGTCATCAAATAGGCCGTAACAATGGTACGTCTCGCTCGCGAGCGCGAACACGCGATCTTCCGCCCAAGCCCCACCGAGTGGGCAGATTGGGTGATTAGTGGGCCTGCCGTGATGCCGATCTTCGCCAAATGCTGTTGTAAGGCGCTGGCGATCAGTCCCGGGCGAAGCACACTCAGGAAGCGCGGGGTTCGGGAGCCACCCCGGCTCCGATGAAGACGAGGCTGCGTCGCGGCCGCACGCGTGGTGAGCGCAAGCCCGTGGCCAGCAAACAGTTGGCTCAAGCGACGTTCTCGAGACAAAACTTCGGGGGCTGGAACACCAGCCCCCCTCGCCTTTGACCTCGCCAATAGCGGAGCGAACGCGATCGACTTTCCCAGCCAGCAGGAATGATCGCCGAGAACCGCAGCGACGGCCCCCGGCGATCTGACGTCGATCAGAACTTCTGGCTGACCTGCGCTCCCACCGTGCGCGGCGTGCCAACAACGGCGTTGGCGATGCCGAGGCTGTTTGCGATGTTGAGACCGCTGTTGAAATAACGCTTGTCGGTCAGGTTCTTGCCCCACAGCGCGATTTCCGTCTGGTCACCGATCCTGATGGCGATGCGGCCATTGAGAAGGCCGTAGCCCTTCTGGATCATAGCAGGGACAGGCAGCTCCCGGTCTGTAGGGAAAGTCAAAGCCGGTTGGAGATTTATACGGCTCTGATAAACGTAGTCGGCCTGAAAGTGAATTTCGCCGAAGCTGACCGGCAGGGTGTAGGACGGCGAGATACCGAACGTGAACTTGGATATCTGCTGAAAGTCGTTCTGCGTCAGGTCAGTCCGGCTGTCGATCGCAATGAATTTCTTATACTTGGGATCGGTGTAGCCCAGCTGCGCGGCGATCTGCGCGTTCCGGAATGGAATGACGGTGAGTTCGGCTTCCACGCCACGCAAGCGGGCAGAGGCCGCGTTGATAAGGCCCACGACAGTCACCGGATTGCCGTCCGCGCCGACAAAGGTCCTCGGCAAAGGAAGCTGAAGCCCCTTGACGTCGTTCTGGAAGGCCGAGACGTTGATGCGGAGGTGTCGATCCAGAAGGTCACCCTTGACGCCAAGCTCGTAGTTGATCGCAGTCATCGGCCGGTACGTCTGGAACGGTATTCCGAGCGCGCTGCGCTGGTTGATCCCGCCCGCCTGGAAGCCTTTTGCGGCGCGGAAATAGACCATCACGTCGTCCGTTGGACTATAATCAACACCTCCCGTCCAGTCCCAAGACTTGTAGTTGAGCGACGCGGTATTCAGGCACTGCGCATTTGGGAACGGAAGGGTGCAGGCTGGAGTGGTCGCACGGCTGCTGAACTGCGTCACCGCCACGTTCTTCTGCTCTTTGGTATAGCGCAAGCCTCCGGTGACGTTTAGCCGATCGGTCAGGGCGTAGGTAGCCTGGCCGAAAAAGCCGAGGCTGTGATTGCGGATGCTGTCGGTGAGATAGTTCGCAGCGTTGTTGCCGGCGAGCGAGACGAGATTGATGTTCACGCCAGTCTCGTTACCGCGAAAGCGATAATAGTATGCGCCGAGCGTCATCTTCAGCTTATCGTCAAGCAGGCGTCCATTGAGTTGCCCTTCCTGCGTCAACGTCTCGCCGCTCCAGATAGACCGCGACGACAGTACGATCGCGTCGGTACCGTCGTAGTCCTTGGGACTGTTCGCATTGAACCTGCGGAGAGCCGTAATCGACTTGAGCTCCCACGTGTCGCTCAGATGATAGGTAATGTTCGCCGTGACTCCGCGATCTTTGTAAGTCGAGCGGTCGCCCAGGGAGCCATTCGGTGCGAACAGCCCGGTCGAGACGTTGGGATTGGTCGGCGAGCGGGAGAAACAGCGGTCAGCCAACGTCGGCTTCGGGCCACCGCCGCAGCTGAAGAAGCGGGCCTGAACCGCAGCATAGTTTGCGGCGGTTGGGTTTAGGCCGAACGGATCAATCCCGTAGAACGTACCCAGTTCCTTGTACGCGAAAGAGTTCGGCGTCAGGAAGACGGGCTGGACGAGATTGCCGTCCGTCCGCGAGTCGACATAGTCTGCGGAAAGCAAGATATCGAGATCGTCGGTCGGGTTTATCCGAAGCTGGCCTCGAACAAACACTTGCTTGGACTGGCCCAGCCGGAGATTATAGGTCCGATCACGGGCGTAGCCGTTGTCGTCGTGGTAGCCGAAATTCAGGCGCAGAGCGAGTTGGTCGGTAGCAAGCGGCACGTTCAGCATGGCTTGACCTTCGACCAGTCCGTAGTTGCCGGCGCCAGCCATCACGCGTCCAGCAAATGCGCTCGTGTCGGGCCGCTTGGTATGGATCGAAACGGCGCCACCCACTGTGTTGCGGCCGAACAAGGTACCCTGCGGGCCACGCAGGACCTCGATGCGCTCGACGTCTGGGCCCAGGAACGCCATGCTACCGATCGCAGACGATTGATAGACGTCGTCGATGTATATGGCCGTCGGCTGGTCGTTTGTCAGCTCGATCGAAGCGCTGCGCAGACCGCGGATGCCGACGGTCGACGCCATGGTGCCTTGTGATGGCGCCGTGAATGTTACGTTGGGGGTTGCCGACTGGATGTCGGAGATATTGGCGACCGACCGGTTCTGCAGTTCAGCCGACGAAATTGCAGAGATCGAGATCGGCACGTTCTGCACATTTTGCTCGAACTTCTGAGCGGTGACGACGATTTCCTCAATCTGTCCGGAGCTTTTGCTATCCGCCTCGGCGACTTGAGCAAAGGCTTGGGTCGCAGCGAGTGGCGTAAGTGCGCTTGCTGCAAGGAAAGCCGATATGGCTGTTCGAATTAACCTCATTATCCCCTCCGTTTAGGTTGTTATCTGTACGTTTTTGCCGGTGGCCCTGAAACTCATGCTTGCCGAATGGATCCGATACGTAGTGTAATCCTGGCGAAACCGTCGCGTGTCCTGTGCGGCGCTCTGCACCAATGAGTAACGTCTCATCTAGAACGCCGACGCACGTATGTGTTTGACAAAGCCTTCGTCGCTCCGACCAAGCAGGTCGCTAGCCGACACATCCTTCCCTACATATATCTCTATCTGGGATTTGGCACTCGGTGTAGCTTGTGTAAAGTGCTTTTTGGAGTGAGCAAGCAAGATACCGACAGCCGCTTACGCTTGTTGGCGCGCGAAGGATTGGCAAATCATCCACAAGTCGAGATACTATCCCTCGAAGTAGAATGCGTGAGGCCGGCCGCTCGGGGTTGAGCGATGCTGGCTCCCGATGTTGCCAAAAAAACAGGTATGGCTTTTGAGGTGTCCACGTGGCTTTGGAGCGGCTCTGCTATGGCGATCCGAACTGAGGGCGGGCTATCTGCGCAGCCCTTCTCGCCTCGTCTCTCGACTTTTGCTTTCGCTCTTTGGTGAAGCGATCCCCGTTGAACGCGACTCAGAGGAATCGCCATGCAGCTTGTGGGACGCGAGTTCTACAGAGCATCCGGGCGATAGGCGGTATAGACTCAGAGTCACGCGGCCCCTTCGCGACTGCACGAGAACTTCGATATCGTCCGATAAATGAACCGAGGACGTCAGCCGCTGTTCAACCAGACCTTCCGCCTGGGCTCCGCCGTATCGCAGCCCGCCCCACTTTATGGTTTAGAAGCTTCCTCCGTCAAACCATCCCCTCGATTGCAGGGAATCCATAGCTCAAGCACAAATATCGCATTCGGTTTGCTCTTGCAGGCTTTGCAAGCAGGGAATGTACGGTCGTCTGGCAATCCAAATATTTGCCGATGCGGACCTTCAGGATTGAAAACATCGCTGCAGTGCGCAATGACGGTTCTCGAGGGATTGGATGGCCCGGCCTGAGAGGCACTTCGGCACCCCATCCCCCCGGTTTCGCGAACGCAAAGATAGACAGCGCAAGCAGGCAAACTATGCCATCATTCGGGAGAGCATCATGGTCAGCGCACCTCATTCCATAACCGGAGTGGAAACCGAGGCTCCTCTCCGCAGCGAGAGCTCGGAGCCATCGATGCCCGCTGGCCGAGGCGCCCTCACCGGTCTGAAGGTGCTCGACTTCACGCAATCGTTAGCAGGGCCATATGCGACTCAGATTCTGGCGGACCTGGGCGCCGATGTCGTTAAAGTCGAGACGATCGGTGTCGGCGACCCCACGCGCGGTTCCGGTCCATGGCACCCGAGTGATCCAGACCGCCGCCATTCGGGCTACTTTCATAGCGTAAACCGAAACAAGAAGAGTATCACCCTCAATCTAAAGGACCCAGCGAGTCACGAGATCGTCTTAGATCTCATCAAGGACTATGACATCATCGTAGAGAATTTCCGGGCGGGCACGATGGAGCGCTTGGGCCTATCCTACGAGGATTTGCACGCCCGCGACGAGCGGCTGATCTATGCTGCGCTCCGCGGCTTTGGAGATCCACGATCAGGCGCCAGCCCGTACGCAGACTGGCCCGCCTACGATGTCGTCGCCCAGGCCATGGGAGGTATCTGCGGGGTGACGGGCTCCGATCCGCAGGTGCCCACCAAAATCGGACCAGGGATCGGCGACATCGTGCCGGGAATGTTCCTGGCAATTGGCATCTTGTCGGCGGTCGTCAGCCGCGACAGGACCGGCAAGGGTCAGTTTCTGGACGTTGCGATGGTCGACTCAGTCCTCGCGATCAGCGAGCGCATTGTCTATCAGCGCTCCTTCGGCCAGACGATCGCGACCGGTACGGGTAATCATCAGCCCTTCATGGCGCCGTTTGGCCTCTACCCGGCCCGCGATGGCTATGTCGCGCTGTGCGCCGCCAATCAGTCCTTCTTTGAAGTGATGTGCGCCAGACTTGACGCAGCGGAGCTCCTGGAAGACCCGCGTTTCGCAACCTCCGATGCTCGCCGTGGCCACAGAGCTGAATTGATCGCCGAGATGGCCGGGCGGACGGCGCGCATGACCAAGGCGCAAATCATGGAGCGACTTGGCGGAGTCGTGCCGTTTGGACCAGTCTACACGATGGAGGAGATTGCTGCGGACCCGCACTTCAAGGCGCGAAACATGCTCCCCGAACTCGCGATAGACGGTATCGTCGAGCCCGTCTCGGTTGCCGGCACACCGATCAAGCTCTCCAACACTCCTGGCGGCGTTTACACGCCAGGCCCCGACTTGGGAGCGGATACCCGTGACGTCCTGCTTGCTGCGGGTCGCAGCGAGGAAGAAATAGCTGATCTGCGAGCGCGAGGTGTAATAGGCTGATGGCGGCTGCGTGAGCTTGAAGGCGATAATTGGTCGTGACGGCAAGAAGTCCAAGCCAGACGTCCGGCGCTAGCCAACCGGATCACCAAGTCCAAAGGCCAGGCAACCCGCGCAATTGCCCTGCATAGGCCGCGGAAGAATTTTTGAGAGGCCCCTTCTTCGATGGATGTGAGTGAGGCTGTCGCCAACAGGCACTCTACGCGCGC
>Ga0070668_100003861_pt1 | contig 11062 bp, 14 predicted proteins | sample KBSS43metaG_FD_64661 | JGI IMG/M metagenome (GOLD analysis project Ga0070668, IMG submission 64661) | Switchgrass rhizosphere microbial communities from Kellogg Biological Station, Michigan, USA - KBS S4-3 metaG | ecosystem: Host-associated > Plants > Roots > Rhizosphere > Soil ... | reverse complement strand
GTGTGGAACACGTTTCGGGTTGCAGGCGTGCCGGTCACCTATCGACCAGGGAAAATCTTAATCACTGGCGGCGCTAATGGCGTCGCGGGCGGCACAGTGCCACGGCAGACGACCAACACCGCCGAGACCATCGACTTGAATCAGTCTCCGCCGCACTGGGTGAAAGCGGGCAGTATGGCGAAGGCGCGGGTCGATCACATGGCCTTTGTGCTGCCGACTGGTGATGTGCTCGTAGCGGGCGGCACGACTGGCTTCGGCGGCTTTCCAGGCTTAGATGAAACAGCGGGTCACGACCCCGACGAAAGCAAGGCAGTGCTCACACCAGAGCTGTGGAATCCGGGGCAGCCCGGAACCTGGCAGAAAATGGCGACGATGAGCAAACCGAGGATGTATCACTCGACTGGCGCACTGCTGCCAGATGGGAGAGTCTATGTCGGTGGGGGTGGCAAGAAGGACGGATTTACCGATCAGCGGACGGCGGAGATATTCTCCCCGCCGTATCTGTTCAAAGGATCACGACCTGTTATTAACGGTGTCCTTACGCAGGCCGGAAATAATGTGATACAGTATGGGGAGACGATCACCGTTACCACGGGAGCGACCAACATTGCGCGAGCGACGTTGGTCCGCTTGCCGTCCACGACCCACAGTCTCGATTTTAACCAGCGCTTCTATGAATTTGCGCTGCCGGTCGCAGTCGCAGGGGGAGTGCGGCTCACGGCACCAGGGAGCGGGACGATTGCGCCCCCAGGGCACTACTATCTATTTGTGATAAATACTGCGGGCATGCCGAGCGTGGCGAAGATTATTAAGATTCAGTAGGCCAGTATCCGTCCTTCGGAATAATGAGTTCGTGCGGATCAGGAAATTCACGTCCTGTGACTTCCGGGATTGGCGTGGCTTCGAGTTCCGCGAGCGCGAGCTGCAAGGCGCGGACAATCACGTCATGAAATTTGCGGTGCCGTTGGATGGCAGCGCGTTTGAGGTTGTACAGGACGACGCGCTCGTGCGGGCGCAGACGGAAGGTGAGTTGCTCGTCGTTGCGGTCGGGGAGCTTGATCGGGCGTCCCATTACTTTTCTTTCACTATTACTGCGCTTTTTTTCTTTGATAGGCGTAGTGGAGTATTGAGCGGCAATCGCCGTTTGCTCAATTCTGTAATTGTGGCTTCTATACAGGGTAAGAATCTGTCACGTAAGGTCTCGCCATATTGGACCAATAAGCTACGAAAGAGGCGATACCGTGCGACCTCCTCTGGAGTATTCAAGTCAAATCTGACCTGATTTTCTTTCTCGGTTATTTTCTTTCTGCTCCGACCCACATCCCCCTCCTCCTCCAAACTTTGTACTTTTGTATCACGGCAACGCTTGCATGTATAGAATAATTCTGCTAGATAAAAAATAGAAAGTACAAAAGTACAGAATATAAAGGTCACACAATGAGCGAAGCCGCCAAATACTACGCCGTCTATTCACAGAGTCAAGTTGATTGTGGCGGTCCGCTCTACGAGTTTCGCAAACCGGAAGGCGACATGATTATCGGGACGGCGTGGAGTTATACGCCGGGCTGTCCCGAGGTCGTGTATACGGACAAAGAGGATTTGGGTGAGGTGCTCGGGATTACCCGCACAGTGCGAGAAGCGCAACAGAAAAGAAAGGAAGGATAGCCATGAATGAAGTATCGACAGAAATTAACGGCGAAATAAGCATGAAACCTCTCCTTGATCTGCCTGCCTTTGCCGAAATGAAAGCAAAGACAATGAACAAAATAGAAGAAGCAGTCCCGGAGATCGACCGGCAGCAAGAAGAGGCAGTGCGGCTGGCGGGTCTCGAAATTAAGGCGCGGCGCAAGGTCGAGCAGTTGCGGGTGGACCTTGCTAAAGCGGAGAAAGAGCATCGCGAGGTGAGCAGCAAGCAGGCGACCGTTGCCGCACGGCTCACCGAGATTTACCAGGCACAGGCAGGAGTCAGTGTTGTGACGAAACGAAAAAGGAACAAGCCCCCCAAGGGAGGGGGCAAGCAGTGAACATTCTGAGCCCTGGCGAATTTTGGGGGTTAGTGACCGGATCGGTGCTCGGGATCTTGGTCTTTTTCGTCTTGCCTGCGCTGTTTCAGGCTATCGAGGATTGGATAGATAATCGAGAGAAGGAACGGAAAGTTCAGGAACGGCGAAATAAGGAATTGGCGATTGCTCGTGAAAACGAAGAACAGGCAGACAAACGTGAGTGGGAAACTAGGTACGCAAATGAGTGGAGAGGCCGGACCAAACTCATTCCCTACGGAACAGCCGAAGAAGAGAAGCGCAGGGTCGAAGAATTTGGGCAGCGGGGAACTATATGCTAGCCCGTGCTGACTTCTCCGCCGAAGAGACGCGGAATCGCACCTCGATTGTTCGGAGACCGGGGCTGCCGCAGCGGGTGAATTTTCGCGAGTTCGTCGCGGACGGGGTTGCGGAGATGGCGGACGGTGCGTTCCACGTCGCTTTTGAATATACCGGCCCCGATCAGGAGTACGTTGACTTTCTCATAATGGCCCACGGGGCACAGCAGCTCGACCAAGACGTGACGAAGAAGCCGAGCGGGTGGATGATCGAGAGCAACGCGGTACGGATGCCGGTAAAGATCGCACGCCGAAAGGTCCGCTATCCTGATGTGACCTCGGCCTTGATTGCTGAGGAACGAGCGGCAGAATTCGAGAAAGACGGGCAATACTTCGAGACTCGCTATGTACTTTCCCTCACCTTCCTTCCGCCGTCCAACATGGGGCGGCGATTCGAGCAATATCTTTTTGGCAAACGGCAAATCGGCAAGCAACATACACGAACCGCACTGCTGGACTTCTTTATCAAGGAAACCGACGAATTCACCTCCGCCCTCAGTCATTTTCTCAAGTTCAAACGACTGACCAACCGTCAGCACGCCCGGTTCCTACACTACTGTATTACTGGGGAAGATCGGGAAGTGAATTTGCCCGAGCCGGGGACGAGACTGCTGAACTATGCTCTCGCAGCGACGACGATGAAGCCCCATAAGGGCATTGTCGGTAATCTGCATACGCGTGTCGTTGGGATTCACGGATTCCCGGAGCAGGGAACGTGCGCGCAGATGTTCGACCCGGTATTGCAGCTTCCCTTTCCCCTACGGATGACCCACCGCTTTATTCCGATCGGCAGAAACAAAGCAATTAAGGAGCTGCAAGATCAGGCAGCGGATTGGGGGCAACTCAACTGGTTTAATCCCAAGCGCATGTTGTGGGGCATGTTTTCCACGCCGACCGGCGTGGATGCCAATAGTAAGGACGTGGTTGCCTATAACAATGACGCGACCGACCAAATGGCGAGCGTCGAGCGGGAAATTACCACGGTCCGCAAGGGGCGAACTCGGAGTGGCTACTATACGTTTACCGTGGTCGTACAGCACCCCGACGAAACGCAGGTCGAGAAGAACGCGTTGCTCGTAGTGGAGACGATTAACCGGCTGGGATTCACGGCAGTGATTGAAACCGACAATCTCGCCGATGCCTGGGGCGGGACGTGGCCGGGGCATCCGCGCAACCCCCGCAAACCCAAACTCACGAGCCGGACTTTTTGCAATCTCATGCCGACGAGCACCAAGTGGCAAGGCTATGTACGGCATCCCTCGCCGCTGTATCCTCCAGACAGCGGGCCACTCCTAGAGACTATCACCACAGGTGATACGCCGTTTTTTCTGACTCCTCGATTGCATTTCCTTGTCATTGGTCCGACCGATGCGGGCAAGACGACCATCTTTAATTCAATGGCGATAGCGCACCTTCAGTATCCGAATCCCCATGTGAATTTCTTCGACTTTGATGCGGGGGCTGCCGTCACAACAGCCGCGTGCGACGGCGCCTATTTTGATCTCGGCACAATGCAGTACGCCCCGCTCGCGCATATTCACAAGCAGGAAGAACGAGACTGGGCGTTGCGCTTTCTGAAGACATTAGCCACTTTGCAAAAGTTTGAGATGAATCCGATTGCCTCGGCGGACTTGCACCGCGCCTTGACTGACTTGAGTGCGGCGGACATCGAGCAGCGAACCATCACAACCTTACTGGGGCAGTTGCAGACCTCACAACGCGGGCTTGAGGAAGCGATCGGCTTTTACGCGGGCAACCAACCGGGCGCGATTCTCGACGGCCACTATTCTCCGTTAGCGGAGAGCCGTTGGCTCACGTTCGACATGAAGGAGATTTTGAAACGCGGGCCAGAGGTGAGCAAACCCGTTCTGATGGCGCAGATTCACGCGCTAGAGGAACGGATGGATGCCCCTACGGAGGGCACAAGTGGGCATCAAACTTTGATGCTGTTCGACGAAGGCTGGCAAGTCTCAGGCGAGGAATTACTGGAACGGTATGTAGAAGAGAGTAGCGCCACGGCGCGCAAGAAAGTGGTGAGCCTCGGACTGGTGCTCCACTCTCCCGGTGATCTGGCCGTGTTCAAGCATCGCGACAGGCTGGTCGCTAATTTTGATACCTACATTTTTCTGCCCAATCCACGAGCCAACGATGATGAACTGCGCCCGCATTATGCCGCGCTGGGGTTAGGGTCTCGTGTAATTCGTATGATCGCAGAAGAAATGCGACCAAGGCGAGATTATCTGGTCAAAGAGGGGAATCGGATGCGGCTGTTTCGGTTGCCGTGGGGACCAATGCAACAAGCACTCGTAGGCTTGAACGGACGGGATCACAAACGGCGAGTCAACGAACTGCGGCACGAGTACGGCGAGGTGTGGGTGCCGCAATTACTGAAAGAACATAATCATCCAGAGTTAGTTGCCCAGTGGGAACGGCGGTATCAGGAATGGCAGAAGGAGGCAGCGTGAAACAAAAAGTTATTATTGGTCTACTCGCACCCTCCCTAGGGGTGTGTATGTGGTGGTTTCTTATGCTGGGAGACAATCCGCATACGGTTGGCCCGTTCTGGAATCAGGATCAATGCGCAGAAATTCAGAAATGGGCAAAGGTAAATAGCCATTTTACGCCGATTTCTCCATGTTGGTCTGACCAACAAATACCGCCTGAGAAAGAATAAGGAGGCAGCATACATGGGACCATACGTCCAACCGCAATTCATAGTAGAGGCGCAATGCTTAGAGGGCGCGGCTTACGCCTACACAACCGGAATTGTCCTTGGGCTCGTTCTGGGATTAGCGTTCATCTTCATGGTTGTGCCATTGATGGAAGTCACCATAAAGGCGCTCAGGATTGGCGGGCGGTGGCTCTGGCTTAGGCGCAAAGCAGTGTTCCGCACTTCTGCACTAATAATCATACTGCTCTTCCCAGGACAAGCGAACGCGCAATGGTTTTTCCCGTGTGGTGGGAATGTCTGTCAAGCAGAAGAGATACCTGTCAAAGATAGTAAGACAAGAACAGAGACGGCTCTTACTGCGGTCAAAGCTACGCTACTATTGGTAGACGCCTTAAAGCAGGCGCTCACTAAAGACGGCCTCTGGGACCATCGCACCGGAAACTTGTTGAGTGAGATTGCGAACTATACAGCCGGTGAGGGGAGTATCTTGTACGGCCAGGATGGGAGCAGCGTGTGGCCGACTATCTATCAGTTTGATTCTACTTGGGAGAATGGCGAGTGGCTAGAGTCAGAACTCGTCCGGGATCGGGCCTCATTGTGGACACAGCGAAGCCTGATGCGTCACCTTGAGTTAATGCGGGCAGAGGACGCGGCAGATGAAGAAGAGATCGAGGCGTTGCAGGCGCGTGTCGATAATGCCAAGGGGCGGAACGAAATTGAACAAGCTGCGGCGGCGGTGAATGCGAAGAAACTTCACGAAGAACGGAAAACACGCGCGGTGTTGCTGGCAATAGCGAACGGGCAGTTTGTGCAGAACGGATACGAGGTGAATAAGGACGCGGCACCGAAGGCCCAGGAACGCTACTTCGCTACGAATGGCGATAGGCCGGTGCCTTTTCCTGATTTTGAAGAATTGGGCCTTTAATTATGAAATACCTTCTTCTCCTAGTGTCAGTCTTTATTGGTGGGGCTGCGGTCGGCAGTCTGGCGGAAATACACTTCAACGACTCCTGTTCACAGCTTGTGAAGATTGAACAGGACCGCGACGCCAAACAAGCAGCGGCAGAACAACAGGCGAAAGACTTTTGGAGCAACAAAGGGAAACCGATTCCATTCCCGAAGTTTGAAGAACACGGATTCTAACGTATGGACGGCTTTGTCTTAAACGCGATTCTTCTGAAGTTTCAGGCGGCCTACGAACACAATGCGGTTGCGCTGATTACACTGCTAGAGCCGTCTTGGTTCGTTCTTATTGGTTTAGCTTTTGTTTTGCTGTTGCTATCCGTTGTCGTTGATCACGGCAGATTCTTTCCAGTGATGCTCGTGGGACTGACTTGGTTAGGGGCAACACACATCTTGTTCCTCCGTGGGTGGGAGTGGGCAGAGTCAATTTCCTACGGCACGCGGCATGTGGCGCAGCATTTAGGCGCACCAGCCTTTAACCCAAGTGCGATTCTCGAATTAGGGTCATACGTCGCGGCTCCCTTGCTAACGAGCGTTGCAAATCAAGGGGCGCTCGGTTTCGTGTGGCATCCTTCGACGATCCCGTTTGCGATGTCCGGCATTGCGATGTTCTTAGCCTACTGTGTGCTCGCGCTCGTGCAGTTTGCCCTATTGCTGATGAACTACCTGTTAATCGGCGGAGCCCCTTTTTTCTTGTTATGGCTCCCGGTGCCAGGATTATCGGCCATTGGGCAGCTCTGGATTCAGTTGATGTGCGGGAATCTGGCTGGCTTGTTTGTCTGCGGGCAGATTGCCGGGATTATGCGGGACTTAGGGCAAGCGATGGCGGAGCGGTATCACGCCGTGTTTGCGAATGCCGCCGGAGTGACGACACTAACGTGGAACGACTATTCGGAGCCTTTGGGGACCGCGTTGGTGATGGCAATTGCCTTCGCCTGGATTCCACTGAGCTTCTCCAAGGCAGCCTTCGGGATAGCGGGGAGTTTGGTGAAAGGCGGCGGCATGTTGTTAGGGGCCGCGAGTTATGCGGTGACGATGCCAAGCAGTAGTGGAGGAGGCGGCGGTTCTAATGATGGTGGAAGCAATAAGAACGGCAGTGGACAGCAACAGATCACCTCTTCACCGGGCAGTGGGTGGGGAGGTGGAGGCTTCGGTGGCTCGATGGCACCCGCACCACAACCCGTAGGGGCATGGGGGAGACCGTAAATGGAACCGCAGCAACGGACACCAATAATGACGGGCTCGTGGAGCAAGTGTCATCGGTGTCGACAACCGACCTTGGACAACGAGATGCGCGCGCGACAGGTGCGCAGTGGGGTAACCACTGCGCATAACATCATTGGCCTGCGAGTTGCCACCTTCAAAAATTATAAGCTGGTCGATTTCTGCCCGACCTGCGACTGGCAAGAGGAAGTGTATTTACGGCGGCAAGGATGGCGCAAGCTCGCCATCACGGGGACAGTCGGCGCGGGCTTATGGGGGTGGTCGTACATCAGTTTGACCGTTGTTGTGTCACTCCTAGCGGCGGGATGGGCAGTCATCGGGCTCGCGGTTTTTGGTTGGCGACGACGGAAGCAACGGCAACTTATCATCGTCGAGAAAGGGGAAGGGAATGGACAACACACTGACTGAGACGAGTGCCTGGGGAGAACCAATCGAGCCTGAAGGCACCACGACTTACGAGCGAGCGTGGCAGGGGTGGGACACCACCCACGACGGGTTACGTAAGGCGCAACGCGGCTGGCAAGCGACATCAGTCATGCTGTTTGTGATCGTCGTCGGGCTCGGCTATGGGCTACACGCTCAGATGAAGCTGCCGAAACAGATTCCCTATGTAGCGGTTGTCGATCAAATTACGGGGGAGACGGTGCCTCGTTTTCTGGCCCGGCCTGAAGAATTGCCCTCTGATACCAAGGAATCAATGAGCCGGGAGTGGCTTGAGCGAGAGATACGAAACTTTCGCTTTCGCTCGATTGATAAGGCCGTAACGTCGGGCGGCATTAAGGAAGCGTTGCGCGGAATGGCGGGTCCAGGGCTCGATAAAGCGCGGGCCAGTTTGTGGAAAGAGGAAGTGTGGAAACGATTAGAGAAAGAGAGTGTGGCGGTGGAGATGCCTAGATTGCCGGTATTTCTGGCGGGCGAGACGTGGCAAGCGGAGTGGACGGAGGTAGTAACGGGACGGACAGGGAAAGAAGAGCGGGTGGAATTTGTAGGAACGTTTCAGCTTGCCGAACAGCCGGACTGGGTCGCGGCTCGCAATCTCTTAGGGTTGCGGGTCGTGGGGTGGACAATCGGGCCGAAGGGAAAATAGGAGGAATTTATGCTTAAAGAAGCATTCGAAAAGACTCCGTTCTGGGCACACGTAGCGGCGTTTCTTGTTGGCTTTGTTGTCGTTGTATTCTTTTTCGGTTGCGCGGCTCCAATCCGAAAGCCGCCAATTGAACCCGCAGTATCACAACCAATACCGCCAATCACGACCGTTGCGCCAACTCCACAATTGCCACAATGGGAGCCAGCTATCGAGCGTATTCCTCAGCGAGAGGAGCGTGTCAAAGAGTACAAAGACATCATTGGCGAACACGCAGCCACGCTGATTTACAGGCGTGATCGAGAATACACACTCGCATGTTCAGAGTGGGGGTCGCTGGCAATCAGTTTCTTACCTGGTGACATTTACCAGGGCGATATTACTGGGAATAGCGGTGAATGGCAGATCGATAATCTCACATCGAGCATCGATGGACTACCGACTTCAGTGCTGGCAATCAAACGTGGGACGTACGCGCCAGTGACAAAAGTTAAGGTTGTGACTGATAAAAATATCTATCTGATTAAGCTCGTTCCATCGGGAAAAGGCGACAACCGAACTAAAGAGATGATCTACCTCTACGATCCGGTTGCCAAGGAACGACAGCGCGAACACGCCGTAGCGATGGAAGAACAACGACGGCGGAAAGCCGTAGAACCACGCTATCCAAGTCTGAACTTCGCTACTTCCAGGACATACCGAGTGAGCGGCGACGCGGTCTTGTGGAGGCCAGAGCGAGTGGAGGGCGACCACCAACGAACGTTTATCAAGCTGCCAGCGAACACAGGCGCGGGCGTGCCAACAGTAACAGTGTTACGGGATGGGCAAGAACAACGAGTGAACGCCAGAACGATTGCAGAGAGTGCGGATAGCGGACCACTTATCATTGTGGACGAAGCCTTTAGCGAGGGTAAATTACGTGGGGATGGGGGCGAAATAACTCTTACAGCGGGAAGGAATTAAGATGGACATGTCATTATTCAGCTTTCTCTATGGCTGGGCGCTCATTGTTTTGACCATTATCGGAGTCCTTATTATGGCTGCTGTTCTATTAGGAATTGGGACGTGGTTAGAGCAACAAGGGCCGATCTTACGACTCAAATTTTGGGCGTATGTTGCGACCAAACCACGACTAGAAAAAGCAGTTCCACTCCTTCTTAGTGGGCTAGGAATCGGTGTTCTTTTCGTACTTCCGGCAAGTTTCTTCTGGCTACTCTTTGTTGCCACCTTTCCCAACGAACAACTAGCCGAGGGAACTGCTAACAGTGGAGAAATTACCTTGGCAAGTATCCTGGTCCTTATGAGCATTGTCGCCCTGTGTGTGATTGGCGTTGTTAATCCAAAGCCAGAAGCAAAAGAATTGGCAGAGAAAGACATGCAATCTAGTCAGTTGGTGAGGGGCATCTAATGTCATTCAAAGATCGATTCCAAGCCCGGCTTGCCGACATGCGCGACAAGTCGCAGACGGCGGGCAGCACGATAGGGGTTCTGACAATGGCGGCGATTGGGGTCTCGTTAGTTGGCTGGCCGTTTTATTCCTATTTCTTTCTAGAGCGCCCAGTCCGCCAGCCAGAGGTCAAACGGTCACACTACGCGAGCAGTGTTCAGAATGACTGGCCCGCTCCTCCTGCCACACAAGAAGCAGAAAAGACGGCTGAAGGACCAAAGACGCAACCTCAATCACAACCCAATACACAGCAGGAGAAGAAACAAAAGCCAATAAGCCCGGAACAGAAGGTGCGGCGGGAGATGGCATTATGTGCCCATTACGCTGGCCCACTAGAGAAGTGTTGGAAGAAGGGCGGGCGGAATAATAGCGGAGGTGAGAGCCACGAGACGCAGACGGTATCGAGTCAGAATCAGCAACCAGGACAGGTGTTAGAAGTACCGCCAGTCCAACAGACGAACTATCCACAGCGGGGGCACGGCGGGAACAGAAACGCCCCCGACGGAGGGGCCAGGCTTTGGACTCGTGACTTTTACGATATGGAAACCGGGCAGCCGGGCGCTTATCGCAGTGCGCAATCTCCTTATGAAGTGACACGCGGCAGTGTAATTCGAATGCGGTTACTAGACCCGATTAACACTACAGTGCCCGGCCAAATTAGCGCTGAAGTAGTGCAAGATGTGATGGACTCGGCAACCGGAAGGTACGTCATGATTCCTGCGGGCACGACCGCCATTGGCGGCTATCCAACCCGATTAGCCTACGGCCAGAAACGATTACCAACGGCATGGAACGAGTTTATTTTTCCCAACAGTGCGAGTTTACCGATCCCGTCAATGCCGGGCGTAGGGCCAGATGGAATGGCAGGACTGCCGATCGACATTGACAATCACTATCTCCGTACTGCGACGGTAGGGTTGATGTTTACACTCACAGGGGCAGCATCCAATGCCGCCAGTTCGGGCGGGTATAGCGGCGATTTTGACGATGCATTACAGCGGCAAGCGGGGCGGGAATTGAACCAGCGGACCCGGCAAACCTGGGATCGAGGGGGGATTATGGGGCCGACCGGAATGGCGAACGTGGGGCAGGAGTTTCTTATACAGCTTAATTCTACACTGCGTTTCAAAGGCGATTACTACCAGCTCAATGATCCGCAATACGCAGGAGAAGAGTATGCACTTGGTGAGTAAGATCATTGCATCTGCGGCGCTCCTCCTTCTTGTTGTAATCGGTCTTATTGTTACCGACGCACTTCCGTATTGGATCAATATTACTCCGTCGATGCCACGCGGG
>Ga0070668_100003858_pt1 | contig 11065 bp, 11 predicted proteins | sample KBSS43metaG_FD_64661 | JGI IMG/M metagenome (GOLD analysis project Ga0070668, IMG submission 64661) | Switchgrass rhizosphere microbial communities from Kellogg Biological Station, Michigan, USA - KBS S4-3 metaG | ecosystem: Host-associated > Plants > Roots > Rhizosphere > Soil ... | reverse complement strand
CCGCCACGGGTTGTCCGGATTGACGTTCCGGCGCCTCGGCGAGGCGCTCCGGTGCGAGGCGATGAGCATCTACCATTACTTTCCCAGCAAGCAGCACCTGGTCGATGCGATGGTCGGGAACCTGGTCGCCGGCATCGCCGAGCCGCCAGCGCACCTCGAGCCGATCGAACGGCTGAGGTTTCTGGGGTTCGAATACCGAGCGATGGCGCATCGTTATCCGAGGTTCTTTCCGCTTGCCGCACTGCACCGGCTCAACATGCCGGAGGGCGTGGTCTTCATCGAGCGCATGCTTCGTCACTTTCGCGCCGCCGTCCCGGACGACAGGCTTGCGGCGCAGACGTTCCGGATGTTCGGCTACTACGTGGTCGGCGCGGCGCTCGACGAGACGGCGGGTTATGCGGCGGGACGCTCGGCCGCGGCGTCGGTGTCCGACGAATACATTGCCCGCGAATGTCCGCAGCTCGCCGCCGCCGCGCCGTACTTCAAGGCGCCCTGGTTCGAATCGACGTTCGAGCTCGGCCTCGAGATGCTGCTCAAGGGCATAGAGGAGGTTCGCGCTGCGTTGCTCGCGAACCCGGCACGGTCGCCGAAACCGATCCTGCGCCCCAAGGCTTCCGGCGTGGACCCATAATGAACGACCAGCGCGGCGGCATGCTGGGAAGCCTCGCCGGCATCGTCGTGTGCGGCGGAGCCGGCGGCTTCCTCGCATGGACTATCGTCAACACCCTCGATATAGGAGGGATTGCGGGTGCCATCGTTGCCGCGGCTATCGGCATGGTGGTCGCGACCGCACTCTGGATCGGCGGGGCGTGGGCGTTGCGCGCGTCGGGAATCGTGCGATGACGGGCGCGCGCTCCGACGTCGCGGCGATCGCGAGCCGCCTAATGGCCGCCCACGACAACGCCACGATGCTCGCGCCGATCAGCGCGGGCGATCCCGAGTTCGACGTCTCTCTGGGCTATGACGTGCTGCGGGAGATCGAGGCGCGCCGCGTGGCCTCGGGCTGGCAGCCGGTGGGCCGCAAGATCGGTTTCACGAATCGCACCATCTGGCCGCGTTACGGCGTCTACCTGCCGATGTGGGCTCATGTCTGGACCCACACCGTGCAGTACGCGCCCGAGCATCGCGCGACGCTGTCGCTTGCGGCGTTCGTGCAGCCGCGGATCGAGCCCGAGGTCGTCTTCGGGCTGAAAGGTCGCGTTCCCGAGAACGGCGACGCGGCCGCGGTGCTCGCGTCGACAGAATGGATCGCGCCCGGGTTCGAGATCGTGCAAAGCCACTTCCCGGACTGGAAGTTCGCGGCGGCCGACTGCACCGCGGCGTTCGGGTTGCACGCCGCGCTGGTGGTCGGTGCGCCGATTCCGGTGACCGAGCGCAACCGCGCTTTCCTTGCCGATACCTTGCCCCGCTTTACGCTGACGCTGAGGCGAAGTGGCGAACTGATCGACGAAGGCGTGGGCGCCAATGTGCTCGACAGTCCGGCGCTCGCACTCGCGCACCTGGCGCGCGTGCTCGCCGGACAGCCGCAGTTTCCGGAGCTCGCGGCGGGCGAGATCGTCACGACCGGCACCATCACCGATGCGTGGCCAGTGGCGAAGGGAGAGACCTGGTCGTCCGCCTACGGGACGCTGGGCTTTCCCGGGGTGACGCTGGGGTTCGTCTGAAAACGGCAGCGTGAGCGTGCGGTCCGCGTGACCGCTGGCAGCGCTCACTGCACGGCCCGCGTCATTTCACGGTGAGGTTCCGCGACGCGTGCCAGTCCGCGACGCCTTCTTTGGGGTACTCGCGAAAATGTGAATGCGCAGGGCCTTCCGGAATCGCGCACCATTTCGCCGCATAGTTCAGCATGATCTCCTGCTCCTCCGGCGGTTTCGGCAGCGGGGTGTCGATCGCCGACGCGAACGGATACACCCAATCCGCCCACCGCGGGTCCCATACCCACAGCGCGCTGCCGCACTTCGCGCAGAAGTGCCGCCGGCCTGGCGACAGCGTGCCGCGGGCACCCTCCTTCCCCCGGATTCGCGCCCGAAACTGCGTGACGTGCTTTTTCCCGCTCACCGAGAGCGTCTTCGCCTCGCCCATGATGTTGATTGCGAAGCCGCCGCCACCCGCCGTCTTGCGGCAGATCGAGCAATAGCAGCGCATGTACGGGTAAGGCGTATGCGAATCGACGGTGAACCTTACGGCACGGCAATGGCACGAACCTTGGAGCTTCATGCTCTCCCCTTCGGAGGTCGCGACCCGCCGGTTTTCGGCGACTTGCCGCGGTCGCGTTAGACTACGCGCCATCGCGGGCCGCCGCCACGACTGCCTCTCGACTTCCTTGTCTCCCCCGAACGTCCCCGTCATCGCCCACGCGATCCAGCTCGCGATCGCGCCCGTGTTTCTGCTGACGGGGATCGCCGCGCTGCTCGGCGTGATGGCGAATCGGCTGGCCCGGATCATCGACCGCGCGCGCCATTACGAGGACGTCTGGGAAAACCTGGACGAGGACGCGCGCCAGCTCGCGCGGGAGGAGCTCGGCTTTCTCGAGACACGGCGCCATCTCGCGGCCTGGGCGATCAATTTCTGCACGACCGGTGCACTCCTCGTCTGTACCGTCATCGCAGCGCTTTTCGCGGACGAGTTCTTCGAGGCGGACTTGAAGTGGCTCGCCGGCGCGCTGTTCGTCGGCGCGATGCTCGCGCTGATAGGCGGGCTCGCCTGCTTCCTGCGCGAGGTCTATGTCTCGACCCACACGGTGCGCATCATCCTCGGCAAGTTCGGCTCATGAACCGCGCCCGCTGCGCACGCGTTAGGTAACGCCGCGATCCCACACGCCCGTCTTCTGATGCCCGCCGACACCGAGCTCGTCTTCGCGCCTGCGCGCCGTCTCGCGCGGATGATCGCCGCGCGGAAGATTTCGGCGACCGAGGTGATGCGCGCGTTCATCACGCAGATCGAGCGCGTGAACGACAAGCTCAACGCGATCGTCACGTTCGTTCCGGACGCGGCGCTGGCAGCCGCGAAGAGGTTGGACCGGGCGCGAGGCGGGCGCGGCATTCTCGCCGGACTCCCGATCGCGTACAAGGATCTGCTGCCGACGAAGGGCGTGCGAACGACGCACGGCTCGCCCATCTACGCCAATCACCTTCCGAGCGAGAATCACGCGCTCGTCGATCGACTGAGTGCGGCAGGCGCCATCCTGATCGGCAAGACGAACACGCCGGAATTCGGCGCGGGCAGCCAGACGTTCAACAAGGTATTCGGGGCGACGCGCAATCCGTACGATCCGCGGATGACGTGCGGCGGGTCCTCCGGAGGCGCGGCCGCAGCGGTCGCCTCGGGCATGCTGCCGTTCGCCGACGGATCCGACCTTGCCGCGAGCCTGCGCAACCCGGGGAGCTACTGCAATGTCGTCGGCTTCCGCCCGACGCCGGGACGCGTTCCTGCCTGGCCGGCCGTCAATGCGTGGAACACGCTCTCCACGTTGGGGCCCGTCGCGCGCACTGTTTCCGACTGCGCCTTCTTGTTCGCTGCGATGGCGGGGCCGGACCCGCGCGCGCCGACGACGCTCGACGAGTCGGGCAGGATGTTTCTCGCTCCGCTCAAGCGGGACTTCCGCAAGGTCCGGGTCGCGTGGAGCCGAGACCTGGGCGGCTTGCCCATGGACCCCAGAGTCACTGCGGTTCTCGAGCGCCGGCGCGAGGTGTTCACCGCGCTCGGGTGCGTGGTCGAAAACGCCGAGCCGGACTTTTCCGGCGCGCAAGAATCGTTCGAGACGCTGCGGGCGCTCGGCTTCGTCCAGGCTCACGGCGCGCACTATCGCGAGCGCAGGCACGATCTCAAGGACACGGTCGTCTGGAATGTCGAGCAGGGCCTCGCCCTCACGCCGGAGCGCATCGCGCACGCCTGGACCTTGCGCACCGAGCTTTTCCACCGCATGCGGCGGTTCCTCGAGCGCTACGAGTTCCTGCTCTGTCCGGTGAGCCAGCTGCCGCCGTACGACGTGACGGTCGAGTGGCCGCGCTCCGTCGGGGGCGTGGCGATGCACAACTATCTCGACTGGATGAAGAGCTGCTACTACGTCACGATCACGAGCCATCCCGCGATATCCGTGCCCGCGGGATTCACCGACGACGATCCGCCGCTGCCCGTCGGCCTGCAGATCGTGGGCCGATACCGGGACGACATCGGCGTGCTGCGCCTTGCGCACGCGTTCGAAGGCGCGGTGCCGGCGTGGAAGCGCCGTCCGGCGATCGCCGCATGAACGAAACTCGAGCGAACCGGCTGCTGGAGCCGGCGAAGCTCGACCTCACGCGCTACCTTTCGCGTATCGAATATGCCGGCCCGCGAAATGCGACGATCGTCACCCTGACGGCGCTGCACCGCGCGCACGTGACTCACATCCCGTTCGAGAATCTCGACGTCGTCCTCGCGCGGCCGATCGCGCTCGACCTCGCGAGCCTGCAGGCGAAGCTCGTGGCGGGCCGGCGCGGCGGCTACTGCTTCGAGCAGAACCTTCTCTTCTCGGCGGTATTGCAGGCATTCGGCTTCAGGGTCACGCAGCTCGCGGCACGCGTGCGGCTCGGCACGAGCGTGCTACGGCCGCGTACGCACATGACGCTCGCGGTCGAGATCGAGGCGAGCGGCGGGCGCTGGCTCGTGGACGTCGGCTTCGGCGCGCAAGGGCCGCTCGAACCGGTGCCGCTCGAACCCGGAGCGAGCTCGCAGCAGGGCTCGTGGACGTTCCGGATCGCGGACGAGAACGCGCTCAACGTTCTGCAGTCGTCTCGCGGCGACGAGTGGCAGGACCTGTACGCGTTCACGCTCGAGCCGCAGCACCGCGTCGATTACGAGCTCATGAGTCACTACACGTCGACCCACCCGTCGTCGCCGTTCACGCAGATCCTCACCGCGCAGCGCATTGCGCCCGACGTGCGGCGCATCCTGCGCGATCGCGACTACAGCGAGGACCGGGGTCACGACGTGACGACGCGCACGCTCGCGGGCGCGGGCGAAATTCGCGACGTGCTGGCAGACGAATTCGACCTTCACTTTCCCGCGGACGAGGCGTCCGCGCTTCTGCGGAAGTTTTCTCCATGAACTACTTCGCACCGATCACCGCGCATCCGGCGCTCGCGTGCGCAGCGCTGCTCACGTTGTCCAACCTGTTCATGACGTTCGCCTGGTACGGCCACCTGAAGCACCTGCAGGCGAGCCCGTGGTGGACGGCCGCGCTGGTGTCGTGGGGCATCGCGTTGTTCGAGTACTTGCTGCAGGTGCCCGCGAACCGCATCGGCTACGGCGTGATGTCGCTCGCGCAGCTCAAGATCCTGCAGGAGGTGATCACGCTGTCGGTCTTCGTGCCATTCGCCGTGCTCTACATGGACCAGCCGGTAAAGCTCGACTTCCTGTGGGCCGGCTTCTGCCTGCTCGGCGCCGTCTACTTCATCTTCCGCAGTTGAGGCGTTCCCCTAGCTTCAGGCCGCCTTCGGCGCCATGCGATCGTCGACCGCGTCGATCACCTTCTCAGGCTCATCCGCGTCGTCCGGCGTCTCGTTGTTCAGCACTTTCTGCATCCGGTCCGCATCGAGCTCGCCGCACCACTTGCCGACGACGACGGTAGCGACACCATTGCCGATCAGGTTGGTGAGCGCCCGCGCTTCCGACATGAAGCGGTCGATGCCGAGAATCAACGCGAGCCCTGCGACCGGAACGTGGCCCACCGCCGAGAGCGTTGCGGCGAGCACGATGAAGCCGCTGCCGGTGACGCCCGCGGCTCCCTTCGACGTCAGCAGAAGCACGGCGAGCAGCGTCAGCTCCTGCGTGAACGTGAGCGGCGTATTCGTCGCCTGCGCGATGAATATCGCGGCCATCGTCAGGTAGATCGAGGTCCCGTCGAGATTGAACGAATAACCCGTCGGAATCACAAGGCCGACCGTCGACTTCTTCACGCCCAGGTTTTCGAGCTTCGCCATCATTCGCGGCAGCACCGACTCCGATGACGACGTGCCGAGCACGATCAGCAGCTCTTCCTTGATGTAGCGGATGAATTTCAGGATCGAGAAGCCATGGAAACGGGCGATGAGCCCGAGGACGACCAGGATGAAGATAAGGCACGTCAGGTAGAACGTGCCCATCAGCTTCGCGAGCGACAGGAGGGAGTCGACCCCGTACTTCCCGATCGTGAACGCCATCGCGCCGAAGGCGCCGATCGGCGCCACCTTCATGATCACGCCGACGATCGCGAACAGCACGTGCGACGTCTTCTCGATCATGTCGAACACGAGCGTGCCGCGACCGCCGAACTTGTGCAGGCAGAAACCGAACAGCACCGCGACCAGCAACACCTGCAAAATCTCACCCCTGGCGAACGCGTCGACGATCGTCGTCGGGATGATGTTGATGAGGAATTCCTGCGTGCTCTGCATCTGCCCCGGCTTCGTGTAGGCGGAAACGGCCTTCGTATCGAGCGTCGAGGGATCGATGTTCATCCCGGCGCCCGGCTGCACCGCGTTGACGATGACAAGCCCGACGATGAGCGCGATCGAGCTGACGATCTCGAAGTAGAGCAGCGCATAGCCGCCCGTCTTGCCGACCTTCTTCATGTCCTCCATGCCGGCGATGCCGACGACGACGGTGCAGAAGATGATCGGCGCGATGATCATCTTGATGAGCTTGATAAAGCCGTCTCCCAGGGGCTTCATCGCGGTGCCCGTGTCGGGGAAGAAGTGACCGAGCAGTACGCCGATGACGATGGCGAGGATCACCTGGAAATAGAGCGACCTGTAGATGGGCTTCTTCGTCTTCGTCGTTTCCATGCTCGACTCCTCGATCGTCACAGCGTTGTGTGTCGCGGCGCCGCCTCGTCGCGCGGCGTGCAGGTTTTCGGGAGCGTGCTCTCGTGAACCGCCCGTGTCCGCTCCGCTCCTCTAACTTCGGAACTTCCGGCGTGGCGCATCAGTCGCCCGGCAGGCCCTGCACGCGGAAGATCTCCTCCAGATGGGGGCTCATCGGCAGGTTGAGCCGCTCGCCCCCGGGCAGCGGCTTCGTGAACCAGCGCTCGTAGATCGCGACGATCTCGCGGCTCCCGGCGAGCTTGTGGAACGCGCGCTCGACCACTTCGGCGAACTCGGGGTCGTCCTTGCGGAGCATCAGCGCGTAGTCGGCGTAGGTCAAGAAATCGCCGGCAATGCGGAAATCGCTGGCCGACTTCGTATCCGCCAGCATGCCGGCGAGCTGGACGTCGTCGTTCGCGAACGCGTCGGCTGTGCCGGTCGCGACGGCCTGGAACGATTCGTTGTGGTCCGCGGTGAAGATGAACCTGATGTTGAGCTTCTGGCGCTCGGCGAGCTTCGGGACTGCGACTTCGTGCACGGTGCCACGGGTGAGCACAATCGTCTTGCCCTCGAGATCGCGCAGCGTGCGGATGTTGCTGCCGCGGCGGACGAGGAGCTTCGTCCCGGTGACGAATATGGTCGGCGAGAAGGCGACGAGCTTCCGCCGCTCGGCGGCGTTGGTCGTCGATCCGCATTCGAGGTCGATCTCGCCGGCGCGCACGAGGTCGATGCGGTTCTCGGGCGTCACGGGCCGCCACTGGACGGACAGCGGCTTTCCGACCTCGCGGGAGATCTCGTCCACGACGACTTCGCAGATATCGAGCGAATAACCTGCCGGCTTCTTGTTCGCGGCGAGAAATGCGAACGGCGGCGAGCTCGTGCGGTGGCCGAGCCGGACCGTCCCTGTCTCGCTGATGCGCTTCAGTGTCGGGGAGGTGTAGGTGACGACGAGCCCGCCCGAGCCTTGTGCAGACACCGGCGCCGCCCCCAGCAGTGCGCAGGCGGCCAATGCCATGGTCGCGCGCCACGCGGTGCTAACGCCCCGCAGGAGGTGGGCCATCAGGCGGCCGCTTTGAGTCCCACGTCGGCGAGCGGCGGGCGGCTCGCGAGCGCCGTCCTCATCATCGCTTCTATCTCCGCCGTCTCGCGGGCATCGAGCGGAAGCCGCGGCGGGCGCGTGAGATGCGTACCGCGTCCCATGATGTGCTCGCACAGCTTGATGCACTGGACCAGGTCCGGCCGCGCATCGAGATGCAGAAGCGGCATGAACCAGCGATAGAGCTTCATCGCCTCGTCGTAGCGGCCGGCGCGCGCGAGGCGGAACAGGGTCTCGCCTTCGCGCGGGAACGCGTTCGACAGTCCCGACACCCAACCGGTCGCGCCGACCATGATGCTCTCGACCACGACGTCGTCCAGGCCCGCGAACAGCACGAAGCGGTCGCCGACCATGTTGCGAAGGTCGGTGAAGCGCCGCGTGTCGCCGGACGACTCCTTGAAGCAGACGATCGTCTCGCAGTCGGCGAGCGAGGCCAGGATCTGCGGCGTCACGTCGTTCTTGTAGATCGGCGGGTTGTTGTAGACCATCACGGGCAGGTCGGTCGCGGTCGCCACGCTGCGGAAATGCGCGGCCGTCTCGTTCGGCTTCGACGAATAGACGAGCGCCGGCATCACCATCACGCCGTCGAGGCCGATTCGCGCCGCCTCCTTCGCCATGTCGATCGCGAACGCGGACGTGAACTCGGCGATGCCGCACAGGACAGGGAGGCGGCCCCGGGCCACCGCTTTCGCCGCTTCCATGACGGCGATCTTCTCGGACTTCGCGAGCGAGCAGTTCTCGCCGACCGTGCCGCAGACGATGAGGCCGGACACGCCGTCGCGGATCAGGCCATCCATGACGCGCGCGGTCGCCTCCACATCGAGCGAAAGGTCCAGGCGGAACTGCGTGGTGACGGCAGGGAAGACGCCTTCCCAGGATACGTGCCTGCGCATCGATGACCTCCTCGTTCGGCCCAGCGTAAAATTAGGGTCAGAGACGAATTTCGCCGTCACTTCCTGCCAGGCGAAAATCGTAGGGAAATTCGTCTCTGCCCCTATTTTCTCGCGGCCGTCCCTCCATGCACAAGATACACGTTATCGATTCGCACACGGGCGGCGAGCCGACGCGTGTGATCATCTCGGGGGGCCCCGATCTCGGTTCGGGGCCGTTGTCGGCACGGCGCGAGCGCTTCCGCCGCGACTTCGACTCCGTGCGCCGGGCGGTTGTCAACGAGCCCCGCGGCTCGGATGTGCTGGTCGGCGCGCTGCTGGTCCCACCCGAGGACGCGTCCTGCGCGGCGGGAATCATCTTCTTCAACAACGTAGGCTACATCGGCATGTGCGGGCACGGGACGATCGGCGTCGTCGCGACGCTCCTGCACCTCGGCCGAATGGACCCCGGCACGCATCGGTTCGACACGCCCGTCGGCATCGTCACGGCGCGTCTTTCGCCCGACGGCGAAGTCGCGCTCACCAACGTGCCGAGCTTCCGGAAGGCGAAGGCGGTGACCGTCGACGTGCCCGGCATCGGGAACGTCACGGGCGACGTCGCGTGGGGCGGCAACTGGTTCTTCCTGATTGGCGAGCACGGCCAGGACCTCGCGTTGGGCAACGTCGAAGCGCTGACCGACTACTGCTGGCGCGTGCGGCAGGCATTGAGCGCAGCGGGACATCCCGACGTCGACCATATCGAGCTCTACGGCGGCGCCAGCGCCGGGAACGCCAACGCACGCAACTTCGTCATGTGCCCCGGGAAGGCATACGACCGCTCGCCCTGCGGCACCGGGACGAGCGCCAAGCTCGCGTGCCTCGCCGCGGATGGCAAGCTTCGCGAGGGCGATGCCTGGGTGCAGGAAAGCATTCTCGGCAGCACGTTCACCGGGAGGTTTCGCTGGCTGGATCGGGAGACCGGAAAGATCGAGCCGGAAATCACCGGCAAAGCGTTCGTCAACGCCGAAGCGACGCTCATTCTCGACGAACGCGATCCTTTCGCGCACGGCATCGGCTAGCGCGACGATGGGCCCCCGTGTCGTCGTCGTCGGCGCCGGCGTTGTAGGCCTCTGCACCGCGTACTACTGCGCGCGGCGCGGCTTTCGCGTGACGATCGTCGAGCGCAATGGCAGAACGCGGGACGGATGCTCGTTCGGCAACGCCGGCATGCTCGTGGCGAGCCATTTTGTCCCGCTCGCGGCGCCGGGGATGGTCAAGCTTGCGCTCAAGTGGATGTGGAATCCGGCGTCGCCGTTCTATGTGAAGCCCCGGCTGTCGCCGTCGCTCTTCGCCTGGGGCTACAAGTTCTGGCGCGCGGCGACACCGCAACATGTGCGCCGCGCGGCTCCCCTGCTGCGGGATCTTTCAGAGGCGAGCCATCGCCTGTACGAGGAGATCGCCCAATTACCGGGCAGCGACTTCGGTCTCGTGCGCAAGGGCCTGCTGATGCTCTGTCGCACGCCGCACGCGCTCGACGAGGAGGCGAAAACGGCCGAGATGGGACTCGCGTTGGGCATCGAATCGCGGAGGCTGGATGCGCAAGGCGTCGCGGCGCTGGATCCCGAGATCAGGATGGAGATCGAAGGCGGCGTTTACTTTCCGCACGACCGCCACTTGACGCCGCAGCGCTTCGTCGGCGAGATGCAGGACCGTCTCACCGCGATGGGCGTCGAATTCGCGTGGCATACGGAGCTCGTCGGCTGGCGCATCGACGACGGGAAGCGCGTGCGTGCGGTGTCGACGCGCGACGGGCGCGAGATCGAAGGCGACGAGTTCGTCCTGTGCGGAGGCTCGTGGTCGCCGCCGATGCTGCGCGGGCTCGGTCTTACGCTGCCCATCGAGGCCGGCAAGGGTTACAGCCTCACGCTCTCGAAGCCGCGGCGCTCGCCGTCGATCTGCGCGATCCTCTCCGAGGCGCGGCTCGCGGTCACGCCGATGGACGGCGCGCTGCGCTTTGCCGGCACGATGGAAATCGCGGGCCTCGACGAGACGATCAGCGCCGTCCGCGTGCGTTCCATCATCGCCGCGGCGACCACGTTCTATCCGGACATCCCGGCGTCGGATTTCGAAGGTGTCACTCCATGGCGCGGCTTGCGCCCATGCTCTCCGGATGGCCTGCCGTACGTCGGGCGCACGCGGCGATATGCGAACCTTTCGATTGCGGCGGGTCATGCGATGATGGGGATGAGCCTCGGGCCGGTCACGGGCGACCTCGTCGC
>Ga0070668_100003850_pt1 | contig 11077 bp, 11 predicted proteins | sample KBSS43metaG_FD_64661 | JGI IMG/M metagenome (GOLD analysis project Ga0070668, IMG submission 64661) | Switchgrass rhizosphere microbial communities from Kellogg Biological Station, Michigan, USA - KBS S4-3 metaG | ecosystem: Host-associated > Plants > Roots > Rhizosphere > Soil ... | reverse complement strand
CCGACCGTCTGCGAGTTCCACTGGAGGTCATCGCCCGTTCGAAACACACCGAGCGCGTTGATCTCGAACCGTACTTGACCGGACCGATGCCCGAACGACGGGCCGATGAGGATTGGCAGCCCCTCGACGCGGTTGTACGTCCGGGCCGAGATGAGGTTGAGGTCACTGTAGCTGTGTGAATGCCACTTCTGATGACGACGCCACCACCGCGCGTCCTCTTCGCTCGAGCCTGACGCGATGAGGCGGTCGCCTTCCTGGCGGTACGTGAGTCGCTGCCGGTACGTGCGCACATCGCCGCCAATGAACGCGCCGTCTTTCCCAGCGACGTCGCCACCCACCACGAGGATCTGGCCTTCAATGCGCGCGCCGGGTCGCAGAATCACGTCGGCGTTGATCGCCACGACGCGTCCGGTCACCCGCCCGGCGATCGTGAGCGGTCCGTTGAGCACCGCCATGTCACCAGAGACCACGCTGCCCGAGTCGACTTCGTAGGCGCCAGTCGCCCGAACCGTGTTTGGTCCGTTGAACGCGTCCGTCACCTCACGTTCGACTTCCGCCGGAAGAAGTCGGGGCTCGAGCACGGTATCTCGCGCCGGGGGCGACTGCTGCGCATCGAGCGCCGTGAATCGAAGCACCCCGCATACGAGCGCGGCGACGGCGTGCTTGGTGAGGAGCCTGATCATGCACTCTCCAAAGGCGGTTTCGAGTCGTCCCGCAGCGTAGGCACCTCCCGTACCGCATGCGCGATCGCTCGATACCGATAAACACCGCAATGAGTTCCGGAAACCGCAAGAGACCGCACGCGTCCCGGAGTGTCCTTTCGTATGGGCAGGGGCGTGTCGCGGCGTTACGTCCGCGACTCGATGCGCTCCCCCCGCTCGCGGTCGGATTCCACGATCCCGAGGCGCTTCATGCGCCGATACAGATTCGGGCGGTCCGTCTGAAGCCGCCGCGCCGCCTCGGCGATGTTGCCACCCGCCACCGAAAGAGCCCTGGTGATGAGCACGCGCTCATAGTCGTCGAGCGTATCGGTGAGCGACGCGTCGAGCACTGTCGCGTTAGGAAGCGCGGCCGGTTCTGCCAGACGCGTAGGCGCGCTAGGCAGCACTTCGCGGATCTCGTCGCTCGTGACCTCGCGCCCCGGATGCAGGATCGCAAGCCGCTCGACGATGTTCGCCAACTCGCGCACGTTCCCCGGCCAACGATAGCGGGCGAGCGCGTCCACCGCATTCGTGCTCCACGATGTGAGCGGCTGCCCGGTGCGTCCGCGATGCACCTGCGAGAAATGCCGCACGAGAGCCGGGATGTCGTCGGGACGCTCGCGAAGCGGCGGTATCGCCAGCGGGATGACGTTGAGCCGGAAGTACAGGTCCTCCCGGAACGTGCCGTCGGCGACGGCACGCGTAAGGTCCTTGTTGGTGGCGGAGACAATGCGGACGTCGACGCGGATCGGTTTACTCCCTCCGACTCGTTCGATCTCCCCCGATTCGATCGCGCGGAGAAGCTTCGCCTGCGCCTCGGCACCGAGGTCGCCGACCTCGTCGAGCAGTAGCGTTCCACGGTCGGCGAGCTCGAAGCGTCCGATCCGACGGTCGGTCGCTCCGGTGAACGCCCCGCGCTCGTGTCCAAACATCTCGCTCTCCACGAGGTCTCGCGGGATCGCGGCGCAATTCACGCGAACGAACGGGCGATCCTTGCGCGATCCACCGGCGTGGATGGCGGCCGCAACGAGCTCCTTTCCCGTTCCGGATTCTCCCGTGATCAGCACGCGCGCGTCGGAGGGGGCGACCTTCTCGATCATCTCGCGAACGCGACGAAGCGCCGGACTGTTGCCGATCATTTCGGACGCGAGGCCGAGGTCGGCGCGCAAGGTTCGTGTTTCGCGCCTGGCTTGTCTGAGCTCCAGCGCGGATGCGAGCGCGAGGAGCACACCCTCCGGCGTCAGCGGCTTCTCGAGGAAGGTGAACGCGCCCAGTTTCGTCGCGCGAACTGCGTCGCTCAGGCCAGCCCGACCGCTCATCATCACGACGGGTACGTCAGGCACCCGCTCCCGAAGCGCGGTCAGCACGGCCATGCCGTCGAGCTCTCCAGGCATCATCAGGTCGACCAGAGCGAGGTCTGGCTCGGACTCGGTGGCGAGCGCGACGCCGCGCGCCCCGTCGGGAGCCTCCCGCACCTCATAGCCCTCGGATGCCAGCAGCGCGCCGACCATCCGGCGGATGTTCGGCTCGTCGTCGACGATGAGAACCGATGGCATGCGGGCGATCCGTCGTCAGGCGGCGGCGGGTCGCCGGAGATCTCGCGCTGGCAAGCCTAACGAGCCTCCCCGGTACGCGACAACGGGACCGCGCTGCGGTCGCCAGCCCGCTCGGCGAGCGCGGCGGACGGGTCGGGCTGCGGGAGCCCGCGAAACTCGGAGATGATTTTGGTCGTAAAGCGCTGGCCCTCCGAAATCCGCTCGACTTCCACGGCGATCGCGTCGACGGCTTGCTCGATCCGCTCGAGGCGGTCGCGCGTTTCCGCGTCCGTGGTTGGGGCGCCAACGGTCCGCCTGTCCATGCGGCGCGTGATGGCCCTGACGATCGGGACACCGATCGCGATCACGGCGCACATCACGAAGAAGGCGACTGAGATGATGACGGCCCCCTCCGGGATCTGAGGGCCGCCCGGCGGAAACGGCGGGAGCGGCATCGGCTGGCCCTCGCGCGCGGTCGTGCGTGCCAACTCCGCCTGCATCTGGCGCACGGCCTGTTGGGCTTCGCGCTGTGCTTGCTGGGCTGCGCGTTGGGCTTCCTGCTGGGCCTGTTGCGCCTCGCGCTGCGCCTGTTGCACTTCACGTTGCGCCTGCTGAAGCTCGCGCTGGGCCTGTTGCTGTGCCTGTTGCGTCTGCTGTGCAGCCTCTCGCTGAGCGGCCTGCACGTCCTGCGAGAGTGTGTTCATCGCCTCGACGGCGCCGTCGCTCATATGCATGACCGTTCCCTCACTGCCTTACGAGTTGTCGTCGCCACGAAGCGGAAGCGCCACGCGCTCCCCGGCCCGATCTGACATGATTCGCGTGACGAACCGCTGGCCTTCTGCGATCCGCTCCACCTGGATCGACATGGCATCGATCGCTTGCTCGATGCGATCGAGCCGCGCGGCGGTATCGAGTGGCAATTCCGGCGCCGCGCCCTTCCGGTCCCAGCGCCGCACGATGCCGCGCACGAGCGGAATGCCGATCGCCATGACGATCGCGGTCAGGAAAAATGCGATCGGAACGATAATGTCTTCATCCCACACGGGTGCGGCCCTCGGTCGATGGTTCGGCGAGCGCGCCCTCCGGACGCCCGACGTCGGCGCGCGAGGCGAGCAGCTTTGACGTGAAGCGCTGCCCTTCGGCGATGCGCTCGACTTCGACGGCGATGGCGTCGATCGCCTGTTCCATGCGCTCCAACCGGGCGGCGACATCGTTAGGCAGGGACGCCGGCGGCCACGCCCCGCGAACGCTACCCTCGATGCGGCGTGCGATCGCGCGCGCGATCGGGACCCCGATCGCGGTGATGGGGATCATCGTGAAGAGCACGATCGGGATGAGCTCACCGGGAATCCGCACTGACAGCCTCCCTTGCGTCGATGCCCGATGTGGGCAATGTGAATCGAATCTCGGTACCGCCGCCGACCACGCTGGCCGCGTGCACCATGCCGTTGTGGGCCAGAATGGCCTGCCGCGCAATCGCGAGACCGAGGCCCGTCCCGCCCGGCTTGTGAGTCACGTATGGCTCCCAGATTCGCGCCAGCTTGTCCGGCGCGATCCCGCAACCGGAATCTCGAACCGAGATGACGATACCGTCATCTCCGTTGTTGCGCTCGCGCGCGACCGTCACACCGATTCGGGCGGGTCGGGTCGCACCAGCCTCGCGACCGGCACGACACGCATCGACCGCGTTCAGCAGAACATTCGACAGGGCCCGCGCCAGCGCGTCGTGATGCCCCCGGATCATTGGTACGTCCCCGTCAATGCGCACGTCGGCCTCCACATCTGGAGGCACTGACGCTCGTGTCGTATAGCGCACCAGCTCCGCGACATCGACGTCGGCAGCCGGTCCCTCGGGCAACCTGCCGAACTGTGTGAAGCTCCGAGCCATCTCCTCGAGGCGCTGCGATTCAGCGTCCAGGACCTCGACCGCGTCGGTCAACGACGGCGGCGCTTCCCGACGCAGCCGCGCCACCGCGAATCGAATGGGAGTGAGAGGATTCTTCAGCTCGTGCGCCACTTGTCTCGCCGATTCACGGAATGCGCGGAGTCGTTCAGCTTCGATCTCCTGCGCGCGCGCGTCGCGCAACTCACGGGCAACGGACCGCATGCGGGACCGCAACACTGCAAACTCCGGCGCGCCCTTTCGAGGCGGGCCTTCGGGTAACTCCTGTCCACGTCCCAATCGATCGGTCCAACCGACCAGCTCATCGATCGGACGACTGAGCTGTCGACTCAAGTGCCCCGCGACCCGAGAGGACACGACGACGAGAACGCCGAGTGCGAGCACCGCGACCACCGCGATGATCGGCACCGCCCGTTGGGCAATGAATCCGAATCGTCGAGCCTGTGTAAGCGACTCCTGCAGCTCGATCTCATGGGCCCGCAGCGCCGCTCTGTCACCCGGTGAAAGCGGCGCCTGCTGAGCCGCCGCGATCGCCCGCCCGCCGGTCGCAGCGGCGCGTTCCCACGCCGAGCTCCCACTGACCAACGGCAACGCCCTCGCGAAGGTGCCCGCCCACACGAGGGTGAGCAACAACGAGGGCAGCGTCGCGAAGAGCGTGAGAATCAGAAACAAGCGCGTCCGGAAGCCGACTGGACTCACTCGGGCTCCTTACGGCACGGTCAAGAAGGTGGTTTCGTAGAAAGAAGATACGCTGCGTCGCGCGCCCCCGGGGAGAAGGGTCGCGTGGAGCAGCCCGACGCTCACCCCATGGCCTCCACCCATGAAGTTCCACACCAGCTACCTCACCTTCAACACGAAGCGGCGCCAGGAGATCATCGACATCACCGACGAGGTCGAGAAATGCCGCGCGGCTGCGGGAATCCAGGAGGGTATGGTCCTCGTGTCGGCGATGCACATCTCCGCGTCGGTCTTCGTGAACGATCACGAGTCCGGGCTCTGGCAGGACATCCTCGATTGGCTCGAGGAGCGCATTGCCCCCTGGTCGCCGGATGCCTACAGACACAATAGCGGAACCGGTGAAGACAACGCCGCGGCTCACCTGCGTTCGCTCACCGTGGGGCACGAGGTGATCGTCCCTGTCACGAAGGGGAGGCTCGACTTTGGGCCGTGGCAGCGGGTCTTCTATGGAGAGTGGGACGGTCAACGGTCCAAGCGGGTCATCATCAAGGCAATGGGCGAATAGAGCGAACAGGGGAGGACGGGGAACCGGGGCCTCCAAAGGGAGCCTCTGTTCCAGGTTCCGAGTTCCCGGTACCTGTTTTCCTAGCCCCCAGTCTTTATTAGCTTTACCGGCGTTCCAACGGTGATCCCCGCATCACCGATGAGAACGGGTACGTGCGGATCATGGGTCACTGTCGCGAAACGATCCTGTGTGGTGGATATCGGATCCACCCTCGCGAACTGGAGGGCCAGTTCCGCGCGTACCCGGCAAGTTGACGATGTCCGCGAGATCGGTGGTCCCCGGGATGGTCCTGGGTGAGCTGGTGTGCGCGCGCATCGGGCCAGTCCAGATCTCGTGCGCTTCTTCCACGAGCTCCCGATCCCGGGAGCGGCAGGTGAAGCGGCGGGAGGTCGAGCGCACGGTTGCGCTCGAACACACCGTCATCATAGGAAGTACATGAACTCACGTCACACGCGGCCGCCTCGCGCCCCCGTCGCACCGATTCACCGGGGGCCCCAGGCGATGCCCGCTATCAGCGGCCCGATTCACACGCACGCGCCTAACGCCGCTCTCCTCATCGACTTCGACAACGTCACGATGGGGATCCGCTCCGACCTGCAGCAGGAGCTCCGCCACCTCCTCGGCTCCGAGATCATCAAAGGGAAGGTGGCCGTCCAGCGTGCCTACGCCGACTGGCGTCGCTACCCGCAATACATCGTGCCGCTCGCCGAGTCGTCCATCGACATGATCATGGCGCCGGCATACGGCTCCTCGAAGAAGAACGCGACCGACATCCGGCTCGCCGTCGACGCGATCGAGCTCGTGTTCACTCGCCCCGAGATCGGCACGTACATCCTCCTCTCCGGCGACTCCGATTTCGCGAGTCTCGTGACAAAGCTCAAGGAGTACGGCAAGTACGTGATCGGCGTCGGCATTCGCGAGTCGTCGAGCGACCTGCTCGTGATGAACTGCGACGAGTATTACAGCTACAACGCCCTCGCCGGCCTCGTGAAGGCGGGAGACGAAGAAGTCGTCAAGTACGACCCGTGGGAGCTCGTGAGCGAGGCGATCAAGCGGATGTCGCAGAACGGCGACGTCATGCGGTCCGATCGCCTCAAGCAGGTCATGCAGGAGATCGACAACTCGTTCGACGAGAAGAACCTCGGCATCTCGAAGTTTTCCCGCTTCTGTCTCGAGGCAGCACAGCGCGGCCTCATCTCGGTCAACAAGCTGGAAAACGGACAGCTCGAGGTCGGGTTGCCTCGAGAGGCCATTCCGCCGGTTCCGACCGGTGAGGTCCCCGCTGCCAAACCAGCGGCGGTGACCGCGGACGACAACGGCGCGGGTGAGCCGCGCGCCGAGAATGGCCGGCGCGAGGGACGCGACGATCGAGGGCGCGAGGATCGCGGACGCCGCGGACGTCGGGGACGAGGTCGCGGCCGGGACAGAGAGGACCGTGGGCCACGCACCGATAGCCTCCGGGCTGCGGGGGTACCGCCGGAAGTCAGCGAGACCGAGAGCACGACGCCGCCACACGGGGATAAGCTCGCTCATCCGCCGGTAGCAGCGGTCGCCCCCGCTCGGACCCCGTCCGAGCCGGAGCCAACCGGCCCGGTCATCGGCTCGAGCGGCGAGCGCCTAACGCGTCAGGAAGCGTTCACCCTGGTTGGTCGCGCTGTGGCCGCACTCACGTCGGGCGATCGTGCCGTGCCAGCGAGTCGCGTGCGTGAGCACGCGTACGATCTGCTCGGCCGCGACAGCGAGAGCCTGAGCGACCGGAACTTCATCCGGATCCTCAAGGACGCGCACGACGGCGAGGTCATCGACCTCCGTCGCCGCGGCGACGATTACGAGGTCGCGGTGGCGGCGCAGGTGGCGCCTGTCGCCGAGCAGTTGAATCGCGCCGCCGCAGCCACGACGCCTGCGCCGAAGGCACCTGCGGCGCCGCTCACGCCGCGCGGCATGGGCCCACGAGGCGCCGGGAGTCGCGGGCGCGGTCCAACCGGTCGCACGGGAGAGTTGCCGACCGATCTGCTGTTGTTAGGCGTCGTCGAGGAAACGGCCCCGGCGGCCGCAGCACCGACGATTACCGCGTCGCTGGACCCCGCCTCCCGCCGCGGCGACGAGAATATCCAGGCGCCGGTGGAGATCATCGAGACCGCGCCACCGAAGGGTGGTCGTGGCCGGAAGAAAACGGCGTCCAAGAAGGCGGCCAGCAAAACACCTCGCGGGACGACGCGCGCCGCCGCTGCGTCGGAGGTTGCCGCCGCACCGCCGCCGGCCAAGCCTCGGCGACCGCGCGCGAAGAAAACCGCCGCCTCCGCAGCGGAGGGGTAGTCGGAACGCCGGTGGGACGGGCGTTGTCCGCATCGTTCTACGATCGTCCCACCGAGCGTGTCGCCCGCGACCTCCTGGGCGCGGTTCTCGAGCATGCTTCGCCCGAGGGTTTCGCGTCCGGCCGGATCGTCGAGACCGAGGCGTACCTCGGACCCGATGATCCGGCGTGTCACGCCGTGGTCGGGCGGACGGAGCGGACGTGGAACCTGCACGGCCCGCCGGGTGTGGCGTACGTGTACTTCATCTACGGCGTGCACTGGTGCTTCAACGCCGTCACGCGCGAGGAGGGACACGGAAGCGCGGTCCTCGTTCGCGCCGTCGAGCCTGTGCGCGGTGTGGAGCTCATGCGGCGCCGCCGCGGGATGGTCCGGCGGGACATCGATCTGACGAACGGCCCGGGCAAGCTCTGTCAGGCGTTAGGCATCACTGGCGCCCTCGATGGGGCGCGACTGGACCGGGGTGCGCTCCGGATACTTGTCGGCGAGCCGTTGCCCGACGCCGACGTCGACGTAACCGCTCGGGTTGGCATTACCAAAGCCGCGGACTGGCCGCTGCGGTGGGTAGTGCGGGGCAATCCCTACGTGTCGTTAGGCCGTCCCGGTCCCGCGAAACCGCGATCACGAGCTCGTCGCTAGATGCGAAGAGGGCCGCGCGTTTAGCGTGGCCCTCAACGATTCCCGATTCCCTATTCGCGACGCCTAGTGGAGCTTCTCGATCGCGTCGGTGAGGTTGTAGCGCAGCCCCGCCTCGATCATGTACGTCGTCGACTTACCGTTGATCAGGAAGCGGTTCTTCGTTGGCATCGCGGAGGCCTGCACGAACAGCGCCGAGCGCCGGAAGTCATACTGGCTGCCGAGCGTGAAGACGGGCGTCGTCCGGCTGCTCGCATCGTTCACCATCTGGAGCACCGTGTCCTGCGACGCCGGGCTCACAAACGTGCCTTCGGGCTGCGCGTCACGAATCGAGATCAAGGCAAACCCGAGGCCGGCGTACGGCCGGAACGAGCCGTACTGCTTTGGGAACGCAAACAGCTGCACGTTGTACCGGCGCGAATCCTTGATGTCCACGATTCGGGCCGACCCGACGCTGGTGGGATCGTAGACCGCACCCTGCGTCTCGAAGAACGACTGCTCGACCGACACGTACATCGCGACTCGCGAGTGCGTGATCATCCACTCGCCACCGACCGTCGGCGCGTTGATGTCTTCGGCGATGGCTCCGAACATGGAAACGCCGCCCTTGGCGCCCCAGTACCATGAGTCGGTAAAGGAACGAAGCTTCTGGGGGGCAGCCTGCGCGGCGGCCATGGCCGGGAGCAGAGCGGCACAGGCCAGTCCTGCAGTCAACGTCCGAATCAATCGCATAGCTCAGCCTCAGATGACGCGCGTGGAAGTCAGCGCCCAAACGTGGCGCGGAGTGCCGGGGATCACATCTGCGCGGACCAGGCGGTCGGCGCCGACACGCGAATTCATGTCAGAGACGAGAACGGCGTCGTTCGCGTCACGCGTCGAACGATGTGATGTACGATACACGCGAATCGTTAGGAATGCCGCATCATTTCGTTGCGGCCCAAGCTTTTCCTTGGAACTGCAATGAAGCGGAAAGTTCAAAAACTGCCGGATCCGCCTTTGCATGAAAGCAGGCCCTCCCGACGAGCCAGGAATGAAAATGGAACAGCCTCGGGACGCTCAAATCAAGCGTCCCGAGATCCTATGGACGTGGATTCTGCAACACGCAAACGGGCCGCCATAGTTAGGCTCCTTCCGAACGCTCAAATCCAGGAGGAGCCATGCGACCTATGACGACCCGTGAGTCCGCGTCCAGTGTGTCCACGCCGCTCTACCTCAGTTTCGAGTTAGGCGAGCGTGACTGGAAATTGGCCTTCTCGATCGGCCTCGGCCAGCGGCCGCGCCACCGGACGATGCGGGCGAGCCGGCTTCCCGTCCTCGACGACGAGATCGCTCGGGCCCGTCAACGCTTCGGGCTCGCCGCGGACTGTCCGGTGCGGAGTTGCTACGAAGCCGGGCGCGACGGCTTCTGGTTGCACCGGGCTCTCCTCGCGCGCGGCATTGACAATGTCGTCGTCGACGCCTCGTCGATCGAGGTGAATCGGCGCGCCCGCCGCGCCAAGTCCGACCGCCTCGACGCCGAGAAGCTGAACGAAATGTTACTGCGCCATCACGCCGGGGGGCGGCGGGTCTGGCACGTCGTGCGCGTGCCGAGCGAGGCCGACGAAGATCGGCGCCACCTCGAGCGGGAGCGCCAGACCCTGATCCAGGATCGCACGCGGCTGCGGAACCGGATCCAGGGGCTGCTGGCGACGCACGGCGTGACGCTGCGCCTCGCGGGCGGCGGGGCCGCGGCGTTAGGCACAGCCCGGCGGTGGGACGGCACGCCGCTGCCGACGGGCCTGGTGGCGCGGCTGCGGCGCGAGTGGGCGCGGCTCGAGGCGGTGGGCGCCGCCGTTGCGGCGCTCGAGGCGGAGCGCACGACGGCGATGACCCGGCCGAACGCGACGGCGCAGTGCAGCCGGCGGCTCGCACGGCTGCGGGCGATCGGGCCGACGTTCGCGTGGACGCTGGCCAGCGAAGTGTTCGGCTGGCGGGCGTTTCGCAACCGCCGCGAGGTGGGCGGGCTGCTCGGCCTCACGCCGACGCCGTCCCAAAGCGGGGCCGAGCGGCGGGAGCTCGGGATCGCGAAGAGCGGCGACCCCCATCTGCGGGCGCTGGCCGTGGAACTGGCGTGGCTCTGGTTGCGCTACCAGCCGCGGAGCGCGCTCAGTCGGTGGTACCAAGCCCGCTACGCCCGCGGTGGGCCGCGCCTGCGGCGGATCGGCATCGTGGCGCTCGCCCGCAAGCTCGTCATTGCACTCTGGCGCTACGTCGCGTTCGACCAACTGCCGGAGGGAGCCGTGCTGAAGGCCTAGACGAATCGTTAGGTGCCGCGCACCGGTGAGCTAGGTGCTGGCGCGCGGGGGCCCGTTGACATACGACCGGGTGCGGCCTGTGGCCGCCCGATCCCGAGAAGGGTGCTCTCGCGCCGCTAGCCACTCGCACGACGGACGCATGGTGGAGCTGGTGCCCCGGCGCAGTCCGGGCACGGATAGAAGGTCGTGGCCGCCGTCACCGCGAACGGCACACGCCCAGATCGGCTAGCAGCACCGCGGTTCCCGACAGCGGTCGCCGCTGAGAGTTCGCAAGACGAAGGGGCACGTGCCTCGCACGTCCCCCCGGAGATGCCGTACCTGTTGTGAAGGACGCTTGACAAAACCGGCCTCATAGAAGGTCGTTCATTGAGAATCACGGCTTGTGGAGGGAGGAGCCTGCACGGGCGCCGGAGCGAATCCGAGTGATCCGCCCGATCCGATAGATCCGTCCAC
>Ga0070668_100003844_pt1 | contig 11088 bp, 10 predicted proteins | sample KBSS43metaG_FD_64661 | JGI IMG/M metagenome (GOLD analysis project Ga0070668, IMG submission 64661) | Switchgrass rhizosphere microbial communities from Kellogg Biological Station, Michigan, USA - KBS S4-3 metaG | ecosystem: Host-associated > Plants > Roots > Rhizosphere > Soil ... | reverse complement strand
GGAAATCGCGCCGTAATCGTGCTCGCCGCCGAAGACCCGGCCGACGACGAACGACTTGATGGACGGTATGGCTCGGCTCGCCTTGCGCATGCCCTCCAGGCCGGCCGCCACCTCGTCCTCCGTGACGTCGGGCTTGAGGGTGAAACGAATGCCGTGGTAAATCATCGAAGCTGTCCTTTCTGTCACTCAGGGTCGGGTCGAAGCGAAGGTCGCCGCGTGGTCGCGTGCGAAATCGGCGAGATCACGTGCGGGCTGTCCGGTGAGGTCCGTGACGGCGGTGTGCACCTCGGCGGCTTCACCTCGGGCGTAGTGGGCGTAGTCCTCGACGAGGCCGCCGAGCTGCCACGGCGGGACGATTTCCGCCAGCGCGGCGGCGAACTGCTCCGCGGAGACGTCGACGAACGTGATGTCCCGCCCGGCGGCGATCGAGAGTTCGCGGGCGATCTGGTCGTGCGTCACCGCGCGGGGTCCGGTCAACGTGTAGGTGCGGCCGGAGTGCCCCGTGCCGGTGAGCACGGCAGCGGCGGATTCGGCGATGTCGTGCGCGTCGACGAGGCTCACGGCGGCATCGCCGATCGGTGCGGCGAAGAAACCTTGTGCGGCGATCATTCCGGCAAAGCCGAACAGCCCCTGCATGAAGAGATTGGGGCGCAGCACCGTGTGGTCCAGGCCAAGGTTGTGTACGTGTGCTTCGACCTCGGCGTGCCAGCGCAGGAATCGCACCGGGGAGTCTGCGCGTGCCGCGTACTGCGACAGCAGCACGAGCCGGCTCACCCCGGCCTGCCGGGCGAGGTCGGCGAATCGGATTTGCAGCGTTGCCGCGTCCTCTGCCGACGGACTGTTGAGGAAGACCGCGTCCACGCCCTTCAACGCGGCGGCGACGGATTCCGGGTCGTTCAGGTCGGCCGTGACGTTTTCGGTGTTCTCCCCGTGGGCGGCCGGCCGGCCGGGGTTGCGGGTCATCGCGCGGACGGTGGCGCCGCGGGCCTGCAGGGCGGGTACCAGGACGGAGCCGACCGTTCCGGTCGCACCGGTCACGAGCACGGTGGGGGGTTTCAGCGAGTTCATCGTGTTGTCCGTTCTCTGTTTCGCCGGAGCGGTTACCGGCGGGTTCGTGCGGAGGGGAAGAGCGACAGCGCGAGGGCGACGACGATGCCCGAGGCAGCACCCAGGAACGCGGTCGTGAAGTCGATGCCTTGGCCTGTTGCCGTCGTGGTGCTGATGGCGACGAGACCGGCGAGCCCGACGGCGCCGCCCAACTGCTGTGCGGTGCTGATCAGTCCGCTGAGCAGGCCGGCCTCACCTTCGGTCGCGTCGCGCACCGACATCGCGGTGGCGTTGACCGCGCTGAGACCCAAGCCGCTGCCGATCAGCACGAACGCGCCCAGCAACGACGCGGAGAACCCACTGCTCGTCGGATCGAACGCCAGCCACAGCAGGCCGGCCAGCAGCACGGCGAGGGCGACCGGTAGCGCGCGGGTCAGACCGATCAGCTTCGCCGGCAGCGGCGCGAGCACGCTGCCCGCGATGATCGTGGCGGCGAGGGGAAGCTGGCTCATCCCGGTCTCCAGCGGGCTCATCCCGAGCACCTCTTGCTGGTACGGCGGCAGGAGGAAGAACAAGCTCGTCAGAGTGCCGCCGACCAGCAGCATCACGAGGTTCGCCATGACCACCGGCTTCCGGCCGAAGACATCGAGTGGCACCAGCGGGTGCGCGGAGCGCCGCTCGACGACCACGAACGCGACCAGGAACGCGACACCGGCCGCGATACCGCCGAGGACGAGCGGCGAGCCCCATCCGGCTTCCGGGGCCGAGATCATGCCGAGCGCGAGAGCGGAGATCCCGGCCGTGATCGTGACCGCGCCGAACGCGTCGAAGTGTCCGGACCGGACCGGACCGGACGGCACCGAGCGCCACACGATGACGGCTCCGAGGACGCCGAACGGCACCGGGGTCCAGAAGACCGACTCCCAGCCCAGCGTCTCGGTCAGCGAGCCACCGAGGAAGACACCGACCAGACTGCCGGCACCGGCGACGGCGCCCCAGACGCCCATCGCGCGAGTGCGTTCGCCGCGGGACGGATACAGAGCGAGCACAAGCGAGAGCGCGGCAGGCATGACCAACGCGGCACTGATCCCCTGCCCGATCCGGGCGGCGATCAACATCCCCCCGCTCGTCGCGACGGCGCACACGATCGAGGCCAGCAGGTAGGCGCCCATTCCGGTCAGGAACACCTTCCGGCCGCCGAGCAGGTCCGCGAGGCGGCCACCCAGCAGCAACAGGCCGGCGAGCGGCACCAGATAGCTGTCGATCACGAGCGTCATCTGGATGTCCGTGAGCGCGAGGCCCGCACGGATCGTGGGCCCGGCGAGGTTCACCATCGCGCTGTCGAGGATGACCAGGAACACGGCGGTCGCCAGGCCGGCCATCGCGACCCCACGCGACATCCGTGGGCGAGTGACCGCCCCGGGGTCCATGACAAGGCTGCTCATCATTTCGTCCTTCCCCGTGAATTCATCGTTTCGGCTGGCAGAGGAGGTGCTGAGCCCACGGTCGCGTGAGTACGCCCGCGCTCGCGTCGGTGACGGTTGCCTAGATCCCCTCACCTATCGCCGGAGAGCTGATGCCGTGGTGGCGGCACCACGCCTATCGTTGGCACCATGCCTACGCAGTCCGCTCGTTCGCTGGTCGGCAGGCACGACGAGACCGGTCGCCTCGGGGCGTTGATCGCCGCCGCGGAACGGGGCCAGGGCGGTGCGCTCGTCGTCCGCGGGGAACCTGGGATCGGCAAGAGCGCCCTGCTGGACCACCTCGAACACGCGGCCGCGGGGAAGGTCCGGATCATCCGTGCGTCCGGGTCGGAATTCGAGGGCGAGCTACCGTTCGCGGCACTGCACCAGCTGTGCCTTCCCGTGCTGGCACGCGTGGATGATCTGTCCACCTCCTACCGCGACGCGCTCCGGATCGCGTTCGGGTTGGCGGATGGCGCGCCGGAGGTGTTCCGCGTTGGCCTCGCCGCGCTCGAACTGCTGGCCACGACGGCCAGGGAACGTCCGCTGCTGTGCCTTGTCGACGACGCGCACTGGCTGGACACCGCGTCGGCGAAAGCGTTGACTTTCCTGGCGAGGCGCATCGCCGCCGAGCCGATCGCGATGGTGTTCGCCGCTCGCGACCAGGAAGCCGTCCCCGGGTTCGACGAGCTTCCCGGGTTGACCGTCGAGGGCCTGGACGACGCGCACGCCCGCGCGTTGCTGGCCGAGGAGAAGACCCGAACGCTCGACGAGCGGGTGCGTGAACGCCTTCTCGCCGAGGCACGCGGTAACCCACTGGCGCTGATCGAGTTGCCGAAGGCCGGCGGCTTCGCGCTGCCTACGCCGTCGCCGGTCGTGAGCCGGATCGAGTGGAGCTTCCAGACCAGGCTGGCGGACCTGCCCGCGGACGCACGGCTGCTGCTGATCCTCGCGAGCGTGGAACCGACCGGAGACGCGAGTCTACTGTGGACAGCGGCGAAGCTGCTGGACATCGACGTGCCCGCCGCGAGCCGGGACTCGGCGGCATCCGGGCTGGTGGAGTTCGACGCGCGGGTACGGTTCTGCCACCCGCTTGCGCGCTCGGCGGTGTACCGGGCGGCCGAACCCGCCCAGCGGCACGCGGCGCATCGGGCCTTGGCCGAGGTCACTGATCCGGTCACCGCACCGGACCGGCGGGCATGGCACCGCGCACAAGCCACCAGCAGCCCGGACGAAGACGTCGCCGCCGAGTTGGAGTCATCAGCCTCGCGTGCGCAGGCGCGTGGTGGTGCCGGCGCCGCCGCCGCGTTCCTCGAACGTGCCGCGGCGCTCTCGCTCGACCCGGACAAGCGGACCGACCGCACGCTCGCGGCCGCGCGAGCAACGCTCGACACCGGTGCGGCGGACGCGGCGGCGGACCTGCTCTCCAGCATCGACACCGGGTCGCTCGACGATCTCCGGCACGTGTCCGTCGACCTGTTGCGCGGGAAGATCGCGTTGGTCGGCGGCGCGGACGGGGCCGACAGCGGACCGGACCTGATCTTGCGCGCGGCCCGGCGGCTCGCCGAACACGATCCGGCGCGGTCGCGCGGGTATTTCGTGGCCGCGGCGGAGATGGCGATGGCCGTCAGCCGGATCACCGGTGTGATGGACCGGGTGCTCGACGCGGCGCGCACGGCTCCGCCGGCAGCGGAGCACCCGGACCTCCTCGACGGGCTGATCCTGCTGCGCACCAAGGGACACCGCGAAGGCGTGCCCGTGCTCAAGCGGGTCCTCACCGGCAAGGGCGCCGACTGGACGCACGCGCCGGGGTTGACAACCGTGCTCGCGGGCGAACTCTGGGACTTCGACCTGCACGCCGCGGTCGTCGACTGGCTGGTGCGGACAGGGCGGAACACCGGCTCGCCGATCACCATCCGTCTCGGCCTTTCGCAAGTGGCGATAGCCGCGGTGCTCACCGGTGACTTCGGGAAGGCCATAGCCGCGATCGCCGAAGAGGAAGCGATCGCCGACGCCGCCGGCGACGTACCTCAGATGTACCCGAGGGTGTACCTGGCGGCGATGCGCGGCAGGCGCCGGGAGGCGCGCGAGGAGTTCACCGACGCGAAGAGCCGTGGCACCGGTCAACTGCTCACCAACGTCCAGTGGGCCACCGCCGTGCTGTGCAACGGAACCGGTGACTACCACGACGCGCTGCAGGCAGCCACCGAGGCCACGGAGGCGGGCGATCTCTTCGTCTCCGGCTTCGCGCTGCCCGAACTGGTGGAGGCGGCGGTCCGCTGCGGGGAGAAGGCCGTCGCAACCTCCGCGCTGGCCTCGCTCATCGAACGCACCGAACCCGCCGGCACCAGCACGGCACGCGGCATCGCCGCCGGCGCCACAGCGCTCGTCACCGACGCCGAGGATGACCACCGAGAGGCCATCGAGCGACTGGCCGACAGCCCACTGGCGCCACACCGCGCACGGGCGCACCTGCGCTACGGGGAATGGCTACGCCGCGAGGGCCGCCGCCGCGACGCACGTGAACACCTGCACACCGCACACGAACAGCTGTCGGAGATGGGCGTGGAGGCGTTCGCCGAACGCGCGGCGAACGAGCTGCGCGCGACCGGCGAGGTGGCCCGCCGCCGCACCGAGCACACCTATGACCAGCTGACCATGCAGGAGACGCACATCGCGCGACAGGTCGCCGCGGGCGCGACCTCGAAGGAAGTCGCCGCGAACCTGTACCTCAGCCCACGCACCATCGACGCCCACCTGCGCAACGTCTTCCGCAAACTCGGCGTCACCTCCCGCAGGCAGCTCAAAGACCTGCCTGACCTCGCCTAGTACTTGCTTGGCCGCGAACGCGGGTAGGCAATTCTCACCGACGCGAACAGCGGGCCCGCCAGGCACCCTTGTGTCACTGCGAAGCCGATCGAAGGACCGGCCGCCGGGACAGGGAAGGCGAGCACGTGATCACCGAAATCGACCTGAGCGCACCGGTCATCGTCCGTCGCGAAACCGTCATCAACGCACCGCTGCACCGTGTCTGGCAACTGCACACCGACGTGCCGTCTTGGCCACAGTGGCAGCCGGACATCACCGCCACACAGGCTGACTGTCCACTGACGATGGATACCACGTTCCGCTGGAGCACCGGGGGCCTGGACATCGAGTCCACCGTGTACGAAGTGGAGGAGCCACGCCGGATCGTCTGGGGCGGCCCCGCCCACGGAATCACCGGAATCCACCTGTGGACCTTCGACGTGACCGGTTCCGCAGTGCGCGCACGCACAGAGGAATCCTGGGACGGAGACCCGGTTCGCGCTGACATCCCCTTCATGCAGGCCGCTCTCGACCAATCCCTCGCCGCCTGGCTCAACCACCTGAAGAAGGCGGCGGAAAACGCAAGCTGAGAACCGTTTGCGCACCCCAACACGTCACGTTATAACTGCGCAGAAGGTGTCGTCCGGCCGCTTCCCACTCACCAGGTACTCGGTCACGAGCGCGTTCCCGCACTTGCTGGGCGTGACAGGTAGGCCCCGTGCCCGCCCTGGTCGATCGTGATCATCCGGGCGCGCTCGCCGAACGCCGCGCGCAGCTTGCGGGCCCCGGACAACGGCGTGCCCGGGTCACGCTGGTTCTGGACCATCAGCACGTTGGCCGGGCCGTGGCCGGTGATCCGTACCCGCGGCTCGGCGGGTGGGGCCCAGTACGCGCACGCCGGGATGTTCGCGCTCGCCGCGCCGAGCAGCGGGTAGCGGACCCGGTCGACCGCGACGTCCAGCTGGTAGCTCGCGATCGAGCGCGGCCACGCCGAGTCGCCGCAGATCACCGCGAACCGGGACGCCAGCAGGTTTTCCACCCCGGTCACCGGTTCCGCCGGCGGCTTCGGGGCCTGGCCCTGATCGAGCCCCTGCCAGTCCTCGGCCAGTTTCGTAGCCGCCCGGCCCGAGGTGACTGTCCAGGACGATCCGGTCGCTGCGCTCGGGGAACAGCGTCGTGTGGACCGCGCCGAGGTAAGTCCCGTAGGACGCGCCCGGGAACGACACCTTCGGCTCGCCGAGCGCTGTCCGGATGCGGTCCATGTCCCGCGCGGTGTTCGCCGTGGTGACGTACGGCAGCATCGATCCGGTTTTCGACCCGGCGCTCTGCTCGGCTTCCCGCTTCGCGAGCGCGGCTTGCTTCACGACGTCGGCCGGGCCGTTCGCGTACGGCAGGTCGCCGACCGCGATCTGCTCCGGCGTCAGGTCGCACGTCACCGGGGTGCTGTGCGCGACCCCGCGCGGGTCGAACCCGACGATGTCGTAGGAGTCGAGCACTTCTTGGGGCAGCTTCACGTACTTCAGCAGCTGCGGGTAGTCCAGGCCACCGCCGCCGCCCGGGTTGGTCAGCAGCACGCCCCGCCGCTTCTCCGGTTTTGCTCGGCAGGCGCGACACGGCGACGTCGATCGTCCGCCGAGGGCTCGCCGGCGAGGGCCGGAACAGACCGTCCCCGTGGATCTGACCCTGCCCTCGCCGGTTCGGCGTGCCCGATGGTGGTGGCCGGGTCGTGGTGGGAGCCTGCCCGTGTGACGTGCACGATCGAGCCCTACGCTGCCGGCCCGGGCTGGGAAAGGCTCGCGAGGACAGACCTGTCTATCGGGGCTCCGCTGTGCCACGTTCAGCAGCCCCTTGACGCCACACCACACCGCCTAACTACACGGCATGGGGGCTAGTCCCGGATGTCGTTCCACTGGCGGCCACACCCGGTCTCACCTCCGATGGCTGTGAAGCACACCTGGGTCCTGATCCGGTTGATGCCGCCCGGGAGGTTCGGGTTGCCGATGTTGAATTGGTCACTGGGTTCGCTGGAGATGTGGGAGTCCACCTTCGTGCTGCCCGCGAAGGCGTCGAAATGCGCGGTGGCGTAGCCGCCGGGGCCGACGACGCGAACGGAAACATTGGCCGTGCGGTTGCCCCAGGTGATGTCGCCTTCGGCGTACACATCGCATGGAGTGGTGGTCCAGCAGACCTTGAAATGATCAGGTGCCCACGCTGTCGTGGCCCCGGCCGAGCCCTGGCCCGCGAACAGCGTGCCGGCGAGTACGACCATCGCCGCGACCAGGATTTTCCCTTTACCAGCCTTCATGACGCCTCCCATTTCAAGAAGCAAAGACCATTGCGGCCGGCACGAAAGTCTTGTGTGCGCCAAGTTGCTCTCCCGCTGTGTCATCCGTTGCCCGAAAGCAGATTTCGGCGTGGGCGTTTGTGCGGGTCCCGCCGGCGCCCGCGCCCACCTGACCACTCAACCTTGCGAGAACCTGCAACGGGAAGGTATTCGAGCCAGTTCGAATCCACCGCGCTGACGGCTACCGTCGGTTGGTGCTCACGCTGAGGGGCGACGCCGAGACTGCGTCCAGGAGGCGCTGGTCACCCATCCCGGCGTCGGAGCATGAGCGGGCATCGGCTCGTTGGTCAGCTCCACTCCACCGCAGCCGATGAGAGGCCACAGGTGGGATCATTGGAGACGCATCGACTGGAGGGATCCGATGACTGTTGGAAGTGCGCAACGCCGCCAGGAACGCAAACCCCGCATCGAGGGGCAGTTCTCGTCCGCGGACGTCGAGGCCGCGCTCGATCTGCTCCACTTGGCGGACATGGCGTGGCACGACTGCTTCGGCCCACGCGAACTTGAGATGCCTGCACAGGTTCTCGACGATGTCCTGCTGCTGGCGGGGGGCAATCTCGCAAAACTGATCCGGATCTCTCGATCGGCTGTTCTGGACTTCCGGGACATCCGAATGGCTGCGGACAGCGAGCGTGCGAAGAGCCGGTAGTGCATGCGTACATCCGCCGACGCCAACCGAGTCATCCTCTCATCGGCTGCCCACTGCTGTTCGGTGTGGCTCTCATTTGGCATGCGTTCTGCCGGTCACCGCGGCGTGGAGAGGCTCCAGAGGGGTTTGCCCAGCTCGAAGAAGCGCTGCCCTCCTCGCTGACATCAGTATCCGTCAGAGCGAGGAGAGGAACGGCGTGGCACGCGTCATCATCGGCATGGACCCGCACAAGCGGTCCGCGATCCAGGACGACGAACGTGTCAGGACGGGCCTGGAAGGGCAGGTGAGAGCGACTCTCCAACCCAGCGCGGCCAGCCCGAAGCCACTTCCCGGACCCGCCAGAACCCACTTTAGAACACCGCATCCGGCGGTCTCTTGACACAGAGGGGTGCCATGAGCGGACGTCGACGATGTTCGACCAGCGGAAGTGCTTGACGTCTCAGGATTCCGGCAGGATCCCGGGCCGGAAGGGTTCAACGCCGACAACATGGCGAGCGTGTGTCGGCTCGGCAAGAATCTTGACCCGCCGCTCTCCCGGGATCCGCCATTCGAAACGTTCAGTCCCGACGTACTTCTTCGCCAGCCGGTCCATGCACCGATCAGCCTCGTCGCCCTCGACGAACTCGACAACCCGGCCACGGATGACGACGCGGTCGAAGGGGTTGTCCGTGTTCACGCATGACAGCGACACGCGAGGATCGCGGCGCAAGTTCTCTTCCTTCACGCGGCCAACCGCGGTGTTGAACACGACGTAGCCGCCCTCGACATCAACCCACATGGGCGACACGTGCGGCGAACCGTCCTCGTTCACCGTGGCCAGGTGCCAGATGTTCGGCGCCGTCACCCATGCCCGGACCTTTTCGCTCAACCCACCCATGTGGCCCCTCCAGCGAAGTCGAGATCAGGACACGATTGTCGCGCGGACGGCTGTGGATGTCACCCGCAACGGTTCCCGGCTGCCGGGCCGAGGTGGTCAGGAGGAAATGCGTCGATTGAAGAACTCCGGCGCGGCACCGGTGATCAACGCCCCGCGTCCGGCGCCGGCTCCGAGCCGCACTCCGCCCGCGATCAACAACGGGCAGCGGCTGCTCGATGACCTCGAGCGCCGCTGGCACACGGCGGCGCCACTGCCGCCGACGCCGTCACCGAGTGTGGCCGACAGTAGGCGGGTGGCGCCGGTTGTCCCCCTCTTCGCCACAGTGGGGTCACCCGCCGCCCAGGCCGGGGATCAGCGGGAACACGGCGCGGACGCCGGGTCGGGGCTGCGGCGGTGCTCCAGTTCTGCCCCACCAGGAGCACAAGATCACGCCGTAAGCCGATCACCGATGATCGAACCCGGAACGCAGAAAACCCCTCCGACCAGCCACAACGGCTGAAACGAAGGGGTTCCTTACGATGTGGAGCTAAGGGGACTCGAACCCCTGACCCCCTCACTGCCAGTATGGGCCGATCATGGCCCTGACCTGCGGTTATGGAGAACCTGCTGGTCGCGTGGCGCAGTTGGCTGCCGTTGAGCGCGGTCCTGTGCAGTTGGATGCGGTTGGCATCGTGGCTGTGCTCCAGGTTTGCTCCACGTTAATTGGTGAGAGATCGTCGCCGGCGGGCCTGCGCGGGTTGGTTCTGAGACTCTGCGCGTGGCGCTCAGTTGGGTTCGCATGTGCAGCAGGTTCATGCTCGGGAGCGTTACCCTCCCGGTGGGTTACCGCGATCATGGTGTCCATCGTGTCCCTCGGCGCTGCCGTCAGAACGTCTGTGATGCCAGGCCCTTAACTCTACCTTGACTAGCGTCCTCATCGAGGCTACTTAGGAGTGCGTTGGCGATCACCGGCGGGGCCAGGGGTGGCCGGTGATGGTCAGCATGACGATCTTCGTCGATTCCCAGTGGCGTATTCGGCTCTGGACGGGCCGCAGCGTGGAGCCCGATCTGCGGCGAGCTTCGGTGGGTCTTTGACCTCCCTCGACGGCATGGCCCGGTTGACGGGTGTGGTGCCACAGCACTCCCGCCCACCCGGCACGCGGCCGTCCTGACTGAAGCAATGGGTGAATGGATCTTGCGGCAGACTGGGTTGTCGATCGCCCCTGCTCGACGTGCTGCCGTGGCGGGTCCGGCACGAGCTAGCCCCCCCGGCTGCTCGGCGCCATCGCTGGTGCCGATTATTCCGAGCAAGGGAAGGCTGCTGGTCAGTGTTTCTTGGTGCTGCAGGTGACAGTGGTCGCCGCGTCCTTGCCGCTGGTGCCGCGAGCGGGAAAGACGATCTGGGTGTCGACGAGATTGCCGTCTGGGTCGACGATGCTGCAGCTGGCGCCACTGGGCATGGTCGAGAAGACGGTGAGCGTTAGAGAGCCGGCCCGGATCTTGTCGGAGTTGCCGCCGTTGGTGAGGTCGAGCTGGCCGTCGCTGTCTTCGGATACCCAAGTGGCGCTGACGTTGCCAGTGACACCGATGACGTAGTCGACCGGTGGCGGCCCGCTGGGGAGCACGACGAGCAGGGTGACCCCGGCGGAGACGATGAGGACGGCCGCGGCGATGCCGATGTACAGCAGCGTCCGGTATCGGCGGGGCGACGCGGCCGCGGTCTGCGACTGTTCGGCGTCGTGCTCGGTCATGGCAATTGCTCCTTCGCTCCTGGCGGCATCGCCCTGTCAACGCGTGGCGTTACGGAACCGCGGGTCATCGTGCTGGGGGGGCGCTGCGCACCTGGACTGCCAGGCAGCGAACGCAAGGAAGTGGCGAAATGTCTGATTTGTTGCAAATGGCAGGTCTGATGGCCTGGAAG
>Ga0070668_100003841_pt1 | contig 11096 bp, 9 predicted proteins | sample KBSS43metaG_FD_64661 | JGI IMG/M metagenome (GOLD analysis project Ga0070668, IMG submission 64661) | Switchgrass rhizosphere microbial communities from Kellogg Biological Station, Michigan, USA - KBS S4-3 metaG | ecosystem: Host-associated > Plants > Roots > Rhizosphere > Soil ... | reverse complement strand
CGCCGCGCGAGCTGCCGGACGCGGTCGCCCTGGGTCGTTCAGCCATCGCCGGCTGAGACTAGCATGTACGCGGACGGGTCCAAGCCCGGATCTGGGCCGTAAACGTTGCCGTGTGGCCGCTCTAGGGGCTGCCGCCGCCGCCGCCGCCCAGCTTCTTCTTCAGCTCGGCGAGCGCGTCGTCCACCGTGCTCTGCGCGGCCATCTCGTTCAGCTTCCGTTCGGCGGCGGCGGACTCCGCGGTCTGGCCGCCCAGCTGCTCATCCAGGCTCGCTTCGGCCTCGACCGTGTCGATCTTGCCGGCCATCCGGTCGAAGTCGTCGAACGCCGAGGTCCTGGCCGACAGCGGCGACCCTTTCTTGCTGGCGCGCGCCTTGGCGCGCAGCGTCCCCTGGCGCAGCTTGATGTCCGCAAGCCGCGCGTCCAGCGCCTTCAGCGCGTTCGTCAGCTGGTCGGCATAGACGCCCTGCTCTTGCACCGATTTCTGCGTCTCCGCCCGCTCCGCGTCCTTCTCGGCCTTGCGCCGCAGCGCCTCCTTGGCCAGGGCGTCATCGCCCGAGCGCACCGCCATCTCGGCGCGCTTCACCCATTCGGCGGCCTCGTTCTCCAGATCCGTGACGCGCTTCTGCAGCCGCTTCTCCTCGCCGAGGCACTGCGCGACCTCGGTCCGCGCCTGGCGCGCCGACTCTTCCATGTCGCGCACCATCTGATCGATCTCCTTGGCCGGGTCCTGCATGGAGTCGATGACGTCGTTGACGTTCGATTTGATGAGCGACGAGAGCCTTCCCAGTATCCCCATGCCGGGAAGGTTAGCGTCGCCCGCCAGTGCTGTCGATGTTAGGTTTCCGTCCACTCGATGCGCCTCGCGGACCTCATCGGCCAGGACACGGCGCGCACGGCCCTGCTGCGCGCGATCGAGCGCGGCCATCTGGCGCACGCGTATCTGTTCGACGGCCCGCCCGGCGTCGGCAAGCGCGGCACCGCCCTCGGACTGGCGATCGCGTTGAACTGCACGACCGCTCCCGGCGCGGGCTGCGGCGCGTGCGAGATCTGCCGCCGCATCGACGCCGGCATTCACCCCGACGTCCCGACGTTCGGTCCGTCGGGACCGGGCGGGCAAATCGTCATGGATGATGCCAAAGCGATCCTGGCGCTGGCGCGTTCGCGGCCGCACGAAGCGGCGGCGCGGGTCATCATCATCGACGACGCCGACGCAATGAACCCCAGCACCGCTAACTGCCTGCTCAAGACGCTGGAAGAGCCGCTGGCGCGCAACCACCTGGTGCTGTGCAGCAGCGCGCCCGAACGGTTACTCCCGACAATCCGGTCGCGCACACAGAGCGTCCGCTTCCGGCCCCTGGCCGTCGCCGAGCTGCGTGAGCTGGCGCGACGTCACGCGATCCCCGACGCGCGCGCGGAGATCGCGGCGGCGCTGGCCGACGGATCGGCGGCGCGGCTGTTCGCCCTGACCGCCGAGGACGACGACGGCGCCGCGGCCCAGACGCTGGCGGCGCTGCGGGCGGCCGTCGCCGCGCCCACCACCGCGCCGGTGTTCGACTTCGCGGCCGCGGCGGCCAGCGACAAGCCGGGCAAGGCGGGGCGCGACGAGCTGGCGCGCCTTCTCAGCTTGTCGTCTCGCCTTTACCGCGACGCGATCGCGCTGGCGGCGGGCGCCCCCGAGCTGGCCGTGCTTCACACCGCGGACGCCGGCGCCGGCGAGGCGGCGAAGCTCGCCGCGCTGGGCGTCGAACGCCTGAACCGCGCGCTCGCCGCGATCGTCAGCGCGCAGGAAGCGCTGATCGCGAACGTCAACCCGACCCTGGCGATCGAACGGCTGCTGATCGCGCTGAAGCGCCAGGAACGCCGCGCGGCGTAGCGCTCCGCTCTTACCGCCCATTGCGTCGGCGATTTGCGCTCTGCACGAGTTGGACGTTTTGATTCGGCGATAGCTGTCCTGCGCCGTTTCTTAAGCCGCTTCGTGTCCGCGATCTCCGTTCGGTCCGCGCGTGCCCGACGTGAATCCATGATCTTGCACGTTAGGTACCAACTTGATTCCGCACTGGTTGGTCCACGCTGATTTCCTTGTCGTCGCGCCCGTGGCATCTTTCGGGCCTCCAAGCCGATGTCCCGCTTCTACATCACGACGCCCATCTACTACGTCAACGCGGTCCCGCACCTGGGGACGTTCTATTCGACTGTCGTCGACGACGCGCTGGCGCGCTACCACCGCGCGCGCTACGGCAGGGAGAACGTCTTCTTCCTGACGGGCCTCGACGAGCACGGCCAGAAGATCGAACGCATCGCGCGCGAGAAGGCGATGGACCCGCAGGCCTATTGCGACGGCATCGCCGAGAAGTTCAAGGCGACGTGGGCGCGCGTCGGGATCTCGAACGACGACTTCATCCGCACCACCGAACCGCGCCACAAAGCGGCGGTCGCCGAGATGTGGAAGCGCCTGGAGGCGGCGGGCGACATCTACGAGGCGGAGTACGACGGCATGTACTGCGTCGGTTGCGAATCGGCCAAGACCGAGGACGACGTCGACCAGGAGAACGGGCAGAAGGTCTGCAAGATCCACCGCACGCCCGTCGAGCGCGTGAAGGAGAAGAACTACTTCTTCCGGCTGTCGAAGTACGCGCAACGGCTGCTCGATTGGTACGCACAGACGCCCTCGCCGGTGCAGCCCGAATCGCGCCGCAACGAGGTGCGCTCGTTCGTCGAAGCCGGCCTGCGCGACCTCTCGGTCTCGCGGCAAAAGAAGTCGGTCGGCTGGGCCATCCCTGTCCCCGGCGATCCCGAACAGACGATCTTCGTCTGGATCGACGCGCTCACGAACTACCTGACCGTCCTGGGCGGACCGGAAGCCGTCGCGGGCGGCAGCGCCAAGGCGGCGTTCTGGGCGGCGTCGAACCACATGATCGCGAAGGACATCCTCCGCTTCCATGCCGTCTACTGGCCCGCGATGCTGATGAGCGCGGGGCTGCCGCCGCCGAAGCAGGTCTTCTGCCACGGCTACCTGACCGTGAAGGGCCAGAAGATCTCGAAGTCGATGCCGGCGACGAAGGTCGATCCGAACGCGATCGCCGAGGAGCTGGGCGTCGATCCGCTGCGCTACTTCGTGCTGCGCGAGTACACGCTGGGCGGCGACGGCGACTTCACCTACGAGGCGCTGTTCCAGCGTTACAAGTCGGACCTCGGCGACGACCTCGGCAACCTCTTGAACCGCACCGTCTCGATGGCGCACAAGTTCATCGGCGCCACGCTGCCGGCGCGCGCGCAGGAGAACGCCGGCGCGTCGGAGATCCTCGGACAGGTGCAGTCGGCGTGGGAAGCGTTCAGCCCGTCGACGGCGCTCGAGACGACGTGGCGACTCATCCGCTCCTTCAACCAGAGGATCGACGAGGAGAAGCCGTGGGTCCTGCAGAAGGAGGGCAAGCTGGATCGTATCGCCGACGTCCTCGCCGGGTGCTGCGAGGCGCTGCGCTGGGCCGCGCTGATGGTCGCGCCGGCGATGCCGGTGGCCGCGAAGGAGATCCTGCGCCAGCTCGGTCGCGAGCAGGACGAAGGCACGTGGCCTGCCCGCTGGGGCTGGCCGGGCGGCACGTTGACCGAGCCGAAACCTGTTTTCCCGCGCATCGAGCCCGATCGCCAGGCCGCCCTCATCGACAAGTGGACACCGGCAGCAGCCGCCACGTCGCCGCCCGCCGCCGCAGCGGAAGCCGCCCCCTCCGAGATCGCCTACGACGACTTCAAGAAGCTGGATCTGCGCGTCGCCAAGGTGACGGCCGCCGAGCGCGTGCCCAAGGCTGACAAGCTCCTCAAGCTGACGCTGGATGTTGGCGGCGACCTACGGACCGTCGTCTCCGGGATCGCGCCCGCCTACGCGCCGGAGCAGATGGTCGGAAAGACGGTCATCTACCTCGCCAACCTGGCGCCCCGGAAGATCCGCGGCGTGCTGTCGCAGGGAATGATCCTGGCGGCCGGCGGCGACGAGGTGCTGGCGCTCTCGGGGCTAGACCGGGATGTCCCGCCCGGGACACCTATTCGGTAGTCTTTCATCCCAAAAACCCGAATTTTTCCCTTGCCTTGATCGCCCCGCGTCGGAGGTAATCAGCAGCCGCAAATGTCCAACCCGCAGAGCCCGAAACCCGTCATCCCCACTGGCGCAGAACCGATCGCCGTCCGCGCCGACGGCCGCCTCGAAGTTCCCGATCGCCCGATCATCCCGTTCATCGAAGGCGACGGCACCGGCCCCGACATCTGGCGCGCCAGCGTGCGCGTGCTGGACGCGGCGGTCGCCAAGGAATTCGGCGGCAAGAAGAAGATCGCGTGGACCGAGGTCTACGCGGGCGAGAAATCCAAGACCGCTTTCGACAGCTGGCTGCCCGACGAGACGCTGGAGGCGTTCAAGACCTACTTCGTCGGCATCAAGGGCCCGCTGACCACGCCCGTCGGCGGCGGCATCCGTTCGCTCAACGTCGCGATCCGGCAGATGCTGGACCTCTACGTCTGCCTGCGGCCCGTCCGCTACTTCAAGGGCGTGCCGTCGCCGGTGAAGACGCCCGAGAAGGTCGACATGGTGATCTTCCGCGAGAACACGGAGGACATCTACGCCGGCATCGAATGGCAGGCCGAATCGCCCGAGGCGAAGAAGGTGATCGCCTTCCTCCAGAACGAGATGGGCGTGAAGAAGATCCGCTTCCCCGCCACCTCGGGCATCGGCGTGAAGCCCGTGTCGCGCGAAGGTTCCGAGCGCCTCATCAAGGCCGCGCTGGACTACGCGATCCGCCACAAGCGCAAGAGCGTCACGCTGGTCCACAAGGGCAACATCATGAAGTTCACCGAGGGCGGCTTCCGCGACTGGGGCTACGCCCTGACGAAGCGCGACTACGCCGGCAAGGCTGTCGGCTGGGACGACTGCGGCGGCAAGCCGCCCGCCGGCCAGGTGCTGGTGAAGGACTCGATCGCCGACATCACGCTGCAACAAGTGCTGACCCGCCCCGACGAGTTCGACGTCATCGCGACGCTGAACCTGAACGGCGACTACCTCAGCGACGCGCTGGCCGCGCAGGTGGGCGGCATCGGCATCGCGCCGGGCGGCAACATCAACTACGCGACCGGCCACGCCGTGTTCGAGGCGACCCACGGCACCGCCCCCAAGTACGCCAACCTCGACAAGGTGAACCCCGGCTCCGTGATCCTCTCGGGCGTGATGCTGCTGGAGCACCTCGGCTGGGAAGGTGCCGCCACGCGCATCGTCTCGGCGCTGGAGAAGACCATCTCGCAGAAGACTGTCACGTATGATTTTGCCCGCCTGATGGAAGGCGCAAAAGAAGTCGCGTGCTCCGCTTTCGGCGACGCGATCATCAACAACCTCTAGTCAACCCGGAGCGAGGAGTTTCGTATGCCACGGAGGAACAAGATTGCCCTGATTGGCGCCGGCAACATCGGCGGCGAGCTGGCCGCGCTGTGCGCCCGCCACGAGCTTGGTGACGTCGTGCTGTTCGACATCCCCGAGAAGGAAGGCGTCGCGAAAGGAAAGGCGCTGGACCTGGAGCAGAACGGAACCATCCTGGGGCACGACGCGAAGGTCAGCGGCACGTCGAACTGGGCCGACTGCGCCGGCGCCGACGTCGTCATCATCACCGCCGGCGTTCCGCGCAAGCCCGGGATGTCGCGCGACGATCTCCTGTCGGTGAACCTGAAGATCATCCGCAACGTCGCCGAGAACCTGAAGAAGCACTGTCCGGACGCGTTCGTGATCGTCGTGTCGAACCCGCTGGACGTCATGGTCTACGAGCTGAAGAAGGTCACCGGCTTCGCCGCCAAGAAGGTGGTCGGCATGGCCGGCATCCTCGACTCGGCGCGCTTCCAGCTGTTCCTCGCCGAGGCCGCGGGCGTCTCGGTGAAGGACGTGCGCGCCATGGTGCTGGGCGGCCACGGCGACACGATGGTGCCGATCATCAGCAACTGCACGATCAACGGCATCCCGGTGAAGCAGCTCGTCCCCGCCGACAAGCTGGCGGCGATCGTCGACCGGACGCGCAACGGCGGCGGCGAGATCGTCAAGCTGATGGGAACCAGCGCTTATCTCGCGCCGGCGACGGCGGCGATCGCGATGGCGACCGCCTACCTCAAGGACCAGAAGCGGCTGGTGGCCTGCGCCGCGTACCTGGACGGCGAGTACGGCTTCAAGGACATGTACCTCGGCGTTCCGATCGTGATCGGCGCCGGCGGCGTGGAGAAGATCGTCTCGATCGAGCTGACGGCCGAGGAGAAGGCGATGCTGGAGAAGTCGGCCACGGCGGTCCGCGAGGTCATCGAAGCCGGAAAGAAGCTGTGAGGACCTACCGGTGAAGATTCACGAGTACCAGGCCAAGGAGATCCTCAAGAAGCTGGGCGTCCCCGTCCCCAAGGGGCGGCCGGCGTTCAGCCCCGACGAGGCCGAGGCGGCCGCGAAGGCGTTGATCGCGGAGACCGACAACGAGTTCGTCGTCGTGAAGGCGCAGATTCACGCCGGCGGCCGCGGCAAGGGCGGCGGCGTCAAGGTCGTCAAGGGCGCGACGGCGGCCCGCGAGACCTCCCAGAAGATCCTGGGAATGAACCTGATCACGCACCAGACCGGCCCGGGCGGGAAGCTGGTCAAGCGCCTGCTGATCGAGCAGGCGGTCGACATCGCCCGAGAGCTGTACCTGGGCATCGTCGTCGACCGTGGCGTGGGACGCGTCGTCGTGATGGCGTCGTCCGAGGGCGGCATGGAGATCGAAGAGGTCGCCGCCAAGACGCCCGAGAAGATCCTGAAGGAAGCCGTCGACCCGGTCGTCGGCCTGGCGGGCTACCAGGCCCGCAACCTCGCCTACGGCCTGGGCCTGCACGGCGCCGCCGCCAAGAGCGCGGGCGAGCTGATCCAGCAGGTCTACAGCGCGTTCATCGCGACCGACGCTTCGCTGCTGGAGGTCAACCCGCTTGCCATCCTCAAGGACGGCAAGGCGCTGGCGCTGGACGCCAAGATGACGTTCGACGACAACGCGCTTTACCGGCAGAAGGACCTGGAGGCGCTGCGCGACTTCGACGAGGAAGATCCCGCCGAGACGGAGGCGAAGCGCTACGACCTGTCGTTCATCAAGCTGGACGGCAACATCGGCTGCATGGTCAACGGCGCCGGTCTGGCGATGGCGACGATGGACACCATCAAGCACTTCGGCGGGCAGCCCGCGAACTTCCTCGACGTCGGCGGCAGCGCCACCGAGGAGCGTGTCGCCGCCGCGTTCAAGATCATCACGGCCGACCCGAAGGTGCGCGGCATCTTCGTCAACATCTTCGGCGGCATCATGAAGTGCGACACCATCGCGTCGGGCGTCATCGCCGCCGTCAAGCAGGTCGGCCTCAAGGTGCCGCTGGTGGTGCGCCTGGAAGGGACGAACGTCGAGCTGGGGAAGAAGATGCTCGCGGAGTCGGGCCTGGCGGTCACCACCGCCGGCGACATGGCCGACGGCGCGCGCCGCGTGGTCGCCCTGGCAGCGGGAAAGGCGGCCTAACGCGATGTCGGTTCTCGTCGGAAAAGACACCAAGCTGATCGTCCAGGGGATCACCGGATCCGCCGGCACGTTCCACGCCAAGCAGATGCGCGAGTACGGCACCAACGTCGTCGGCGGCGTCACGCCCGGCAAGGGCGGCGTGGTGCACGAAGGCTTCACGGTGTTCGACACCGTCGCCGACGCGGTCAAGAAGACCGGCGCGAACGCGACGGTCATCTACGTGCCGCCACCCGGCGCGGCGGATGCGATCCTGGAGGCCGCGCAGGCCGGCATCGCCGTCATCGTCTGCATCACCGAGGGCATCCCGACGCTGGACATGGTGAAGGCGAAGCGCGCGCTCGGCGCATATCCGGGCTCGACGCTGATCGGCCCCAACTGTCCGGGCGTGATCACGCCGGGCGAATGCAAGATCGGGATCATGCCCGGCTACATCCACAAGGCGGGCAAGGTCGGCGTCGTGTCGCGTTCGGGAACGCTGACCTACGAGGCGGCCCACCAGCTGACGATGCTGGGACTCGGCCAGTCGACGGCGATCGGCATCGGCGGCGATCCGGTCAAGGGCGTCGACTTCATCGACTGTCTGGCGATGTTCGAGAAGGATCCACAGACGCAGGCCGTTCTGATGATCGGCGAGATCGGCGGCACCTCCGAGGAGGAAGCGGCGCGGTTCGCGAAGGCGAACATGAAGAAGCCGATCGCGGCGTTCATCGCCGGCCAGACGGCCCCGCCCGGCAAGCGCATGGGCCACGCGGGCGCGATCATCAGCGGCGGCAAGGGAACCGCGGCCGAGAAGATCGCCGCCCTGAAGGAAGCCGGGATCGCCATCGCGGCGACGCCGGCCGAGCTGGGCAAGACCGTTGCGGGCTTCGTGACCTGATCTTTTTCTTCTGCTAGAAGAGCGCCCCAACATGGCCATCGAGCGAACGTTCGGAATCGTCAAACCTGATGCCGTCGAGAAGAACGCCGTCGGCGGCGTGATCGAGATGGTCGAGAAGGCGGGCCTCAAGCTCGTCGGACTGCGGATGGTGAAGCTATCCGACGCGCAGGCGCGCGCCTTTTACGCCGTTCACAAGGAGCGGCCTTTCTTCGCGGGCCTGGTGAAGTTCATGACCTCGGGGCCGTGCGTCGTGATGGCCATCGAGGGCGAGAACGCCATCGCGCGCTATCGCGAGACGATGGGACCGACGGATTCGAAGAAGGCGCCTGCCGGGACCATCCGGAACAAGTACGGCACGGACATCGAGCGCAACGCGGTCCACGGCAGCGACGGCCCGGACACCGCCAGGGCCGAACTGGCCTTCTTTTTCGCTGGTTTGGACACCGCCTTCTAAAGTTTTCCCGCGGCCGTCCGACGCGCCCAACCCGCGACGACGACGCGCACGGACGAGTCGCCGAGACGCAGCAAAAGTATTTATCCTTACCGGGAACTCGGATATAGTGCGGGAAGCACTAAATGCGCTCCTGGCTCCGGGCCCCTAGCCTCACCTTCCTCTTCGCAGTCTCAGTCTTTGCAGGCATCGCGTCAGGCTGTCGCGATCGCGTCTGGGACTTCGGTGTCGAGCTGATCCCGCCCGACGGCGGCTTGCCCGATACGTCGCGAACAGATACCTCGCGCGACGTCGTCAAGATCGATCTGACGGGCGCGGCGGGCACCGGCGGCAGCGTCGGCGGATCGGGCGGCGGCGGCTCCGCAGGCACCGCGGGAACCGGCGGCACCGTCCCGATGTGCGATCCCGCTTCGCCCGAGCGCCTGAGCGATATCTCGAACTGCGGCACCTGCTTCAACTCGTGCCTGCGGCCGAACTCCGATCCGGTGTGCCAGGCCGGCAAGTGCGCGTTCAGCTGCTTCCAGAACTTCTTCGACGCCGACAAGATCGAGAGCAACGGTTGCGAGTGCGTGAAGACCAACGCCGGCGTCGAGGCGTGCGACGGGCTGGACAACAACTGCAACGGCACCGTCGACGAAGGCTACGACTTCATGAACGACCCCGTGAACTGCGGCGGGTGCAACGTGACCTGCTCGTTCCCGTTCGCGACCGCGACGTGCACGATGGGCGTCTGCCGCCAGGTTGCGTGCTTGCCCGGCTTCTACGACCGCAACCCGAACGACCCGGGCTGCGAGACCGCCTGTGAGAAGTCCAACGGCGGCGTCGAGATCTGCGACGGCCAGGACAACGACTGCGACGGCGTCGTCGACAACAATCCGATGGCCGGCCCGCTGGTGTGCAAGTCGCAGGGCGTCTGCGTGGGCGTCCAGCCGACCTGCATGGGCCAGATGGGCTGGGTGTGCCAGTACCCGGCGAGCTACCAGGAAAACGAAGACACCGTGAAGGGCTGCGACACCCTCGACAACGACTGCGACGGCCGCGTCGACGAGCCCTTCCAGATCGGCGGGGCGTGCACGGTCGGCTCGGGCGCGTGCGCCAACCCGAACGGCGTCTGGGTTTGCGACAACAGCATGACCGGCAACCACCGGTGCAACGGTTCGCCCAAGCCGGCCGGAACCGAAACCTGCAACGGCCTCGACGACGACTGTGACGGGAAGGTCGACGAGCTGGACACGGCCTCGAACCGCACCAGCGACGACAAGCTGATCTACCTCGCCGGCCCGAACGTCACGATGTTCGCGTACGAGGCCACGCGCTACGACGCGAACGCCACCGATTACGGCTTCGATTCGACCCGCCGGCCCTGCTCGGTGCCCGGGCGCCTCCCCTGGTCGAACGTGACCAAGGAAGAGGCCGAGGCGGCTTGCGAGAAGATCGCCAGCGGCTGGCGGCTGTGCACCGCCGCCGAATGGCTGGATGCCTGCAACAGCTCGGGCAACACCACCTTCCCGTATGGCGCGACCTATACCGCGCAGCGCTGCAACGGCTGGGACTTCACCAAGGCGGCCGGCGTGACGACGCTGGCGACCGGCGCCGCGACGATGTGCATCTCCGATCCGTCGACGACGACGGGCGACGAGCTCTACGACATGAGCGGCAACGTCAAGGAGTGGGTGCTGACCAGCACCACCACGACCGGGCCGTTCGAGATGCGCGGCGGCGCCTATAACACGGCCAGCTTCACCGTCGGCACGACCACCAGCGCGCCCGGCCTGCAGTGCGACGCGTCCGTCCCCGCGCCTGCGACGACCGCCGTCCGTCTGCCGTCGGTCGGTTTCCGGTGCTGCCGCACGGGCACGTTGCCTCCGTAACCTGGGAGAGTCGGCGAAAACATGAACAAGAACATCTCTGTGGTGCTCGGGGCCGTCGCGGGGCTTTCCCTGGTGTCCGCGACGGCGCACGCGCAGGCGCTGCGCCCGAACATCCTGGTGTGGCTCGATACCTCGGGGTCGATGCTCTACAGCCAGTCGCTCGACGGCTCGCCGCTGTGCAACACCAGCATGCAAAACACGACGAACGGCCAGATGAGCCGCGTCTACAACATGAAGAACGCGATCCGCGCCGCGCTCGCCCAGGTCGGGACCGACGAGGCGAACTTCGGCCTCGCCCGCTTCCCGCAACTCGAGAACGCGGCGACGACGAACTGCCCGGCCGCGCACTGGAGCAACGGCAC
>Ga0070668_100003840_pt1 | contig 11098 bp, 13 predicted proteins | sample KBSS43metaG_FD_64661 | JGI IMG/M metagenome (GOLD analysis project Ga0070668, IMG submission 64661) | Switchgrass rhizosphere microbial communities from Kellogg Biological Station, Michigan, USA - KBS S4-3 metaG | ecosystem: Host-associated > Plants > Roots > Rhizosphere > Soil ... | reverse complement strand
TGCGAGGAGGGTACCGAGCGTTCGCGCCACGTTTTCGGGACGGGCAAGTGTCGCGGGGTCGGCGTCGGGCAGCGCGAGCGCGTGCATCGGCGTATCCATGTCGCCTGGATCCACACAGCGCACGCGCACGCGGTGCTCCGCGAGCTCCTCGTCCCAGATCCGGGACATGTGAAGAAGTGCGGCCTTGCTCGCGCCGTACGCACCCCATCCTGCATACGCCGTGACGCCGGCATCGCTGCCGATGTTGAGCACGACGCCGCCGCGACCTTCCCGGGCGGAACTGGCGAGCGACCCAAGCAGTGCCTTGGTGAGCCGGAACGGACCGAGCAGGTTGGCCGCGAGCGCGGCCTCGAAGTCCTCGCACTCGGTGTCGGCGAGCGGCCGCAGCGGAACCGGGCCGAGGGTCGATGCGTTGTTGACGAGGACGTCGACGCCGCCCAGGAGCGCCGACGCCTGGAGCGCGATGCGGTGAATGTCGCTCTTGCGCGCGACGTCGCCGGCGATGCCGTGCGCGCCGGTTCGCTGCGCCACCTCGCGCACACGCTCCGCATTGCGCGCGACGAACGCGATTCGCGCGCCGCGCTCGCGCAACTCTCGGACCAGCGCAAGGCCGAGTCCCGACGTGCCGCCGGTGATCACCACGCGCGCGTCGCGCAGCGTGCTCGAAGCCTGATTTCGGGCCATCGCAAACTCCTGCTATCCAAGCGATGGACCGATGATAGGAACGTGCGCGGGACTTCCAAAGCCGATTGTCCAGCGCGCTGACGGCGCGTCGCGCGGTTGGACAGGGCGCGCATGCGGCGGGAGAAACGCTACCCGCCGCAGCGCTTCATACGCGAGTGCTCAGGCGTCGTACTTGAAGGACAGCATGACGCGGGCGCGATACGCGACCACCTTGCCGCCTTCCACCTTCACGTCGAGCTTCGAGACCTCGGCGATGCGCAGGTCGCGCAGCGTCTTGGCCGCGGTGGTCACGGCGTTCTTGGCCGCGTCTTCCCACGACGTCGTACTGCTGCCGATCACTTCGGTGACGCGATATACCCCGTCGCTCGCTGACTTTTTCGCCATGACATGGTCTCCGTTGGTGGTTTGGCTCAGTGGCCCGCAGGCGAGCTTCGCCCGCGCGACGCGAGTCATGATACCCCCGACCACGTACCGCTAGCAGATGACGACCCCCACGCTCGCCTTGCTCGCTGCCCCCCGAGGGGGCGCTCCAGTCCCTTGGGGCGGCCCGGCGGGACTGACCACCCTTGGTATAGTGAGCTGTGGATTCGCCGCAACGTATTGCCTCCCACCTCGCGCGCAATCTCGCGAGCCTGCGCCATGCCCGCTCGCTGACCCAGGAGTCGCTCGCGAAATCCGCCGGCGTGCCGCGCTCGACCATCGCCAATCTCGAATCGGGCGATGGCAACCCGTCGCTCACGGTCCTCGTGAAGGTCGCGCACGCGCTAGGCTCGCCGATCGACGAGCTCCTCGCGCCGCCGCGCGCGAAGGTGCGCAAGTGGGCGGAGGCTGATATCGCAACCATGCGCAAAGGCCGCGGCGTGACGATCCGCTCGCTGGTGCCCGAACCCGTCCCGGAAGAGATGCTCACGGTGATGGACTTCGATCCCGCGGGCGCGATGCGCGGCACGCCGCATCTGCCGGGCACGCGCGAATTCTTCACGTGCCTCGAAGGACGGGTGACGATCTTCGTCGCGGGCCAGCGGCACGACCTCGCGGCGGGCGAGGTGCTGGCCTTTCCCGGCAACGTCCCGCACTCGTACCAGAATACGGACGGCGGGCGCGCGGCGTCGGGCGTGTCGGTGGTGATTCTCGCCAAGTCAGCAGAAAACTTCTAGTGGAACCGGGCCGCGCGGCGGCCCGACTCTTCCTTTTGGAGAGCCCTAGTTCGATTTGGGACAGTTGCAATCCTCGTTGCCCTTGTCGAACACGATGCGCCACACGCCGAACGCTTCCAGGCGCCAGATCGACGTGAAGGTCGCAAAGCGCTTGCCCGACGGATCGAACACCGGCCCGGAGCTGATCGCGAGATTGCCCGACTCCAGCACCTCGACGCTGTCCGGCGTCCATGAAAACGGCGCCTGCGGCCGTTCGTAGAAGCGCTTCCAGGCCGCGGCGACTTCGGCCTTGCCGCGCAACGGCTTGGGACCCGTGAAGAAGATCGTCTCCTCAGCGAGGAAGGTGGCGAACGCCGCGTGATCGCGGTCAGCCATCGTCTTGGCAAAGGCGCGCTCGGTATCGGCGACCTGCTTTTGCAGGTCGGCGTTGCCGGGCTTGGGCGGCGCTGCGGCGCAGGCGGCGAGGAGGGCGATCGCGAGGCCGTGCAGGATCGGGCGAACGAGGGTCATGGCATGAGGTGTGCGGGGGACGGCAACCATCATTGCACATAGCAGGATCCGGCGCGCCCGCGCCAATCGGCTAACATCGGGTTATGGCAAGGGAGCGTGAAACGGCGGGCGCGCGCAGCTACGACTACGTGATCGTCGGCGCCGGCACGGCGGGCTGCGTGCTCGCCAATCGGCTGTCGGCCGATCCGGACGTTCGCGTGCTGCTGCTCGAAGCGGGCGGCCGCGACAACTACCACTGGATCCACATCCCGATCGGCTATCTGTATTGCATCGGCAATCCGCGCACGGACTGGCGATATCACACGCGCAAGGAGCCGGGGCTCAACGGCCGTTCGCTTCTGTATCCGCGCGGGCGCGTGCTCGGCGGCAGCTCGTCGATCAACGGCATGATCTACATGCGCGGCCAGCGCGAGGATTACGACGGCTGGGCGGCGTCCGTCGGCGACCCCGGCTGGCGCTGGGATGCCGTGCTGCCTCTGTTCAAGCGCAGCGAAGACCATTACCGCGGCGCGTCCGAATTCCACGGCGCCGGCGGCGAATGGCGGGTGGAGGCGCACGGCCTGCGCTGGGACATTCTCGAGGCGTTCATCACGGCCTGCGAGCAGACGGGCATCCCGCGCACCAAGGACTTCAACACCGGGGACAATTTCGGCGTCGACTACTTCGAGGTCAACCAGCGCCGCGGTGTCCGCTGGAATGCGTCGAAGGCATTCCTGCGCCCGGTCGCCGCGCGCGCCAATCTCACGGTGCTCACCAACGCCCAGGTCGATCGCCTCACGCTCACGGGCCGCCGCTGCACGGGGCTTCGGTACCGCGCGGGCGGGGCGAGCCACGCCGTCGAGGCGACCGAGGAAGTGATCCTCGCGGCCGGCGCGATCAATTCGCCGCAGCTTCTCGAGCTTTCCGGCATCGGCGCACCCGAGGTGCTCGCCGCGTGCGGAATCGAAGTGGCGCATGCCTTGCCGGGCGTGGGCGAGAACCTGCAGGATCACCTGCAGCTGCGCAGTGTCGCCAAGGTGAGCAACACCAGCACGCTCAACACGCGCGCGCAAAGCCTTCTCGGCAAGATCGGCATCGCGGCCGAGTACGCGTGGCGGCGCACCGGGCCGATGAGCATGTCGCCGTCGCAGCTCGGGGTCTTCGCGCGGTCGGGGCCGGAGGTCGCGCGCCCCGACCTCGAATATCACGTGCAGCCGCTGTCGCTGCCCAAGTTCGGCGATCCTCTGCACACCTTCGACGCCATCACCGCGAGCGTGTGCAACCTGCGCCCGACGTCGCGTGGTGCGGTCCACGTCACCGTGGCGGATCCTGCCGTTCCCCCGATGATCGCGCCCAACTATCTCGCCACCGACGAGGACCGGCGCGTGGCGGCGGCGTCGCTGCGGCTCACCCGGCGCATCTTCGCGGCGCCCGCGCTCGCCCCGTTCCTGCCCGAGGAATTGTTGCCCGGCCCCGGCATCGAGACCGACGAAGACCTTGCGCGAGCGGCCGGCGACATCGGCACCACGATCTTTCACCCGGTCGGCACCTGCCGCATGGGGCGCGCGAGCGACCCCGGCAGTGTGGTCGACCCGCGCCTTTGCGTGCACGGCATCGCGGGCTTGCGGGTGGTCGACGCCTCGGTCATGCCCGTCATCACGTCGGGCAACACCAATTCCCCGACGCTCATGATCGCCGAGCGGGCGAGTGAGCTCATCCGCGAGGATCGCGCGGCCCGCCGCAAGGCCGCCGCGCTCGCACCGGCCGCGAAGCGCGAGACTGCCACGACCGGCGCCTGACGCTAAGGAATGCAGTAGCCTTCCACGCTGTTTGCTACACGATGCGCATGCAGCGCAGGGGTCCGGGCCGCCCAAGAGCCCGGATCGACACGCAAGGCTTACAGCGGAGGAAAGACCATGCAAACCATCGTGCGCTCGGTTGCAACGGGTGTCGTCCTGGCGTTCGCCGCGCCGCTCGCGTTCGCGGCCCAGATCCTGACCGCGGCGTTCCTGTCCGGCCCGGCCGAGAATCCGCCGAACAGCTCGCCGGGCAGCGGCCAGACCTTCGTCACGCTCGATACCACGACCCACCAGCTGCGCGTTCAGGTCACGTTCGCCAACCTGACTAGCAACACCACGATGGCGCACATCCACTGCTGCACCACGGCACCCAGCAACGTGGGGGTGGCGACCACGGTTCCCGCGTTCGTGGGCTTTCCGCTCGGGGTCACCAGCGGTTCCATGGACCAGACCTACGACACCCTGCTGCCCGGCACGTGGAACGCGGCGTTCATCACCAACAACGGCGGCACCCCTGCCGGCGCCGAAGCGGCGCTCGCCGCCGGGCTCGCGGCCGGGCGGGCCTATTTGAACATTCACACGGTGAACTTCGGGCCGGGCGAAATCCGCGGCTTCCTGCAGGTGCAGACCCTCCCGATCGGCAACATCCCGACGCTGTCGCAGTGGGCGCTGGCCGGGCTCGCGATCCTCCTGGCGATCGCCTCCTGGTTCATGCTGCGCCGGCGTAACCGCTAGGCAGTAGTCCCGGGTCCGCGCCGCCGCGTCGCGGCGGCGCCGTTGCGCCGTGCAGGGCGACCCGGTATGGTCGACCCATGTCCGCCGCTGCGACCGTCCCTTCCGGTCTTGCCCAGATCGCGCTCGAGGCGTCGGGCGCAGGCGCGCCGGTCGTGTTCCTGCATGCGGGGGTTGCGGACCGACGGATGTGGATCGAGCAGACGCAGGCCGTGGCCGCCGCAGGTTACCGCGCGATCGCCTACGACCGACGCGGCTTCGGCGACACGTTGCACGTCGATGAAGAGTATTCGCAGGTGGGCGACCTCGTGGCCGTCCTCGACGGGGTGGGCGGGCGGGGGCCGGCAATCCTGGTCGGGTGCTCCCAGGGCGGGCGCGTCGCGCTCGACGCCGCTCTCGCGCGGCCCGATCGCGTGAAGGGCCTGGTGCTGGTCGCGCCCGCGATCAGCGGCGCACCGGAAGTGGAAGAAGTCCCGCCCGCCATCCAGGCGTGGATCGAGCGCATGGAAGCCGCCGAGGATTCGGCCGACGTCGACCGCATCAACGCGCTCGAGGCCCACGCGTGGCTCGACGGACCGCTGGCGCCCGAGGGCCGGGTCGGCGGCGCGCCGCGCGAGCTCTTCCTCGACATGAACGAGCTCGCGCTCCGCGCGGAGCGCCGCGGCACCGAGATCGAGCCGCCCTCCGCCTGGGAGCGCGTGCCGCAGATCGGCGTTCCCGCACTCGTCCTGTGGGGCGACCTCGACTTTCCCCACATCGCGCAGCGCTGCAGCTATCTCCTCTCCCGGCTGCCGAAGGCCCGCGGCCACGTGGTACCCGGGACCGCGCACCTGCCCAACCTCGAAGACGCGGCGGCGTTCAACCGCGAGCTCCTCGCGTTCCTCAGTGCAGCGTGACGTCGGCGGGCGGCGGGGGCAGGTCGAGGTCGACCTCGAGCACCCGCGGGCCGAGCAAGGTCACCGTGCCGCGGCGCCGATTGCTGCCCGTGTCGCTATAGTCGAAGCGGTATACGCGGCCGAGCCGCAGCCGCCCCTCGTCGTCGCGCCGCGGGCGTATGCGGTCGAGCGCGACGGTGTCGTCGAGGAAGAGCAGCCCGTGCGCGCGGCACGCGGGACGGATCGCCGCATTGGCGGCCTCGCGCGCCTTCAGGCTATCCCACAGGAACCAGCCGGCGGCTGCGAGCACCGCCACTACCGAGAGTTCCAGCATCTAGGCGACTTGGCTCCCGGCGAATGGACGCTTTGCTCAGCGGCCCGAGAGCTGCGCGCGAACTTCGCCGCCGGGGTACTTCGCGCTGTGCACGTTGACGTAGGTGTTGCCGGCTTTGTACGCGTTGTACTGGGCTTCGGTCAGCTGCGCGTTCGGCGGCGCGACGAAGTCGCGCTCGCTGATCTTGGTCAGCGTGACGATGACCGGGCCGTTGGCGCCCGCCGCGCCTTCGTGGATATGCGCCGCCGTGGGCGCCATGTCGAGAACGCTCAGCGTCACCGACACCGAGCGATTCGTCGCGATATTGACCACACCCGTACCGTACGCCTGCGTGGTGACCGGCGGCACCTCGTTGCTGCCCCACAGCCGGACCTGCTGTCCGGTCGCCTCCATTTGCATCTGCGCGCAGCCGCTGGCGCCGAGGGTGCCCGCGAGCACCGCGGCCGCGACCAGGGCGCGTCTCATCGTATCCATGTCATCTCCCTTGATGTGAGTGACGTGTGCCAACCGGTGGCGGGCACACGCCTACGATAACACCCGCCCGCCGCGATTTATTGCCCTTGCAGGATCGTCAGCGCTCGAACACGAGCAGCGTCGACGTCGCCGATGCGAACAGACGACCCTCCGCGTCGGTGAGGCGTCCTTCGCTCCAGGCCACCCTGCGGCCGAAAGAGACGATCCGCGCCTCCGCGCGCAAGGCGCCCGTTTCCGCGGTGATCGCGCGGTGGTACGCGACCTTGAGCTCGAGGGTCGTGTAGGCCTGCTGCGCCGACAGGCGCGAGTGAACCGCGCATCCGCACGCGGAGTCGAGAAGCGTTGCCGCGAAGCCGCCATGCACGGTGCCGATCGGATTGAGCAGATGCGGCCCGGGGATTCCCTCGAACACGGCGCGGCCTTCCTCGACTTCGACGAGCGCGAAGCCGAGCGTCTGCGCGATCGGTGCGGGGCGCTTGGTTGCGATCAGGGCCCTGAGCTGCTCGAGGCCGCTCAACTGACTCAAGTCGTCCTGGTTTACGTTCACGCGTGTCCTCCGGTATGGCCAATCATAGCGTGACCGGGGTGGTGGCCTATACTCACAGGTTCCCAAGTGCTCGGCCGGTCCGGATCTCGCATGATGCAGTTCACGATGAACGAGAATTCGCTGTTTGCGGTGCTCCTGCGCTCGCGCTGGTGGGTAAGCTTTGCGATCGCCGTCGGTCTTTCCGCCACCGCGATCGCCGTACTGCCCGCAGCGTATGTATTCGCAGGCTACGTCATGGGCGCGCCGTTCGCGCTCATCGGATGCATGGCGGCGTGGCGGCAATGGAAGGCGCCGTCGCACGCGCGGATCGAAAAGACCTCCGCGGCGGTCAAAGCCATGGCCTGGAACGATTTCGCGCGCGCGTTGCAGGACGCTTACCGGCGTGACGGCTACGAGGTCCAGCCGGTGAGTGTCGCCGGCGCCGACTTCGAGATCCGCAAGGAGTGGCGGCGCGGCCTCGTGAGCGCGAAGCGGTTCAAGGTCGCGCGCACGGGCATCGAGCCCTTGCGCGAGCTTCTCGCCGCGAAGGAGGCAAGCGAGGTGCAGGACGGTCTTTACGTCGCGATCGGCGAAGTTACGGACAACGCGCGCGCGTTTGCGGTCAAGCACGGCATCAAGCTCGTCGACGGTCCCGAGCTCGCCCGGTTGCTGCCGCCCGTGAAGCGGTGGAGCAAAGCTGCCTAGCCTAGTGGTGGCACTGAAGCAGTGAGGTTCCTGCTCGACATTTTCCGGGAACGCGAAAGCCATTTCGTCCGTCGCCGGATCGAGATAGCGATCGTGCTGTCGCTTCTGATCCACGGCGTCGCGCTGTGGAAGTGGTTTCCGCACGAGCCGCTGCTCAAGCCCGGCGACGTCATGACCAAGGAGCAGCAACCGCTGACGCTGCGCGTGGTCCCGTCGCCGCGGGCGACACCCGAGCCGCCGCAATCGATCGCGCGCGAAGCGCCTCCGCAGCCGCCGCCGACGCCGGTCAAGCCAAGACCACCGCGCCGGACGCCACCACCCACACCTCCGGTCCTCGCGACCCCGACGCCCGCGCCCATCCCCGCGCCGCTGGTACTCCCGCCCACGCCTCCGGCACCGCCGCCCGTGGTGGCGCAGCCGATGCCCCCGCCGCCCACGACGGCGGGCGATCTCGCGTCCTACATCGCCGAGCGGCGGCGCGCGCGCGGCGAGGCCGGTGAAAGCACGGCGACCGTCGACAGCGAAAGCGCGCGGCGCGACCGCGCGATCGCGTCCAACCTGGCGTCAATGCAGACGTCGACCTTCGGCAACACGCCGCAAAACGGCGGCGGCACGTTCCAGATCCGCAACATGGATTTCGACGACGCGAAGTTCAGCTTCTTCGGCTGGAACCGCGACATCAACCGGCGGAGCTTCCAGGTGATCGAGGTGCGGCGCGGCAGCAATCCCACGATCAACCTCGCGATCGTGCGCAAGATCATCGAGATCATCCGCGATCACGAGACCGGCGACTTTCACTGGGACTCGAAGCGGCTCGGGCGCGACCTCATGCTGTCCGCGCGCAAGGCGGACACCGCCGAGCTCGAGGCATTCATGATGAAGGAGTTCTTCAACGACTCGGGCCAGCCGCGGTGATGACGCCCGGCCCCGATTCCAGGAGAACCATGCTGCCCTGGCCGCCGTCGGCGCAGATGCTCACGATAGCGCGCTGACCCGCCGGTCGCGCCGCCAGCTCTTTCACCGCCTGGCTCAGGATGCGCGCCCCGGTGGCACCGAACGGATGGCCGAGCGCGACGCTGCCGCCGTTGGGATTCATGCGCTCGCGCGCGAACGTGCCGAGCTTGGCGGTGATGCCTGCCTTGTCGCGCAGGAATTCCGCGCTCTCGAGCGCCTTGATGTGCGCGAGCACCTGTGCGGCGAACGCCTCGTGGATCTCCCAGAGGTCGATGTCGGCGTAGGTGAGGCCGTTGCGCACGAGAAGGCGCGGGATGCCGTAGGCGGGCGCCATGAGCAGCCCCTCCGTGCGCAGGTCGATCGCGGTGATCTCCCAATCGACGAGGCGCACGCGCGGCACGTCGGCCGGGAGCTTCGCAAGACCGGCCGTGGTGGCGACCCATACGCCCGCCGCGCCGTCGGTGAGCGGCGAGGAATTGCCGGGGCTGAGCGTGCCGTGACCGCTGTGCCGATCGAACGACGGCGGCAGCTTGGCGAGCTTCTCGAGGGAGGTGTCGCGCCGCGGGATGGTGTCGCGCTTGACGTCCCCCACCGGGATGACGAGATCGTCGAAGAACCCGTGGTCCCACGCCGCGATTGCGCGCTGGTGGCTCGCAAGCGCGATCTCGTCCTGCGCCACGCGCGGCAGCGCCCATTCGCGCGCGGTGATCTCGGTGTGCTCGCCCATGCTCTTGCCGGTGGTGCGGTTGCTGACCGACGGAATGAACAGCTTGATGTCGCCGATTCGCAGGTCGGTGACGTGCGACACCTTCTCGCCGAGCGAGCGTGCCTGCTGGAAGCGGCGGAGCCAGTCCGACAGCGACTGGCCGAGGCCGAGCTGGATGCGGCTCAGGCTTTCGGTGCCTCCGACGAGGGCGAGCGTGCGGTTGACACCGTTCAGCATGCCCGCGGCTTGAATCGCGCCGATCATGCTGGTCGAGCACGCCATCACCGTCGAGAACGCGGGAATGGTTGGCGGCGCGCCGGCATCCATCAGGACTTCGCGCGCGATGTTGCTCCACGTGAGGTTGGGCACGACCGTGCCCCACACGACGAAATCCGGCGTGGCGCCGTCGAGCTCCCCGAGCATGTGCTTGACCACGGGCAGCGAAAGCTCGATCGCGTCGAGGCTCGCGAGCGGGCCGTCGACCTTGACGAACGGAGTGCGCACGCCCGCGGCTAGCCAGATCACGGGGCGGGACATAGCGGAAAGGGGGCTCGACATGGGTTGGTATCATAGTCTCGTTCACAGTCTTGTCCGGTTGCCCGCCGCACCCCATGTATCCCGCTGGTTCGAGTGTCGCGCCTCACCCCGTGACCCCTTCGCGTTCCCCTCTTGCGAGATTCACCCGCATGACGATGTGGCTGTTCATCGGCCTGGCCCTGTTGCTCGCCGGCCCGCTTCTCACACTCGCCTTCGGCCGCGCCTCGTCGGCGGGCGACTGGCGCTCCGCCACCCACCGCGCGACCGGCCTCGCCCCCGATCCCGCGCTGAATCGCGAGCCGGTGGTGCAGGTCTATGCGAGCCGCACCTACGGCTGGCGCGGCGCGTTCGCGGATCACACGTGGCTCGCCGCAAAACCCGAAGGCGCGTCGCGCTACACGCGCTTCGAGGTCATCGGCTGGTACGGCGGCAACGGCCGGTCGGTGGTCTCGGTCTCCGATCAGCGTGCCCCGGACGCCGAGTGGTACGGCACACCGCCGAGGCTCCTGCGCGACCTGCGCGGGGCGGAGGCGGCCGCGGTCATCGCGAAGCTCCCGCAAGCCCTCGCCGACTATCCCTACGGAACCCAATACCGGGTCTGGCCCGGCCCCAACAGCAACACCTTCATCGCGCATCTCGGTCGCGCGATTCCGGAGCTTCGCCTCACCATGCCTTCGACAGCGATCGGCAAGGATTACGTTTCGCTCCGCGAAATCGTCGGTCCGTCTCCCAGCCACACCGGCGTGGCGTTGTCCCTGTATGGTCTCGTCGGCGTGATGGCCGGCTGGGACGAGGGACTCGAAGTCAATGTCCTCGGTCTCGTAACGGGCATCGACGTACGTCGTCCGGCCCTGAAGCTGCCGGGTATCGGACGCGTTCCGGGCCAGGATTGAAGGGCCGCTACTGGCGCATCAAAGAGGAGTCGGGATCGATCAGATAGCGCCGTTCTTGCGCACCGACGTGCGCATTGTGCTTCGCGCGTCGCTCTTTTCTCTTTGGAGGCAGGTCCGCGATCTTCGAGGGCGGGCTGCGATAACGATGGGAGACGATGCGCGGCTCGCGAGGATCCCGGGCCACCGCGATGGCTGCGAGGGCGGCAACCACGAGCATCCCGGCGCCCAATGTC
>Ga0070668_100003839_pt1 | contig 11101 bp, 12 predicted proteins | sample KBSS43metaG_FD_64661 | JGI IMG/M metagenome (GOLD analysis project Ga0070668, IMG submission 64661) | Switchgrass rhizosphere microbial communities from Kellogg Biological Station, Michigan, USA - KBS S4-3 metaG | ecosystem: Host-associated > Plants > Roots > Rhizosphere > Soil ... | reverse complement strand
GGCGACGGTCTCCGGCGAGTTGAACACCACCTTCGTGCCGGTGTTGTCCGCGATCGCCCCGCCGTAGGTGTTGATGACGTTCGCGATGAAGCCGTTGGCGTCGCCGGAGCGGTTCACCGTGAGGCCCCAGCCGAAGCGCCGCTTCGCCGGGTCGGAGACCGCCAATGCGTTGTCGCGCAGCTCTTCCCACGCGTAGTAGGGCTTGAGCGGGAGGCCCTTTTCCTGGTACCAGTCCTTGCGCAGGTACATCCCGGACGCGATGAAGTGGTAGGGGATCGCGAACCAGCGCCCGTCGAACACGCAGTAGTTGTTCGCTTCGGTCGCGGGTTCGCCGTAGAGCGCTTTCATCTCGTTGACCACGTCGGTGACGTCGGTGAGGGCGCCGAGGTTGTGGAGCTGGCCGACGAACCGCCGGTCGCTCATGAAGGCCAGATCGCGGTTGGTGCCCGCCTTCACCTCGGCGTCCATCTTCGCGACCATGTCGCCGGCGTCGCCGGAGACCAGGTCGTTGCGGATCGTGGTGCCGGTGGCCTGCGCGAACACCTGCAGCGACTTGTCCAGCGCCTTGTTGGCGGCCTCCGAATACAGCTTCTGCGAGAGCATCCCCACCGACCCGCCGCGGAGCGCGGCAGCCTGGTCGAGCAGCGCCTGGGGCACCTGGACGTCGACCTGCGGCGCGGGGGCGGGGCCGCTCCCGCACCCGGCGAGGCCGAGCACGCCGAGCGCGCTCATCCCTGCGCTCATCCCGAGGAACGTGCGCCTCGACCAGTCCGTTTTCTCTTCCATGACCACTCCTCTCGCGTCCGATCGGGCGGACGCGTACCGACGGGGCGACGGTGCAACCGGCGGGACAGCGAGGCGTGCGCCACGCTGTGAGTCTTCAAAGCTGGGTCTTTCACGCGGCGAAGGACGCCGAACTGCTGATCTGCTGCCCTGGCAGCCCGTCGAACAGCCCGGTCGAGCCACGGGGCCGCCACAGCGGTACCGGGCCCGCGCCGGGCACGGGGTCGAGCGCCAGCACGGCCGCCCGTTCCGCGGAGTCGAACGCCCGCTGGACGACCATCGCGTTGGCCACGCTCTGGGCAACGCTGCCGACCGGCCGCACGCCGAACTGCACGGCGTCGGCGAAGTCGACGAGCTCCGCGCGGTAGCCGTTGTCGATACCGCGGAAGACTGTGGTGTGGGTGGTGGCGTCGGAACTGCTGCGCGTCACGCGGCGCTCCGACTCGGATCCGGCGAGCACGAGCACGCCCTCGGTGCCGTACAGCCGCATGTCGTTGGGCTCGGGCGGCGGCACCGGGATCTCGGGGTAGGACGCGGTGTAGTTGCCGATGGCGCCTCCGGTGAAGACGAGGTTGAGCGTGAGGTCCGACGGTGCGTCGATCGTGCTGTTGGCCGCCTGCACGGCACCGTGCACCCGCGCGATGTCGCCGCAGAGCAGCCGGATCTGGGCGATGTGGTGCACGCCGTTGTCGAGGTGCACGCCGCCGCGGTACTGCGGCCGATGCCGCCACGGCGTCCCGGTGAACCGGCCCTCGCGGGGCACCACCCGGACGGCGTGCCGCCACGCCATCAGGTGCAGGCGGCCGATCGCGCCGTCGTCGAGCAGCGCGCGGGCGTGGCGCAGGTCGTCGCGGTAGAAGCAGTTCTCGCCCACCACGAAGGTGCGGTCCGGATGCCCGGCCGCCAGCGCGAGGAAGGCCGCGGCCTGCTCCGCGTCGACGCCGGCCGGCTTCTCGCAGAGCACGTCCTTGCCTGCCGTGAGCGCGTCGCGCGCCACCTCGTACAGGTGCGGGATCGGCACCGAGATCAGCACGGCGTCCACGTCGTCGCGAGCCAGCAACGCGGCCCGGTCGGCGGCGGCCCGGGCCGGATCGGTCCCGCTGTAGCCGGCGAACCGCCTGCGCTGCTCGGCGGAGGAGTCGGTGAACGCGGTGACCACGTACCGATCGGCGAGCCTGCGCAACGCCGGCCAGTGCAGCTTCTCGACCGCGAGCCCGGTGCCGATCAGCCCCAGCCGGATCGGCGGGATCACCGGTGCTGCCATGCCTCGTCCGTCCTCGTCATCGGTTCCGGAACTCGGTCGTGCAGGAGGAGTACTAACGCCGCCGGGCGGCCCGCTTGCTTCGCTGCTCCTTCTCCGCGAGGAGCGTGGAGTAGTTGTTGCTCAAGTGCTTGCGCATCGCCGCGCGGGCGCCCGAGGGATCGCGGGCCACGAGCGCCTCGTAGATCTCCGTGTGCTGGGCGGTGGCGCGGCGCAGCCCGGCAGGCGCCTCGTTGGTGAGGCGGCGGCTGGCCGTGCCCAGCCAGCGCGCGGAGTACATGATCCGGTCGACGATGCGGTTGTCGGCCGCCCGGCAGATCTCCATGTGGAATTCGTGGTCGACCTCGAGGTAGGCCTCGGGATCCGCTTCGAGCGCCGACATCCGCTCGATCTCTTTCCCGAGCCGGGCCAGCGTCTCGTCGGTGATGCTGGCCGCGGCCATCGCGGCGAGTTCGGGCTCGAGCAGGACGCGCATCTGGTGCAGTTCCTGCAGCAGTTCGTCGACGATCTCCGTGGGCAGCCACTCGATCAGCAACGGGTTCAGGTAGTCCCATTCCGCGCGGGGGCGCACGACGACCCGGCGGCCCTGCGCGACGTCGACGATGTCGAGCGAGGCGAGGATCTTGAGCGTCTCCCTCGCCACCACGCGGGAGACCCCGAACTCACTCGAGATCTCGAGTTCCGACGGCGCCCGGCCGTCTTCGATTTCGCCGTTGACGATGCGCCGGGTCAGGTGGGCCGCCACCTGCACCGGAAGAGTCCGGACCTTGACAGCGTCCGGAGACTCTTGTCTCCTTGGCATGTCATCAGCTTATAGGACAAGTTCGACATCACGACAGTCCCGTTCTTCGGCACTACGCAGCGGCAGGAGAGCAATGCGGATCGTGAACGTCACGACAGCGGTGGTGGCCTACCACGGTCAGGCCACGCTGGTGCGGATCGACACCGACGAGGGCCTCAGCGGGTTCGGCGAGGCCAATCCCGACGCCGGCGCGGGCGCCGTCGTCGGGATGATCGAGTCCCTGACACCCCTCCTGATCGGCGAGGACCCGCGCAACGTCGAGCGGTGCTGGGAGAAACTGCGCCGCAGCAAGGTCTTCGCGGGCGCCCAGAGCGGGGTGTTCGTGATCGCCCTGTCCGGGATCGAGCTCGCGCTGTGGGACCTCGCGGGCAAGGCCGCGGGCCAGCCGGTGTACCGGCTGCTCGGCGGGAAGTTCCGCGACCGGATCCGCCTCTACGCCGACTGCGGCGACGGCGACGACCCGGCGGGCTCGATCGCCGGGTGCGTCGACCGGGCCCAGCGGATGGTCGCCGAAGGCTTCACCGCCATCAAGTTCGACATCGACAACCTGTACCACCCGGCCAAGTTCGACGCCTTCAACCACACGATCACCAACGCCGAGCTGCGCTCCATGGTCGAGCGCGTGGCGGCCGTCCGGGAAGCGATCGGACCGGACGTCGACCTGGCCATCGACCTCCACGCCCGCTACGACGTGCCGAGCGCGTGCCGGATCTCGTGGGAGCTCGAGCCGTTCCACCTGATGTGGCTCGAGGAACCGCTGCCGGCGGAGAACATCGACGCGCTGGTGCGGGTGCGCGAGCAGACCCGCACGCCGATCTGCGCGGGCGAGAACCTCTACCTGCGCTGGGGATTCCGCGAGCTGCTCGAACGCGGCGCCGTGGACGTCATCGAGCCGGACGTGCCGAAGTGCGGTGGCCTCGCCGAGGCCAAGAAGATCGCCAACCTCGCGGAGCTGCACTACATTCCCTTCGCCCCGCACCTGGTGTCGACGCCGCTGGGCACGATGGCCACGTCGCACCAGTGCGGAGCGATCCCCAACTTCCTCGTCCAGGAATGGCACGCCCTCGAGGAGCGCGCGGTGTGGGACAGCTACGTCCACGCCCCCGACGGGAGCGGCTCGATCGTGAAGGACGGCTACATCACGCTTCCCGACACTCCCGGCATCGGCGTGGAGCTCGACATGGACGGCGTCCGGGCCCACGCCGTCGCGGGCTACGGAGTGTTCGAGTAGCGGAGCCGGGGCGGCGGCAGTCAGCCGAGCGGGGCGCCGGGGTCAGCGACCGCGACGCCCCCCTCGGTCACGGCGTCGGCGGTTTGCAGATCGTGTTCCACCCGCTGGAGCGGGGCACCCCGTTCACGGTGACCTCTCCGTAGACCTGGGCGCACGAGGTGTTCGCGTCGGAGACGTAGATACCGCCCGCATAGGAGTCGTAGTTGTCGTCGGAGTCGTACCAGCGGGTCGCCCAGCCGGCGTGCTGGAGGACCACTTCGATGTGGTGGCTGCCGGCGAGATTGTCGAAGGTCATCGCGCAGAAGGTGCCACTGCCCGCGGACGAATACCAGATGTCGACGTACCCGGTGGCCTGCGGAATGTTGATCCGCTCCAGGAACTCGCCGTTGCAGGTGGGGAACGGACCCGCGTAGCCGGGCGGCGCTTTTGTCGGGTCTGTCCGGGCCGACGCCGTGGCCGCCCCACCGAGCACGGTGGTCGCCACGACCCCGATGACCGCGACCGCGGTCGCGACCCGTCTCTTGAGCTTCACCTTGAACCTCCACCTGCTCGACTGGCCGCGCCCGGTTCGGGCGGGGCCTCGGCGTCATGGTGGCGGCCCGATGTGCAGGCTTCCTTGTAGGATTTCTGCATCGCGCAGGTCAGGGCGTCAACTGGTCGACCTGGTACAGCACTTGGGCGAGGGACGCCGGGCGGCCACCATGGCCGACGGGCCGGACGCCACAACCGAGTCCGATGTACGGCGATCGGTAACGTTCGCTGATCATGGGGATATATGCTGTATGGCTGGGGAGCACCGGGTTGTCGTCTGGGTGGGGTTCCTCGTGCTCACCGCACCGGTGAGCAGAACGAAACTGACAACCGAACATATGACAACTGCGGGTAATGCAAGAATTCGCGGCCTGGTGGCGTCCTCTGTCGCCGTTCTCGCCGCAGTGACCGTGATGACCGGGGTCCTCGCCCCGGTGGCGAGTGCCGCTTCGGCCGGGACGCCGGCAGCGGTGATGCAGACGCCGGACGAGTTGCGCATCAACGCCGCCGCCGTCGTCGGGCTCACGATCACTCCGGAACTGCTGCGGATCAGCGAAAGCAACTTCGTCTACGAGATCTACAAGGCCGCGACGCAGCAGGGCGAACTCGCGCAGGAGGTCCAGTTCGAGGCGGGTGACGCCTACCGCTACGGGACGACGTCGTACTTCCTCAAGACCGGAATCTACGAGGCACATCAGCGGGATCTGGACCGTGAGGCGGTATACCAGGCGCGGCGTGCGGAGCGGCAGCCCGCGGCCACGCTGCTCGGTTTCGAGCTGACCTCGATCCTGCTGGCCAAGGACGACCAGAACTTCGTCTTCGCCTTGTGGGAGCGGGCCGCCAGGGGTTCGTTCGTGAAGTCCGCCGCGGGTACCGTTTACAGCGGAACGCCGGCGGAGCAGAAGGAGTTCATCCTTCGCGGCATCTTCGTCCAGCATCAGCGTGACCTGGACGCGGCGGAGGAAGCGGCCGAGAAGGAAGCCGCCGAGAAGAAGCTTCGTGACGCACGGGTGAAAGCTGCCGTCGTCGTCGGCATGGACCCGGCACTGGCCGCGCAGCTGACGGACAAGGACTTCGTGGAGGCCATCTGGTTCCATGACCTGGCGCCTCGGGATTCCGAGGTGTATTACCAGGCTTACGCCAGCCGGACGCCGGAGCAGTGGCGAGCGTTCATCGACACCGGCATCTTCGATGCCGCGGCCAAGGACAAGGTGGACAACGTCAAGGTTCGCGCCGCCGCCGTCGTCGGTATCGACGCCGGGTACGCCAGGTATCTCCAGGAGGGCCCCCTGGTCCGCGAGATCTGGACCAGGGCGAAGCCCGGCACTCAGGTCCAGGCCGCTGCCTATCGGGCCCTGCAGAGTGAATCGCCCGCCCAGTGGCGAACCTTCCTGGAGACCGACATTTTCGCCGCTGACGCCGCAGACAAGTCCTGAGGCTGAGTCGCCGGTTCGGGTGTCACTTCGCTCGTGGAAGAGCCCCGTTTGCGCTTTCCGCAAACGGGGCTCTCTTCGTCGTTACCTCTTGGGGTCGAACCCCCAAACCACCTTCCAGGACCATCACATGCGGCCCCCGATTGATCCTGCGATTTCCCGCCCGCGACAGCCGGCGCCGACGACGATCACCAGAAGACGCCTCCAACGGCGCCGTGCCGTTCCAGGACGCAAACCGGCCCCGGTGTCCCGCCGTCTTGATCCGCTTGTCGATGCGGTCCAGCTCGCCTCGGCTACCGGGAAGCGGAACGGCGAGTAATCGGATGACGGCGGCCATCGTCTCCCGTCACAATGCCGAACGTGCGACTTACCTGGACGCTCAGGCACCACGGTTGGGCCTTCTGTTCCGTCACGGACGGGCACACCAGTGCCGAGGCCTTCGCGTCCTACGTCACCGATGGTCCCGAACAGCTACTGAGGGCCGTCGCCAGAGTTGTCCTCCACGAAACGCGCACCCAGGCCGAGTTCGAGGCAGAACCCACCGTCTACCGATGGTTCTTCCATCGTCGCGACAACACGGTCGCGATCCACCTTGTCGAAGCAGCCGACTGGAAGACGCCCGAGCACGCCGGAAGTCTGCTCTGGCGCAGCGACCAGCCGGCGACCACGCTCGCCAGAACTGTGCTCAGGGCGTTCGACAATGTCGTCGACGACCTGGGAGAGATCGGTTACCAAACCGAGTGGGGCCGCCCGTTTCCTCGACACGAACTCGAAGCTCTCCGGACCGCCTGGCGCAGGGCGGCCCAGTCCTCACCGCGATCGACCGACAACTGAACCAGTGACGATTCGACAACTTGGATCGCCGCCGTCTACAGCTGGTCCGCCGGTGGGTCGTCGCGCAGGATCCGCCAGCAGACGTAGACGCAGACGCCCGCCGAGGGGGCGCCTCCCAGCAGTGTGGCGGCGATCCCGAGTGCGGTGGTCTGCCCGGCCAGGTACAGCGGCAGCTGCACCGCTGTGGCGATCGTGCACTTCACCACGAAGATCGCCGTGCACAGCTGGTAGCGCCGCCGCAGCGCCGGATCGCGCCGCCAGGCGAACCGGTCGCGGCGCACCGCCCCCATCGCGATCCCGACCACCGGCCACCGCACCGGCATCGACAGCAGGAACACCGCGCCCTGGCCCGCCTGGATGAGCACGGCCGGAAGGTAGAAGTTGATCGCCTGCCCGGTGGCCCCGGCCAGCAGGGCGGACGTCCCGACGATGACCAGCCCGATCGCCGCCGACCAGTAGCGCCGGTCGGTCCACACCCGCACGGCCGCGAGCACCACCACACCGCCGACCGCGATCAGCGCGGAGGTCCACACCTGGCCGGTCAGCAGGAAGGCGATCAGGAACACCACGCGGGACGCGACGCCTTCGGCGACCGTGCGCCAGCCACCCACCGCGCTGAACAACGACAGGGACTTCCGGGACAGCACGTCGAGGCTCATGCGCTCGCCTCCGCCGCGGCGGACGGAAAGCTGTCGCGGCGCATGGCGTCCTCGTAGGCGCCGATCGCGTCGAGCAGGGTGCGCCGGCCACGGGAGGCCTCGGCCAGTGCCTCGCAGAGGCGGTGCGCGTCCCGCATCGCCAGGTTGCCCCCGAACCCCGGGGCCAGGTGGATGGCGTCGCCGAGGACCGTCACCGGACCGGCGGGCCAGGCCGGCATCGGCGGGATCGTCCCGATCCGCAGGGCGACCGTGACCTCCCGCCACGCCTCGGCGACGACCGACCGCAAAGCCGGGTGCAGGTCCACGGTCAGTTCCTGAGCCCGGTGCCACACCGCGACCGGCGAACCGAGCCGCTCCCGCGTGACGGGCAAGGCCCACATCACGTAGTCCTCGGCCTCGGCGACGACGCGGGAACGCAGTGCGGGCAGCCACTTCTGCCGCGCCGCCACCGGCTGTTCGGTGAACCGCAGGACACCCAGTGCCATCGTCGTGCCGCGCACTCGCGCGCCGGCCGGGCTGTCGCCGATCAGCTCCGGCAACCCGGCGCCGGCCACCGCTCGCAGCGGCGTCGCGCCCATGATCATGCGCCGTCCCGAGTCGACCACCCGCACGTCCGGCAGGTACCGGCCGCGCACCGCCGAACCGATCCCGTCCGCGCCGACCAGCACGTCCGCGACGTCCGTGCCGCCGTCGGCGAACCACACCCGGACGGTGCCGTCAGCGCGCCGCTCGAACCGCGTGAACTCCGCACCGAACCGCACCACGTCCTCCAGTCCCGTCAGCAACACCGCCCGGAGCAAGGGCCGGTGGACCTGCCGGCCCGGCCGCGCCCGGCCCGCGACGCCGTCGGCGGGCCGAGCGCCCACGACCGTGAGCGCTCCGTCCACTTCGGACAGCGTCAGGGTCTGCGTGCGTGGCCCGCCCGTGGTGGCCGCCACCATGGCGGCGTGCGCCGGGGGCAGGCACGACCGCAGCGCCGCCGCCCCCCGGTCGTCGACATGCAGGCTCACGCCCTGCGGACGTCCCAGCGCGCCGTCCCGCTCGTACACCGCGACGGTGATCCCCGCCCGGCGGAGCCCGTGGGCCAGCGTCAACCCACCGAGGCCGGCGCCGATCACGATGACCTTCATCCCCCAGCACCCCTTTCTTCATCGACTGATGAAGAACACGCTACGGCAGATCCGAGTGAAACTCCACCAAGCGATGAAGAACAGGTGTTAGGCTTCGGCGGTCATGACGGAACACGGCACCCACGGTCGCTCCGGACGCTGGCGGTCCGGCGCGGAGAGCAAGCAGCGGATCCTCCGGACCGCACGCGAGCTGTTCGGGCAGCACGGCTACGGCGCCACGACCGTGCGCGCGATCGCCACCGCGGCGGGGGTCGACCCGGCGATGGTGTTCTACTTCTTCAAGACCAAACAGGGCCTGTTCAGCGCCGCCATCGACATGTCCGACAACGTTCCGCCCGCCATCGAGTCGATCTTCGCCGGCGACCTCGACGCCGTCGGCGAGCGCATCGTCCGGACGCTGCTGGAGAACCTCGACAAGTCCGACCACGCTCCGCTCGTGATGCTGACCAGGTCGGCGCCGACCGATGCGCAGTCCGAAGCGCTGCTGCGCGAGTTCATCGACCGGGAGATCACCGACCGGCTCGCGGCGATGCTCGGTACGCCGGACGCGGCACTGCGGGCGGCCATGGTCAACGCCCAGATCCTCGGGCTCACGGTGGCGCGGTACATCATGCGGATCGAACCGATCGCGTCCGCGTCGGTCGACGAACTGGTCGGCCGGTTCGGCCCGCTCGTGCAGTACTGCCTGACTTCGGACTCGCCCGGCTAGACGTACTCCGAGATCTCGACGCCGTACGTACCCGGCTCGAGGGCTTCGAAGATGTGCGGCACATCGCCCGGGTAGCAGATGTAGTCGCCGGGGAGGAGTTCCTCCGGGGCGTCCATGACGCCGATGCGGGCCCGGCCCGCGCAGAGCACGATGTGCTCGACCACTCCGGTCATGTGCGGGTCGGACCGCCGCGGCGTGCCCGGCTCCCCGCGGACGACGTAGATGTCGCGGCGGGCGCCGGTGGGGCACGCCGACAGCAGCGTGCACGCGTAGTCGGCGTGTTCGGCGAACACCGTCGGCCCCTTGCCCGCGCGGACCACCCGGACCTTGGGCCGGTCCGGTTCGACCAGCCGCGAGAACGGGACGTCGAGGGCGACGCCGAGCGCCCACAGCGTCTCGACGCTCGGGTTGCCGGTGCCGGACTCGAGCTGGGACAGCGTCGACTTGGCCAGGCCGGCGCGGCGGGCGACCTCGGTCAGGGACAGTCCCGCCCGGTTGCGCTCGCGGCGCAGCGACGCCGCGATGATGTCCAGCGGCGCCCGGGACGTTTCCTGTGGCATGCCGTTCGCTCCATCAGTCGTTCTGTTCGCCTTGACGAACACGGGTGCCTGTGTTCACCATAGAACACATGCGTTCGATATGGCGAACACTCGATCGGGGTCTTGCCCGTGACATCGGCCTGGTCTGTCTCGCCGATTGTCTCGTGGGCGTGTCGTACGGCGCCATCGCGGTGAGTTCGGGCTTCCCCCTGTGGCTGCCGATGCTGATGTCGCTGGTGGTCTTCGCCGGCGCGTCCCAGTTCATGTTCCTCGGCATCGTGGCCGCCGGCGGCAACCCGTTCGCGGCCGTGCTCGCCGGGCTGCTGGCCAACGCGCGGCACCTGCCGTTCGGCTTCGCGGTCGGCGACGCGGTGGGCCGGGGGAGGGGCGCCCGGATGTTCGGCAGCCATTTGATGAGCGACGAGACGGTGGCGTTCGCCATGGCCCAGGACGAGGCCGAGCGCCGCCGCGCGGCCTACTGGGCGTGCGGGCTGGGGATCTTCGTCTGCTGGAACATCGGGGTGCTGGTCGGCGCGTTCGCCGGGACGGCGATCAGCGACACCGGCGCGTTCGGCCTGGACGCCGCCTTCCCGGCGGTGCTGCTGGCGCTGGTGCTGCCGTCCCTGCGTGACAAGACGGCCCGGCTGCCGGTGCTGGTGGGGGTGGTGGTCGCGCTGGCCACGACGCCGTTCCTGCCGGCCGGGCTCCCGGTGCTGCTGGCCTTGGCGGGCGTCGTGGTGGGGGCCGCGGCCAAGGAACCCGAGCTGGAGGAGGCCCGCTGATGGACGGGGTGGAGCTGCTGGTCGCCACGGCCGTGCTGGCCGTCGGGACGTTCGCCTTCCGGTTCGCCGGGCCGGTGCTGCGCAGCCGGGTGAAACTGTCGCCAAGGGCGCGGCGGCTGATGACGCTGGCGGCGGTCGTGCTGCTCGCCGCGCTGGTCGCGGTCAGCGCGCTGACCGAGGGACACGGGTTCGCCGGCTTCGCCCGGCCGGCCGGGGTGCTGGTCGCCGGCGTGCTGGCCTGGCGGAAGGCGCCGTTCGTGCTGGTGGTCGTGGCGGCCGCGGCGACGGCGGCGCTGTTGCGGCTGGCCGGGGTGCCGTGACGGCTCCGGCTGCTCTGTCCGGCTCACGCTTCTGTCCGGCTCACGCTGTTGTCAGGTCGCCAGCGCCCCAATGTGGCGTTCGGTGCG
>Ga0070668_100003833_pt1 | contig 11108 bp, 10 predicted proteins | sample KBSS43metaG_FD_64661 | JGI IMG/M metagenome (GOLD analysis project Ga0070668, IMG submission 64661) | Switchgrass rhizosphere microbial communities from Kellogg Biological Station, Michigan, USA - KBS S4-3 metaG | ecosystem: Host-associated > Plants > Roots > Rhizosphere > Soil ... | reverse complement strand
TCGCCCGCGTTGAACGCGGCCGACACCGGGCTGCGGTCGCCGACGAAGGCGACGCGCACCGCGGGTCCCAGACCGGCCGCGTACTCGACGGCCTTGTCCCGGTCACCGCCGTCGAGCACGAACGCGACGGTCGGTTCGGTGAGCTTGTCGGCGATCCGCCGGCACGGGCCGCAGGTCGGCGACAGGAAGGCGACGAGCGCGTCATCCAGCTCGCGGTCGGTGACGGTCACGCCGTCGGCGTCGGTCACCTCGAACGCGCCGATCTCGGTGCCCACCGCCGGCAGTTCGGGCGTCACCGGCCGCCGCTGCTCGTTCAGCAGCCTGATGATCGCCGAGGACAGCAGGAGGTTGAGCACCGTCAGCACGGCCAGCACCGCGACCACGGCCACCAGGAACGACATTGAGGTACCTCTTTCAGCGATTGGCGGTGTCCGCCTTGCCGACCAGGCCGGCCAGGCTGTCCCAGTTGATTGCGACGACGGCGGCGAACGTGCCGACGAGCGCGGCGGCGGCACCGGTGTCGAGACCGAGCACGGGCCCCGCCGGAACGGCGAGCGCGGCGGCGGCCCACACGGCGAGCAGCGCGTTGCGGACGAGGTGGCCACGGCCGAGCACCGCCCCGGAACGACCGAAGCAGCGGCAGGTGACACGGCGGCCCAGCCGCATCGAACGGGCGATCGCGGCGCAGAACACGATCATCACCACCGTCGCCAGCCCGAGCCCGAGCCGGTAGGTGGCGGGGAAGGCGACGAGCACGGCGACGGCCAGCTCGACGACGGCGGTCGCGGCGGCGATCGGCAGCCAGCCCACCGGCGAGCGGCCGAGCGGCGCCAGCGAATCGGCGAACTCCGCCAGCCGCACCCGCCCGGCGAGCTTGCCGACGGCCGCGACCGCGAACACGAGTCCGACCAGAACACGGGCGGCGAGCACGAACTGGGCGCCGATCATCGATGAACCCCTCTGCGCGGCAACGCCTTTCCCGCCACGAGGACGCGGCGGGAAAGGCCTGGGCACCGTGGCTACTTACAGTTGCCGTTGCAGTCGTAGTGGAACGTCTTGCAGACCTGGCCGTGCTCGGGGACGCAAGCGCCGGCCTTCACCTCGCGCAGGAACAGCCCCAGCAACCGGTCACCCAGGGTGTTGATCATGCGAGCCATGATCACTCCTCTCACTAGCGGGAAACGACCAGGTGATCGTGTCTCAGCCTCGCTATCCGTTCGCTATCGAGGAAACGCCGGGGCGGCGATGCCACGGCCGGGCGTCAGCTCACGGCGGCGATCGCGGACGTGATCACCTCGGTGACCTCGCCGGGCCGGGAGACGGTGAGCGCGTGCGACGCGCCGGCGAGTTCCACCGTGGCTTTCGCGCCGGCCCGTTCGGCCATCAGCCGGTGGACCGCGACCGGGATGTTGCGGTCCGCGTCGCCGAAAACGAACCACGACGGCAACGACCGCCACGCCGGCGGGCCGGAGCCCTCGCGGAGGGCGACGTCACGCAGCGGACGCTGGGTGGCGGCGAGGACGGCCGCCTCGGTGGCGGGTACGTCGGCCGCGAACTGGTCGGGGAACTGACCTTGGCGGATGTACAGGTCGGCGGAACCGTCACCGACCGGTACGGCGTTCAGCGTGTCTCCCAGCGTGCTGCCCGGCCGGAGGCCGCTCAGCTCGAAGATGCTCTCGCCCTCCAGCGGAGCGAACGCGGCGACGAACACCAGCGCCCGTACGTTGTCGTGCCCGGTGGCCGCGTTGCTGATGACCGCGCCGCCGTAGGAATGCCCGACCAGCACGACCGGTCCGGGTATCGCGCCGAGCAGGCCGGACACGGACGCGGCGTCGCCCGACAGGCTGCGCAGCGGGTTGGCCGCGGCGATCGTGCCGTGCCCGGCCTGCCGCAGCCCGCCGATCACGCCGCGCCAGCTCGACGATTCCGCGAACGCGCCGTGGACCAGCACGATGGTGAGTTCGGCCATGATTCGACTCCTCGGGTCAAAGGGTGGTGACCATGCCGCCGTCGATGAGGACGTCGGTTCCGGTGATGTTGCCCGCGGTCTCGGAGGCGAGCAGCAGGACGAGCTGGGCGACCTCGTCGGCGCGGGTGAAGCGGCCCGTCGGGGTGCCGGCGACCGCGGCCGCCTTCACGGTGGCGGGGTCGATGCCTTGTGCCCGCCCCACGGCTTCGGCCACGCCGCCCGGCCCCAGCCAAAGGGCGGTCTCCACGGGGCCCGGGCTGACGGTGTTGACCCGGACGCCGGAGGGACCCAGTTCCTTCGACAGCGACTTGCAGAAGCTGCGGAGTGCCGCTTTCGCGGCGCTGTAGTCGATGACGCCGGGATCCGGTAGCGAAGCGTTCACCGAGCAGATGGTGACGATGGCCGAAGGGGCGCTCCGGAGGAGATACGGAATCGCCGCCCGTGCCGCGCGGACGGCGGAGAAGAGGTTGACGTCCAGCGCCCACTGCCAGTCCGCGTCGGTGACCGCGAGAAAACCTTCGGTGCGGGGATGGACCCCGCCGACGTTGGTGACGAGCAGGTCGATGCCGCCGAAGCGGGCCGCGGCCTCGTCGACGAGCGCTCGGCAGCCGGCCTCGGTCGTGAGGTCGTCGAGGACGATGGCCACCTCGCCCAGATCGGCGAGGGCGCTCAATTCGGCGGAGCCGGTGCGGGCGCCGGCGGCGACCCGGGCGCCCTCCCGGATCAGTGCTTGGCTCACGGCGAGTCCGATGCCCTTGCTCGCGCCGGTGACCACAGCCGTTCGGCCGGCCAGCCCGAGGTTCACAGCGCCTGTTCCTTCAGCCAGGTCAGGCAGGTGTCCGCCACCTCGCGCCACCCCGAGTCGACGGTCAGGGAGTGCGCTCGGCCGGCGAAGGTCATGAGGTCGGTGACGGCTTCGGAGTGGCGGTACTGCTTGAGGGTCGCGCGAGTCACGGATTCGGGAACCGTGTGGTCCTTTCCGCTGGCGATGAGCAGCAAGGGCCCGCGGGTCTGGTTGTCGGTGGCGACCTTGGCCGGGGAGTGCGGGTCGAAGTTCGCGGTGGCCGCTTCGAAGAGCGGTCGCCCCGGCGCGGGGATCGTCCACCGATCGTGGAGTTCGTCCGACTCTTCCGGCGAGACGGCGTTCGCGAAGGCGAACCGGAACTGCTCCGCGGTCAGCGAGACCGCCCGGTGCCTGTTGGCCGGGTTCTTGAACACCGGCAGGGTCGCTCGCAGCGCCGACAGGGGCACCGGGAGCACGCCCTTGATCTGTGCCGCGTCGATCGCGATCGCGGCCACCGCGCGGTCCTGGCCCAGCAGCTTCTGGGCGATCATCCCGCCGAACGAGTGACCGATCAGGATCGGCGCCGAGGGGAGTTGTTCGATGATGCCGGCGAAATGGGCCACCACGTCGTCGATGCCGTGGTCGGCGATCGCGTCGGGGTTCGCTCTCGACGCCTCGACCGTGTCGCCGTCGCCGGGCCAGCCCGGAGCTTGGGGTTCGTAGCCTGCCTCGCGGAAAAGGTGCACCCAGGGGGTCCAGGACGACGCGTGCAGCCACAGACCATGGATGAAGAGCACGGGCGTTCCCACGGTGGTCTCCGCTCATCGTGAGCCGGGCACCGGACGTGCCGCGGCGGTACCGGCACGGTAGGCCGGTGGCGGGGCTCCGGGCTTCCGTCATCGGCCGAGCCGGGTGCGCCCGGAAACGGTGTCCGGGGCGGGTGGCTAGCGTCAGATGACTGAAGGTGGCCGTGGCGTGGCCTGATCGTCCTGGTGGGTCAGCGCGGTGGCCAGCTGGTTGCGGGAGGCCACTCCGAGTTTCGGGAAGATCCGGTAGAGGTGGGAGCTGACGGTCCGGTGTGACAGGAACAGCCGCTGGCCGATCTCGCGGTTGGACAAGCCTTGCGCGGCCAGCTCGGCGATCTGCGTCTCCTGCGGCGAAAGGAGCGCGCGCGGGTTCGACGCGGGTTGCCACCCGCGTTCGCCGGTGGCGCGCAGTTCCTGGTCGGCTCGCCGCGCCCAGGTGCGAGCACCGAGGGTGTCGAAGGTCCCCCTCGCCGCCCGCAACGGTTCGCGGGACTCCACGACGCGTCGTCGCCGGCGCAACCACGATCCGTAGGCCAGTTCGGCACGAGCTCGATGCCACGGTAGCCCGCGACTCGCGCCGTCGATGGCCGCCTGGAAGAGCGACTCGGCCACCGCGTGGTCGGCCAGCACCGCTCTGGAGTATTCGAGGGCGATCATCGAACCCGTCGAGGGGGAGGCGCCCGCGATCTGTTCCAGGGAGGTCAACACGGACCTCGCCTCGGCTCGGCGGCCGGTGTGGACGGCGGCGTCGGCCAGGTAGCTGAGCGCCCACACCTGCTGTACCCGTTGGAAGGCCGGGTCGGCGGGGGCGAACACGCGGTGAAGCTCGTCGTACGCCTGCTCGTGCCGGTTCGCGCCCAGTTCGGCGATGCCACGGGCGAGCTGCACGCCGGCGAGCAGGGACGACGCGGCGTTCGGGGTTCGCAGCGCCACGTGCTCGGCCTCCGAAAGCAGGTCACGGTGGAGATCCCGGCCCTGGCCCACCGCCTCGATCAGCGCGACGGCGATGCGCGCGGTGGCGGCCCAGAGGGACTGGCCCGTTTCGTCCGCGAGCCGCATGGCCTCGTCGGCCGAGCTGGCCACGTCGAAGACCCCCAGGTAGATCTCGGCCCACGACCGTACCGCCAGCGCTTCGGCGAGCAGGCTCATCCGCCCCTGCGCGCGGAGCTCCTGGACGGGCGTGGACAGGAACGTCACGGCACGGCGGAAATCGCCCGTGCAGAACGCGGCGATCCCCAGCAGGCCCGCCAGATCCGGCCGCCCGCCCGCGTCCGCCGGCCACTGCGCGAGCTGCTCGATGACGATCGGCCCCAGGTCGTGGGACTCGGCCAGCGCGTAAAGGGCCAGCAGCCGTGGGTCGTGGGCCGGCAGGAGCACCTGCTGGGCCGCGTGGACGATCTCGTGCCGGAGACTCTCGCCGGGGTCACGCCACCACACCCGGCGAGCCGCGCCGACCAGGAGCTGCATGGCGAGGTCGACGTCCTGCTCGCTGGTGGCGTGCCGGGCTCTCTCGACCAGGTGACGTACTTCCGCCGGTTCGCCCGTGGAGCCGTCGTGGAAGACCCCCTCCAGCCACGTCAGCCTCGACCGGTCCCGGTGCCGGAGGGACATTCCGGTGACCTGCGCCTTGATCTGCTCGACCTGGCTGAACCGGCCCAATTGGTAGCCGAGTTCGGCGGCGCTGAGCAGCCGGGCGGCTTGTGCTTGCGGATCCGGGCTCAGCGCGGCGGCTCGCTCCAGGCACGCGGCGGCAGCGGCGACCGCACCGCGGCGTTGCGCGTTCGCGGCCGCCTGTTCCAGCTCGGCCGCGATCTGCTCGTCCCGTCCGGAGACCGAGGAGGCCCGGTGCCACACCGCGCGGTCGGGCTGATCGGCCAGGACACGCGCGAGCGCCGCGTGCGCCCGCTGGCGCGTGGCGGCCGGCATGGCCTGCCGGAGGGCGGAACCGACCAGCGGGTGCGCGATGCGGTACCGCTCGCCGACCGCCGTCAACAGCCCGTGTTCGAAAGCCGGCTGCGCCGTGACGCGGTCGAGGGGCGAACCGTGCAGGATCTCCGCGGCCGCGAGGACATCGTCGAGGTCGTCGCCGTCGTCGACCGCGGCGATGATCAGGACCGTCCGGGTGGCCGGGTCGAGGTGCTCGGCACGGGCGGCGAACGCCTGTTCCAGGCGCGCGGTCATGGGCAGGTCCACGTCGCCCTCGGTCCACGGGTACCGCTCCGACTCCACCGCGGTGGCGAACTCGAGCAGGGCGAGCGGGTTGCCGCGGCCCTGCCGCAACACGCGATCGCGCACCGCCGAAGGCAGCCGCGGTGCCCGGGCGTCCAGCAGTGCGGCCGACGCGGCCTCGTCGATGCCGCCCAGCTCCATCCACTCGATCGTCTGGGCTTCGGCGAACGGTGGCGACCCGGGCCGGGACGTGCACACCACGATCACCCGTTCGCCGGCGATCCGGCGGCTCACGAAGGCCAGCGCGTCGATCGACGGCTGGTCGAGCCAGAGGACGTCGTCGATGCACACCAGGACGGGTTGCTGTGCCGCCGAGTCGACGAGCAGCTCCAAGACCGCCAGAAACGTGAAGAACGGGTTCACCTCGGCGGAGTCGTGCATGCCGAAGCAGGCGAGCAGAGCTTCGCGCTGGACGGCCGGTAGTCGGTCGACGCGCGGCAGCAGGGGGCGCAGCACCTGGTGGAGGCCGGCGAACGGCAGGTGCCGCTCCGACTGGCTGCCCCGCGCGGTCAGCACGGTCAGCCCCAGCGACCGCGCCTGCTCCGCGACTCCCGCCAGCAGCGCGCTCTTGCCGATTCCCGGCTCGCCGACCAGCCAGATCACGCGCCCGTCGGAACTGACGCCGTCAAGGCGCCCGAGCAGGGATCGCAGCTCGTCGTCCCGCCCGATCAGATGCGGCCCGGAGGTCATGCTCACCGGAGCGAGCATTCACCGGAGAGTGCCCTCCTGTCCATTATTTGCGTTGCGGGGCCACTTCCCGGGCGCTTAGCGTTGCTTTCCTCATCGGGCAAGGGGGAATGGGATGACTGCCAGCCTTCTCGCGGTCTGTTTCGACGCGAACGACCCGCCTCGTGTCGCGCGCTTCTGGGCCGGCGTCCTGGGCTGGGAGATGACCGACGACGCCCACGACAGCGTCGCGCTCCTGCCGACCGACGACACCGGGTTCCGGCTCCGGTTCGTTCCGTCCCAGGAGCAGAAGGCCGGCCAGAACCGGATGCACTTCGATCTGACGAGCACGTCCCTCGAGGACCAGCAGCGGACGGTGGCGAGAGCGCTCGGGCTCGGCGCCCGGCACATCGACATCGGTCAACGTCCGGAGGAGGAGCATGTCGTGCTCGCCGACCCCGAAGGCAATGAGTTCTGCGTCATCGAGCCCGGTAACAACTTCCTTGCCGACTGCGGATTCGTCGGAGCGCTGGCGTGCGACGGTTCGCAGGACGTCGGGTACTTCTGGAGCAAAGCGCTGGGCTGGCCGCTGGTCTGGGACCAGGACCAGGAGACCGCGATCCGCTCGCCGCACGGCGGCCCGAAGATCACGTGGGGCGGTCCGCCGCTGAATCCGAAGACCGGGAAGAACCGGGTGCATTTCGACCTTGCTCCCGCTGGTGACGGTGATCAGCGAGCGGAGGTCGACCGTCTCGTCTCGCTCGGGGCGACCGGAATCGACATCGGCCAGGGCGAGGTCGGCCGCGCGGAGATGGCCGATCCCGATGGCAACGAGTTCTGCGTGCTGACCGCCCGATAGCGGGACTACGCCTCGGCCGGATGGCAGTGTCCGGCGGCGTGGACGGTGGGTGACGCCGAAAGTGTGCCGCAGCACGACGTCGGCGTTTTCGAGATCGCCCTCCCCGAGGCGGGATTGTCGCTTTTCAACACGGGTTCGACGTCTGGTGTGAGTGTGTCGACGCGTCAAAGCTCGAACCCGGCCACAAAGCCGGCGGCAGTTCAGCCGGCCGGCCCGCCGTTGGCTGACCGCAGCAAGGCGCGGTTTCCCCGCCTCCGACGGGCCGGCAGCGGTGATCTTTCCCCAGCGTGCTGCCGGCCACCGCCGTTACTTCGTGGCGGCGGCGACCTTCTTGCGCGGCGCCCGCTTACGCGGAGCCTTCGCGGGCGCTTCGGCCTCGGCAACCTGGGCCTGGTCGTAAGCGGAGATCACCTCGGTGGAGAGGCGTCCTCGTTCGGACACCGCGTAGCCGTTGGCGTTGGCCCACGCCCGGATCTGCTGGTTGCGTTCCCGGTCGGCCGTGGTGACGGTGGTCGACTGGCCGGTCGCGACGCGGAGTTTCCGGCCGCCGATCCGGCGGCCGGCGGTGACGAACCGGGCGAACTCGTCGCGCAGGGCGGTGGCATTGTCGTCCGACAGGTCGATTTCGTAGCTGACGCCGTCGAGGCTGAAAGGGACGGTCTGGGTGGCGGTGCTGCCGTCGAGGTCGTCCAGGATCTCGACACGGACTTTCTGTGCCACGTGAATACTCCTCAGATTGAAGTGTGCAGGGAACGCGGCGTGTGGCGTGTTGCACAATGAGCAACGTTCTTTGACGGAGTGTATCTGTTCGTGGTCATCGGGGCAATTTCACCGTCGAGTGCGACTGTATCAAGAACGTGTCGGTTCTTCCGTGACCGATGCCGGGATCCGCGTGGTGGTTCCCGCGCGGAGAACCACCCGTGAACGGCGAAACCGAACTTGCTTGAATCGGCGCAGGGCCATTCGGAGCAGTTGCGGACTTCGCGAACGACTTGATCGGCGAATTCCCGCGGCCCGCACGGCCCGCGGCCGGTGGGCATGCGCGGAAGGCGACGAAGTCGACTCGGCGGGTAGTGAACAAGTCCGTCGCCGATGAGCCGGTTTTCGCTGTCGAGGTCCTGATCTGTCGCCGGCCGGAAATCCCGGGTGGGTGCGGGTGCATGGTGACGCCACGGCTGTACTCCGGGGTTTCCTTCGGCGCGGGAAGCCGGGGAACGGCGTCGGCTGAACCGTGGCCCGAGTGGAGCGGCAACACGATCCGGGCGAAGACCGGGGTGGCCGGGCCGCCGGGGCGTCGCGGTGGGGAACCGGACACCTGTCACCCACGCCTGACTGTCTCACCAATGAGGCATTAACTGTCGCGAGCGTCACATCTTGCGATGAGATACGCCCAAGACTGCGTTAACAGCTACAGTCATGAGGCAGTTAACTGAAGAAGGAGCCCTCTCGTGAGCAAGACTTGGCTGATCACCGGATCGTCCCGTGGCTTCGGGCGCAGTCTCACCGAGGCCGTGCTGGAGGCGGGCGACTCCGTCCTCGCCACGGCACGGCAGCCTGAGCAGCTGGACGACCTGGTGACCCGGTACGGCGAGCGGGTTCGCCCGTTCGCTCTCGACGTCACCGACGCCGGTGCGGCGGTCCGTGCGGTGCGCGAGGCCACCGATGCCTTCGGCCGCCTCGACGTGGTCGTCAACAACGCCGGCTACGCGAACAGCGCGCCGATCGAGGAGGTGGCCGAGGACGACTTCCGCGCGCAGATCGAGACGAACCTCTTCGGCGTCGTGAACGTCACGCGGGCCGCGCTGCCCCTCTTTCGCGCGCAGCGTTCCGGGACTTTCGTGCAGTTCTCCTCGATCGGCGGGCGCGTCGGCGGGACACCCGGGCTGGGCGCGTACCAGGCCGCGAAGTTCGCGGTCGAGGGCTTCTCGGAGGTCCTTGCGAACGAGGTCGCGCCCTTCGGCGTGCGGGTGATCATCGTCGAGCCCGGCGCGTTCCGGACCGACTGGCAGGGCTCCTCGATGACCCGGCACGCCGTGGGTCCCGACTACGAGGAGACGATCGGCGCCATCCACCGCTACCGCGACGAGCACGACGGCCGGCAGCCGGGCGATCCGGTCCGCGGCGCGAAGGTCGTCGTCGACGTGGTCGGCGCGGACAACCCGCCCCGGCGGCTCCTCCTCGGCAGCGACGCCGTCGCGCTCGCACTGAAGGCCGGCGAGGACCGGGCGGTCGAGACCGAGCGGTGGGCCGAGGTGAGCCGCTCGGCCGACTTCCCCCACGACGAACGCTGAACGGGAACCGGAGAATCCACAATAGACAGCAGAGTGTGGTGGTTGCAGAACCAAATGCCACAGTGCGGGGTAGGTTGACGACGTGAGAGCCGACGCTGCGCGCAACATCGAACTCCTGCTGAAGACCGGTGCCCGCATGCTCGCCGAAGACCCGGCCGCGAGCATCGGGGCGATCGCGGCGGAGGCCGGAGTGGATCGCCGGACCGTCTACCGCCGGTTCGCGGGCCGCGACGAGCTGCTGACGGCGATCTACCAGGCTCGGCTGGACGCGATCGAGGCGGCGATCGAGGTCGCCCGGCTCCGGGAAGCACCGGTGCCGGTGGCCCTGCACCGGTTCGTCGAGGGGATCGTCGGGGTGAACCGCACCTGGCCGGCCGAGGTCGGCAAGATGCGCCTGGATCCGGAGCTCTGGGCGCGGCGCCTGCGTTCGGTCGACGAGGTGGAGTCGTTCCTCCAGCGAGCCACCGACGAAGGTTTTCTCCGGCCGGGGTTGCCCGCCCGCTGGCCGGGCAACGTGCTCGGGCAGCTGCTGCACCTTGCCACGGCGGAACTGCCCGGCCTGAGCGACGCCCAGGCCGCGGACGTCATCGTCGACACGTTCCTGCGGGCGTTCGGCGCGAATCAGTAGGTCCCACGCCGTACCGACTGGATGGTATGTTGACGGCGTGATCGAAGCGGCGCGCCGGACCTGGCGATTTCTCGAGCCCTACCACGGAATGATCTACTTCGCCCCGGAAGCCGCTGCCGCCTACGGGGAACTCGGTCTCACCGGCCGCGCCGGCTATTTCGCGTCGAGGTCGGCGGCGCTCGGCGCGGTCCCGGCGCCGGTCGTGGTCGCGACCTTCTACAACTTCAACCCGGCCCTCGTCCACGAGTCGATCACCGCCGCCTGGTCCACCACCGACCCGGGCGCCGTCCTCGCCGCCCGCTACACCGCGGCCGACCAGGCCTTGCGCGGCATCCTGGGCGACGCGATCACTTCGCCCGAGATGCGCCGAGCCGCCGTTCTCCTTCGTGAGGCCGCCGAGACGGTCGCCGGCGACGTCACCGGCCGCCCCCTCTACGCCGCCCATGCGGCCCTGCCGTGGCCCACCGAGCCCCATCTGGTTCTGTGGCACGCGCAGACCCTGCTTCGGGAGTACCGCGGCGACGCGCACATCGCCGCGCTGCTGACGGCGGGTCTGCGCGGCATCGAAGCCCTCGTCACCCACGCCGCCTCCGGCGCCGTCCCCGCCGAGACCCTGCGCACTTCCCGGTCGTGGTCCGAGGACGACTGGAACCGGGCCATCGCCGGCCTCCGCGAGCGAGACTGGCTCACCGACGACGCCGACCCGACGTTCACGCCCACGGGCGCGGCCCGCCGAGCGGAAATCGAGAAGGCGACCGACGAGAACAGCGCGACTCCCTACGCTCACATCGGCGAGTCCGCCTGCGCCGAACTGCAAGCACTGGTACGCCCGTTCAGCCGGGCGCTCGCCGGGAAACTCATGCCATGGGCGCTCGC
>Ga0070668_100003831_pt1 | contig 11117 bp, 13 predicted proteins | sample KBSS43metaG_FD_64661 | JGI IMG/M metagenome (GOLD analysis project Ga0070668, IMG submission 64661) | Switchgrass rhizosphere microbial communities from Kellogg Biological Station, Michigan, USA - KBS S4-3 metaG | ecosystem: Host-associated > Plants > Roots > Rhizosphere > Soil ... | reverse complement strand
CATCGCTTCTCGCCCTCCATGGCCTCATCTTCCCCCACCGACGGCGACGGCTGAGGCTGGTCGCCCGACGCCACGCCGACGGTACCCTCAGCCACGCCCGGAAGCACCGGCGGCTCGGCCGTGGATGCATCAAACAGCAATGCCGGGGGACCATCAACCGACAACGCAGCGGCGTCATCTGACAAAACAGGTGTATCACCGGACAAACCGGCGTCATCCGGCGACACATCGAACAGGGACGCCGGGGCAGCCACGACGGCCGGCCGCCGGGCCCGCGGCGGCCGGTTGCCGCGCCCGGACGCGGCCGCCACATTCACATACGAAAACCGGTGCTCGGCGCACGGCCCGTGCCGCAGCAGGGCGGCGCTGTGCTCGTCGGTGATGTAGCCCTTGTGCACGGCGAAGCCATACCCGGGGAACCGGCCGTCCAGCTCCACCATGATCCGGTCCCGGGTGACCTTGGCGAGCACGCTGGCCGCGGCGACACACGCCGCCACCCGGTCGCCCTTCCACACCGCCAGCCCGGGCACGCCCAGCCCGTCGACCGGGAAGCCGTCGGTCAACACATACTCCGGCGGGGTGGTCAGCGACGCGAGCGCGCGGCGCATCGCCGCGAGGTTGCAGACATGCAGGCCGCGCGAGTCCACCTCGGTGGCCGGGATGATCATGACGGACCAGGCCAGTGCGCGCGCCACGACCTGCTCGTAGACCCGTTCGCGGGCGGCCGGTGTGAGGAGCTTGGAGTCGGCCAGCTCGTCGATCTCGCCACGCTTGCCCTCGGGCAGGACGGCGGCGGCCGCCACCAGCGGGCCGGCACACGCCCCGCGGCCGGCCTCGTCGGCGCCGGCCACATGCCGGAAGCCGCGGCGCTGCAGCGCCCGTTCCAGGGCGTAGAGGCCGCCCTCGCGGCGGACCACGGTACGCGGTGGGGCCAGCATCAGCGACACCGCCGCAGCAGCTCGGCGAGCCCGACCGGGAAGATCTGCTCGGTACTCGCCTCGATCTCCTCGGCCGACCACCAGCGATGCTCGGTGATGGTCGCCTGCTCCTCCGCCTCCATGCCGGCCATGTCCACCTGCCAGTCGGTCACCCGCAGCAGGAAGAAATCCTGATCCTGCCGGTAACGCAGGCCGCCGTAGCTGAACTCGGCGGTCTCGCGCCACACCGGCGAACCCAGCTCGGCGGGGTCGACCCGCAGGCCCGTCTCCTCGAACAGCTCGCGGGCGGCGCCCTCGGCGGACGTCTCGCCGCCGTCCAGGCCGCCGCCGGGAGTGAACCACCAGCGCTCCGCGGGACGGGCCGGATCCACGCCGAACAGCAGCAGTGCGCGGCCGGCCCGATCGACGAGCAGCACCCGCCCGGCACGGCGGTCGATAACGGTCACGCGACCAAGCCTATTGCGCCTGTCGTGGATCTTTCGACGGGGTGCTACTTGGCGGCGGGCGGATCCGGGATCTTGTCGAACCCGCTCGGCACGGAAAGCCAGGTGGCCCGGCCGACCGGCCAGAAGACCGTGAAGGCGCGGCCGACGATCGACTCCTCGCTGATCGTGGCCTCCTGGATGTCGCCGGAGTCCTTCCAGTGCTGCAGCGAGTCGCCGGAGGCGGACCGGTGGTCGCCCATCACCCAGAGCCGGTCGGCCGGCACGGTGATGTCGAACTCCTTGTCGGCGGCGGGATCCTGCCGGCCGTCGGCGCTGCGATAGATGTACGGCTCGTCGAGCACCTGGCCGTTGATGGTCAGGTGGCCGTCGGTGCAGCATTTCACCTTGTCGCCGGGGACGCCGATGATGCGCTTGATGAAGTCCTCGCCCTCGGCGCCGGCCGACCAATCCTCGGGCGCCTTGAAGACGATGATCTCGCCGCGCCGCGGGTCGCGGAAGTCATAGACGAGCTTGTTGACCAGCACCCGGTCGAGCACGTTGAGGGTGTGCTCCATCGACGGCGACGGGATGTAGAAGGTCTGCAGCACGAACGCCCGCACGAGCACGGCCACCAGAATCGCCACACCCAGCAGGATGGGAAGCTCGCGCCAGAATGAACCACGGCGCTTTTGGGTCTGCTCGTCAATCACGAGGGGAGCCTACGTCGCCGTGTCACGAACGGCAGTCCGGAACGCGCGGATAACCCCGCACTTACCAGAAACGGCAGGACAAGCGCTCCGGGCGCCGGATCGCTGCGGCGCGCCGGCGGCGGCGCGGCCGCCGGCTTCTCGGTGGCGAACGCCTTCCAGACGTCGGGCACGGAGAGGCTGGTAAACCGGCTGCTCGGCCAGACGATCACGAAGGCTCGCCCGATGATGTTGTCGATCGGGACCGGGCCCTGGCAGCGCGCGTCCTGGGAGACCGAGCGATGGTCGCCCATGACAAACATCTCACCTGCTGGGACAGTCACCTCGGTGAACCGCCGGCTGGTGCACTGATTAGGGTTCGGCGGCTGGTTGAGATCGGAGTTGAAGCCGGCGGCGATGTACGACTCGTCGATGCCCACGCCGTTGACCGTGATCCGGCCCTTGGCGTCGCAGCAGGCGACCTTGTCGCCCGGCAGGCCGATCACCCGTTTGATGAAGTCGCGCTCACCCGGGCGGCTGACCCCGACGAGATCGCCGATGGTCCGGCCCAGTTTGGCCCCGAACGTGTTGCTGACCGTCTCGGTCACCTCGGGCGCCCAGTTGTCGGTGCCGCGGAAGACCACGATCTCGCCACGCACCGGGTCGCGCATGTCGTACACGACCTTGTTGACCAGCACCCGGTCCTTGAGCTCCAGAGTCTTCTGCATCGACCCGGACGGGATGTAGAAGGCCTGCACCAGGAAGGTGCGGATCAGCACTGCCAGGCAGAACGCCACCACCAGCAGGATCGGTAGTTCCTGCCAGAGCGGCATCTCCTTGCGCCGGAGCATTGACCGTCGCCGCCGCTCGGACGGTCGATAGCCTTCCATCGGTTCCACGCTTCGCATCTCCCGCCGCCGACCGGCTGAACCGCCCCGGATACAGCACTACCGCCCGAGCTTTCCCCTCGGGGGAACTTACGGGCGGTAGCACTGGAAGGGTTCACATCCTGATCCCATCCGACTCTGCCGCAAAGCGTAGCCGCGGCATGCCAGATCGACGGGAATCAGACGGTCTGCTTCTCCCGAAGCTCCTTGATCTTGGCCTTCTTGCCGCGGAGCTCGCGCAGGTAGTAGAGCTTGGCGCGACGCACGTCACCGCGGCTCACGACCTCGATCCGGTCGATGGCCGGGCTGTTGATCGGGTAGGTGCGCTCGACCCCGACCCCGAAGCTGATCTTCCGGATCTTGAAGGTCTCGCGCAGGCCGCCGCCCTGGCGGCTGATCACGACGCCCTGGAAGACCTGGACGCGGGAACGGTTGCCCTCGACAACCCGGGCGTGCACCTTGAGGGTGTCGCCGGCCCGGAAGGCGGGAAGGTCGGTGCGCTGCGACTGGGAGTCGAGATCGTCCAGCGTGTTCATCGCTGCATCCTCGTGATACTCAAAGCGCACCGGGAGTTCGATGCGCGAATGGGTGATTCTGATCCCCGCGCTGATCTCCGGGAAGCGCTGGCTGGGGATCCTCGTCCCCGCCCACGGCGCGGGCGGAAGACGGCAACCTCACTACTCTGCCACACCGGGCGGCGTGATCTGAAATCCACCCTCCGCCAGCGCAGCCCTATCCTTTTTGTCCAAGTTTCCCGGCGGGTACGCGGCGAACATGTCCGGCCGCCGGGACGCCGTACGCAGCAGGCTCTGCTCCCGCCGCCACCGCGCGATCCGTCCGTGATCGCCGGACCGCAGCACCTCCGGCACCTCCCGATCGCGCCAGGCGGCCGGCTTGGTGTAGACCGGCGCCTCCAGCAACCCGGCCGCGTGGGACTCCTCGGTCAGCGAGTCGGCGTTGCCCAGCACGCCCGGCAGGAGCCGCACGACGGCCTCCATGATCACGATCACCGCGACCTCGCCGCCGAACAGCACGTAGTCGCCGAGCGAGACCTCCCGCACCGGCATCCGCCCGGCCGCGTCGTCGATCACCCGCTGGTCGATGCCCTCATACCGGCCGCAGGCGAAGATCAGATGATCCAGCCCGGCCAGTTCGTGCGCGTCCGCCTGGGTGAACGGCTTGCCCACCGGCGACGGCACGACCAGCGTGCCCGGCCCGACCGCATCGAGCGCCTGCCCCCACGGCTCGGGCCGCATCACCATGCCGGGACCGCCGCCGTACGGGGTGTCGTCGACCGTCCGGTGCACGTCGCTGGTCCAGGTGCGCAGGTCGTGCACGGCCAGGTCGAGCAGCCCGGACGCCCGCGCCTTGCCGATCAGCGACAGGTCGAGCGGGGTGAAGTAGTCCGGGAAGATCGAGATGATGTCGACGCGCATCTAGAGGTCCAGCAGGCCCTCGGGCGGATCGACGATCACGCGTCCGCCCGGAATGTCCACGGTCGGCACGATCTGCGACACGAACGGAATCAACGCCGTCCCGCCGCCCGTTTTGTCCACGACCAGAAGATCGGATGCCGGCGCATGCTCGACCCGCCCGATCGTCCCAAGATCCTCGCCGGCCACGGACACCACCCGCAGCCCCACCAGCTGGTGGTCGTGGAACTCGTCCGGATCCGTCGGCGGCGGCAGCTCCTCGCTCTCCACCTGCAGGAACACGCCCCGCAGCTCCTCGGCGAGGTTACGGTCGTAGACGTTCTCGAACAGCGCGATCCCGCGGCCCTGATGCCAGCGGATCGCCTCGAGGACGAGCGTGGGCGGCACGACGAAACGATCCCCGGACGCGGGCGCCGGGCCGCCGTTCACCCGGCGGTCCCGGGGGACCTCCGTGATGAACACCGACCCGGCGACAAAGCGCTCTTCCGGCTCGTCGGTGCGCACGGTCACCGAGACCTCGCCCCGGATCCCGTGCGGCCTACCGATCTGGCCAACCACCAACCGCATCGGTCAGTAGGCGTCGACGATGTCGACGCGGATGCCGCGCCCACCGATCGACCCGATGACCTGCCGCAGGGCCTTGGCCGTGCGCCCGCCGCGCCCGATGACCGTACCCAGGTCCTCGGGGTGTACGCGGACCTCGAGCCGCTTGCCGCGGCGCGAGTCGACCAGCCGGACCCGGACGTCGTCCGGGTTGTCGACGATGCCCTTGACGAGGTGCTCCAGCGCCGGCCGGAGCGCCCCGTCAGCTCGCGCCGGCGCCGGCATCGGTCGATCCCTCAGACTCGGCGGCGCCGGCACCGGCCGGGTCCTCCGCGGTCTCCGCGACGGCCTCGCGGTTGGGCTCGGCCGGGTCGACGGCCTTGGTCTGCGCAGGCTTGGCCGCGGCGGCCTGCGGAGCAGCGGCAGCCTTCTTCGCCGGCTTGGCCGGCGTGTCGGCGACCCCGGCGGAGGCCTTGGCCTCGGCCTCGTAGGCGGCGGTGCGGCTCTGCTTCTCCGGCGCGACGAGCAGCGGCGGCGGGGCCGGCAGGCCCTTGAACTGCTGCCAGTCGCCGGTCTTCTCCAGGATGCGCTGCACGGCCTCGCTCGGCTGCGCGCCGACGGAGAGCCAGTACTGCACACGCTCGGACTTCACCTGGATGACCGAGGGGTGTTCTTTCGGCTGGTAGATGCCGACATACTCGATGGCACGGCCGTCGCGCTTGGTGCGCGAGTCGGCGACGACGATGCGGTACTGCGGGTTGCGGATCTTGCCCATCCGCAGGAGCCGGATCTTAACGGCCACGGTTCTTTACGCTCCTGATGACTGCGTGAGGTTGAGCCGACGGCACCCGCGTGGGGATGCGGGACCGATGTCTCGAGGACTGGCAACGCGCTCAGGGTTAGAGGGCGCCTCACGCGTGCCGAATACCAGGGAACCATTCTGCCAGACGACGGCGGGTGACTCCCAATCGGCCTGGATTCAACCAACTTCAAGGTCAAATTCAGGCTGTCGTTGCTGGGTGGGGAGTGCAGACCGTCGCTCCCGCCGAGGCCGGGCCGGGGCCCAGCTTCGCCGGCCCTGGCCCTTCATTCTGCGTGAGTGGCGAAAACCCGAGAAACCGGCGGCCGATCCCAGCCCGGCGGCACCGCCGAGAGGATCGGCCAGGCCGGGTCGGGTCGGAAGTCGGTCCAGGTGCCGTCGAACGGGAAGTCGCCGGCCTCGATCAGCTTGATCAGGCGGCGGCCCTCGGCCCACACCGCGGCCTCGTCGCGCACCCAGTAGTGCTCGGGAAGGGCGAGGCGCTCCCGGAACTCGTCCTCGTCCTTCCACTCCCAGCTGCGGTCGGGGTGGATCACGATGTCCAGGTCCTGGTCGATCACGTCGACCCCGGCCGCGGTGCCGTCGTCCCAGCGCAGGGCGCCGTACTCGAGGTTGACGTACCAGTTCTTGAAGTTGCCCCGCTCGTCGCGGAAGAACCACACCGAGAAGTCGCCCTCGGGCGGGATGAACTTGAGCAGGCCGGGACCCTGCCAGGTGGTGTGGACCAGCCGATGCTCCAGCCCGACCCACTCGGCGAACGGCATGTCCCGGATGCCGCGCCCGTCCGCCGCCGCCTCCACGATCACCGGCGTGCCGCGGGCCAGCCACAACAGCAGCCCGCGCTCGTCGTCGGAGATCACCCGGCAGGGCCGGACGCAGGCCAGCCGCGCCCCGTCGATGTTGCGGTACAGGACCGTACGCCCCGGTGCGAAGCTCACGATCAGTAAGAACGCGCCAGGATCGCCACGAGGCCCGGTTCGTCGTCGGAGTCGGGCATCGTGCCGTCCTCGCGGGTGAGGCAGCGCACCGTGACCGCCTTGCCGTTGGCCTCGGCCTCGCCCTGCTCGCCGACCGCCGACCACGGCACCCGGGCCCAGCCGGTCTGCGCCGCCTCGATCGCCTCGCCGAGCGTCTTGACGTCGACCGTGCGCTCGTCGCGGAAGGCCAGCGCCTCGTCGTACAGCCGCTGCTGGTCGGTTTCGAGTGCGCCGGTCACCGCGGACAGCACCTCGGCCAGCGCGACCGGCGACTTGGAGCCGTCCACCCGCCGGGCCACCGTGACGTTGCCGGTGGCCAGGTCGCGCGGGCCCACCTCGATACGGATCGGGATGCCCTGCAGCTCGGCGTCCACCGCGCGGCGACCGAACGGCACGTCGGCACGGTCGTCGAGCTTCACCCGTACGCCGGCGGCTTTTAGTTCGTCGCGCAGCTTGCCCGCCGCCGCCAGCACGCCCTCGCCCGCCTTGACCACCATGACCTGCACCTGGATCGGCGCGAGCCGCGGCGGCAGCCGCAGGCCGTTGTCGTCGCCGTGCACCATGATCAGGCCGCCCATCATCCGGGTCGACGTGCCCCACGACGTGGTCCAGGCGTGCTCGACGGTGCCGGCCGCCGACGAGAAGCTGATGTCGAACGCCTTCGCGAAGTTTTGCCCGAGCTCGTGCGACGTGCCCATCTGCAGCGCCTTGGTGTCGCGCATCATGGCCTCGACGGTCATCGTGTTGGTGGCACCGGCGAACCGCTCACCCTTGGTCTTGCGGCCCGGCACCACCGGCACGGCCAGCAGCTCCTCCATGAACGCCTGGTAGACGTTCTTGTGGATGTCGCGGGCGTGCTCGCGGGCGTCCGCCTCGGTGGCGTGCGCGGTGTGGCCCTCCTGCCAGAGGAACTCGGTCGTCCGCAGGAAGGTACGCGGCCGCAGCTCCCAGCGCACCACATTGGCCCACTGGTTGAGCAGCAGCGGCAGGTCGCGGTAGGAGTCGACCCACTTCGCCATGAACTCGCCGATCACCGTCTCGCTGGTCGGCCGGACCACCAGCGGCTCGGCGAGCTGCTTGCCGCCGGCGTGGGTGACCACGGCCAGCTCGGGCGAGAAGCCCTCCACGTGGTCGGCCTCGCGGCGCAGGTAGCTTTCCGGGATGAAGAGCGGGAAGTAGGCGTTCTGCACGCCGGCTTCCTTGATGCGGGCGTCCATGTCGGCCTGCATGCGCTCCCAGATGGCATAGCCGGTGGGCCGGATCACCATGGTGCCGCGCACCGGACCGTTGTCCGCCAGCTGTGCCTTGGCGACGAGGTCCTGATACCAGCGGGGGAAGTCTTCCGCACGGGGTGTGAGCACGCGAGCCATGAGGCAGCATCCTAAACCCGTCCCGAGTGCAACCGGGCGAGCGGGCATGCCGTGTCAGTCTGCGGAGAGGGCGGTGACGGATGGACTTCGACGCGTTCTACCGGGATACCTCCCGGCGGCTGACGCGCTACGCGTACGGGCTGACCGGCGACCCCGGCGAGGCGCAGGACCTGGTGCAGGAGGCGTACGCCCGGGCCTGGCAGCGCCGGCACCGGCTGGCCGGCTACGAGGACCCGGAGGCGTGGCTGCGGCTGGTCGTCAACCGGCTGTCCACCGACCGCTGGCGCCGCCTGAGCGTGCGCCGGGCCTGGGCCGCAAGCGAGGCACCGCCGCCGCCGTCGCCCCCGCCGTCGGAGGACGTGGTGCTGCTGGTCCGGGCCATGCGCACGCTCCCGCTGGCACACCGGCGGGCGCTCGCCCTGCACTACCTGCTGGACCGCTCGGTGGCCGACATCGCGGCCGAGACCGGCGCGTCCACCGGCACGGTCAAGTCCTGGCTGTCGAGGGGCCGGCAGGCGCTCGCCACCGCGCTCGACCTCGACGCCACCGAAACGGAGGGAGCCGGTCATGCCCGCTGATCTCGACAGTCTGTTCGACGAGCTCGGCCGGCAGGCCGACGCGCTACCGACGGGCGGCGTCGAGCAGGCCCGCCGCCGCGGCCGGCAACGCACTCACACCCGGACGATCGTGTCGGCGGCGGTCGCGGTTGTGCTGATCGTCGTGGGCGGCGGTCTCCTGCTGCGCCCGCCCGAGCACGAGGCGGCCCCGGTTCCGCTCGACGGCCGGCCGCTTCCGGCGGTGGGAGTGCCGATCGACCTCGATGGCACCGCCTCCACCCGGCTGGCCACCGATTCCAAGCGCGTCTACACCGCCGGCTTCCGGGCGGCCGACACCAGCGTCTACCTCAAGGCCGTCGACCTGGGCACCGGCGTGCCGGTTTGGGAGAGGAGGGCGACCGTCGATCCGCGGCGCGCCCTCGAACAGGTCGTGGTGGCGCCGTCCGCGGTCCTCGTCATCACCAGGTCGCTCAACGGAACGCGACCCGCGGTCGGCATGCTCGCGTTCGACCCGGCCACCGGCAGGCCGCTGTGGACCAAGGTGGGCGAGTTGGACGACGACCTGGTCTTCATGGCCGGCATGCTGGTGCGACGCACCGAGGCGACCGGGCGGGTCGAGGGATTCGACTGGGTCTCCGGTGCGACCCGTTGGTCCCGCCGGGCCGGAGATCGCGCGGCGCGAGCGGTCGGGATGGGAATCCGGGGCGACGAGGCACGGCTGAACCGGTCCGGCCCGTCGCCGGTGTTCGGCGGCGACCGGGTCGTGATCCTCACCGACACCGGCAAGGCCGAGGTGTACGACGCCGCCACCGGCCGGTTGGACCGGACCGTGCCGGCGGGCGCCGCCCCCGGCCCCGGCAGGACCGTCGTCGCCTACGACGGCTGGCTCTACACCGGCCACAAAGCCGGCGGCGTGCTGCGCATCCGGGTGACCGACCTGGCCGGGGAGGCCGGCACGGCCGTCGTGAAGGAGTTTCCCGGCGGGCTGTTGCACACGATGGCGGGGTGCGGGGCGGACCGAGTCTGCGTGGTGACCGAGAGCGACCCGCCGACCACCGTCCTCACCGCGATCGACGCGCGCCAGCGCCGCGTGGCGTGGCAGGCGACCAGCGCCAGCAGTCTCGACCAGGTCTCGTCGGCCGGCGACCGGACTCTGCTGACCAGCAACGCGGGCGGCCTGGCGCTGTTCGACGCACGCGGACGCCTGCTGCACGAGTCGGGCGCGGTCGGCGGCTGGCTCGACGCGACGTCGCTGCTGAGCTTCATGACAGACGGCAGTGGACGGGCGGCCCGGGTGTCCGCATCCGACGGCAGGCTGACGCCGTACGACCGCCTCACCCAGGAGTTCGACGGCGTGTGCACCTCCGGCGGCAACCGCCTGGCCTGCGCCAACGAGGGCCGCCTGCGCATCTGGAAGCTGAGCTGAGCGGCTATCGGATGACCCGGCCCCGCAGCACGATGCGTTGCGGGTGCCGGGTCACGGCCAGCGTGGTGCGCGGGTCCTCGGGGTAGACGACCAGGTCGGCGAGCCCGCCCTCGACCAGGCCGGGGAAGCCCAGCCACTCGCGGGCCTTCCAGGACGCGCTGGCCACGATGTCGGCGGCGGGCAGGCCGGCCTCTTCGAGGATCAGCATCTCCTCGGCGGCCAGGCCGTGCCGGATGCCGCCGCCGGCGTCGGTGCCGACATAGATCGGCACACCGGCTTCGTACGCGGCGCGGACCACCGTCGGGAAGCGGTCGCGCAGCGCGATCATGTGGTCGGCGTACCCGGCGAACTTGTCCCGCGCCTGCTCGGCGATCTTGCCGAAGGTCCGGATGTTGATCATCGTGGGGACCAGCGCGGTGCCCCGGCGGGCCATCTCGTCGATCAGGTCGAGGGTGAGTCCGGTGCCGTGCTCGACCGAGTCGACCCCGGCCCGCACCATGACCTCCACGCCCTCCTCGGAGAACGTGTGCACCGCGGCCCGGGCGCCGGCGGCGTGCGCGGCGTCGACCGCGGCGGCCATGGTGGCGGCGTCCCAGGACGGCGCCAGATCACCCACCGACCGGTCGATCCAGTCGCCGACCAGCTTGACCCACCCGGTGCCCGCCTTGGCCTGCGCGGCCACCGCCGCGGCAACCTCGGCGGCCTCGACCTCGACGCCGACATCCCGCAGGTAGCGGCGCGGCGCGGCCACGTGCCGCCCGGCCCGGGCCAGCCGCGGAATGCCCGGCTCATCGTCCAGCTCGGGATAGGGGTACGGCGATCCGGCATCCCGCAGCGCCAGGACTCCCGCATCCCGGTCCCGCCGGGCTAGATCCCGCGCCTGGTCCAGGCTCTCGATCGGCTTGGGCCCGAGCGCGATCCCCAGGTGACAGTGCGCGTCGACCAGTCCCGGCAGCACAAACCCGCCATCACTGATCGTCTCGGCCCCCTCGACCGGCTCGAAGGTGACCCGATCCCCCACCAGCCAGAGATCCCGGACTTCCCCGTCGGGCAGG
>Ga0070668_100003829_pt1 | contig 11122 bp, 10 predicted proteins | sample KBSS43metaG_FD_64661 | JGI IMG/M metagenome (GOLD analysis project Ga0070668, IMG submission 64661) | Switchgrass rhizosphere microbial communities from Kellogg Biological Station, Michigan, USA - KBS S4-3 metaG | ecosystem: Host-associated > Plants > Roots > Rhizosphere > Soil ... | reverse complement strand
ACCGGCTCTCGATCAGATTGATCGCAGCCAGGTAGTTCCAGCCGATGCCAGACGCCGCCTCTGCTTCGCGGTAGTAACTCATCAACGCCTCGGCCGGAGCCGGAGGCACGATCCGCCACGCGGGGACCGTGTTCTTCACCTCCGTCATCGCGTACAACTGACGTCGAGCGTCGACGTTGAGGTCGTAGGTCTCCAGAAGCGTTGGTGGAATTCGGGGACGGGTGATCGCGTCCCACTCCGGGTTGCGCCCGATGGCTCGGTACGCCGCCTGCTGGCGGCGTGCGGCGGCGGTCAACGCCGGCTCTGGCGTCGTCGGGTCGCGCAACGCCTGCTCGTCGGCGACGAGGTCGTCGGCCATTCGTGCTGGGTCTGAGGAGATCGTGGGCTGTGCTCCCGCGGCCGTGGTCGCCTCGTCCATCATCTGAACTCGGACGGTCGCAGGGGCGGCCGCCACCGCCGTCGCGGATGGAGGCACCGATGGCGCGCCGTGACTGCAGCCGAGGAGGGCGGACATGCTGGCGGCGAGGACCAGCAACACGTGTCGATTCATCGCAACTTTCCCGGTCAGCCGAGGGCCGCAATCGCCATGTCGTAGATCGGCTTTGGCGCCTTCGACCGGGAGCCGGCGTCGAATGGCGGCTGAGGATCGTATTCGATGGCAAGCTGAATGCATTGCGCCACTTCGGGTCCCGCGATCTTCGCGGCCAGGGTGAGCGCAAGGTCGATGCCGGAGGAGACGCCTGCGCCGGTCATGACCTTGCCGGACGTGACCACTCGTTGTTCGGTTGGTTGGGCGCCGTAGCAGGCAAGGTCGTCGTAGGCGCTCCAGTGGGTGGTGGCCGGCAGTCCGTCGAGCACTCCGGCGGCGCCGAGCAGCAGAGCGCCGGTGCACACCGAGGTCGTCCACGTGGTGTGCGGGTGGGCCTGACGAATCCAGTCGACGATCGGGTGCCCGTCCGCCGCGTACTGGCCCGCGATGGGACCACCGGGCACCAGCAGCACGTCCGGTCGCGGCACGTCGGCGAACGTCGCGTCGACGCGTAGGTGGACTAGGTCGTTGTGGTCGTCGACGACGCCCGTGTGCTCGGCGCAGATGATCATCTTCGCGCCTGGCAGATAGGTGAGCACCTCATAGGGACCGATTGCGTCTAGAGCGGTGAAGCCCTGGTAGAGGCCGAGGGCGATGATCACGAGGTCCCCATCGCTCGATCGTAACGTTCGGCTGGCGTCAGCAATCCGTGTTCGCGATGCCCGGGTGTGCCGAGCGGTACGCTCGATGCACCTCTCCGTCGGTGCGCGTGAAGGCGGTCCAGATGAAGCGTCTCGCCAAGGCTTTCGGCTACCTCTGCGGGTTGGCCTTCGTCGTGCTCCTGGTCGTGATGATCGTGAACATGGTTAACAACAATCCGTTCGTGAACTACGGGGTGATCGGCGTCGTGTTGGCGGTGCTGGCCGTCGCCGCCGAACGATTCGGGAACAGCTAGGCAGTTGCTGATCGGCCTGGGCGACCTCGTCGGCGCGCCCGTGGCCCTGGGCTCGCTCGCCGGAATCATCGGTGAAGTGAGGGCGCGGCGAGCCGACCGCCGGGCGCCGGCAGGACCGCTAGCCGAATCCCCGCCATCGTCCCCGTACGTGCCCACCTCCGACGCCGGACAGGCGCAGCAGTTGAAGCACATTGCCGCACTTCGTGACTCAGGGGCGCTGACCGACAGCGAGTACGTGGCCGAGAAGCGTCGCATCGACAAGGGCTAGCAGCAGGCGGGCCCAAGGAGTAGCTACTCGCTCGCAACCACGCCGTTCATCAATGGCGAGGTGGGCGACGTTCCGCCGCGGTTGCTGGGCCCCCGCTCGCGCCGAGAGCGCGGAATCAAACGGTTGAAAGCCATATGTAGAGGCGCTAGGTTCAGGGGCGGTCCGGTGGTTCCTACTGGACTTTCGGGCCGTTGACGTCATCGGCCCTTCATTACTGTTCGTCGACTTGGTGCACGCCGGTGCGCCGACCGAGATTGAGGTGCCATGGGAAACGGCCAGCCGGACGAGGGTGAAGCACCGGTCATCGTCAGTGTCGCCGATGCGGCGATGCACATGTTCGACGCAGCGATCGAGACACTGCCCGACCCCGAGGATCCGGAGTTTCCGTCCCGCTCGGCGGTGGTGCTGACGGGGCTGCGCAAGCTCCAGGCTGCACTGACACAGGCGGCGAGTCGTAGCCGCGTCACCCCGGCCGTCATCGTCTCGCTCGCCAAAGTGCGCAACACCTACGACGACCTGATGACCAGGGCCGCCAACGCTCCCGGTGCGACCCTCGGTCAGACCCTCTACCTGACGCGCCGCAACGCGAAGCTGTCGGCGAAGGAGCTGGCCAACGGCGCCGGCTTGCGTGCCGACCTCATCGAGGCCATCGAGGCCGAGGAACAGCCGAGCGGCGAAGAGGCCACCAAGATCAAGGAACTCATCGACGCCCTCGGCGGCTGAGTCACGGACCGCGCGCCCCGGTAACGTAGCCGGGCGCGAGGGGGTGACGATGACGGTTGAACAGGGGCGGACCCCGCACTTCGTCCTGACCGACGAGTTCAAGCATGCCCTTGAGCTGTTCGCCGGTGGACGGCACGTGTTCGTCACCGGCAAGGCCGGCACGGGCAAGTCGACCCTGATCCGTCGCTTCAGCGCCGAGACCGACCGCAACGTGGTCGTCGTGGCGCCAACGGGCATCGCCGCCCTGAACGTCGACGGCTACACCGTCCACAGGCTGTTCGGCTTCTCGCCGACGACCACGCTCGACGACGTCTGGACGGGCCGCTACTACCCTGGCCGGTTCGCCAAGACCCTCGCGTCGCTCGACACCCTGATCATCGACGAGGCCTCGATGGTGCGTGCCGACCTCTTCGACCAGGTGGCCGCGGCGCTGGAACGGTTCGGCCCACAACCCGGCACGCCTTTCGGGGGTGTGCAGATCGTGCTCGTCGGCGATCTGTACCAGCTTCCACCGGTGGTCCACGAGGCCGAGGAGCGCTACCTCTCCGCGCGCTATGACACGCCCTACTTCTTCTCCGCCGAGCGCTATCGGTCCGAGGACTTCCCGACCGTCGCGCTTACGACGGTGTTCCGTCAACTCGGCGACGACCGAATGACCGCGATCCTCAACGAGATTCGCGAAGGCGTCCTGGTGGGCCATGCGCGTCAGCAACTGAATGCGCGCACCGACCCGGACTTCGAGCCGCCCGACGACGAGTTCTGGCTCACCCTGGCTCCGACCAACCGACTCGTCACCGCCCGCAACCGGCAGCGCCTCGAACGGCTGCCCGGCGACGAAATCACCTACCTGGCCAGGAAATCCGGCGATCTCAGCTTGTTCGACCCGCCCGTCGACGAAACCCTGCACTTCAAGGTCGGCGCTCAGATCATGATGCTGAACAACGACCAGTCCGACCGCTGGGTCAACGGCACCCTCGGGCGGGTGTCGGGTGCACGGATGGACGACGGCCTTGTCGTCACGGTGGAGTTCACCGACGGGGAGACGGCGGACGTGAGGCCGTACACCTGGGAGGCGACCAAGCCCGTCGTCGACGGTGGCTCACTGAGGCGCGAAGTCGTCGGCACCTACACCCAGCTGCCCTTCAAACTGGCGTGGGCCATCACCATTCACAAGAGCCAGGGCCAGACGCTGGACCGCATGATCGTCGACCTCAGCGGCGGCATGTTCTCGTTCGGACAGCTGTACGTCGCGCTCAGCCGCTGCACCTCCCTTGGCGGGCTCGTGCTCAAGCGGCCGGTGTTACCCAAGGATCTACGGACCGACAAGCGCGTCGTGCGGTTCCTGCGCCAGGCGGTGATCGACGACCGCCCCCGAAAGTACTGTGGGATAGGCATTCTCACTGTCGGCGACGAGGGGCGGATGTCCCGACCGCGACCGGTCGAACTCTGCGTGGCCTTCGACGACGGCACCGCGGTCAGCAGTTTGATCAACCCGCAACGCGATCTCGCCGACGCTCGGCGGTCCTATGGCATCACGGTGTCCGACGTGCTGTTGGCGCCCACGCTCGCCGAGGCCTGGGCAGTCATCGCACCCATGCTCGCGGGCTGCACCCCCGTGGGCGTCGGCATCGACGAAACGCTTGGCCTCATCGACTTCGAGCTCAAGCGGCTCGGGCTCGTCGTCCCGATGCCGCTTGGCGCCGACGTGCCGAAGTCGGCCCTCGGTGCCGAACACCGCCGCGGTGTGGCTGCGGCGACGGCGCTCGAGCGGGCCCGCGCGTCGCTCGACGCGTTTTCACGTTCGGGCTCAAGTGATTTGAGCTCGTCGGCGTTCGACGAGCCCGAGCCGGCGGAGTCATTCTCGGGACACCTCGTCAGCCGAACCCCCGAGGTGGCGACGCCGGAGTCGGTGCACCTGCCAGGACTCTCGGCGCTGCTCGACGTCAGCCATCGCATCGGCGCGACCCTGCTTGGGCGCGCCGGTGCGCGGGACGGCAAGGCCGGTGGCGATACGCCGTGGCATGCTGCGGCCAGGCACTCGGTGGCCGACCAATTGCGCGCGGCCGCGTCGCGAGCGCCGATGACCACGGAGTCCTTGGACCGGCTCCGCGCGGTCGAGCAGTCGCTCGGCGTCGCGATCATCGACGATTCCGTCGCGGCGGCGCTCGTCGGCGATGACATCGCGGCCGTGCTCGAGCCGGGTGCCCGCGTGTGCTTCACGGGTACCGCGGAGGACGCGCACGGCAGGGTGGTGGCGCGCGACGAGATGGAACGCATGGCGGCTGCGGCGGGGCTGCGGCCCGTGCCGTCGGTCAGCAAGACGCGGTGCGAGGTCCTGATCACCGCCGAGGTCGGTACGCAGTCCGGTAAGGCGCGCAAGGCCCGGGAGTGGGGCAAGCCGGTGTTCTCCGCGGCGGAGTTCTTCGCCTGGCTCGGCCGGGCCTGACCGGAAAATCGGTTGCGCCGCCGAAGGGCCCCGCACTTGAATTGCGGTCATGGGCAGGCGAAAGGTGAGTGGGCACAGCTGGAAGCAGCTGTGGTGTGTCGCCCAGCGCTCGCGCGAGCACGCCGCCGAGCCCGGCTGGGACCAGCTGCAAATGAACGCGATCGGGTCGACGTGGGGTCGGGAGCGCATCCGGATGTCGGGCGTGGGTGCCGGGGTCGGCGACTGGTCGGCGACGATCGTCGCCGAGCTCACCCGCTGACTTTCCCGCACAGGCGCTGACTCGGCGCGTATGGTCCGTCGCTATGAGCGACGGTGCCGAATTGCCCGGCTCGCCGGACGGCGTCCCGCGCATCGACGACTGGAACCGGCTGCTCGACGGGCGGGTAGCCGTGATCACCGGTGGCGGGTGGTTGTTCTCGCCGAGGGAGGGCCGCTTCGTCAACCGTTCGAGGCACCTGTGAAGGCGCTCGACGAAACGGTCGACGTCCTGGTCGTCGGCTCGGGCGGCGGGGGAGTGGCAGGCGCCTACACGGCTGCGCGCGAAGGACTCTCGGTCGCGCTCGTCGAAGCGACTGATCAGTTCGGCGGCACCACGGCCTATTCCGGGGGCGGCGGGATGTGGTTTCCCTGCAACCCCGTGCTGGTCCGGGCGGGTTGTGACGACACTATCGACGACGCCCTGCGCTACTTCCACAACGTGGTGGGGGATCGCACGCCCGTCGAACTTCAAGAGGCCTACGTACGCGGCGGCGCAGCGCTGATCGAATACTTGGAACGCGACGAGCGTTTCGCGTTCAAGATCCTGCCCTGGCCGGACTACTACGGCGCGGTGGACGGTGCACGCGCCGACGGCATGCGCCATATCGTCTCGAAGGCGTTGCCGGACAGCAGGCTTGGACGATTTCAAGGTCGCGTGCGTGGGCCGCTGGACCACGAACGGCTCGGCGCGCCGCAGCCCGACTTGCTCACGGGCGGACGGGGGCTCGTCGGCCGGTTCCTCGCCGCGATGGCCGACGAACCCGCCGTGACGGCTCACTTGAGCACGCGGCTCGTCGAGCTCATCGTCGACGATGGGCACGTCATCGGCGGCATCGTGGACCACGCGGGCAACCGGCAGGTGATTCGGACCCGTCGCGGCGTGTTGCTCGCCGCTGGCGGATTCGAGCAGAACGCCGCGATGAGGGCCGAATACGGCGTCCCGGGAAGGGCATTCGACACGATGGGCGCGCCAGGTAGCGTCGGACTCGCCCACCGGGCAGCCATCGCCGTCGGCGCGAGCACCGACCTGATGGACCAGGCCTGGTGGTCGCCCGGGTTGATCCATCCCGACGGCCGGGCCGCGTTCGCGCTGTGCTTCACCGGCGGCATCTTCGTGGACCGGGCCGGGCGCCGGTTCGTCAACGAGTCGAGCGCCTACGACCGGGCGGGTCGCGAGATCCTCGACGCGATGCGCGACGGCACGGTCGAAACCCCCTTCTGGATGGTCTACGACAGCCGCGCCGGCGTCGAGCCACCCGTCATGGCGCCGAACGTGTCGCTGTCGCCGACGAGCGAGTACCAGTCCGCAGGCCTGTGGCGAGCGGCCGACACCCTGGCCGAGCTCGCGCACGAAATCGACGTTCCCGCAGCCGCTCTGGAGGACACCGTCCGGCGCTTCAACCAGCTGGCGCAGCGCGGCGTCGACGAGGACTTCGGCCGCGGTGCCGAACCGTTCGACCGGGCGTTCGCCAACGGCGCCTCACCCCTGGTGCCGATCGACATGCCCCCTTACCGTGCTGCGGCGTTCGGGGTGTCGGACCTCGGCACCAAGGGCGGGCTGCGCACCGATGCCGACGCACGCGTACTGGACGCCGCGGACCGGCCCATCCCCGGCCTCTACGCGGCGGGGAACACCATGGCCGCGGTATCGGGTACGGCCTATCCCGGTGGCGGGAACCCGATCGGGGCGTCGCTGTTGTTCAGCCACCTCGCGGCGCTACACATGTCCCGCTGAACTCGCGAGACTTACACCAGCGTCGTGCGCAACGCGTAAAGCACAGCTCTGGTGTAGGTCTCGCGAACTAGGAGGGTGTGCTAGTCGATCGCTCAGCGGAGGCCGGGAAGGGTACCGGCAGCGGCCTCGTTCGGACGCGCTGCGGCCACCAGAACCAGCGGCCGAGTAGCGCCGCGATGGAGGGCGTCATGAAGGCCCGGATCACCAACGTGTCGAAGAGCAGGCCAAGCCCGATCGTGCTGCCAATCTGCGCCACCACGGTCATCTCGCTGACCACCATCGACATCATCGTGAACGCGAACACCAATCCTGCTGCGGTGACCACGGATCCGGTACCGCCCATGGCACGGATGATCCCGGTGCCGACGCCGGCCGGCAGCTCCTCCTTGAGCCGCGCCACCAGCAGCAGGTTGTAGTCCGCGCCGACGGCCAACAGGATGATGACCGCCATCGCCATCACCATGAAGTGCAGGGGGATGCCCAACACGTGCTGCCACACAAGCACCGACAACCCGAACGACGCGCCGAGCGACATCACCACCGTGCCGACGATGACCGCCGCCGCAACGACACTGCGCGTGATGATCAGCATGATGATGAAGATGAGCGTCAACGCGGCGATGCCCGCGATGATCAGGTCGTACCGGTTGCCGTCCTCCATGTCCTTGTAGACGGAGGCGGTACCGCCGACGTAGATCGTGGATCCTTCGAGCGGCGTGCCCTTGATGGCTTCCTTGGTGGCCTGTTTGATCGCGTCGATGCGTTCGATGCCGTCGGCGGACAGCGGATCGCCTTCGTGGTTGATGATGAATCGCACGGCGTGACCGTCGGGCGAGATGAAGCTCTTCATGCCGCGCTTGAAGTCCTCGTTGTCGAAGATCTCCGGTGGCAGGTAGAAGGAGTCGTCGTTCATCGCGTCGTTGAAGGCTTCGCCCATCGCCGACTGGTTCTCCGATGCCGCCGCCTGCTGATCCTGCTGACCCTTCTGGGTGGCGTACTGGGTCAGCAACATCGACTTCATCTTCGTCATCGTCTCGATCTGCGACGGCATCAGTGCCTGCAGCTGCGGCATCAGCGCGTCGAGCCGTTGCAAGTCTGGAAGCAGCTGCTGGAAGTCCTCGGTCGTGGTGTTGACGCCGTCGAGCAAGTCGAAGACCGACCGCAACGCCCAGCAGCCGGGGATGTCGTAACAGTGCGGTTCCCAGTAGAAGTAACTGCGGATCGGACGGAAGAAGTCGTCGAAATTGGATATGTAGTCCCGCAATTCGGCGATGTCGACGGCAGTCGTTTGAAGCTTGAGCACCATCTCGTGCGTCGTCGCACTCATCTGACCCATCAACGACATCATCTGCGTCATCATGTCGATGGTGGTCTGCATGTCGTCGGCCTGTTTCAGCAGGTCGGTCGACCGGTCCTCGTTGTACTTGCGGTTCATGTCCTGGCTGGTGTTGCCGAGGCTCATCTGCGCGGGGATGGTGCTGAACTCGATCGGTTTTCCGTTCGGGCGGGTGATGGCCTGGACGCTTCCGATGCCGGGCACCCGGAAGACGGCCTTGGCGATCTTGTCGATCACCAGGAAGTCCGCCGAGTTGCGCAGGTCCTTGTCGGTCTCGATCAGCAGCAGTTCGGGGTTCAGCCTGGCCACCGAGAAGTGGCGCTCGGCCGCCGCGAAACCCTCTTGTGCGGGCAGGTCGGTGGGTAGGTAGTTGCGGTCGTTGTAGTTGGGTTTGTAGCCGGGCAGGGTGAGCAGTCCGATCAGCGAGATCGCGATCGTCCCCAACAACACGGGTCCGGGCCACCGCACGATGGCGGCGCCGATCTTGCGCCAGCCACGAATCCGCATGGCGCGCTTGGGTTCCAGCATGGTGCCGAAGCGACTCGCGACGGTGATCAGCGCCGGACCCAGCGTCAACGCGACCAACACGCCGACGGTCATCCCCACCGCCAGCGGGATGCCCAACGTCTGGAAGTACGGCAGCCGGGTGAACGACAGGCAGAAGGTTGCGCCCGCGATGGTCATGCCGGACCCGAGCACCACGTGGGCGGTGCCGTGGAACATCGTGTAGTAGGCCGACTCTCGGTCCTCGCCCAGTGCGCGTGCTTCCTGATACCGCCCGACGAGGAAGATCGCGTAGTCCGTGGCCGCCGCGATGGCGAGCGTGACTAGTAGCTGGGTGGCGAACGTCGAGAGGCCGATCAGTTCGTGATAGCCGAGGAACGCCACCACGCCCTGCGCGGCAGTCAATCCGAGGAACACCATCGCCAACACCAGCAGCACGGTTCTGATCGACCGATAGACGAGCAAGAGCATCGTGATGATGACGCCCATCGTGGCGAACTCGATGATCTTCACGCTGCGGTCGCCAGCGATCTGTTGATCGGCGGCCAGCGCGGAACCTCCGGTCACGAAGACCTTCAGGCCCGGTGGGGGAGGAACCCCGTCGACGAGCTTCTTGACCGCTTCCACGGACTCGTTGGCCAGGGCCTCACCCTGGTTGCCAGCGAGATACACCTGAACGTAGGCGGCCTTGCCGTCGTCGCTCTGTGCTCCGGCCTCGGTCAGCGGATCGCCCCAGAAGTCCTGAACGTGTTCGACGTAGGTCTTGTCGGCTTCGAGCTTGTCGATGAGTTGGTCGTAGTAGCGGTGTGCCTCGTCGCCCAGCCGTTGCTCGCCCTCCAACACGATCATGACCGCGCTGTCGGACTTGAACTCATCGAAGTCGGTGCCGACGCGCTTCATCGCGATCACCGACGGCGCCTCGTCCGGGCTCATCGATACCGAGCGCATCTGGCCGACGACCTGAAGTGGAGGAATGGTGATGCTCAACAGGGCGATGAGGGCGATCCAGCCGACGATGATCGGGACGGCCAACCGTCGAATCCACTTCGCCAACCCGGTGCGCTTCGCCCGTTCGGGGGCGGGAGCGGACTCAGTAGGTGTGACAGAGCTCATGATTAGCCCATCTTCACACATCAACCGACCGACCGGAGCGCCACGAGTCGTCAGCCGGAGACGGTACGTCTATCGGACAGCACTGAGAATGCCGCCGAAATGAACAAATGTTAGGTTATTGGTTGGATCGAAATGCGTGTACATGGGGCGGGTCCGGTCGGTGATTGGGGAGTCTGAACGTGTCGCTGCGCACCGCCGTCTGGGCGACGGGTGGAGTCGGGTCCATCGCGATCGACGCCATCCGGCGCCGACCGGACCTCGAGCTCGTCGGCGTGTGGGTTCACTCCGAGGACAAGGTGGGCAAGGACGCCGGGGAGTTGGCGGGCGGCGCACCGATGGGGGTGACGGCCACCAACGACGCCGACGCACTGATCGCGCTGTCACCCGACTGCGTCGTCTACACCGCCAGCGGCCCCGACCGCGACGGAGCGGCGGTGCCGGACTACGTGAGGCTATTGGAGGCGGGCATCAACGTGGTGTCGACGTCGTCGACCAGCTTGGTCTACCCGCCTTCGTATTTCGCCCCGGACTGGCGTGCCGACCTCGAGCGCGCAGCCAACGCGGGCAATGCGTCGTTGTACGTGTCCGGCATCTTCCCGGGCTTCGCGTCGGATCAGCTGGCGCTGCTCATGACGACGCAGTCGAAGAGCATCCGCACCATCACGGTCACCGAGGTCGCGCTCAACGACCACTACCCGGTCGCCGACGTGATGATGGACGGGATGGGATTCGGTCGGCCGCTGGACTTCGAACCGATGCTCAAGACGCCAGGATTCATCGAATTGGCCTGGAAGGCACCGATCGCCCTCATCGCGGAGGGGCTGGGCGTCGAGGTCGAGGAGGTACGCGGGTCGATGGACCGGCGGTTGACCGACCGGGACATCGAGGTGGCGTTCGGCACCATTCCTGCCGGTACCTGTGGGGCGGTGCGCACCCGTGCTGCCGGCATGGTGAACGGGCGGGAGGCGATCGTCGTCGACCACATCATCCGGATGGCGCGCGACGTCGGGCCCGACTGGTTGGCTTCGGAGTTCGACGCGACGTATCGCGTGGACATCGAGGGCGACCCAGACATTCACTGCGCGATGACGTTGGGTGCGGCCCAGGGGCACGGTGCGGGCCTTGCCGCGATGGCGGCGACGGCGATGCGGGTGGTCAACGCGGTGCCGTACGTCGTCGACGCGCATGCGGGCCTGCTGAGCTCGCTCGACATGTCGATGACGTTGCCGCGGCACGTGTTCGAGTGATGGCGGGC
>Ga0070668_100003828_pt1 | contig 11122 bp, 6 predicted proteins | sample KBSS43metaG_FD_64661 | JGI IMG/M metagenome (GOLD analysis project Ga0070668, IMG submission 64661) | Switchgrass rhizosphere microbial communities from Kellogg Biological Station, Michigan, USA - KBS S4-3 metaG | ecosystem: Host-associated > Plants > Roots > Rhizosphere > Soil ... | reverse complement strand
CGGCAGCGAGGCGCTGGCTATCGTCATAGACGAAGGTGAGCGAGGTGCCGTCCACAAAGCGCTTCGCGGCGAGCCGACCCACATCGTCGAATGTCGAAATGGCGTCGGACGCGTACAGCGTCCAGTTTCCATTCTGGACCAGGCGATCGCCACTGCTGTCAGCAGCCTCGTAGACCTGGCCGATCTTCTTGAAGGCGCGCTGGAAACCGGTGGCTTCAACGATGCCTGCGCCACCCGCCCCATCCAGTGCCAGTTGCGCTCCAAGCGAATGTGTCCAGCCGTGGCCGAAGCCTCCGGACGAGGTGGATATTCCCGAATGGTAATAGCGCGTCAGTGCGATCCAGCCCAGATCGAAGTCCTGCGCGATCTCGTACTTCTCGCCGGTCTTTACGTCGCAGGGGTTGCCTACCGCTCCAGTGCACGGAGGCTCCTGCGATGCCGAAGTGCTGGAGGGATTCGGGCTCATGCCACTCATGGCGCTGTTACCCGAGGTCGGGCAGTTGCCGTTCCCGCCATCCCTGTCGCACTGCGTCGTCTTGGAGGTGATGGTTGCTACGAACTCTTCGCTGACGCAGGCTTCGTGCTTGTTGGACCACTGGGTAAAGGGGACCGGGCAGTTCAGACGCCGGGTCCGCGTCATATGGGCATCGCTTGGATAGGGCGTGCACGGCGACTCGGCTGTGTTGTCGCCGGTCATGTATATCACTTCAAAATCGCGTGTCTCGATGGTTCCTTCCATATCCGGGCTGAGTGCATACCACTCGCTTGTAGGCGTAACGGCTGCACCCGGGCATACAGGATTGAACGCCTTGATATCGGCGAGATAGGAAGCGACCATCGCCTCTTCGGTCGGGAACTGCGCGGTACTGAGATACGACCAATCAGGGTCGGAGGGCTGGGACTTGCCCATCCAGTACGTGATTGAGGTATTGCCCTCCAGGTCCACGACCTTTGACTTGATCGAATTGACGGACTGCCAACCGAACTGGAACTCCGGCGGGAACGGACTCGGCGCGGGCAGACTCTTGATCGCCTGCACCGCCTCCTGCTGAGTCTTGTACTGGGTCGAATTCCCGCTTGGCTGGGAGATGCGCCAGGTTTTTTTGCTTTCCTGCGCCTGCGCGGCAAGAGGGGCCGCGCAGCCAAGCGCGACCATCGTCAGCGCCACACATGCCAGCTTCATTGTCCGTCCGAACATCCGTGTTCTCCTTCCTGGGCGAATACCGCGCCGGGAGGGACGAAGGCGCACAGGCGGATCACCGCCCTGTCGCGCCCTGCTTCGGATCGTCCCTGTTCCGGAATGCGGCAGAGCCGCATGGGGCTGTTATCCCGCAGAATGGACCCGCACGCAAGATGCGGATTCGGCAGGCCATCACATATTTGACTGTCAGAAGATCACGGCACTCTGCGCTGCAGCCGTCCTGATGCAGCACGGGTCGAGCCAGCGCGTCTGCTCAGTAGCCTAGTGGTCGATTTTGGCGACACGCCCGGCGGGGCCGATGCCGCCCCAACCGTTCTGACGAAATGGCAGATGTCCAGTATTTCGTCGAGTGTGCGGACTTCATCGCCGAAGTGTTGGGTGCCGAGCTGCTGCCGCTTGTGAAATGTAGAATGCGCCTTCGGCCGCAGGCGGGCTTTAGCAGCTTGGTCAGCCAAGTGATGCTGAATGGCGCGTGCGACCTGGCCTTATGACTCATCTTTAGTTGAGGCGTGGCTCCATCTTAACCAGATTAACGTGCGCCCACCGCTTCCCACGCTACTGGGCCAGACCCTTGATAACGAGGCCCAATCTCCTAATCCGCCCGATGTCGGCTTACGGCCAGAAGCGGACATCGCACCGGCCCCCACCTGGTATTTGCAAGTAGGTAGGCGGCACTTTCCGGTTCCAGCCCATGGGCGTCCCGGCAATATCGCTAGACGAACGATGTCGCACTTGCCATGTTCCGAATCCACCATCGGAAGAACTGGGCGACGAAACCCCATAGCTACCAAAGGCTTTGTCCCCCAAGGACTCTCGCAGCCCCGCCCCATATGCGAAAATGCCAAAAACGTCTGGGGTTTTGGCGGCATTGCCCCCTACCCCTTGGCATTCCGCACAACAGCAGGTAATCGTTACTGCGCCACCGTGCATCGGTGGCCGGGCCTCGAAAACCCGCTGTTGTGATGATGTTTACGCTTGCCAGCCGGCACCGCTCTGCGTGGTGCCGGCTGGCAATCCGTCTGCCGGCTATGGCGGTCGGTGCGTGGGGGCCTTGCGCCCGCCGGGGATCATCACACGCCGGTTTTCGAGCCACGCATCGTCCGCCACCCTTATCGGTGGCGGCTTCTGCCTGCTTGCACGGAGCCTGCCATGACCACGCCGCACTCCCCTCCCCCGCGCCCCATCCAGGAAGCGCCCTCGCCCGCCCCTGCCCTGGACCCCAACAGCCTCATCGCCATCCTGCACAGCATCGGCGCTGGTGCTGCAGCCGATGGTCAGCCGTGGCCCGAGCGCCATCACCTGCGCAGCCGGCAGATGCAGTTGTCCGACGCCGACTGCGCGCTGACGGGCCAGCGCATCGTGCAGGAGATCCTGCTGGCGGCCGAGCGCACGCGCCAGAACGGCGAGCCCGACCAGTACGTGGGCGACCGGGTGATGGAAGGGCTGGTGATGGCCGATATCGCACTTACCGCCTTCATCCACGAACGGGTACGGCCACAGGACTGAGGGCGCGCGTGTGGGCGTGACTTTCTGTTTGAGTGCGGGGTGATGAATGAAGAAACACGGCCTTGCCGCTGCGGCGGTGTGCATCGTGGTGATCGGCGCGGTATGGCCGGGATGGCCCGAGCCAGCGGGCGATCAGGTGTGGGCGTACCAGAAGCTGCAGCCAGCCGACTACCGGCTGCTGCACAGTGATGCACTCGGCTTCGTAACCGCCAAAGCGGATGAAGGCTTTGAACTGCACACACGCTATGCCGGGGTGACGTCCTTCGAGATCCGATGCAAGGGCGTTCTGGTGATGGACGTGGAGAACGCCCCCTCACGCGTGCTGATCTGGGTGCCCGCCGATGCGCTTACGCGGGCACCGGATATCGAGCGCCTGCGCCTCAGTTTCGAGCGATGGTTGGACTACCACCAGAGCCAGGGCGGGTTGCTGGTGGAGAGTGCAGGAACGTCCTGGATCGAAGCGCTGTTTGGGCGCTTCGACAGGTCGGTGCCTGATGAGCAGCGTTGTGTGTTTTGAGCCCACGTCGCCAACAATCATCGAGCCAACTACGGCCGGTCTTGGAACTCACTCGCGCCGTTGATGGAGCAGATCCAGCTGTGCCTGAATTGACAGCGGCCACTCGCGGTAATGCTCCATCGTGGCACCAGCCAGCAGGCAAGAAACACCCGCCAATCAACGAGCTTTCGGGCGGGTGTCAGGACGCGTGAGAGACAGGCTGGCCAAACGACGGCGGGTCTGTCCACAGCGCTGCTCCGCTTGATACGGTCGAATTCCGCTGCTCAATCTTGGGGGACGTCGGCCCGAAGCCTATTCTGGCGCAGCACAAGGCCATAGCTTAGCTCCCCTTAGCTTGGCCGCCTGAATCGCCGCGACGACATCCCGCCTGATGAGAATGGCATTGGAGGACTGGTGGCCTGCCCCAAAGAACTGCTCGCTTCGGAAGATGGGAAGATCTGGAGCCCCAACTGGCGCCGGGAGGAATCCTCGCTCTGGGCCCATGTAGCGAACGCGCCCGCATTTCGGACAACGAACCCCCAAGTCCTCCTCAATCTGCAACGCCACGCTCGTGTCAGCGCGTAGCTGCACGATGTGATCAAGAACATTCCCCTTTGTGTCCTCAACCGGCCACGTCTCAATGCAGAGTGGAGCAAGGTGCGCTTGCCATACCTCCCTATGCATGAAAATCGCATCTTCAACCCAGAACAGTTTGAGGAATGCGTTACGCCCCCACTTCAATGACTTCCGCACACGAAAAGGCGCAATTTGGACAGCCCAAGCTCCGCACTCATCACAGTATTTCGAAGTGTCATAACTCTGCGCCAGGAAGCCAAAATCATCCTCTGGCTGAGGATACCCATTTGCATGAGTAACCAGCAGTTCGCAATAATCCGCAGCGGCAATCTCAGCGGCAGAAAAATCCGTCGTTACAAGGGAAGATCCGCCCCATTCCCTGATCAGCGAAGAAACACCAGCCCATTCTGGAGCCCCTTCCGCCGAGTGGACGACACCAATGATGCACTCCCCATTGAAGTCAGATGGCGGATCGACAGCGACGCCGATCTGCTCGAGCTCCAGCGCACGTTTGGCTGTCCAGCGAAAGGTGAAGCGGTATTTTACCTTCATGGATTAATGAACCTCAAAGACCCAGTTCCTTAAGGAACGCAGGATAATTCGCATAAATTTCGCGGGCCTTGTTCATAACCTGATCAGCACTCAACTGCCTGTAGTTGCTTCCATATGGGAAAGCTCTCCGCCACGCATTCGTAAACGGTTGATGCTCCGCTTCCGTAACCGCGACGGAGAGCATCTGAGATTGCTTCTGCCCCACCACTCCGGCAAGCCTCTTCTCAATGAGATGATGGCTCTTCAGCCCTGTCCCAGCCACCGCCCTGCGCAGCGCATTATAGGGCATGACTCCGAACTCAGCTGCTCGTGAAAGATTCCCAAAGCCCTTCGCCGCATTGGCTTCGCGCGCCACCACAATGACGGTGGCAAGCTTGACGCCCCCCGCAACCGTTGTCCCGGACGGAGAGTTCATCAACGGAACGACGATCGCTTCCGATACCGCGTCGAAATCGGTCAAGCTCCCCTGTCCGGTGAAGAAATTTCGTTCCGCGAAGTATTCCGCGAAGGCATCCAGTCCTGTCGCCTTGACCGTCTCCGCAGGTGCGGGAGCACTAGGGTCGTACTTGGGAATGCCTCCGGCCGTGTACTGCGTGGTGCTGAGACTGTCTCCTGCAAACCCAGTGCCATTGCACATGTGGGACCCAGTCGCCTGATCGCACGCGCCCGTGGGATCAGAGAATCGGAATGGGTTGTTGCTGGCGTACCGATACCGATTGAAGTTTGGCCCCCCGGAGGTGCTGGATGCCAACGGGTCGGTAGAAATGAACCTCGCCAGCTGCGGGTCATAGTAGCGCCGCCCCATGTAGACGAGTCCCGTGTCTACGTCTGCAAGGTGACCCGAGTAGCCTGGAATCTTCGCAGCAGGTGCTGCGTCTGCCTCACCATACGGCGACCAGAAGTGACGGGTTAGAACCGCACCATTGGTGCCACTGGTGGCCGCCAAGGTGTTGAGCGCGTCGTGATGAAGGTAAGTGAGCGTCGCGCCAGCTGAAGAGCTGGTGCGAATCGCCAGCAGTTGCTTGCCCAGGTAGATGTAGTCGGACGTTTCCCCACCCTGGGTGGATTCGATCAGCTCCCCGCCTACCAAGTACTGCCAAGTGCGATCTGGGATGTCTGATGCGTCTACGAGACCCCCGGACGCCCCTCGGTCCTCGGCAGGTTGGATCGGCCTTCCGTCTAGAGGAAGCTTGATCGGTTCCTCCAGTCCCAGGATGTGTGATGTGCTGCCTGAACTGCCCGAAGCAGATGCGCGCAGCCCTGCTCCGTCGTAGAAGTACTTCTGCACATTCCCAGCGGCGCGGAGCTGACCGCCCACGTCGTAGGTGAAAGCCTGGCCGTTACGGATCGCCAGATTGCCGGCCGCGTCATAGGAGAAGCCAGAGACGCCATTGCCACCGGGGTCCCGCAGCAACTCCAGGCGATTGCGGGCGTCGTAGTGGAACGTCCGCTCCCGCTTTCCCGGTAACCGCATCGAGACGATGTTGTCCAGCGTGTCGTAGCCGAACGTGTACTGCCCATTGCCACCATAGGCTGGAGCACTGGCTTGAATCAGTCGGTCGAGGCGGTCGTAGCCCAGGCTGATCGTCCCGGAGTCGCCGCGCAGGCCATCGCGAATCTGGGTGATGTTTCCTGCTGCGTCATAGCTGTAGTTCAGATCGACCGCACCGCCGTCGACGATGCGGCTGGTCAACTGTCGCGCGTTCTCGGTTACGCCACGTACGATGCCATTGCCGTAGGTCAGCGCGATGGCTTGACCACTGGGAGAGTAAGCGATGTTGCTGGCGAGCACGGCGCCAGTGCCATCTTGTAGCCGAATGGTCTGACCCAGTGCGTTCAAAGACTGCCGCACGGAGTAACCATCGGGATAGTCCGTACGGATATGCTGCCCCAGTGGATCGTAGCCAAATGCCAAGGAACGGGCGGTTGCGTTGGCCACCACACGGCTCTGACTGGCCACCGATCCGAGTGAGTTGTAGGTGCGGGTGGTTACCACCGTCACCCGATCCTGATTGAAGACGCGTTCGGTCTTCAGCTGACCTGTAGGCGTGTACTCAAGTTGCTGATCACCTAATCCATCGGGGTAGACCACAGCCCGTAGACGATTGCTTGTGTCGTAGTCGCGTGAAACACGGCGAGCCGCAACTTGGGGCGCGTCGCGGTTGCATTCGGTCAGGCTGGGTAAATTCAGCCCGATCGCGCTCCAGGCAAGATTCCCGGCTGCATCGTAGCCAAACACGGTTGCCCCGGTTTCAGGTTCGAGGACCTTGCACAGCCGGAGGTTGTCGTCGTAGACGTATCGCCGGGCCACCGTTGGGGCTGGATTGTCTGGATTGGCCGGCACGGTAGGAGCGGCCTTGGCTGTGGCAACCGCAGTGGCAATCGCATCGCCAGCAACCGAGAGCGTAAACCGGCTCGTTCCGGCGCCGATTGGCACAACAACGGAACCGCTGGCTCCACTGCCTACCGCCGAGCCGCCATCACGCCTTAGCTCTGCGCGTGAATCCGTGGCCGACCAGGCCAAGGTGATGTTGCAGGTCTGGGCATCCGATGCAATCTGGCACATGGCTGGAGACGCGGACACCGTGCCAGTGGGGGCTGCAGGAACCACAAAGGCGCCCGAGCCGCCAATGGTGTTGTTGGGTTGTCCAACGGGGGAAATTCCATGGACATAGATCGATTGCCCGGCGCGCTGGCGGCGCTGCTCGTTGCTCATTGGAAGCGAGAAGCGATGATTGCCTCCAGCCTTGCAGGACGTAGCCACGGCCGGCTCACTCGCCAAGTCGGCCTTGCCGGTCAGGAAGATCGCCCCCCCACCACCGGCGGCTCCACCGGTGTAGACATGAAGGTCAATCGACGAATCAATGCCCGTGGAGCACGCCCAGCCTCGGATCTGACCATCGCCGGTGACGCCATCGATGTTGCCAATGACCTTTGACGGTGGTCCGGTGACCGTGACCTGGACATTGTCGCTTTCCCGGCCGAACCATTCTTTGCCTTCTTCCAGCAGCCTCCATTGGAAGCTGTAGACACCGGGCAATGGTGGAGCAACCACATCGAACTCAAAGAACGCGGGTAGCTGTGGAATCACATCATTTGGGACTGGAACGCGGTGCCTGCCCCAACGAAGATTGTCGTTGGGATTCCATGAGCCCAAGGCATAGCCCGCCGAGGCCGACCAGGTGGTGTTGCCCGTATTGACGAATTTGAGCTTGACACGATAGGTCCGTCCAGCCTCCATGCTGGTCGGAACGTCCTGCTCATACATGACCCCACGATTGAGTCTTCCGGTCGTCTCAAAGGTTTGCTCGCCACTGGTACCTCCGAAGCGGACACCGTTGCGATTCATTTGCCACTGGAGCGTGGTCGGCCCATTCTCACTGGCTGCAGCGCCACTGAAGGTAAATGTTGCCGTCCCGCCCGGAGCGACATCATGGGGAACGGCGACGTCGGCGATACTCAGCCTGACGGCACTGGAGACATAGCGCTCGGCTTGCCCGAGACGGTAGCCATCCCCTGATCGCCACGTCGTGTTCCCTGTGTTCCGGAACGTGACGGTGCCGCTGAACGGTGTTCCTCTATCAGCCGAGTTCGGCCAGCTCGCGGAAACATACTCCGCCCCGTCAAATGGGGCGGGTGGCGCGGCTACCGTGATCGTGATGACAGGCGACGTCAGGTCCCGCGTGAACTCATCGCCATTGACATTGCGTATGGCGAACGCCTTGAAAACATACTGGTAGCTTCCAGGCGAGATGCCATTTTCGGTGTATGTCCCATTCGGAAGCCGCGAGATCACCTGGCCATTGCGCGTGAGTTGTATGTCCGACAGGTACTCGGCCTTGGGACCGGTGCCTCTGACGCCACTCTTGAGCTGCAACTGATAGGTCGCAGGCGCCGTATAGGAGGTCTGAGCCGGCCCGGTGAGCTCAATCCAAGCCTGGGCCTGGGCCACCTGGCAAAGGAAGATGAGGACTAGCCCCAGCAGAGCCGCTGCGGCCATGCGCAGTTTTTCAGCGTTCACGCTTGCCATCCTTGACATGTCTTTAGTTGGCGGACTGGGCTACTTCGGTGGTAAGGCCAAAAGCATTTCGTTTGATGCTGACTCTGCTGCCATCGGCGCGAATGATCTGCGCAGGCTTCTCGTAGTCCGGGCCATCAAAGGCATCGAACCGGGTGATGGTCTGATGGCCGAGGGGGTCAATCAAGGTGGTCGTGGCATTGCTGCTGTAAGCGAAAGTCGTGATCAGCAGGCCCTGCTCGCTATCTTGGGACGAGGAGGTTTTCCTCCCGAGCGCGTCGTACTCGGTCCAGGTGCCGGTTGCTACACCGCTTTCCCTCGATGGATAGGAAGCAAAAGTCTGTCGGCCTTGGCTATCGTAGGAGTTCCTGACCCAGCGCTGGCTTCCCGCCACATCATTTGCATCGTATTCACGAACCAGCAGTGGTTGCCAAAGGGCGTCGAGGTAAGTTTCTTGGCGGCGTGCCCCCTGAGCGTTGTCGACCCGCCAATGCCCGGGTGAAAGACCATATTCATCCACGGTCATCGGCCTGAACGAAATGGTTGTCTTGGCCCACTGGTTCTCATCGACCGGCGGTTGGACTTCCCGCACGCGACCCATCGCATCGTGAAGATAGGAGGTAGTTCTTTGTAACGCGTCCGTGGTGGAAGTGATCCACCCGTTCCCATCGGCCGAGATGCGGTTGGTGGTGCCATCGGGATTGATGACCAATCGCGGCACGCCGCGATACCAGTCCTGGATCTTCGTTTCGTTCCCCTTTCCATCACGCACGGTGCTGATCGTGCCATCTGAGGCATACGAAACACTCTGCAGCAAAGCCCCAGCCCGATAGACAGCGTTGGGCTTGGCCATGGCGTCATAGGTGTACTGCGTGGTGGTCTTCCCGGACGCCGCCTCCTTGACGCTCAATACCTGATCCAGGACCCAAGGGCTCGCCGTATCCAGATGCTCTCGTAACTCGGCCTTGGTCCCGGAAGGGCCGGTATAGGCCACACGTGCTGGGCGGGCATTGCGGTTGAAGTCGCTGTAGACCACGCGATAGGTATCACCATCCTGGGAGAACTGGCTCTCGCTCAGCGCGCTGAGCGTACCTGCCAGGAACTGGCCCGCCTGGATCCCGATCGATCGACCTACGCGTACAGGAAAGGGCCCCGCCTCGGAACCAAACGTATAGGTGTAGAGCTCGTCGCGCTGTACTTGGCCCGCTGCGTCCAGAGTCTGCTTTTGCAGAAGCTTTCGCTCATTGAGGCCTGGGTTAGCGCCATAGCGCTCGCGAATCTGTGTTCCATCCGGCTTGGTTAGGCTGGACCAGCGACCGCTTCCCGGCAACTGCAGGTTGTAGCTTCGCGTGCTGACCATAGGGGCTAGGCCAGGCCCCGTGATAGTGCGCCGTTTCAGTGACCAAGCTTGGTAGAACGGCGGGAGGAGGCCGTTACAGGGATCGGAGCGGATGAACAATTCCATTTCAAAGTCGAATACGCCTCGGGCACCCGAGGGAGAGGCCACGGTCATCTGCGTGGGAGGGGGCTCACTACCGGCCCGAATCTCGCACCCGCCCTCATCGTCGGCTTTACGGATAGGGAAACTGGACTGGAGGCGTCCGCGATGGCTGTAGGCCCACGCTGAGCCATCCGGAAGCGTGACCTGGGACAAGCCGCCGTCATTTCCGTCTGTGTCTCCCACATAGGCATACCGCCACACACGCCCATTGGCCGTTACCGTGGTCACCCGACCGTCTGCATCGTAGCTCAGGTCGATGCGGCGATTATCACTGGACTCGATTCTGGTCAGTTTATCCCCGTTGTAGCTGTAGGACACCCAATTCCCATAGCGATCCTCCACACGCGACGCCAGCAGATAGACCCGCTTGCGTCCCACCGAACGATTGGCGGCGCCGTCGCTGAACTGAGCAGTCGCGTAGGGCCTTTCCACACCCCAGTCGAAGAAGTACTTCTTTCCATCGGGTGTATGCCCAACGAACGCCTCGCCCGGATAACCGTTGCGCGTTGCCGCCAGGCAGGTGAACCGCGCCCTGGAGGCTGTCATCCATTTGGGTGCCTCCAAGCCCGGTGCGGAGGCGTAGGACGGATCGTCAGCTATCAGAAGCTCATCGCCATTGCCGCCACTCCACTTCACGTCGATACCGAAACCGATGTTGGTGTAGCCCCAGGTCTCTAGGAGAAACGGGGCAGTGTTGACCGAGCAACGCTGCGTAGTCTGCGCGCCTCGATCGCCCGTAATCCATCCAGCGCCTTTGGTCCACACGCCCGACATGTGAGGAACAACGATTTCCCAATCATCGAAGAGCGTCAGCCCTTTGGCCTCGCTATAGCGTGATCCTCGGTTGACCGCCTCAACCCCAAATCGCCGAGCGATGCTGACCGGAAGGTCGAAATTACCAGGTATGGACACGTCCTCAACAAGGAACTCAGTGCTACCGTCGAAGCCGGAGGTTCGATCCCCGAACACCTCATCTGCGGATATGGCGGCGAGCGACTGCGCGCTTTTTACCCTCTTCTCATACTCTTGAGAGTTGAAGAGTCCATCTTGGGCCGAGACGTGGAACCCGGCTCCCAGCGTAAGTGCTAAGCCCGCGATGAGCGAGCAAAGCCGTGGGTTGCGATAAGTAGTGCGGGGAGTCTTTCCCTCCCGCCTGTCCTTGGCAGAAATCATGTCCGCTACATCCTTAGGTGAAGGGTAACAAACGACTCAGCTTCCGTTCATACGAATGATTAATTCATCTTACACATCCTTGTCAATACCCGATCTTCA
>Ga0070668_100003826_pt1 | contig 11123 bp, 9 predicted proteins | sample KBSS43metaG_FD_64661 | JGI IMG/M metagenome (GOLD analysis project Ga0070668, IMG submission 64661) | Switchgrass rhizosphere microbial communities from Kellogg Biological Station, Michigan, USA - KBS S4-3 metaG | ecosystem: Host-associated > Plants > Roots > Rhizosphere > Soil ... | reverse complement strand
GAGGCGATCGACGACGTCTTCGAGGACGAGGCCGTCGATCAGCGCGCGATCGTGGAAGAGGCAGCGCGCAAGAAGCTTCGTTCCCTGGCGGGACTGGAACCCGCCGTGCAGCGCAGACGCCTGTACGCATTCCTCGCTCGCCGCGGCTACGACCTGGACGACATCCGCGCGGCCATCGCAGCCGCTGGTTCGACGGAATCCGCTGAGGACGACGGCGAGAGCGACTAGGCGGGAGACACGAGCGGATCTTCCGCGAGACGAACGGGCACCCAGCCACGGAGCGCGTTGACGAACCAGAGGCGGCTCGTGCGTGAAAGCTCGCCCAGCCGGATGACTCGCTCGCGAATCCGTCCGGACTCCAGCAGTTCGGCGCGCAGCGTCCCGGCGAGCAGTCCGCAGTCGAGAGGTGGCGTGCAGCACGCGCCGTCGAGCTCCAACACCAGGTTGCCCCTCGTGAACTCGGTGACTTCTCCCTCGCGATTCCAGAGCACGACGTCGAAGGCGCCTTCCGCAGCGTGCATCGCGTCGTCGTACGTGCCGCGAAAGGTGGTCTTGTGATGAAGCCAGATATCGCGACGATCGACCGGCGTCGGTGCGCACACCACAGGCGCGGCCGTCCGGTGGCCGGTCCCATCTCCGCGTGCGTCGTAGTGGATGTTCTCGAACGGTTCGACCTGCACATCGAGTAGTCCATCCGGCCGAAGCACGAGCCGCATGCGCGCGACGTCTCCGGTCCATTTCGCGGCGGCCTCGCGCGCGATCGTCTCGGCACGCGTCGTGTCGCAGGGCAGGTCGAAGTAGTCGGCCGAGGCGGCGAGACGGGCGAGATGACGCGCGAGCCGCAGCGGCGTTCCGCGCTCGACGCGAATGGTCTCGAAGAGCGTCGGCCGCGGTCGCGGTGCCGTGAACGCAGCGAGCTTGTCGCGCACCTCTCCCATCTCACCGGCCGCCGTCGAGTCGATTGTCACACCCCCTCCCGAATGGACGCGGAGCATGTCGCCACGCGACGTCGCCGTGCGGATGGCGACGCTGAACGTCGCGTCGCCGCCCGGGCGGAGCAGGCCGATGGCGCCGCAATACACGCCGCGAGGCGAGCTTTCCAGCTCGGCAATGGCCTGGCTGGCGCGGACCTTCGGCGCGCCGGTGATCGACGCGGCTGGAAACATCGCGCGGAAGAGCGTCGATAGCCTCGCGTCGCCATCGACGTCTGCTTCGACCGTCGAGGTGAGCTGCCAGACGGAAGGATAGCGTTCCGCCGTGAAGAGCTGGGACACGCGCACACTGCCGAGCCGCGCGACACGCCCGAGATCGTTCCGTGCGACGTCGACGATCATGACATTCTCGGCGCGGTCCTTCTCCGAAGTACAGAGCGCATTGCGCGCAGCGATGTCGGATTGTGGGTAAAGGCCGCGCCGGCTCGTACCCTTCATCGGTCGCGTGCGGACGCAGGTGCCGCGTCGCTCGAGAAAGAGCTCGGGCGATGCCGACAGCACGCACGCATCGCCGATGTCGAGGTAGGCGGAATAGCGTCCAGCCTGTGCGAGTCGCATGCGCTCGTACAGTTCGAGCGGCGGGCAGTCGGTCCGCGCAGTGAAGGGAACGGTGAAGTTCGCCTGGTACAGGTCACCAGCTTCGATCAGCTCTCGAATGCTGGCGATCCGGTCCGCGTATTCGCGATCGGACAGGTCGCTCGTGAGCGATAGCCGGTCGAGGGCGCGCGCGCCCGGGGAGACAGACGCAACGTCATCCGGAACGACGACATCCGTCTCAGGCGCATCGAACGCCGCGAACCAGGCGAGCGGAAGGGGACCAGCGGGGCGCGTCGCGAGCGCATGGTCGAACGCGGGGGAGGCTTCGTAGGCGACGAAACCGACGACCCATCGGCCGGCACGCGCGAGCTGCTCGACGGCGTCCAGCGTGGGAACGACCGCGCTCAGGGTCGATGCAGTGTGGACGCTCACCGGCACCGAGAACACCCGCCGCCGCGGCGCGGTGCCATCGTCGTCGGCGAAGTCCACGATGGCTATGATCGGGCGCGTGTCGCTCACGGCCGGAATGTCGCGGCGGCGTAGCGGCGTCGGCAACTCCCCGGAGTGTGCGGGCGAGGTATATTTCCGGACTATGCTTGCCTCCGAGATTCGCCGTCGCTTCCTCGACTACTTCGCGCGCCAGCAGCACGTCGTGCGGCCCAGCTCCTCCCTCGTGCCGGCCGACGACCCCACGCTGCTGTTCGTCAACGCGGGGATGGTCCAGTTCAAGAAGGTGTTTCTCGGCATGGAGGACGCGCCGGACGGCAAGCGGCGCGCGACCACGTCGCAGAAGTGCGTGCGGGCGGGCGGGAAGCACAACGACCTCGAGCAGGTCGGGCACACCGCGCGGCATCACACGTTCTTCGAGATGCTGGGCAACTTCTCCTTTGGCGACTACTTCAAGCGTGATGCGATCCGCTTCGCGTGGGAGCTGGTGACGACCGAGCTCGCGATCGATCCGTCGCTGCTGCGCGTCACGGTCCATCACTCGGACGACGAAGCGTTCGCGCTGTGGCAGGAGATCGCGGGGCTGCCGGCGTCGCGGATCTATCGGCTCGGCGACAAGGACAACTTCTGGCAGATGGCGGACACCGGCCCGTGCGGGCCGTGCACCGAGATCTACGTCGACCTCGCGCGCGTTGCGCGCGACTACCGCTTCCCGGCCGGCGCGTCGGGCGAGTGGACCGAGGTCGCGCGCGACGAGTTCTCACACGACGCCTTCGTCGAAGGCGCGGAGGCGGGGCGGTTCCTCGAGATCTGGAACCTCGTGTTCATGCAGTTCGACCGTCAGGCGAACGGCACGCTCAATCCGCTGCCGAAGCCGTCGGTGGATACGGGGGCGGGGCTCGAGCGCATCGCCGCGGTGAAGCAGGGAGTGACGAACAACTTCCACACCGACCTGTTCGCTCCGCTGCTGCGTACGGTCGAGGAGACCGTCGGCTTCAAGTACTGGGGACGCGAGAGCGACGAGCATCGCGCCGGCGTGCACATCGCGGGCGGCGCAGGCGGCTCGAGCGTCGTGCCGAACGCGGTGGATCCCGCGTCGTTCCGCGTGCTGGCCGATCATGCGCGCGCGGTCGCGTTCCTGCTCGCGGACGGCGTATTCCCGTCGAACGAGGGTCGGGGCTACGTCTTGCGCCGCATTCTCCGCCGCGCGGTGCGCCACGCGTATCTCCTCGGGCGTCGCGAGCCGACGCTCGTGCACGTCGTGCAGACGGTGATCGACACGATGGGCGACGTGTATCCCGAGCTTCGCCAGCGCGCCGAGCACCTCGTCCAGACGACACGCGTCGAGGAGCAGGCGTTCCTCGCGACGATCGAGGGCGGGCTCGCGCGCTTCGAGCAGCTCGCGCCGGCGGAGTCCACGGACAAGGGAACGATCAGCGGCGACGACGCGTTCCGGCTGTACGACACCTTCGGCTTCCCGATCGACTTGACGGAGCTGATGGCGCAGGAGCGTGGCTACACGGTGGACATCGCGGGCTTCGAGCGGGCGCTCACGGAACAGCGCACGCGCTCGAAGGACGAGCGCAAGTCGCGCAAGCTCGGCGTGGAGGCCGACGCGCTCGGCGAGATCGCGCAGTGGGAGCGCGCGAGCGAGGAGGCTGTGGAGTCGTCGTTCGTCGGTTACGACGAGGTCGAGGTGGAGACGGACGTCGTCGCGCTGCGACGGCTGGGTGAGAATCGTGTGGCCATTCTGCTGCGCGAGTCGCCGTTCTACGCCGAGTCGGGGGGCCAGATCTCCGATCAGGGCGAGATCGTGGGCAAGTCTTGGCGCGTGGACGTGGACGGCGTGCGCAAGATCGAGGGACGCTCGGCGGCGCTCGGTACTTTAACGGGCGAGTTCCACTGGGGTCGTGCCCTCGCGCGTGTGCCGAGCGACCGGCGGAAGGACACCGAACGCAATCACACCGCGACGCACCTCCTGCATGCCGCGCTGCGCCGCTCGCTCGGCGATGCCGTGCACCAGGCGGGCTCGCTCGTGGCGCCCGACCGGCTGCGCTTCGACTTCACGCACCATGGACCGGTGCCGGCCGACAAGCTCGCCGACGTCGAGGCGGCGGTGAACCAGGAGATCTGGCGCGCGCGGCCCGTGGTGTGGAACGAGATGCCGTACGCGGAGGCGCGCGCGCGGGGCGCGATGGCGCTGTTCGGCGAGAAGTACGGCGACGTCGTTCGGGTCGTGGACGTGCCCGAGGTGTCGATGGAGCTGTGCGGCGGAACGCACGTGCGCAACACGTCGGAGATCGGGTTGTTCCGCATCATCCAGGAGACGGGCGTCGCGAGCGGCGTGCGCCGCATCGAGGCGCTGACCGGACCCGGCGCGTACGCGTATCTGCGCGAGAAGGAGCGTGTGGTCTCGCGCGTCGCGGAGTCTCTGCGCACCCCAACGGACGGCCTCGAGCGGCGGGTGCAGCAGCTGCTCGATGAGCGCCGCACGCTGGAGAAGAAGCTCGACGAGGCGCTGCGCGGTGGCGGCGACGAGCTGCAGAAGCTCGTCGCGGCGGCGCGCCCGCTCGGTGGGAATGGCGCGCGGCTCGTCGTGGGCGAGGTGCACGTGGACGACGCGAAGGCGCTGCAGGGGCTCGGCGATGCGTTGCGCGAGCAGCTCACCAGCGGCGTCGGGCTTCTCGCGGCGCGGCTCGCCGACGGTAAGGGGTCCCTGCTCGCGGTCGTGACGGACGACCTGCGCGAAAAGGGGCTGCGTGCCGATGCGATCGTGCGCGACGTCGCGGCGATCGCCGGCGGGCGTGGGGGCGGCAAGCCGCACATGGCGCAGGCGGGAATTCCCGACGCCGGGCGATTGGCGGCGGCGCTGGACGAGGCGCCGGCGCTCGTCGCGGCGATGCTCGGCAGCGCATGACGCTTTCGGCGTGGCTCGACGCGCGCCGTCCTGCGCCTCCCGTTCGGCTCCGCGCGCGCATCGACGCCGCGCTCGGACCTGCCCTCCAGAGCGACGCGAATGACGCGGCCGCGGCGTGTCTGCGTGCCGGCGAGCAGCTCGCGCGCGAGCTTCTGCAGGAGAACGCGACGTCGCGCGATTCTGCGCTGGACCTGCTCGCGGCGGACGCGCTGGTGACCTACGCGTTCGAGGCGGCGAGCGAGCGCCCAGGCGAGCTCGCGGCGCAGTGCCGCGAGGCGATGACGCGCATCGCAGCGCTCGCGAGCGCAGGCAAACCGTGAGGCTCGGTCGGCCGTGATCGACATGCACTCGCATCTGCTGCCGGGTGTCGACGACGGCTCGCGCTCGTTCGAGACGTCCGTCGCCGTGCTGACGAAGTTCGCCGAGCAGGGCGTGGAATGCGTCGTCCTCACGCCGCATCTGAACGTGTCGCGCGTGAACGAGGCGCCGTACGAGCGGCACCTCGAGATCCTCGACGAGCTTCGATCCAAGGCGCCGTCCGTCCCCGAGCTCAAGCTCGGATGGGAGATCATGCTGGACGAGCCGGGCAGGGACCTGCGCTCGCCGCGACTCTCACTCGGCGGATCGAACGCCGTGCTGGTGGAGTTTCCGCTTTCCGGCGTGCCGGCGCAGGGCGGAGAAGAGCTCTATCGCATCAGGTCTTCGGGCGTCGTCCCCGTGCTCGCGCACCCCGAGCGCTATTGGGGGTGCAGCGTGGCCAAGGTCGAGCACTGGAAGAAAGCCGGCGCCGTGATCCAGATGGACACGGCCGGGTTGCTCGGCAAGGGTCGCATCGCGAAGGTCTCTCGCGAGCTGCTGGAGCATGGGCTCGTGGATCTGTTCGCGAGCGACAACCACGGTGATTCGCGAACGCTCGCCACTGCGCGCGCGTGGCTCCTCGAAGTCTCGACGCCGGAGCACGCCGATCTGCTCACGCGCGGCAACGCGCGGCGCGTGCTGGACGGCGAGGCACCTCTGCCCGTACCACTTCTCCCCCCGGACACCGGGCTCTTCGCCCGATTCCGCGAGATGATCCTGGGGCGCTGAGCCCCTCGCACTTCGACCCACCGTACATGCATTCCGCTTTCTCCAGCGCGTTGCGCGAGCTCGCCGAGACCGCCGATCGCGTTGCGACACAACTCGGGCCCGACCTCGACCGCGCGTACGAGATGGTGCGCGAGACGGTGCAGCGGCGCGGCACGCTGTTCTTCTGCGGCAACGGCGGCAGCGCGGCCGACGCGCAGCACATGGCGACGGAGTATGTCGTTCGCTACATGCGCAACCGGCGCGCATATCCCGCGGTAGCGCTGACGACGGACACGTCGCTGCTCACGGCGGCGGGAAACGACATCGGGTTCGAGCAGGTGTTCGCGCGGCAGGTCGAGGCGCTGGCGCGGAAAGGCGACCTGCTGATCATCCATTCGACGAGCGGCAACTCGCCGAACGTGCTGCGCGCGGCGGAAGCGGCGCGGGCCCTGGACGTGCCGGTGCTCGCGTTCAGCGCACGGGATGGCGGCGCGCTACGCGCGCTGGCCGATCACAGCGTCGTCATCCCCACGACGCGCACGGACCGCGCGCAGGAGCTGCACCTCTGTCTCGAGCACGTGATCTGCGACCTCGTCGAACAGGCGCTGTGATCGACGCTGCCGCCTGCCGCGCGTCAGGCTTTAATGGGCTCCCAGCGCTGGAAGCAGCGCCATCCGTACTCGCGCGCCGCGCGCGCCTGGTCCCAGAAGCCGAAGTAGTCCTTCCATCCGAGCTCCTGCGCACGCCAGGCACAGCACCAGGTGAAGGAGAACCGGTGCGCGCTGTCGCCGGCGTAGGCGGTGATCTCGCCGGTGAAGTCGGAGCAGCCCGAGCGCGCCGCGAGCGTCACCCGGTCGACCTGCAGCTCTGGGTGCGCATGGAGGAGCTGCGTGAGCACCCGCTCGACCTTGACGCGCGGTGCGTAGCCCTTGAGCTCGATGCGTGTCGCGTTTCCACCCCGCACGAAGTCGAGGACCTCGCGCTTGAAGTCGGGATGTGCGGCGGCGGCTTCGAGGTAGGGGAGCAGCTCGGGCATCTCGGGTCGGGGCGCGGGTGGACGGAAGAATATCGCGACAAACGTTTCCAAAGTGAAGCGTGAGGTGACGCTTTAAGTTGCCGACACCCGCGCTCGCTATCGTCTTCTCTCGTTCCTCGAACCACCGGCCCGCGTGATCGGTCGACTGCATCCCACCCCGAGCGTTCTGGAGATCGCGGCCCGCCTCGAAGAGGCGGGCTTCGAGGCCTGGTGCGTGGGCGGGGCCATCCGCGACGCGCTCCTCGGGGGCGATCCGCTGGACTGGGATCTGGCGACGCCGGCCACGCCGGCCCAGGTGCGTGAGCTCTTCGGGCGGAAACGGAGCATCCCGGTCGGCATCGAGTTCGGCACGGTTGCCGTGCTCGACGACGAGGGGGTGCCGCACGAGATCACGACCTTCCGCCGCGACGTGCGCACTGACGGGCGGCACGCAGAGGTGGAGTTCGGCGCGAGCCTGGACGAGGATCTCTCGCGCCGGGATTTCACGATCAACGCGATCGCGTTCCGCCCTCGCACGGCCGAGGTCCGGGACCCGTTCAACGGGCAGGGAGACCTGCGCGCCGGCATCGTGCGCGCCGTGGGCGACCCCGAGCAGCGGATGAAGGAGGACCGCCTCCGGGCACTGCGCGCGATTCGGTTCGCGAGCCGCTACGAGTTCAGCATCGAGCCCTCGACGCTCGCCGCGATCCGGAACTCGGCGCCGCACCTGACCCGGCTCTCGCACGAGCGCGTGCAGCAGGAGCTCGTGAAGACGATGGAGCAGGTGCGCCTCGCCGGGAGTGCGCTGCGCACGTGGCGCGACGTGCGCGCGCTCGAGGTACTCGTGCCCGCGCTGGCCTCGGTGTCGGAGCTGACGCTTGCCACCCTCGACGCGCTGCCGCGCGACGGGGACGGAGGGCGGACGATGCCGCTGCGCACGTCGAACCGGCTCGCGGCGCTGTTCCTCGAGGTTCCTCCGGCGACGGTGCGGCGCGAGCTCGCGGGGTTGCGCTTCTCGAAGCACGTGACGAACTGGGCGACAGAGATCGTGGAGCGCTGGGGCGCGCTCGGCGCAGAGATCGCCGAGGCGCTGCCGGAGCGTCGGCCGACGGACGTGCAGGTGCGGCGGTGGCTGGCGTCGCTCGGGCGGATGCACGCCGGGGCGTTCCTGCGCGTGGCGAGTGCGCGGTGGTCGGTGATGCGGACGGCGGGACTTTTCGCGCCATCCCAGGCCGCGGTGCGCTCCCTGCACAGGCGCATGCGGCGGAGCATGTTCCGCGATCCGATCGGGGTCGCGGATCTGGCAATCGGTGGGGACGAGCTACGCAGCGCCGGCATCCCCGCCGGACCGATCTATGCTAAGATTCTGCGCGCATTGCTCGAGTTCGTGCTCGAGGATCCGGCGCGCAATACGCCGGATGCGCTGCTCGCCGAGGTGCGTCGGATCGTGGCGTCACTCGGCGAAGATGGCACGTCAGGCGATCACCATTCGACCGAGTCCTAGTCGCGCATGTTCTTTCGTGGGAAGCAGCCGGAGGCGTCGATCTGGCGCCGGTTCAGGGCGAGCACAGACGGCTTCACCTTCACGGAGGAGAATGGCGTCTACACGGCGCACATCGTGGCGAACGCCGAGCGCGTCGTGGATCTCCTCTGGTCGCTGACCGAGCTGCTCAGTCCTGCCGTCGATCTCTACGTCGACGACCTGCGGAGCGGCAGGAAGTGGAAGGGCGACGCGTTGCCATTGCCCGACGTCCGGGACACGATTGCGCGGCTGAAGCTCCTGCTGGCGCGGTTCGGCGGAGTCGAGCTCACCGTCTTCACTCCGGAGGACCAGCTCTCGCTCAACCCGCATCTCGAGCTGTTCGTCTACTCGAAGTCGGACAAGTGGCTCTACCTGCTGGAAGGGCGCGGCCTCGAGGAGCAGGCGCGCGTGCGGCCGAAGAGCTGGAAGATCAACCGACAGGCATTTCCCGCGGCGCCGGACCTCGTGAACGCCGTCGCGACGGCGGCGGAACGACTCGCGCTCGCCCGCGCGTGAGGCATCGCAGTCGACCCTCCCCGGCACCCCTCCTCGATTGACCGACGGCAAGCTCGTCTACGCGGTGGCGGCGGCCGGCGCGAATCTGCTCGGCGCGTTCGCCGTCACCTGGCGGTCGCGGTGGAGCACACGCGCGCTGGACGCGATGCTGGCATTCGCGGCCGGATTCATGATCTCGGTCTCGCTCATCGATCTCTTTCCCGAGGCGCTGGCCCAGGGCGGGCGCGGCGCCGCGCTGGTCGCGCTCGGGGCGTACATCGCGGTGCACATCACGCAGCACGTGATCGGTACGCACTTCCACTTCGGTGAGGAGACGCATCACGTCTCCGAGGCGGTCAGCGTTGCCGCGCTCGTCGGTCTGCTGCTTCACACGTTCGTGGACGGCGTGGCGGTCGCGAGCGGTCTGGGTGTCGGTGGCGCGGTCGGTGCGCTGGTGTTCATCGCCGTGATCCTCCACAAGGTGCCCGAAGGGCTCGCGATCTCCAGCTTGTTCCTCGCCGCGGGGCAGGGACGCGGCCGCGCGTTGCTCGCCGCCGCGGCGCTGGGTGCGGCCACGATCGCCGGAGTGGCACTGACGGATCACGTGTCGGCGCTGCGCGAGCATGGGCTGGCACTGGCCGCCGGCGTCACGCTGTACGTCGGTATGAGCAACCTCGTGCCCGAGTTTCGTCAGCGCGGCGGCTGGCGGTTGCCGATCGCGTTCGTCGCCGGCTGCGCGGTGTACTTCGCGGCGCGGGCCGCCGCGGGGGCGTGACGATGCCCGAGCGTCGCGGCCCACGTGGACGCAGCGGCACGCCGTCGCTGTTCGCAGCGGCGGCCCCGCCGCAGCCGCTCGCGGCGCGTATGCGTCCACGCACGCTGGAAGAATTCGTCGGGCAGACGCATCTCCTCGGGCGCGGGATGCCGCTGCGCGAGAGCATCGAGCGCGGCAACGTGACGTCGATGGTGTTCTGGGGTCCGCCGGGCACGGGGAAGACGACGCTGGCACGGTTGATCGCCCGGTACACCGATCGAGAGTTCGTCTCGTTCTCCGCCGTCACGGAGGGAGTGCCTCGCGTGCGCGAGATCGTGCGTGAAGCGGAGGATCGTCTGGAGACGGGGCGCGGCACGATCCTGTTCGCCGACGAGATCCACCGGTTCAACAAGTCGCAGCAGGATGCCTTTCTTCCACACGTGGAAGCGGGGACGATCACGCTCGTCGGCGCGACGACGGAGAACCCGAGCTTCGAGATCGTCGGGGCGCTGCTCTCGCGTGTGCGCGTCTTCGTGCTGCGGCCACTCTCGCCGGCCGACGTGGCGGGATTGATCCGGCGCGCGCTCGGCGACGCCGAGCGTGGCCTGGGGGCACTCGGCCTGACGGTGGACGACGATGCGGTGGAGCTGCTCGCCGTGGAGGCGGACGGCGACGCGCGTCGCGCGCTCACCGTGCTCGAGGCGGCGTCGGATCACGTCGGCGCGGGTGGACATCTCACCGCCGACGTGGTGCGCGAGGCGGCGCAGCTCCGCTTCTCGCACTACGACAAGGGTGGCGAGGAGACGTACAACATCCTCAGCGCCTTCCACAAATCGCTGCGCGGCAGCGATCCGCAGGCGGCGCTGTACTGGATGGCGCGGATGCTGGAGGGCGGACAGGATCCGATGGTGATCTTCCGGCGTGCGATCGCGATGGCGGCGGAAGACATCGGGCTCGCGGATCCAGAGGCGCTGAAGCTCGCCGTTGCGGCCCGTGATGCCTATCACATGCTTGGCGCGCCGGAAGGGTATCTTCCGATGTCGCAGATGGTCATCTACCTCGCGACGGCGCCCAAGTCGAACAGCAGCAAGGTGGCGTTGAGCGCCGCGATCGCGGCGGCGCAGGAGCACCCCGCGGCGCAGGTGCCGATGCACATCCGGAACGCTCCCACGCGCCTCATGAAGGAACTGGGGTATCACGAGGGGTATCAGTACGCGCATGCCGTTCCGGAGGCATACATCCCGCAAGAGTACCTGCCGGAGGCATTGGCCGGCTCCTCGTTCTACGCGCCCGGTCCGTTCGGGTTCGAGAAGGAGATCGCGAAGCGGCTCGCCTGGTGGGAGGAGCTTCGTACGCGGGCGAAGGAGCAGCCTTCGTCC
>Ga0070668_100003821_pt1 | contig 11126 bp, 10 predicted proteins | sample KBSS43metaG_FD_64661 | JGI IMG/M metagenome (GOLD analysis project Ga0070668, IMG submission 64661) | Switchgrass rhizosphere microbial communities from Kellogg Biological Station, Michigan, USA - KBS S4-3 metaG | ecosystem: Host-associated > Plants > Roots > Rhizosphere > Soil ... | reverse complement strand
TCGCCGATCGCGAGGGACGAGACTTCCGCATCGCCCAGGGTCTCGACTTGGCGTTGCACGCCCGACACCAGGCGGTCGAGACGATCCCGGTCGACATTGCGCTTGCGGCAGGCAAGCGCGACCGATTGCTCGATCTTCGAGCGATCGAACGGCTGGCGGGCGCCGTCGCTCTTCACGACGGTGATCTCCCGCAACTGGACGCGCTCGAACGTGGTGAACCGCGCGCCGCAGCTGCCGCACTGGCGGCGGCGGCGGATCGCGGTGTTGTCCTCGGTCGGCCGACTGTCTTTTACTTGCGAGTCGTCATAGGCACAAAACGGACAGCGCATTCAGTCGACCGATTTCGAGACGTTCAGTTGGGCCGGACGCGCTTGTAGAAGGCATAGCCCGCGCCAGCCGCCAGACCGATCGGGATCGTCACGAACGGGAGCACCGCCGCGGCAACGGCACCCGCGGCGCCCCACATCAGGACCGGCTTGGTGGAAGGATGGCTTATCCCGTCCTGCAGCATGCCGGCCAGCTCTTGGCGCGCGTCGCTGATGAAGTCGCCGTTCTTGTTCGGATTATCCATGGTCGTCAGCCCTCGTAGATGGGGAATCGTTCGCAGAGTGCTTCTACGCGGGTGCGGACCGCTTGTTCCACTTGCGCGTCACCTTCGTCGCCGTTGCGCGCGAGCCCGTCGACCACTTGCGCGATCAGCTTACCGATTTCGCGGAACTCCTGCGTGCCGAAGCCGCGGGTCGTGCCGGCCGGCGTGCCAAGGCGAATGCCCGAGGTGACGAAGGGCGAGCGCTTGTCGAACGGCACGCCGTTCTTGTTGCAGGTGAGCCAAGCGCGATCGAGGCCCTTCTCCGCGGCCTTGCCGGTCACGTCCTTGGCCGTGAGGTCGACCAGCATCAGGTGGTTGTCCGTCCCGCCCGAAACTACCGACAGGCCGTGCTCCTCGATCGAGGCGGCGAGCGCGCGGGCGTTCTCCACGATCTGGCGGGCGTAGTTCTTGAACTCGGGCTTGAGCGCCTCGCCGAAGGCGACGGCCTTGGCGGCGATGACGTGGACCAGCGGGCCGCCCTGAAGTCCGGGGAACACTGCCGAATTGAACTTCTTGGCCAGGTCCTCGTCGTTGGTGAGGATCACGCCCGAACGCGGCCCGCGCAGCGACTTGTGCGTGGTCGTCGTCACGACATGGGCGTGCGGGAAGGGCGAGGGGTGCGCGCCGCCGGCGACGAGGCCGGAGAAGTGGCTCATGTCGACCATCAGCCAGGCGCCCACTTCGTCGGCGATCTCGCGGAAGCGCGGGAAGTCCCAGACACGGGAGTAGGCAGTGCCGCCGGCGATGATCAGCTTGGGCTTATGCTCGCGCGCGATCTTCGCCACCTCGTCCATATCGATCAGGTGGTTGTCGGGGCGCACGCCGTAGGCGACGGGGTTGAACCACTTGCCGCTCATGTTGACGGGCGAGCCGTGGGTGAGGTGTCCGCCGGAGTTGAGGTCGAGGCCCATGAAGGTGTCGCCCGGGTTCAGCAGCGCCAGGAACACGGCCTGGTTCATCTGGCTGCCCGAGTTGGGCTGGACGTTGGCGAACTGGCAGCCGAACAGCTGCTTGGCACGTTCGATCGCCAAGTTCTCGACCACGTCGGCATACTCGCAGCCACCGTAGTAGCGCTTGCCGGGGTAGCCTTCGGCGTACTTGTTGGTGAAGACGGAACCGGTTGCTTCGAGCACCGCCTTGCTGGTGATGTTCTCGCTGGCGATCAGCTCGATCTTGGTCTGCTGGCGCTTGAGCTCGCCTTGGACGGCGGCGAAGACTTCGGGATCGGCTTGCTCGAGGCCGGCGGTGAAGAACCCTGCCGAGCGGATCGGGGCGTCGGTGACGGTGCTCATGCGGCGGACTCCTGGATGATCTGGGGATGGGAGAGCTTGTCGACGCGGCCGGCGTGGCGGCCACCGCCGAACTCGGTCGAAAGGAAGGCGTCGAGGCAGGCCTTGGCCATGTCGACGCCGGTCAGGCGTGCGCCCATGGCGATCGCGTTCGCGTCATTGTGCTCGCGGGCGAGCGCGGCCGACAGCGGCTCCGACACGAGCGCACAGCGCAGGGCAGGGTGGCGATTGACCGCGATCGAGATGCCGATGCCCGAGCCGCACAGCGCAACGCCGTATTGCGCAGTGCCGTCTGCGACGACGGCGGCGAGCTTGTAGCCATAGTCGGGATAGTCGACCCGGTCCGCGGTCGCCGGCCCAAGATCGGCGACTTCGTGACCGAGCTCGATCAGGTATTCCCGCAATTCCGCCTTCAAATCGACGGCGGCGTGATCGGATGCGATGGCGATGCGCATGGGCGAGGCGTGCCTGTCCTTGGCGATTGGGATTCGTCCGAGCCCCTTAGGCCCGCTCGGTTCGGAAGGCCAGCCTTGCTAAGTGCGCGGGACAGACCGGGTGGGCCAGGCATGCTTCAATTGCACTTCTTGGGCCGCGCCTCAGCCCAGATCATCATGGTACATTCGCCTGTGGACGTGCAGCTGCCGGACTGCTTGCTCGTCAGCTTAGTCAGGTCGGGCGCGGGGTGCGCGGCTTCGACCGTCAAGACGACATCGGTGCCATTTTTGACTAGTATGGTTTTTATCAGCAGGCATTGCGCGGGTTCAACTACCATGTCGGCCTTGGCCTTCGCATCCGCGGTGCTTTGCCCGAACAGTGGGTCGGCCTTCTTCGGCAGGTAAGCGAGACTGCTCGGAAGCTGCGCCACGGCATTTATGTCAAGCGGGGATCCGGCAGGGTGAAGGATAGTGAGGCTCGTAAAGACGTCGCCTGTGCTGGGATCGACCCTACCGATTTGATAAAAACGCCATTTTTCCTCTTTAGTCTGAGCCGGTTTCCACCAGACAATCGCGCCCAGCACCAAGCTCAGCACGATCGCAAGCGCGAGCACTCTCAAGAGGAAACGGCCCGTCATGGCTTTCTCCTCGAGTCTAGATCGTAGCGGACACCGTCCAGGTCCATCTGCTTGCGTAGTTCTTGCAAGAGGTCGGAACCCGCTTGTGCCGAACCGTCAAAGTCCAGTCGGAAACTCACGTTTCCTTCCCCGAGGTCTCGCAAACGCAAGCGGCCATCGGGAGCGGCATTGGCGATCGATGCTCTTACGGCATCCAACTGGGATTGCGAACACACGGCCGAGAGGCGGTGCCGTGCGGCCGGCGGAGGTGGCGATTTCAGCAGAAGCGCCAGCGCGCAGATCAGCGCGGTCCCGGCCACCACGATCGCATAGCGCCGCTCCCCGGCGCCCAGGCCCGCGGCCACCGACAGCAGGAGGAAACCGAATTCGCGCGTGTCTCCGATCGCGGTTCGCATGCGTATCAATGCCAGGGCGCCAACGACGATGAAGGCGGAGGCGAGGTCTTCGACCACGCGCGCGATCAGGCAGATGATTGCGGACAACGAAATGCAGGCGTTGGCGATGCGAACGCCCTCGGGCCCCGGCTGAAGCACCATGTAGGCGATGGCGATGACGCACCCGATCAATGCCGCGAATACCAGGGGAGCGATGTCGCCGACCAGCGTGTCCAGGATGCTGGCGTCGATCACCGCCGGGCGGACCGGATTGCTCCGTCCAGCGCGGCCTTAAGCGTCTGGTCGCTGGTGCGGGCGGAAACGGTCCTGATACGCTCGATCGACCGAGCCGGATCGGTTGAAGTCCAGCCGCCAGGTGCCCGCCGCAACCCTTCGGCGATCCCGATCTGCTCGCGATAATCGTTGCTCGTGGAAAGGCGTTCGATGATTGCATCGACGGCAGCGGGCTGCGCGATCGAGATCGCCTGCGAGAGGGCATCGCGCGCCTGCTCGCGTCCAGCATGCGTCTTCGCGTTTAAGGCCTCGAACAGGGCAGGGTCGATGGCTGCAGTCGGCGACGGAGAGGGAGTGGGCGATAGTTCGACTTTGCCGTGAGCGAAGAAGTCTTTGAAGACGGGTCCAACCTGCTTCCAACCCGACCCTGCCGCGACGACGAGCGCGGCCAAGGCGGCAATTAAGGCCGTTACCGCGACAATTATGGCCGTGATCTTCTTGATGTGCCCGACAATCCCCGAAGCACCGGCCTCGCCAGGTTTGTCGTGCGATTGCTTCGAAGCCACGCCTGTCCCCCAGCGGTGTTCCCCGCCGGAGTTTATCATTGTCCATCCAGTTGACCAGAGCGTTATAGACCTGGATCGGACTTAAGAGAATAAGCCCCAGAAGCGGGCTTATTCTCTTACTGATCGAGGAACGAGCGCATCTTGCGGCTGCGGCTCGGGTGCTTGAGCTTCCTCAGCGCCTTCGCCTCGATCTGGCGGATGCGTTCGCGAGTCACCGAGAACTGCTGGCCGACTTCCTCGAGGGTGTGGTCGGTGTTCATGCCGATGCCGAAGCGCATGCGCAGCACGCGCTCCTCGCGCGGGGTGAGCGAGGCGAGGACGCGGGTGACGGTTTCCTTGAGGTTGGACTGGATCGCGGCATCCACCGGGATGATCGCGTTCTTGTCCTCGATGAAGTCGCCCAGGTGCGAATCTTCCTCGTCGCCGATCGGCGTTTCGAGCGAGATCGGCTCCTTGGCGATCTTCATCACCTTGCGCACCTTCTCGAGCGGCATCGAGAGGCGCTCGGCCATCTCTTCGGGCGTGGGCTCGCGACCTTGCTCGTGGAGGAACTGGCGGCTGGTGCGCACCAGCTTGTTGATCGTCTCGATCATGTGGACCGGGATGCGGATGGTGCGCGCCTGGTCGGCGATCGAGCGGGTGATGGCTTGGCGGATCCACCACGTCGCGTAAGTGCTGAACTTGTAGCCGCGGCGGTATTCGAACTTGTCGACCGCCTTCATCAGGCCGATGTTGCCCTCCTGGATCAAGTCCAGGAACTGCAGGCCGCGGTTGGTGTACTTCTTGGCGATCGAGATCACGAGCCGCAGATTCGCCTCGACCATCTCCTTCTTGGCGATGCGCGCCTCGCGCTCGCCCTTCTGGACCATGTTGACGATGCGGCGGAACTCGGGAAGCGCCATGCCGGTCGCGGCGGCGATGTCCGACACTTCCGAGCGGATGCGTTCCACCGGAACGGCCTCGCTCTGCGCGAAGGCCTGCCACTTCTTGTCCTTGCCGCCCATATCGGCAAGCCACGCGTCGTCGAGCTCGTGCCCGACGTAGGCTTCGAGGAAGTCGGCCCGCTTGACCTTATGGCGCTCGGCAAGGCGCAGCATTTGCCCGCCCAGCGTCGTCAGCCGCCGGTTGAATGCGTAGAGGTTGTCGACGAGGTACTCGATCTTGGTCGCGTGGAACTTCACCGACTCGACCTGCGCCGTCAAATCTTCGCGCAGCTGGTGGTATTGCTGTTCCTTCGCGGCCGGGAAATCGATGCCGAGGCCCATCGCATCGAGACGCTCGTTCTGGAGCTTCTCGAACGCCTGGAACATCTCTGTGATCTGGGCGAACTTCTCAAGCGCGCCAGGCTTGAGCGCAGCTTCCATCTGCGCGAGGCTGAGGGTGTTGTCCTCTTCCTCTTCCTCAACGGGGCGCTTGGCGCGGCGCTCGATGCCGTCCTCGTCCTCATCCTCGGAGGTTTCCGGCTCTTCCTCGACCTCGTCCTCTTCCTTGAAGGAAGGGCCTGCGGTCGCCTCGCTGATCTCGCCATCGCCTTCCTCGCCCTCTTCCGTGAGCGACTCGGGAGCAGGCTCCTTGGAGAGCATCGCGTCGAGATCCAGGATCTCGCGCAGCTGCATCTCGCCGTTGTTCAGCGCTTCGGACCACTGGATGATGGCGTGGAAGGTGATCGGGCTCTCGCAGAGGCCCAGGATCATCATGTCGCGACCGGCCTCGATACGCTTGGCAATGGCGATTTCGCCCTCGCGGCTGAGCAGTTCGACCGCGCCCATCTCGCGCAGGTACATGCGCACCGGGTCGTCGGTGCGCTCGACCGTTTCCTTCTTCTTCGCCGGGTCTACGTTCTGGCGTGGCGAAACGCCGTCTTCCTCGCCGTCGTTGTCCGGCTCGTCGGCCTCGCGATCGTCTTCCCCGCCACTGTCCTCGTCGCTCTCGACGATATTGACGCCCATCTCCGAGATCGCGGCCATGATGTCCTCGATCTGGTCGGTGGACATCTGGTCTTGCGGCAGCGCTTCATTGAGCTCGTCGTAGGTGATCACACCCCGGCGCTTCGCCCGAGCGATCAGCTTCTTGATCGACGCCTCGTTGAGATCGATCAGCGGAGCGTCGGTGCCATCGTTCGAGATTTCGCCGCCATTGTTGTCGTTCTTGCTCATTCGTCCGCCGTTAGCTCGTGCTGCGCCGCAACATGCTTATAGTTTTCACGCGATTGGTAAAGATCACGACGATGCCGCGTGTCGCGTCGCCATTTGCCTTAGGCGGCTGTCAAATTCCAGCTTTCTCTTGAGCAAACGCTGTTGCTCGCCGAAAGCCTCTTCCGACAACTCCCCTTCGAACCGCTGCGTCGCCCTTGCGAGCGCCGCTTCGAGCGCGGGACGTTCGACCAGCAACTCGATCGCCTGAGCCAGATCCGCCTTGGCCTGGGCCGCGGGTGCATCGGGCTGCAGGAAGCCGAAGCGCAAGTCCGACCAGTCCGCCGGGCCAGGTAAATCCAGGCCTTGCTGAGCCAATATGGTCGCAAGGGCCTCGCTTTCAAGCGGTTGCGCAGCATCGCAACAGTCCACCAGGGCGGCGAAGCGGGGATCGAGCGCGTGAGTCGCGGCCAGCACTTCGGAGTGGCGCACGATCTCGCCCGGCCATCGCATCAGGCCGGCAAGAATGGCCGCGGACAGGGCATCACGCGAGCCGCCCGCCGCCGAGCGGCGCAAGCGCGCGATCGATCGCGGGTCGGACGGCGCCTGCTGCGGCTCGAAGCCACGGCCGGGCTTGCGCGGGCGGTTCGTCCGGGGAGCGCCTTGGCCGGCCGGATCGCGGCGCGGGAATGCGAAGGCCGAATACCGCTCCATGAGCTCACGGCGGTAGAGGCTGGCGATGTCGGGCTGGCCGATCGCTTCCACATGCGCGAGCAGGCGGGCCTTGAGGCCGGCCTTGTCTTCCGGCGTGGCGAGCGGGAGGGCATCGCGCTCCGCTTCCCACAGCACGTCGACCAGCGGGCGTGCCTCGCCGAGCAGTGCCTCGATCGCGCGTCCGCCACGGGCCTTGATGAGGTCGTCGGGGTCGAGCCCCTCGGGCAGCCGCACGATCCGCAGCGAGTGGGCCGGGCGCAGCAGGGGCAGGGCACGGGTGACGGCCCGCATCGCGGCGCGCTGACCGGCGGCGTCGCCATCGAAGCACAGGATGGGCGTCTCGACGTGGCGCCACAGCAGTTCGATCTGCTGCTCGGTCAGCGCGGTGCCGAGCGGGGCGACCGCCTCGGCGATTCCGGCGGCGGCGAGCGCGATGACATCCATGTAGCCCTCGACCACCACCATGCGTCCTGACTGGCGCGCGGCGGGCGCGGCACGATGCAGGTTGTAGAGCGTGCGTCCCTTGTCGAAGAGCGGGGTATCGGGCGAGTTCAGGTACTTGGGAGCGTCCGTCTTCCCCGTCGCAAGGATGCGGCCGCCGAACGCGATCACCCGGCCGCGCGCATCCTCGATCGGCAGCATGAGCCGGCCCCGAAACCGGTCGTATGGCTCCTTGCCATCGACCACGATGCGCAGGCCCGCTTCGATGAGCATTGGCTCGGGGAAGCGGGAGAGGGCGCCTTTCAGCGCTTGCCGTCCCTCCGGCGCAAACCCGAAGCCGAAGCGCTGGATCGTGTGGGCGTCGAACCCGCGCGTGGCCAGATAGGCGCGCGCGGCGGCACCCTCCGGCGAAGCGAGGCTTTCGACGAACCACCCCTGTGCCGCGGCCATCACGTCGTGGAGCGTGTCGCGCTTCTCCGCCGCCTTGGCCGCGCGCGGATCGGGGGCAGGGACATCCATGCCCGCCTCGGCCGCCAGTTCCTTGACCGCATCCATGAAGGCGAGGCCCTGGTGGTCCGTCATCCAGCGGATCGCATCGCCATGCGCGCCGCAGCCGAAGCAGTGGTAGAAACCCTTCTCGTCGTTGACGGTGAAGCTGGGCGATTTCTCGTTGTGGAACGGGCAGCACGCCTTGTGCTCACGCCCCGCCTTGGTCAGCCGCGTGGTCCGGCCGATCAGCGCGGATAGCGTGGTGCGCGAGCGCAGCTGGTCCAGCCATTGCGGGGTCAGCATGGCACTACGGCAGCAAAGGCGTGCGCGAGGCTTACGACAGCGCTTCCTTCACCCAGCCGCTGGCCTTGCCCATGTCAAGCACGGCGCCGTGGCGGGCCTTCAACTCACCCATCACTTTGCCCATGTCCTTCACGCCGGCGGCACCGGTCTCGGCCTTGATCGCCTCGATCGCGGCCCTGGTTTCGGTCTCGGAGAGCTGCTGGGGCAGGAACTCCTCGATCACGGCGAGTTCGGCCTTCTCGTCCGCGGCTTTTTCCGGCCGGCCGCCCTGCTCGAACAGCTGGATCGATTCGCGGCGTTGCTTGACCATCTTCTGCAGCACTTCGATCACCAGCGCATCGTCGTCCGGCTTGGTGGCGGCGGTGCGCAGTTCGATGTCGCGGTCCTTCACCTTGGCAAGGATGAGGCGCACCGCGGCGAGGCGGGCCTTGTCGCCGGACTTCATGGCCGAGACCTGGGCGGCCTTGATGGAATCGCGAATCATGACGTGACTATGTTCCTGCATGTGAGGGAGTGTGTGCGCTTGAAACTAGACCGTTGCGCGCGCATTTTCCACCGCGTGCCTTGACGCGATGCACAAGCACGACTAGCCGCAGCGCCTTAGCACCCATTGTCAAAACCCGTTACCGGAGCGACCCTTCATGGCCGACGCCGCATTTTCGCACGCGCCCAGACCGGCCGAGAAGCCGGAAGGCGCGACCGGCGTTCTCGTACTCGCCGATGGTCAGGTGATCTGGGGCCGGGGTTTCGGCGCGATGGGCGAAGCGGTGGGAGAGGTTTGCTTCAACACCTCGATGACCGGCTACCAGGAGGTCATGACCGACCCCTCCTATGCTGGGCAGATCGTCACCTTCACTTTCCCGCACATCGGCAACGTCGGCATCAACGACGAGGACCTTGAGTCCAAGGTCGACGGCGCGGTCGGCTGTGTCGTGCGCGAGGACGTGACCAGCCCTTCCAACTTCCGCGCCCAAGGCTCGCTCGGCGAATGGCTGGAGCACAAGGGCAAGATCGGCCTCGCCGGCGTCGACACCCGCGCGCTGACCCGCCGCATTCGCCAGGGCGGCGCGCCCAACGCCGTGATCGCCCATCATCCGGACGGTCAGTTCGACGTGCCGGCGCTGATCCAGCGCGCACGCGACTGGCCGGGCTTGGTCGGGATGGATCTGGCCAAGATCGTCAGCCGCGAGATCGAGGAGGCCTGGGAAGGCTCCACCTGGACGCTGGGGCAGGGCTATGGCCGCAGTCCGCGCGACGATCGGCCCCATGTGGTCGCGATCGACTACGGCGCCAAGGACAACATCTTCCGCAACCTGGTGAAGGCGGGCGCGCGGGTCACGGTGGTGCCGGCCGAGGCGAGCCTGGAGACCGTTCTCGAGCTTAAGCCGGACGGCGTGTTCCTGTCCAACGGCCCGGGCGACCCGGCCGCGACCGGCGTCTACGCCGTGCCGGTGATCAAGGCGCTGATGGACCGCGACGTGCCGATCTTCGGCATCTGCCTTGGGCACCAGATGCTGGCGCTGGCTGCCGGTGCGAGCACGCTCAAGATGCACCAGGGGCACCGCGGCGCCAACCACCCGGTCAAGCGGCTGCTCGACAACGTGGTCGAGATCACCTCGATGAACCACGGCTTCGCGGTCGACAACACCGCGCTGCCCGAGGACGTGGTCGAGACCCACGTCTCGCTGTTCGACGGCAGCAACTGCGGCATCTCGATCCGCGGCAAGCGCGCGTTCGGCGTGCAGTACCATCCCGAGGCGAGCCCGGGGCCGCAAGACAGCTTCTACCTGTTCGAGCGCTTCGTGGAGATGATGAAGGAAGGCGCGGCGGCATGAGCCACGGACCCGTTCTCGCTCTCGCCACGCCTGTCTCGATTTCCAAGGCCGACTGACCCATGCCCAAACGCACCGACATCTCCTCCATCCTCGTCATCGGCGCGGGGCCCATCATCATCGGCCAGGCGTGCGAGTTCGATTATTCGGGCACGCAGGCGATCAAGGCGCTGCGCGAGGAGGGATACCGGGTCGTCCTGGTGAACTCGAATCCGGCGACGATCATGACCGATCCGGACATGGCCGACGCGACCTACATCGAGCCGATCACTCCCGAGGTCGTCGCGCGGATCATCGAGAAGGAGCGGCCCGACGCGCTGCTGCCGACGATGGGCGGGCAGACCGCGCTCAACTGCGCGCTGGCGCTGTTCAACGACGGCACGCTGGACCGGCTCGGCGTGCAGATGATCGGCGCCAATGCCGATGCGATCGACAAGGCGGAGGATCGCCAGCGCTTCCGCGAGGCGATGGACAAGATCGGCCTCGAGAGCGCGCGCTCGGTCGTCGCGCATACGCTGGAGGAGGCGATCGCGGGGCTTGAGGTCACCGGGCTGCCGGCGATCATCCGGCCGAGCTTTACGCTGGGCGGCACCGGCGGCGGCATCGCCTACAACAAGGCCGAGTTCGAGGCGATCGTCAAAAGCGGCCTGGATGCCTCGCCCACCACCGAGGTCCTCATCGAGGAGTCGCTGCTCGGCTGGAAGGAGTACGAGATGGAAGTCGTGCGCGACCGGCACGACAACTGCATCATCATCTGCTCGATCGAGAATGTCGATCCGATGGGCGTTCACACCGGCGATTCCATCACCGTGGCGCCGGCGCTGACGCTGACCGACAAGGAATACCAGATCATGCGCTCGGCGAGCATCGCCGTGCTGCGCGAGATCGGGGTCGAGACGGGCGGCTCCAACGTCCAGTTCGCGGTCAACCCCAAGGACGGGCGCCTGATCGTGATCGAGATGAACCCGCGCGTGTCGCGGTCCTCGGCGCTGGCCTCGAAGGCGACCGGCTTCCCGATCGCCCGCGTCGCGGCCAAGCTGGCGGTCGGCTACACTCTCGACGAGATCATGAACGAGATCACCGGCGCCACG
>Ga0070668_100003817_pt1 | contig 11130 bp, 9 predicted proteins | sample KBSS43metaG_FD_64661 | JGI IMG/M metagenome (GOLD analysis project Ga0070668, IMG submission 64661) | Switchgrass rhizosphere microbial communities from Kellogg Biological Station, Michigan, USA - KBS S4-3 metaG | ecosystem: Host-associated > Plants > Roots > Rhizosphere > Soil ... | reverse complement strand
TCCCGCGCGCCGCAATCCGCTTGATGTCAGTCACACTGAAGCCTGTCGTCGCGATTCAGGAACCTGCAGCGGGCGAGCGCAATGGCCCGTCCGCTTCCCCGCCCATCCAATTGAGCAGGGTATCAACAGTTCGCGGGCTTTCCAAGCTTGCGCCGTATCGAGGCGCACGACCCGATAGGCGTGGCGCATCGCTTCGCGAACGGTGCGAAGCCTGGTGCGCGCCGCTCCGTCCAGGTCCGTTCGTCGCCATACGCGCAGTGCCCGCAGGGCGTGCACCACAATAGAAGACAATGCTGCCATCCGAACCAATCTGACGCCGTGAACGCTCTCAAGACCCTCGCCTGCCTCGCGCCAAGCCTGTGCATCATCAATTACCTGCTGCGGCGCGACCTCCCGCGCGCCACCTCACGTCCCTGCTGCAGATCGCCAACGACCGCCCGCGCCTGTTGCAGGGCGTGGCTTCGAGCGGCCGCTTCAAGCCGGCCAGCGGGATTCGCGAATGTCTGGTCCCTATACCCACGAGCGGCAAAAACGGGTCGATCTCGGTCATTCCCTGAACCATTATTCGCCTTCCGCGTGCGCGCATGTCGAACGCCTGGCGGCCTCGAATGTGTCCCGCCGATCGAAGTCTTTCCGCAGCGTCACCACCGAGAGGAAATTCGTAATTGTTAGATCTTCTGCTCAAAATTCCGCCATTCCTATACCTGATCTTCGCCTTCGTGGCGCTAATTTTGGTTATCGGATGGATTCTCGTCCCGTTCATCTTGATGAACACGAACGCTTATCTGCGACGCGTTTTGCGCGAACAGGAACGAACCAACGCGCTGTTAGAAGCGACCCGGCCATCGCGGTCTCCAGACGCTACCGCCATCCCCAGCGTGCGCATTGAGCCGCGCGACAGATGAGTTAGTCCTACGGAGTTCTACCGGCGGCTTGATCGAGCTACGCGCGCGGTCGCGTTACTGCGGCTGATCGTCGGCCGGCCGACGCATTTTCCATTGCTATGCGTCGACAGGCGGTCGTTCTTGCTGCGCATGCGGAAGCACTTTGGTACCGAACGGCGCGTACTATATTGTCCCCGTCAGGTTCCGAAGCGTGCAAATGACACTCAAACTAAGCTTCTATGTCATCGCGCTGATAGCAACGATCGTAGTCATTCTCTGGGCCACCCCTCGGCAGACTCCCAAGAAGCACCCGCCGATGGCCGCACAAGGGCCGCTGATGCAGCGCTCCGCCCGCACACAACTGCAAGCGACAAACGAGGCATACACGATCATGGGACCGACGACGATCCGGGAGGTCGAGGATCAGGTTCCCACAGTCGATGAGCGCGGCCATCGGCACGTCGTAATCCGCACGCGAAAGCTTGAAACGATACTAGGGTCGGTTGGCCCCACTGAGATAGAACGCGAGCGTAGACACACGCTTCCGGGCCAAGGGCACGTCATTCCACTCTCGGACACAGAGTTCGAGGTCTTTCATAATCACGCCAAGCTGCATCTCGACATAGGAGGGTTGCACGCTACCGGGACTTCAGGCGGCGCTCGATCCGAGCAACCAATGCGACAACGGCGGCAAAGAACAACCACAAGAGAATCCAGATCGAATACTCGTTCACCCTAGATCCCGTCTCTTGCCAGACGTAATACGCGACGACGATCTGCGCTATTACCGGGAACCAAAGAGCCGACAGTGCGGCCGCGTACTCCCCGAGTCCCGGGTCCGCGATTTGGTATGCCTTGACCGCGGTGTAAGCATGCAGTGCGATAGCGCCTATTATCAGGAGCGCATATCCTCTATTTAGTAACCATCGCAACACGCGAATTACTATAAACCGTGCCCATCAAGCTTCGTTTGACGCTTGTACAACGCACCGTCGAGTGCGACCCGATCGGGCATCTTCCAACTTTCGCGAAATGATTTCTACCTGCACGCGGGCATTGTGGGTGCCGTCATCACGAATGCCGACATGCTTCGTCGAATCGCTACGCTCGCGTCGCTCGTCCTGCTGGCGCTCCTTCCCTGCGTCGCGCGCACGGCAACGCTCAACGCCGTCGAGTACTTCACGCGGGCTTCGGTCACTACTTCGTAACCGCCGAGCCGGACGAGGTCGCGGCGCTCGATGCCGGCACGCCGCAGGGATGGGCTCGCATCGGGCTTGCGTTCTCCGCAGCCTCGGGACCCGAGGATCGCTCCCAGCCGGTTTGCCGTCTGTTCAGCGCAGCGTTCGCGCCCCGCAGCTCGCATTTCTACACGCCGTTCGCGTCCGAATGCGCGTCGCTGCGCGCGGGCACCGCGTGGACGTTCGAATCGATCGCCTTCTACCTCACGTTGCCCTCGCCGGAAGGCACGTGCCCGGCGGGAACCACGACGATCTATCGGCGCGCCGAACCTACCGCGCCGACCCTCGCAAGCGCGTGCTGAGCGGATTATCGACCGGCGGAAACTTCCCGTTCCATGCGCTGTACCTCGAAGCGCCCGGACCATGGACGTTTGCGCACTATTGGTCGTCCGAGGGGGCGTTCTGGCAACAGGCGGACCTCGTCGCCCGCGAGGAGCAGGAGATGTACGACCGCATCGGACGCTCGCCCTTCCGGGTCACGCTGGTGCTTGCGCGCGGAGGGGTCGGCTCGTCCACCAACTTCGGTGGTCGTGCGTGCGCTCTACGACCAGTTCGCAAGCCGCGATTACGTCGGGATGCGCTTGTACGACTACTACTATCCGGACTTCGGGCACGTGCCAATGGACGCGCCCTCCTTCCGCCACGAGCTCGGGCTGTTACCGAAATAGGGCCGGACCCGGGCCCGGTCCCGCATCGCTACTTCTTCATCCCGGGCATCATCTTCGTGAAGTCGCCCATCACCTTCTGCATCGACTCGAACGCGTTGCCGCCGGCGCCGACGACGCCCTGCATCGCCTTGATCACGTTCTGCGCGCCGCGCAGGTCCGGCATCATCGACATCGCCGCCTTCGCCTCCTTGACGCCCGGCACGCCGGCCATCTGCTCTTCCATCATCACCCACAGGCGCTTCTGCATTTCGGAGATCATGTCGAACATCTGGCCCCAGTAGCGCATCGCGTGCTCCATCGCTTCCTGCGACGCCGTCTGCCCGGCGGCCATCATTTCGTCAGGCGTCCCCGCCTCCGCCGCCCGCTTGGCCGCCTTGCGCCCCATCGCGCGCGACTCTTCCTCGCCCTCGAATTGCAGGCGGCGCAGCTTGCTCGTGTTCTCGATCGCCGCGTTGATGACGTCGAGCGCCATCTTGGCGTTGGCCTTGTAGAGCTCCATCGCCTGCTCGGGCGTCATCATCTTGGCCACCTTGGAGAAGTCCATGGCGGCCAACTGTTTCGGGTCGAACATCGGCGGGAGCGGAGCCTCCTTGCGAGCTGCCTGCGAAGCCTCCTTTCGTTCCGCGCGTTTGCCGGAGACCTTCTTCACTGCGGCCTTTGCTTTGGATTTGAGATTTCGAGTCGCCATGGCACGCTCCTTGGGGTGGGTTGACGTTACGGCGCGAGTATGACGCCGTTCAGGCCGGATGGGTCGATACGCGCGCTCCCGGTGCGCCGGGACGTACGTGCTACGATTTTCGATTTCCTCGGGCGCGCATGACATGAGCGATCTCAAGCAGCGGTTCGGCCGGCCCCTTCGGCTTGGCATCGTAGGCGGTGGTCCGGACTCGTGGATCGGCAAGATGCACCGCAGCGCGGCGGAGCTCGACGGCTGGTGGCGCTGCACCGCCGGCGTGTTCTCGAGCGATTCTGCGCGCTCGCGCACGGCAGGCGTCACGCTGGGCTTCGCCGCCGACCGCAGCTACGGCACGGTCGAGGAGATGATCGCCGGCGAGCGCACGCGCAGCGACGGCATCGAAGCCGTGGCGATCATGACGCCCAACGACACCCATTACACGGTTGCCGCGGCGGCGCTGGACGCCGGGCTCGACGTCCTTTGCGACAAGCCCGTCACCCACGATGCAGCACAGGCGCGCGACCTCGTGGCGAAGACTGCGAAGCAAGGGCGCGTGTTCGCCATCGCTCACGGCTACACGGCATACCCGATGGTCCGCTACGCACGCCAGCTCGTGGAGGAAGACAGGATCGGCAGCCTGCGCCTCGTGCAGGTGGAGTACATCCAGAGCGGCATGGCCACGCGTGTGGAAGACGGGCCGCAGAACAACCGGTTCCGCTGGATATTGGACCCGGGGCGCAGCGGGCAGGCGCTCGTGATGAGCGCCATCGGCTGCCACGCACAGCACCTGGGGTCGTTCGTCACGGGGCGCGAGGTCGGACGGGTCATGGCCGACGTCGGCACGCTGCTTCCCGGACGCGAGGTCGTCGACTATGTGTCGGCGCTGATCTCCTTGAACGACGGTACGCGCGGCACTTTCACGGTCACGCAAGCCGCCGCCGGCGGCGAGAACGACATCCGGCTGCGCGTCTACGGCGACAAGGGGATGCTCGAGTGGTGGCATCGCGACCCTTCGTACCTTCGCGTCGCCATGCAGGGAGAGCCCGTGCAGGTGGTCACGCGCGCCGATCCTTTCCTGCCGCCGGCGATCATAGCGCTCGGCCGATCGCCGCGCGGGCACCCCGAAGGACTGCGCGAAGCGTTCGCAAACATCTATGGCGAGATGGCGCAGGACCGCATTTCGCGCACTCTCGGCGACGGGCCGCTGCCGCTGCCCTACCCTCGCATCGAGGAAGGCGCGCACACGATGGCCTTCATCGAAGCGTGCCTCCGCTCGAGCGCGAGCGGGCGCTGGGAGGACGTGGCGAAGCAGTCCTAGTCAGCCACGCCGTGCGCGATGCCGGTCGTCATCGGGCGGGCCACGGTCGACTTCGCGCACGCCAATAGCAAGCCGGCCACGATGAGATAGCTGGCGGCCACGAACGGCGACTGCGCGATGCCGATCGCCTCGCCATGCATGAACCCGAAGAACGTGAGCACGGCGCCTGCGAGGGCGAACGCGGCCGCCTTGCGCATCGCGCCGTCGATAATGAACGCCGCGATCGCGCCAAGCACGAGGCCGCCGATGATCGCGCCGCCGCCCATGATCGCCAACCCTTGGTAGAGAACGCCGACTTGCGCGAGCTTGTCGATGCCTACCGCCGCGGCCGTCGTTCCCGCCGCGCCGAGCGCGTTGTCGATCATGAGCTTGCCCCATGCGGCGAGATGCGGCGTCAGCGCGAGCACGACCGCGGGCGCATGAGACTTGGGCGACTCCTGGAACGCCTGCGCGCCGATCAGCATGCCGATGTACAGCAGGATCGGCGAGATCGCCACCACGGGAATCAGCGACGACACGAGCGCGATGATCCCGAACCACGCGAGCACGATCACCATGAGACCGGTGGCCGCGGAGTATCCGAGACGCCCGCCCATCGACTTCCATCCCGGATGCCCGATGTAAACCGCGTTGATGAACGGATTGCCCATGAGGCATCCGATCAGGCTCACCACGCCGTCGGCGGTTAGCACGCGTGTGGTGGGATAGCTGTCGCCCGCCGCCGCCGCGCTTTCCACGTTGTCCATCGCCTCCACGAGATCGTAGATGCCGAACGGGATCGCCGTGACGAGGATGATGCCGAGGTAGTCGAAGCCCGAGAACACGTGTCCGATTGCCGGCAGCGGCAACGAGAAACCGAAGTTCGCGAACGCCTGCGCGACATTCCCGACGCTCATGCCGCCCATCGGCACGCCGACCGCGGTCGATGCCCATGCAATCGCAGTACCTGCTGCGATCGCGACGAGACCCGCCGGGATGCCGCGCCAGTAGCGCACGCCGCCGAACCAGCTCGCGAGGATGATGGCGAAGCACACGATGCCGATGATCGGCGTCATGTACATCTCCTCCGCGGGACGCATGGAGATGAAGGCGATCGACACGCCCGCGAGCGTGCCCAGCAGCGCCGCGCGCGGCGTGATCCTGCGCACGAACGGCGCGATGAATCCGCCCAGCATCAGCACGAAGCTCTGCACGAACACCCACACGAGTCCCGCTTCCCAGCCCTTGATGGGATCGCCGGTCTTGAGGCTGATCGGCAGCATGATCACGAACACCACGACGAACATGTGGGGCACGCTGATGCCCGAGGGCAGCGCGCAAACGTCGTCGCGTCCCGTCTTCAGCGCAAGACGGTACGCAAGCCACGCGTAGTACGTCGTGGAGAGCGCCATCATGAGCCCGGCGGCGGGCAGGATGCGGCCGAACACGAGGTCGTCGGGCATCTTCAGCACGAAGCGCAGAAGTCCCGTCAGCACGAGCATGTTGACGAGGATGTTGGTGCCGAAACCGAAGAACGCGTTCCAGTCGCCGGGCGTCCACAGCTTGGGCTTCGTGTTCGTCATCGTGTTTCTCCCCTTACGAAGGCAGCGCCGCAAGCAACCGGCGCGAATCGGTGACCCACCCGAAGATCCCGCCTTGCGCCTTGATCATGGCGAGGCCCACGGCGTGGAACTCCGGAAAGTACGAGGCACAGCAGTCGCCCGGCACGATGCAGCGGTAGCCGCGGTCGTTGGCTTCACGGACGGTCGTATGGACGCAGACTTCGGTCGTCACGCCACCGACGATCAGGCTGTCGATGTGGCGGTTGCGCAGGAGCTCGTGGAGGTCGGTCGCGAAGAACGCACCCTTGCCCGGCTTGTCGACGACGGGCTCGCCTGGAATCGGCGCGAGCGCGGGCACGATGTCGTGTCCCGGCTCGCCGCGCACGAGAATGCGTCCCATCGGCCCGGGCGAACCGATGCGCATCGTGGGCGTCCCGCGCTCGACCTTCGCGCGCGGCGCGTCCGAGAGATCGGAGCGATGGCCCTCGCGCGTGTGAATGACCAGCATGCCGAGGCGCCGGGCGGCCGCGAGTACGGCGCGGCACGGCTCGATGGCCGCCGCGAGAAGCGAAACGTCGTTGCCCAGCGTTTCCCCGAACCCGCCAGGCTCGAGGAAGTCGCGCTGCATGTCGATCAGGATGAGCGCGGTCGTGCCCGGATCGATGGCGACGGAACCCGGCTCAGCTTCCACCAGGATGGCGCGCATGTCGTCCACGGCTCCCATCGCGAAGGGCTTTGCAAGAAGCAAACCACGCCCAGGCACGCATGTTTTCAACGCGTTGCACGATACACCCGATTTTGCAGGCGCGCGAGTCTGGTGCGCCTGCGCCGAGTTGGTGCGTCAGGCGGGTGCTACCACCCTCCGACGGCCCGCGATCAGAAAGCCGAGACCGACTCCGATGGCGAGCGCGACGACGGCCCCGATGATGCCGTCGCGGATCAGCGTGTTCTTGACCTTGGTGAGTACCGGGTTATCGAGGTTGTTGGTGCCGAAGTGGATCGCGCGCAGGCGCCATTGGCCATCGCCGCCGCGCACCATCACGGCTGTCCAGCGTGTCGTGAAGTCGAATACGTCGCCGTCGTTGGCTTCGTAATGCTCGAGCGCCTTGCCGCGCACGAGGCCCCAGCTCTTGTCCGGTGAAAGCTCGGTGAGCTTGTCGGCGTCGAGCTTCATCTCCATCCGCTTCATGTACGCCTTGGGGCCGAACCACTCCCTGAAGTACTTCGAGACGTCGACGCGACTGCTCATCACCTCCTGCGTGATGCTGGTCGCCTCCACGTTCTCGGTAAGGTACGGCAGCATCTTGTCGTACTGGCCGGTGTTGATGGCTGTCACGACCTCCTTCAGCATCGCGCGCAGCGCCTCGTGGATCTCGTGGTCCGGCTCTTGTTGAGCGGACGCAACGCACGCGAAGAGAAGCGCGCACAGCGCGCCGGCGACACGATTCACGTGACCTCCCTTACGGGCTCGGGATGCGGTCCTTGTACTTCGCGAGCCACTGGTCGAACGACATGAGCGACGGATTGAGCTCGCGCGAGCGCGCGACATTGCGCAGCTCGTTGAGCGGACCCGCATAATCGCGATAGAACTGGAACATGTTGCCCAGGTCGTCGGCGCCGGGGAACCCGAGCGCCCGATACGCCTCCGGCGTCATGGCGTTGTGGCGGATGTCCTTGCCGAGCGCGTTCGAGAGCCTGGATGCCATCTCGGCGCCAGTCAGGTGCTCTCCGGCCGCGCCCACCTTCTGGCCGAAGTACTTCGACCCCGCCTTGAAGATGCCGTACGCCACGCGTCCGATGTCCTCGGACGCGATGCCCGCCATCTTCTCGTTCGCGGTCGGCAGCGTGAAATACAGGTTGCCGTCCTGACCCTTCGCCGGACCTGCGCCGAAATAGATGAGGTTGTCCCAATAATAGGACGCATAGAGGAACGTCGTGGGTACACCCGAATCGCGGAACAGCTGGTCGGCCTCGCCCTTGGCATCGAAGTGGGGAACCTTGTATTTGTCCATGAGCGTCGGCATCGAGTCGGGCGGGACGATGGTGCGCGTGTCCTCGAGCGTGGACCAGACGACGTGCGACAAGCGGGCCGCCTTGGCGGCGCTGGCCATGTTGCGCGCTTCCGCGTACTCCTGCTCAGGCTTGAAGTGCGCCCAGTAGAACGTCACGCAATAGGCGCCGTACGCGCCTTCGAACGCCCGGACGAGGCTTTGCTCGTCGTCGACGTCGGCGGCGACCACCTCCGCGCCCATCGCGGCGAGTGCCTTCGCCTTGTCGGAGTTGACGTCGCGCGTGACGGCGCGCGCCGCGAAGCCGCCCTGCGGATCGGCGAGAATGGCGCGGATGAGCCCGCCGCCCTGTGCGCCCGTGGCGCCGATGACCGCGATCGTCTTGCGTGACATGTGCGTGCTCCTTCGATGAAGCATCGATGATAAACGAACCGTCCTGCCGCGGGCTTTGCAATAATGTCATCGGCCTCCTTGAGAACGGGCGATGAAATACAAGGACTACTACGGCATCCTCGGCGTCAAGCGCGAAGCGAGCGCGGAAGACATCAAGACCGCGTATCGCAAGCTCGCGCGCAAGTACCATCCGGACGTGTCGAAGGAAAAAGACGCCGAGGAAAAGTTCAAGGAGGTGTCCGAGGCGTACGAGACGCTCAAGGACGCCGAGAAGCGCGCCGCCTACGACCAGCTCGGCACGCATCGCGAGGGCCAGGAATTCCGGCCGCCGCCCGATTGGGGCCAGCAGTTCGGCCAAGGCGGAATGGGCGGCCGCCACTTCGAGGACATCGACTTGTCCGATCTGTTCGCGGGACTCGCCGGTGCGCGCGGGCGCGCTCCCGGCGGCGGCGCGCGTGGGAATCGCCCAATGGCGGGAAGCGATTACGAAGCGGTCGTGCGCATCGCGTTCGACCAGGCGTTTCACGGCACCGAGGTCGACCTCGAGCTGTCGGCGCTCGAATGGGATCCCGACGGCGGCGTGCGCCGCGTGCCGCATCGCGTGCGCACGCGCATCCCGCGCGGCGTCGCCAATGGCGAGAAGCTTCGCGTGCCCGGCAAGGGCGGCAAGGGCGCGAACGGCGGCCCCGACGGCGATCTCTACCTCGACATCGAAGTCGCCGATCATCCGCTGTACCGCGTGTCGGGCAACGACCTCTACGTCGATCTTCCGCTCGCACCGTGGGAAGCGGTGCTCGGCACCAGCGTCGACCTGCCGACGCCGGCAGGTACGGTGACGCTCAAGGTGCCGGCGGGCACGCGCGCTGGGCAACAGCTGCGGTTGTCCGGTCGCGGTATGACGCGCGGCAGCGCCGCCGCCGGCCATCTGTATGCGCTGGTGCGCATCGAGGTGCCGAGCGTGGTCGACGACACGCACAAGGATCTCTACAAGAAGCTCGCGGAGACTTCGAACTTCGACCCGCGCGCGCATTTCGTCAAGGAGACATCGCGATGATTGCGCCGGTACAGGATGCCGTTCGCTTCGACACGGTGACCGAAGTGACGTGGACGCAGATAGTCAATGCGTCCGGACTGAGCGAAGCCGAGCTGACCGAGCTCGTGCAGTACGGCGCGCTCGTGCCTCGCGATCCCTCGGCGGCGCCGCTCACCTTCGAGTCGCGCTGGCTGATCGTGGCACGCACCGCGTCACGGCTGCGGCGCGACTTCGACCTCGACGCACATGGCGTCAGCGTCGTGCTTTCGTACGTCGAGCGCATCGAATCGCTCGAGAAGGAGCTGCGCACACTGCGGGCGCAGCTCGGATAGCCGCGTGCCGACGCGCCTCGGCCTTTCGGCGCGCGAATACGCAACGCTCGCGCGGCTGACCACCCCCGAGCGCATCCAGGCGTTCATCAACGCGATTCCCGCGAATCACGAGCCCGACGGCGAGACCGTCCATTCCGTTCGCAGCGTTCTGCGTCATCGCGTGGCGCATTGCATCGAAGGCGCGCTGGTCGCCGCGTGCGCGCTTGCGATCAACGGCGAGCCTGCGCTCGTCATGCACCTCGACTGCGCGCCGCACGACAACCCGCACGTGCTTGCCCTCTTTCGCCGGCGCGGGCACTGGGGTGCGCTGTCGAAAAGCAACGGCGCGTGGCTGCGCTATCGCGAGCCGGTGTACCGCACGCTGCGCGAGCTTTCGATGTCGTACTTCCACGAGTTCTTCGACAAGCGGGGGCACAAGACGCTGCGCGCTTATTCACGGACGCTCGACCTGCGGAGCTTCGACCCCGCGCTGTGGGTCACCAACGCCGAATCCTGCTGGCGCGTCCACGATGCGATCGCATCGGTACGCCACTACCCGCTCGTGACGGCGGCGCAGGCGCACGTGCTGTCGCGGCGCGATGCCCACGAACGGCGGGCGGCGACGCTCGTCCAGTACCCCAAGACGGGATAGGGACGGCTTGTCCGGCGTATTGCCCGGCACCACCTTGACGTCGGTCGCCGTCGTCGCTCCGCTGTCGGCGATGCCTTTGGTAAGTCCCGCGAGCGACGTCGAGTTGAGCCCGACCCGAACGGTGGCGGCGCATCGAACGAACGTTCTATTGTGGTAGTCTTTTCTTCGTACGACCCCATCTAGCGCGCTCCATGTCCGCCCATTGCTTCCACCCCGCTGTCGAGCGCTGGTTCGCAGCGACCTTTCCGGCTCCGACCCCGCCGCAGATCGCCGCATGGCCGCAGATCCAGGCCGGACGCAGCGTACTCGTGGCGGCGCCCACCGGCTCCGGAAAAACGCTGGCGGCATTCCTCGCCTCCATCGACGACCTGGTGCGGCAAGCCGTGGGCGGCTCGTTATCGGACGAA
>Ga0070668_100003816_pt1 | contig 11131 bp, 11 predicted proteins | sample KBSS43metaG_FD_64661 | JGI IMG/M metagenome (GOLD analysis project Ga0070668, IMG submission 64661) | Switchgrass rhizosphere microbial communities from Kellogg Biological Station, Michigan, USA - KBS S4-3 metaG | ecosystem: Host-associated > Plants > Roots > Rhizosphere > Soil ... | reverse complement strand
CCCGGCGATCGCGCGCTGGACGATCGGCGCGGTCCGCGACGCGGCCCGCGCGGCCGGCCGCGACCCGGGCGGCATCAAGATCTGCGTCGCGGCCCCGGCGTACGTCGGCGACGACCTGGCGCACCAGCGCGAACAGCTGCGCTGGTTCGGCGGGATGGTCGGCAACCACGTCGCGGACCTGGTGGCGCGCTACGGCTCCACGGGTGCCGTGCCGCGGGAGCTGACCGACTACATCCGCGAACGGGAGGGCTACGACTACAGCCACCACGGCAAGGCGGGCAACCCGTCGACGGAGTTCGTCCCGGACGAGATCGTCGACCGGTTCTGCCTGATGGGCCCGCCGTCGTCCCATGTCGAACGCCTGCAGGAGCTGGCGGAGCTGGGCGTGGACCAGTTCTCGCTGTACCTGATGCACGACGACCGCGAGGCGACGCTCGCCTCGTACGGGCAGCAGATCATCCCGAAGCTCACGGCGTAGGGCCTGCCCCACCTCGGTTCCGGGGGCGCGCACCAGCGTGCTCCCGGGCCGGGGCGCGGGACGATCGGCCCATGAAACCTCGGAAACTCCGTGCTGCGCTGGCTCTGGGGGCCGCCACGCTCGCGGTGGGCGCCCTCGCGCCCGCGGCCGCGGCGAGCCCCGCCGGAATCGTCTGGGAAGCCTCGTGCCAGGCCGGCTACGAGTGCGGCCACCTCGACGTCCCACTGTCCTATCAGGACTCTTCCTTGGGAACCGTGCAGGTCGCGGTCGGCCGGTTGCCCGCCACCGACCAGGCCCGCAAACTGGGCACGATCTTCTTCAACCCGGGCGGGCCGGGCTCGTCCGGCCGGTTCGCGCCCGCGTTGACACCGGAGCTGCACCGGCGTTTCGACATCGTCGGGTTCGACCCGCGCGGCGTCGGTGCCAGCTCGAAGATCCACTGCTTCACCGATCCTTCGCAGCTGGAGGTGCTCCAACGGGCCCTCGGCACGTTCCCGCTGACACGCGAGGCCGAGCGGCAGCAGATCGCGGACACCCGCACGGTCACCGATCTGTGCGAGCAGAACGCCGGGCCGCTCGCGAACCACCTGTCGACCGGCACGATCGCCCGCGACCTCGACCGGCTCCGGGCGGCGTTCGGGGAGCCGAAGCTGCGCTACTACGGGAAGTCCTACGGCACCTACCTCGGGGAAACGTACGCCAACCTGTTCCCCGGCCGCGTCGGCTCTCTCGCGCTCGACGCCGTCGACGATCCGGTGCGCTGGTCGACCGGCTCCGCGCCGATGAGCTACCGCCTGCGCGGCTACGAAGACGGAGCACGCGCGATCCAGTCCTTTTTGGACGCTTGCGGGTCGCGCTGCGCCTTCCGCTACGACGAGATCCTGGACCGCCTCGAAGCGGGCCCGATCACGGTGACGGACACGACCGGACGGCAGAGTGCCGTCACCTACCAGAGCGCGATCAGCCGGATCCACGGCTACCTGCTCGACGCCCGGTCCGCACCCCGGCTGGCGGCGTTCCTCCAGGCGCTGGCCGACCCGGCGAGCCGCGCCCCGGTGCCCGCGGGCGGGCCACCCGACGTCGACTCGATGCTGGGCGGCGGGGCGACGCTGTGTTCGGACGCGGCGAACCCGCGTGATCCCGCGGTCTGGTGGGAGTTCGCCCGGCGCGCCGACCAGGTCGGACGCGGTTTCGGCCCGTACGACGTCTACAAGACACTCCCCTGCGCCACCTGGGAGGTCACGGACGCCGGCCGCTACGCCGGACCGTGGAACCGCCCGACGGCACCGATCCTGCTGCTCGCCAACCGCCAAGGCGACCTGGAGACGCCGTACGCCGGGGCTCGGCGGACGGAACAGCTGCTCGGCAACGCCCGCCTGCTGAGCCTCGACACCTACGGCCACGGTTCCCGCGGCAAGAGCGCCTGTATCGACGCCGGGCTCGACCGCTACTTCGTCGCCGGCGCCGTCCCCGCCCCCGGCACGGTCTGCGCACCGGACTGAACGTCGGCCAGGTACTTCATCGCCGCTTCGGGATCGCCGAGCCAGCCTTCGTAGTCGGCCGGGTTCTCGAAGAGGTGCGCGAACCGGTGCGCCACTTCGGGAACGCGCTGCGCGGTGTCCAAAGTGGCCAGGACGTGGTCCGGTGGCGGGGCCAGGAGGTCGTTGTTGAAGCGCGTCGCGTGCCGGGCGTGCCGCCAGTAGCGGGCGAAGGCGTCGTGCATGAACTCCTCGTCGAACGGCCGGCCGGCACGCTCGACGATCGCCTCCTGGTACGCCCGGGCCGCGCGGGCGGCCATGTTGGCGCCCTGGCCGCCGACCGGGTCGTTGGTCACCGCGGTGTCGCCCATCGCGAGGACCTTCGCCCCGGACGGCAGGGTACCGACCGGGTGCCGCACCACCGGCGTGATCCGGCCGTGCAGCAGCTCGGTCGGCGCCACCGGACGTGCGGCGTCGAGCAGGCCGGCCTGCCACGGGTAATGCGCGCGCAGCAGCTTCCGCGCCGTCTCGTAGTGCTGCTCGACGTCGGTCACGCCGTCCCAGACGTCCATCGGGCCGCCGGGCACGCCGAAGAAGCCGATGCCGTGCGCGGGGCCGTGCACCGAGAGCACCGGCAGCAGGAAGAACTCGCCCACCTGCGCCATGCCGAAGGTGAGGCCGGGGACGGCGTCCAGTTCGCCGGCGACGTACAGCACGCCGATCGCGCGCTGCGGTTCGCGGTAGGGCGAGCGCTCGTCGTCGCGCGGGAAGAGCGCGTCGAACTGCGGCCCGCGGCCGGCCGCGACCACCAGCAGCTCGAACTCGCGGGCGCACTCGTCGAGGCCGGCCGGGCCGATCCGGCCGATCCGCAGGTCGCCGCCGAGGCGTTCGAACTCGGCCAGCCAGTCCGCGACCTTGACGCGCTGGTCGACCGACTGGGCCGGCCGGTCGAGCGCGACCCGCCACGATATCGACGGCTCGCTGCCTTCACCGGCGGCGGCGAAGGCGATTTCGCGGGTCGGCGGCGCTTCGCCGTCCCAGAAGTTGATGCCGAGCTCGCGTTCGCGTTCGAGTGCCGGGTGGAACAGGCACTGGTTCGAGACGAGCCGGCCCGCCCGCACTTCGGCGGCCGGGCGTTCGGCGAACACCGTGACGTCGTAGCCCAGTTGCCGCAATCCGATGGCGAGGACCAGTCCCGCTTGCCCCGCTCCGACGATCCCGATCCGCCGCATGGCCGTCCTTCCCCCGGAAATCCTTTGCTCCCAACGTACTCGGGGCAAGCCGGCCGGACTCGCCCGATCGGGCGGCCGACCGGGCGCCGCTATGGTGACCCGGTGACGGAACCGCCGAAGGGATTCGACCGCACGGTCCGGCTGCGCGACGGCCGGGTGGTCGTCATCCGCCCGCTCACCCGCCGGGACGCCCCGGAACTCGGCGAGGCGATCCGCACCGCGGACCCCGTCACCCTCCGCCGCCGCTTCTGCGGCACGGCACCCCGGGTGACCCCACGCCTGCTAGAACGGCTCACGGCACTCGACTACCAGAGGCGGTTCGCACTGGTGGCCCGATCGCCATCGGGACGCGGCGTGGCGATCGGCCGCTACGAAGCGACCACGACGCCGGGAGTGGCGGAGATCTCCGTGGCGGTCGCCCCGGACTGGCGCCGGGCAGGGCTGGCCTCGGCGCTGGTCCAGTTCCTGGGCGAAGCAGCACTGACCCGTGGCTTCGACCGCTTCACGGCGGTGTATTTCGCGGACAACAGACCGGTGGCGGAACTCCTCGACCACGCGGGCGGCCGCCAGGTGATCGCGGAAGGCCTGGCCGAGGCCGAGGTCCAGCTACGCCAGGCTCAGTCGATGAGGGCCTGGTAGACCAGCTGCCGCAGCTGCGGCCGCAGCCGATGGGCGCTCGACGGCAGCAGCTGCGTGTAGAACCCCACCGTCAGGTCCTCGTCCGGATCCACCCAGAACGCCGTCGAAGCCGCCCCGCCCCAAGCGAACTCCCCGGCCGAAGACAACGTCCGCGCCTTCACCGGATCCTCCAGCACCGAGAACCCAAGACCGAAGCCGAACCCGTCGAACGGCATCTCGGCGAACAACGGCCGCCCGAAGGCCTCCAGGTCGACGTGGCCCGGCAGGTGGTTGCTCGCCATCAGCGCCACCGTGCGCGGGGACAGCAACCGGACGTCGTCCAGGGCACCGCCGCGCAGCAGCATCTCCGTGAAACGCCGATAGTCGTAAGCCGAAGACACCAGGCCGCCGCCGCCCGAAAGGCAGTCCGGGCCGGACGTGCCCACGCGGCCGAACGCGTCGTTCCGGACCGCGCGTCCGGAGGACGGGTCCGGCACGTACAAAGCCGCCAGCCGGGACTGCGAAGAGGCGGCGAAGCCCGTGTCCGTCATCCCCAGCGGGCCGAAAATCCGTGACGCGAAGAACTCGTCCAGGGAAAGCCCGGACACCACCTCGACGACGCGGCCGAGCACGTCCGTCGCCACCGAATAGTTCCACTCGCTCCCCGGCTGGAACAGCAGCGGCAGCGAAGCCCACCGCTCGCAGCACGCCGCCAGGTCCAGACCCGGCGGCGTCCCCCAATCGAACCCCGCCGCACGATAAAGAGCGTCCACCGGGTGGCCGTGGTGGAAACCGTAGGTCAGGCCCGCCGTGTGCGTCAGCAGGTGCCAGACGCGAATGGGCGCAACAGCCGGCTCGGTGAGCGGCGCCAAAGCCGAACCCTTGACGTACACCCTGGGCGAAGCGAACTCCGGCAGCCACCGCGCGATCGGGTCGTCCAGCTCCAGCAGGCCCTCTTCGGCGAGCATCATCGCGGCGACCGACGTGATCGGCTTCGTCATCGAGAAGATCCGCCACAGCGTGTCCTTCTCGACCGGCAGCCCGGCTTCGACGTCGCGCAGGCCACCACGTCCGACGTGCACGATCCGGCCGTGCCTGCTCACCACCGCGAGCCAGCCCGGCAACCGTCCATTGTCGACATACCGGTCGAAGTGCGCGTCGATCCGGGAAAGCCGCGACGCGTCGAACCCGGCTTCGGCCGGGTCGACGTCCACCTCAAGTTCCGCCATGCGGCGAGGTTACTTCTCCCGCGCGCGCTCGGCCGCCTTCTCTTCGCGCCAGGCCTCGTCGTTCTTCCCGTACCGCCAGTACCCCGAGATCGACAGCAGCTCGCGCCGCATCCCGCGCTCGTCGAGCAGGTACCGCCGCAGGTCGCGCACGAACCCGGCCTCACCGTGCACGAAGGCCTGCACGACGCCGTCGCGCCACGGCAGCTCCCGCACCGCCGCGGCGACGTCGCCGCCGGACGACCGGTGCAGCCAGGTGATCTGCGCGTCCGCCTTCGTGACCAGCGGCTGCTCTTCGTCGGCGTTCTCGACGAGGATCACCGCGCGCGCCGGGACGCCGGCCGGGAGCGCTTCGAGCGACGCCGCGATGGCCGGCAACGCGCTCTCGTCGCCCGCCAGCAGGTGCCAGTCGGCCTCCGTCCCGGGCGCGTAACCGCCGCCGGGACCGGACAGCAGCAGTTCGTCACCAGGCTGGGCCGAGGCCGCCCACGGGCCGGCGATGCCCTCGTCGCCGTGGTGGACGAAGTCGAGCACGAGCTCGCCGGCCTGCGGGTCGAACGCCCGGACGGTGTAGGAGCGCATCCGCGGCCAGTGCTCCCGCGGCAGCGTGGCGCGGCACTCCTGGACGTCGAACGGCTCCGGGTACTCGACGCCGGGCACCTTGAACAGCACCTTCACGTAGGCGTCGGTGGACGCGTTGGGCGTGAAATCGGCGATGCCTTCGCCGCCCGCGACGATCCGGATCATGTGCGGGGTGAGCCGCTCGGTGCGCAGCACCCGCAGCCGCACCGCGGGACGCCCGGACCGCCGGGGTGCTTCAGCCATCGACAACTCCTCCAGAACTAAGGGTTACCTAAGCAACCGTACGCGCCGGATCCGGCCCGTGGCCACCCGGACGGTCCAGTTCTTCGAGCATCCGGGTGAAGGCGACCGCCGTGCGCGCCCGGAACCCGACGAAGAAGCGGTTGGCCAGCGGCACGCCCCAGCGCCAGCGGGAAGCCGCGTTGACCACCCGGTGTTCGATCCGGGTACCCACCGGATCGGCTGTGACACGGTATTCGGCGCGGTACCACCAGCCGCCCTGCACCGCGAGGAATCCCTGGTCGCGGTCGATCTCCGTCCGCATCGGGTAGCCACCCCCGGTCACCCGGCTCCGCAGTTCCTCGAACACCTCCCCGGGCGGCCGCGCGACGACCCCGGACGCCTCCGCAAGCGTTTTCACCGGCGCGGATCCGAGACGCGCGTGTTCTGGAACGCCGTGATCAGCCATTCGCCGTCCTCCCGCACGAGCACGAAGCCGACGGTGGACTCGCGGCCCTCGTCGGTGGTGTCCGCGCCGGTGACCGAAGAACCGCCGCCCACGACGACGACGGCGACGTCCGGGCGGACGAACCGCACCTTGGCCGGCGCACCGAGCCCGGTCAGCTTCGATCCCTTCAGCGGTCCTTCGAACAGGGCGCGGTGCCCGCTTTCGATCTGTGCCCGCCCGGGCATGTTCAGCCCGAAGAACGTGACGTAGTCCGCGTCTTCGGTGAAGAGGCGCCCGTAGGCGGTCGCGTCACCGTCGTTCCAGGCCTGGGTGAGGCGGTCGAGTACGGCACGGACATCGGCTTCGGCGGTGGTCATCGCATCCCCTTACGAACGGCGTTCGTTTGACGAACACCGTTCTACTCACGAACGCTGTTCGCGTCAAGTACAGTGTTCGCGTGACCGTTCCCCCGCCGCCGTGGCGCCGCGCGCCGCGCCGCCGCGCCGCGAAACCCGCGCTTTCCCAGGAGCTCGTCGTGAAGACGGCGCTCGAGGTCCTGGCGAAAGAGGGCCTCGACGCCGTCACCATGCGGCGGGTCGCCCAGGAGCTGGAGACCGGGCCCGCGTCGCTCTACGCGCACGTGTCCAACAAGGACGAACTGGCGGAGCTGATGCTCGACGCCGTGCTCGCCGACGTGCCGCGGCCCGAGCCCGACCCGGCCCGCTGGGACGAGCAGGTGAAGGAGCTCGTCCGCGCCCAGATCCGCGCGATGGTCGCGCATCCCGGGATCGCGCGCGTGGCCTGGCACATCGCGGTGCCGGTCAACCCGAGCTCGCTGCACCTGGGCGAGGCGATGCTGGCCCTGTTGCGCGCCGGCGGCCTCGACCTCAAGCAGGCGACGTTCGCGGGCGACGCCCTGGCGCTCTACGCCAAGGCGTACGCCTACGAAGCGAGCGGCTGGACCTGGGGCGAGATCGACGAAACCGACGTCACCGAACGCGGCGAGCAGATGCTGGCGTACATGCGGTCGCTGCCCGCCGAGTCGTTCCCGAACATGCTGCGGATCGGCGAGTTCTTCTCCGCCGAGACGGCCGGCGAACGGCTCGAGTTCGCCCTCGACATGTACCTCGCCGGCCTGAAGGTGATCGCGGCGCGGAACTAGGGCCGCAGGACGATCTTGCCGCGCGTGTGCCGCTTCTCCAGCTCCCGGTAGGCCTCCCGCACCTCGTCCAGGGAATAGACGCGCGCGACCGGCACCTCCAGCAATCCCTTGGCCGCCAACGTCGCCAGCTCGCGCAGGACGTCCGCGGACGCCGCCGCCGCGCTGCCGTCGGTCTTGACGTTGTACTTCTCCGCCGCGGCGAAGTCGATGATCGTGTCGATCCGTCCGGGGTGGACGCCCAGGCGCAGCGCGAGTTCGACGTAGCCGGAGCCGAAGGTGTCGATGAACGCGTGCACGCCGTCCGGCGCGGCTTCCTTGATCCGCTCGAGGACCCCGTCGCCGTAGGTCACGGGGACGACGTCCATTTCGCGCAGCCACGCGTGGTTCGCCTCGCCCGCGAGGCCGATCACCGTGGCCCCGGACAGCTTCGCGAGCTGGACGACCAGCGAGCCGACCCCGCCGGCCGCGGCCGAGACGACGACCGTCTCCCCTTCGCGCGGGAACACCGCGCGCACCGCCGCGTAGGCGGTGGTCCCGGCCACGAACAGCGAACCCGCCGCCTCCCACGACACCGCGTCCGGGCGCGGGGTCAGGTTCGCCGCCTCCGCCACGACGAACTCCGCGTGGCTCGAGCGCGTGTCGACGAAGCCGATCACCTCGTCGCCGACGGCGATCTCCTCGACGCCGTCGCCGAGTCCGGCGACCACCCCGGCGAAGTCACTGCCCTGCCCGGAGGGGAACGTCGCGGGGAAGCGCTCGTGCAGGAACCCCTGCCGGATGGCGGCCTCGCCCGGGTTGATCCCGGCGGCCCGGACCTCGACGAGCACCTGGCCCGGCCCCGGCGCCGGGCGCGGGACGTCTTCCACCCGCAGGACGTCCACGTCGCCGTACTCGTCGAACCTGATCGCGCGCGCCATGGGGCCTCCTAAGTCGTTGCTCAGTACAAGCAACGACCGCCCCCGCGGTTTTAGTCCCGCGCAGTCGATCCCGCGCGGTTCGATCCCGCGGGTCAGCCGGCGAGCCGGCGGACCACCCCGTCGGCGAGCAGCCGCCCGCGGTCGGTGAGCACCGCGCGGCCCCGGGAGTCCAAAGCGGACGGATCGAGCAGGCCTTCCGCCGCGGCCGCACGGGCCTCGGCGAGGCCGGGTTCGTCGAGCACGTCGAGCGGGAGCCCTTCGGCGACGCGGAGTTCGAGCATGATCCGCTCGAGGTGCTGGTCGTCGTCGGTGAGCACCTCGAGCCCGCCCGCCGGCGAGTCGCCGTCGGCGAGCAGCGACGCATAGCGCGCCGGGTGCTTGACGTTCCACCAGCGCACCCCGCCGACGTGGCTGTGCGCGCCCGGACCGGCGCCCCACCAGTCGTCACCGCGCCAGTAACCGAGGTTGTGGCGGCAGCGGGCCGCCTCGGACGCCGCCCAGTTCGACACCTCGTACCAGTGCAGCCCGGCCGCCGACAGCGTGGCGTCGATCATCTCGTAGTCCGCGGCCAGCACGTCGTCGTCCGGGGCCGGCAGCTCACCGCGGCGCACGCGGCGGGCCAGCGCCGTGCCCTCCTCGACGATCAGCGCGTACGCCGACACGTGGTCGACCCCGGCGGCCAGCACCGCGTCGAGCGTCGCGAGGAGGTCGTCGGGGCGCTCGCCCGGCGTGCCGTAGATCACGTCGAGGTTCACGTGCTCGAACCCGGCCGCGCGCGCCTCGGCGGCGGCCTTCCCCGGCCGGCCGGGGGTGTGCACGCGGTCGAGGATCTTCAGCACGTGCCGCGCGGCCGACTGCATGCCCAGCGAGACCCGGGTGTAGCCGGCCTCCCGGATCCCGGCGAAGAACTCCGGCGACGTCGACTCCGGGTTCGACTCCGTCGTCACCTCGGCGCCCGGCGCGAGCCCGAAGACGTCGCGGACGGCGTCGAGCACCGAGCGGAGGCCGTCGGCACCGAGCAGCGACGGCGTGCCGCCGCCGACGAACACGGTGTCGGCGGCGGGCGGCACGACCAGCACACGCGCGGCCAGCTCCAGCTCGCGCCGCAGCCCTTCGAGCCACGACTCCGGCGACGAACCGGAGTCGAGCTCACCCGCGGTGTAGGTGTTGAAGTCGCAGTAGCCGCAGCGCGTCGCGCAGAACGGGACGTGCACGTAGACCCCGAACGCTCTGCTGCCGAGCCCCTTCAGCGCGCTTTCCGGCAACGCCGGATCGATCGGGGTGGCGAGGTCGGGACGCAGCACGGGCACCCGTGAATTGTCCACCCCGCCACGCTCGGTCGCGCCAAGGGGCCGATCGGGTGAACACCCGTTACGACGCCGGGAGGTTCGCCGCCGCCCACTCCGGGTCGAGCGGGATCATCTCGATGACGTCGAGCAGGACACCGTTCGGGTCGGCGACGTAGAAGTGCCGCTGCCCGTAGACCTCGTCGACAACCGGCGTGACCAGCTCGACACCCGCCTCTTCCAGCCGTTTCGCCTCGGCGCGAGCGTCTTCGACGACGAGCCCGAACATCAGCCCCGCCGCCTCCTGTGCGCGGTAGGCCGGCGGCACCGACTCGTGCCCGCGCTGCACGAAGCTGATCTCGTAGCCCGGCGTGCCGGCGTTGACGCTGGCGAACCAGTCGAGCTCGACGGTGACCGGCAGGCCGACGACCTCCGCGTAGAAGCGAGTGGTCGCGGCGACGTCGTCGACCAGGTAACCCGCTCCGAAACCCTTGACCTGCATCCCCAGTTCCTCTCACTCAAAGCACTGTACTTGAAGTACTTTATACGTAGTGGTTTGAACGCGCAAGAGGTGAGCGCACAAGGCGGTTGACACGATTTCCGCAGGTAAGTGACCCTGCTCCCACCATGCGGGCAGGCCTGGACCACATTGTGGACGCGTGGCACGCTGACGCCGTGACTTATGCCGGTGTTCTCCTCGTGGCCCGCCGCCACGTCGACCTCCTGCGGGTCGCCAGCGCCCTCTGCGTACCCGTTCGCTGACTCACCGATCGCCACCACCTGCCACGAACCTGGACAGTCGGCGCCGGAGGAAACCCGCGAGCCGGTGGTCCTCCGCCGCCACGAAAGCCTCTCGGAGGACGCCGCCATGGCCACGCCCCAGACCCCCGCCCGCCCCGCGCGCGTCAAGCAGAAGCGCGGTGAAGGGCAGTGGGCGCTCGGTTACCGGGAGCCGCTGAACCCGAACGAGCGGTCGAAGAAGGACGACCACCCGCTCAACGTGCGGGCGCGGATCGAGAACATCTACGCCCACCGCGGGTTCGACGCGATCGACCCGGGCGACCTGCGCGGCCGGTTCCGCTGGTTCGGCCTCTACACCCAGCGCAAGCCCGGGATCGACGGCGGCCGCACCGCGACGCTGGAGCCGGAAGAGCTCGACGACCGCTACTTCATGCTGCGCGTCCGGATCGACGGCGGCGCGCTGACCACCGAGCAGCTCACCGTGCTCGGCGAGATCTCGCAGGCGTACGCGCGCGACACCGCCGACATCACCGACCGGCAGAACATCCAGTACCACTGGATCCAGATCGAGGATGTCCCGAAGATCTGGGCGAAGCTCGAGAACGCCGGCATGACGACGATGGAGGCCTGCGGCGACAGCCCGCGCGTCATCCTCGGCTCGCCGGTCGCGGGCATCGCCGCGGACGAGGTGATCGACGGCACCCCGGCGATCGACGAGATCAAGCGCCGCTACATCGGCAAGCC
>Ga0070668_100003812_pt1 | contig 11137 bp, 14 predicted proteins | sample KBSS43metaG_FD_64661 | JGI IMG/M metagenome (GOLD analysis project Ga0070668, IMG submission 64661) | Switchgrass rhizosphere microbial communities from Kellogg Biological Station, Michigan, USA - KBS S4-3 metaG | ecosystem: Host-associated > Plants > Roots > Rhizosphere > Soil ... | reverse complement strand
AAGGCGAAGCGGACCCGCTACGCCGCCGACACCGTGAAGCCGGTGTACGGCAAGAAGCTGCGCAAGTGGCGCAAGAACGTCAAGGCCGTCCAGGGCACGCTGGGCGCGCACCAGGACACCGTGGTCGGCCGGGACGTCCTGCACCACCTCACCATCGCCGGCTTCGGCGAGGGGCAGAACACGTTCACGTTCGGCTTGCTGTACGCCCAGGACGCCGGGCGGGCGGAGAAGCTGCGCGAGACGTTCGCGGGGCAGTGGCGGCGGCTGCGGAAGGGCGACCGCCCCGGCTGGCTCGGCTGACCGGCGAACGCCGACCGGCGGCTCGGACGTCTCAGATGTCGCCGGTCAGCTTCCCGCGCAGCTGCTCCAGGGTCTGCGACAGCAGGCGGGAGACGTGCATCTGGGAGATGCCGACGCGGTCGGCGATCTGCGTCTGGGTCAGCCCGCCGAAGAACCGCATCACGAGGATCGCGCGCTCCCGCTTCGGCAGTTCCTGGAGCAGCGGCTGAAGGGCCTCGTGGTTCTCCACCATGGCCATCTCGTGGTCGGGCTCGCCCATCGTGTCCGCCAGCGACAGCGCCTCGGCGTCGTCGTGGACCGGCTTGTCGACCGACAGGGCCTGGTAGGCGTTGCCGGCGAGCAGCCCTTCGCGGACTTCGTCGACCTCCAGGTTCAGGTGCTCGGCCAGTTCGGTCGGGGTCGGGGCGCGGCCCAGGCGCTGGGAGAGCTCCGCGGAGCCCTGGCTCAGCGAGAGGTGCAGCTCCTTGAGCCGCCGCGGGACCCGCACCGACCAGCCGGTGTCACGGAAGTGCCGCCGCACCTCGCCCATGATCGTCGGCACCGCGAACGACAGGAAGTCGTGACCGCGGCCGGGGTCGAAGCGGTCGACGGCGTTGATCAGGCCGATCCGCGCCACCTGGACCAGGTCCTCGCGCGGTTCGCCGCGGCCGGAGAAGCGGGTCGCGATGTGCTCGGCGAGCGGCAGCAGCTCGGTCACCAGCTTGCTCCGGACGACCTCCCGCCGGGGATCGTCCGCGTCGAGCTCACCCAGCTCGTCGAACAGCGGCTCGCAGTGGGCGTATTCGTCCGGGCGGTGGAGGACGGTTTTCCGGTCGCCGCTCACTCGCTCGTTCCCGGGTTCAACACCAGCTCGATCGTGACGATGCCCGCGCCTCCACCGGGGAGGACGTCGCAGTGCGCGGTCACCGACCGGCTCAGGGTGGTCAGGACGTGCCAGCCGAACGTGCGGTCGCTCGGCGGACGCGGGTCCGTCGAGCGGGTCGAAACGACGACGTGCAGGCCGTCGGGAGCCTGCCGGAACCGGCAGTGCAGCTGGGAGCCGAGTTCGGCCAGCTGGACGAGCTGCGCACACGCCTCGTCGACCGCCATCTTGGCGTCGGCGATGGCGTCCAGCCCGAAGTCCGCGCGCGAGACCATGCCGTGCGTGAGCATCCGGACCAGGGGGATCTGCTCCGCCATGGCGGGCAGCCGTAGCTCCACCAGTTCGTCCAGCAGCCCGTCGGCGGCCGGCGTGCCGCCGTACGGGCCGCCACTTCGTGTTTCTTCCATGTCGGGGGTACTACCCACCCGGGCAAACGCTGACACTTCGTGTCCTGGGGTTTCGGGTTTGGTCACCGGCCCAGCGCCCGTTCGAGTTCCTTCTTGGTCATCGTCGAGCGGCCGTTGATGTTCCGCTTCTTGGCCTCGTTGTAGAGCTGGTCCTTCGTCGGGCCGCCCGGGCCCTTGCGGTTGCCGGACCGCTCGCCGCCGCGCTGCTGCGGGGACTTGTCCTTGACCGACGTCTTGCTGGCCTGCCGGGACTCGCCCGACCGCGCGCGGTTCTTGTTCACCGTCCGGGCCGCGATCTCCTCGGCCCGCTTGGTGCCCGCGCCGCGGTCCTCGGCGGAGTCCTTGATGTGCTCGTACTGGCGCTCGCGCTTGCCGCTCCACGACTGAGGCATGACCGCTCCCTTCCGTCTCGCGGCCGGATACCCGGTTGATCACGGCGTAAACGGGTACGCGGAGAACCGACCGGAGAGGAGGCGCCGATGAAGATCGGCTACACCCTGATGACCGAGCAGGCGGGACCGAACGACCTGGTCCGGTTCGCCGCCGGTGCGGAGCAGGCCGGCTTCGACTTCGAGGTCATGAGCGACCACTACTCGCCGTGGCTGGACGAGCAGGGCCACGCGCCATACGCCTGGAGCGTGCTGGGCGCCGTCACCCAGCGCACCGAACGCGTCGAGCTGATGACCTACGTGACCTGCCCGACCATGCGGTACCACCCGGCAGTGGTGGCGCAGAAGGCCGCGACCGTGCAGGCGCTTTCGGGCGGCCGGTTCACCCTCGGGCTCGGCGCGGGGGAGAACCTCAACGAGCACGTCGTCGGCCGCGGCTGGCCGCCGGCGAACGTCCGGCACGACATGCTCGCCGAGGCCGTGCAGATCATCGGCGGCCTGTTCGACGGCGGGTACTTCGACTACGAGGGCAAGCACTTCCGCGTCGACTCCGCGAAGCTGTGGGACCTGCCGGAGAAGCGGACGCCGATCGGCGTCGCCGTCTCCGGTGCGCAGTCGGTCCGGCGCTTCGCCCCCGTCGCCGACGTGATGATCGCCGTCGAGCCGAAGGCGGAGCTGTCGAGCGAGTGGGACGCGACCAGGCTCGGGCCGCCGACCCGCAAGGTCGGGCAGCTGCCCGTGTCGTGGGGCACCGACCGCGACGCCGCCGTGCGGCGCGCGCACGAGCAGTTCCGCTGGTTCGCCGGTGGCTGGAAGGTCAACGCCGAGCTGCCGGGGCCGGCCGGGTTCGCCGGGGCCACGCAGTTCGTCCGCGAGGACGACGTCGCCGGCTCGATCCCCTGCGGCCCGGACGCCGAGGCGATCGTCGAAGGCGTGCGCGAGTTCGAGAAGGCGGGCTTCACCGACGTCGCGCTGGTCCAGATCGGCGGTGACCAGCAGGAAGGCTTCCTCGACTTCGCCGAAAAGGAGCTGCTCCCGGCACTGCGCGGGTAGTTTCACCCGTACGGGGTAGGGCGTAATTCGGCCTTCAGGGGTATTACGCAGAGTACGGACAATCCGGCGACGGGAGTTGCGGATGACCGAACTGAAACCGGCGCCGGTGCCGTTGGCGGTGGCACGCCGCGGGCCGAAGGGCGGGACGCTGCTCGCGCTGATGCGCACGACCGACCCGAAGCAGATCGGCCTGCTGTACCTGGTGACGTCGTTCGGCTTCTTCATGGCGGGCGGCGCGATGGCGTTGCTGATGCGCGGCGAGCTGGCCCGGCCGGGGCTGCAGTTCCTGTCGCCGGAGCAGTACAACCAGCTGTTCACCATGCACGGCACGATCATGCTGCTGCTCTACGCCACCCCGAACCTGTTCGGCTTCGCCAACTACATCCTGCCGCTGCAGATCGGCGCGCCGGACGTCGCGTTCCCGCGGCTCAACGGGTTCGCCTACTGGCTCTACCTGTTCGGCGGGCTGATCGTGCTCAGCTCGTTCGTCACCCCGGGCGGCGCGCCGGACTTCGGGTGGACGGCCTACACGCCGCTGTCGAACGCCATCCACTCGCCCGGCATCGGCGGCGACCTGTGGATCATGGGCCTGATCGTCTCGGGGCTCGGCACCATCCTCGGCGCGGTCAACATGGTCACCACGATCGTCTGCCTGCGCGCGCCCGGGATGACGATGTGGCGGATGCCGCTGTTCACCTGGAACATCCTGTTCACCGCCATCCTGATCATGCTGGCGTTCCCGATCCTCACGGCCGCGCTGTTCGGGCTCGAGGCGGACCGGCGGCTCGGGGCGCACGTGTTCGACCCCGAAAACGGCGGGGCGATCATGTTCCAGCACCTGTTCTGGTTCTTCGGCCACCCCGAGGTCTACATCGTGGCGCTGCCGTACTTCGGGATCATCACCGAGATCGTGCCGGTGTTCAGCCGCAAACCGCTGTACGGCTACCGGCTGATGGTGTTCGCGACCGTCGCGATCACCGGGCTGTCGGCGGTGGTGTGGGCGCACCACATGTTCGCCACCGGGGCGGTGCTGCTGCCGTTCTTCTCGATCATGACCTTCTTCATCGCGGTGCCCACCGGGATCAAGTTCTTCAACTGGATCGGCACGATGTGGAAGGGGAACCTCACCTTCGAGACGCCGATGCTGTGGTCGGTCGGGTTCATGGTGACGTTCCTGTTCGGCGGGCTCACCGGCATCATCCTGGCGTCCCCGCCGCTGGACTTCCACGTGCACGACAGCTACTTCGTCGTCGCGCACTTCCACTACGTGCTGTTCGGCACGATCGTGTTCGCCACCTTCGCCGGGATCTACTTCTGGTTCCCGAAGATGACCGGCCGGATGCTCGACGAGCGGCTCGGCAAGTGGCACTTCTGGACGACGTTCATCGGCTTCCACACGACGTTCCTGATCCAGCACTGGCTGGGCGACACGGGCATGCCGCGCCGCTACGCCGACTACCTGTCGAGCGACGGGTTCACCACGCTGAACACGATCTCGACGATCGGCGCGTTCATCCTGGGCGCGTCGACGCTGCCGTTCATCTGGAACGTCGTGAAGAGCTACCGGTACGGCGAGCTGGTCCTGGTCGACGACCCGTGGGGGTTCGGCAACTCCCTCGAGTGGGCCACGACCTGCCCGCCGCCCCGGCACAACTTCCTGGACCTGCCCCGGATCCGCTCCGAACGGCCGGCTTTCGAGCTGCACCACCCGGAGGTCGTCGAGCGGCTGGCGCACGAACGGCACGTGCGGTCGAAGCGGAGCCAGGCCCGGGCCGCCGACCTGCCCCGGTCGCGGGAAGACCACGCGGGCACGTCGGGTTCGGCTCGCTGACAACCGGACGGACGGTTCAGGCGGGTGCGGGTTCCGGGCGTTTCGCGGCCAGGGTGAGGCGCCGGTCCGCGTCGGTCACCTGGAGCGCACGCCGCACCATCGGGTTCGTCCCGGTGACGACGAGCAGTTCGGTGCCGTTCTGCTCGGCCTGCAGGGCCGCGTGGAGCAGCACCCGGACACCCGCCACGCCCAGGAAGTCCACTTCGGACAGATCGAGGACGAGCCGCTGCGGGGTCGCCCACAGGCGGTCGGAGACCAGCGAGGCCAGATCCGTGGCCGTCGCGGTGTCGACGTCACCGCGCACGGTGATCAGGACCGCGCGCGGTGCGGGCCACGTGGTGCGCAGCCGAAGGCCGGGGTGTCGGGCTCGGGGGAGGTTCATGTCGGTTCGCCGCCGTCCTGGTGCCGCACGCGACCGGGTGCCGCGCGCTCGGGGTTCGAGGCCGGCTGCTGGTTGAACCGTCACCCGAGCCTAATCGGGTCCGCGCGGCCCGCAACCGACGTTGCTCCGAACGGGCGTGTCGGTGCGCGGCGGTGGTGACCGCTCGTGCCCGCGGTGACCGGGATGCAGTAATCTCCTGCTGGACCCGTTAAAGCGCTAGCGGCCCACTAGTGGCGCGCGCCCGGGTCCTCCCTGGTCTAGAGCGCCCTGAGAACAAGGATGAGGGGCGTCACCAGGATGACGGGCGGCCACGAGCAGCTCACGGCGCGGCTGGACGAAGTCAAGGCCGCGATGGAGTCGCTGACCGCGATGCTGGACAGCGAGCTCGACCTCGGCCAGATGCTGCAGGCGGTGTGCGAACACGCCGTACAGGTGGTGCCGGGCGCCGACATGGCGAGCATCACCCTGGTACGCGAAGGCGTACCGGAGACGGTGGCCAGCACCGACCAGCGGGCGGTGAACTTCGACCGCGAGCAGTACCGGATCGGGGACGGGCCGTGCCTGCGCGCCGCCGAGACCGGGCAGCCGGTCCGCGTCGGCGTCGGCGCGGTGGGGGATCTGTGGCCGCAGTTCGTTTCGTCGGCCGAGCAGCTGGGCGTCGCCAGCTTCCTCGCCGCGCCGCTGACGGTGGACGAGGACATGTCCGGCGCGGTCAACCTGTTCGGCTTCGGCGAGCACGGTTTCAGCGAGCTGGGCACGAAGATCCTCGAGCTGTACACGGCGACGGTGGTGTTCGGCCTGCGCAGCACCCGCCGCTACTTCGCGGCCCGCGAACTGATCGACCAGCTCAACCGGGCACTGGAGACCCGCGCGGTGATCGACCAGGCGAAGGGGATCCTGATGGCCGCCCACCGGATCACGGCGGAGGAGGCCTTCCAGCGGCTGGTGAAGCGCTCTCAGGACGGCAACCGCAAGCTCCACGAGGTGGCGGCGGAGTTCGTGGCGGCGGTGGCGACGACAACAGCTTGAGGGGGTCCCCGTACCTGGAGGGTCGGCTCACGTACCTGAACAGTCGGTTCGCGTGCGTACCTGGAGGGTCGAACAGCGAACCGACTCTCTGGGTACGCGAGCCGACTCTCTGGGTACGCGAGCCGACTCTCTGGGTACGCGAGCCGACCTTCCAGGTACGCGACCCGACTCTCTGGGCTAGCCGGCTGGGACCTCGTCCGGGGGTGCGTCGGTCTCCGCCGGTTCCGTGCGGTGCCTGCTGCGCTGGCACGTCGTGCAGACCAGGGTGCGGCCGAGCACCGTGCCGTCGTCGGCGACCACCTGGGCCACGTGCATCGTCGGGAAGCCGCAGACCTCGCAGGGCAGGGAGCCGTCCTCGCGGCTGATGCGGATCTGGGTGCCCATCCGGCCTCCTGGTGTGACTTGGGTCTCACATACCTTGCCGTCTCCGGCGGCGAAACCCAGCGAATTCACTCGTTCGGCCCAATGTGCGGCCTCCGGTGTTCCGAGGCGTGATCTTCGGGTAATCCGCCCGCGAAGGAAGTGCACCGGAGGGGAGCGAAGATGCGAGACAAGCGGAACGACCTGCGCCCGGTCGCGGACCTCCTCGTCGACGGCGGGAACTCGCCGGAGCAGGCGCGTACCCGCCGCCAGGCGGCACTGGCCGTCGCGGCACGGGCCAAGGACCCCGAAGACTGCGCGCGGCTGCTGGACATGCTCGGCCTGCACCAGGGCGGAGCCCGCAGCAGCGAGGTCGCCTGACGATCGCCCGCCGGAGCCCGTGAGGAGGTCGACATGGCCAGACCGGTGTGGAGCGGCGCGCTGAGCCTGGGGCTGGTCACCGTGCCGGTGGAGCTGTACCCGGCGGTGGCGGACCACACGATCCACTTCCACCGGTTCGAACGCGGCACGGCGGACCGGGTCCGCAACCGCCGCGTCAACGAACGGACCGGCGACGAGGTCGCCAAGGACGACATCGTCAAGGGCTACGAGCTCGGCGGCGGCGATCACGTGCTCGTCGAGCCGGACGAACTGGCCGAGATCGCGCCCGAGCGGTCCCGGCGGATCGACATCGAGCAGTTCGTCGAACTCGCCGAGATCGACCCGTGGTTCTTCGACAAGACGTACTGGCTCAAGCCGGCGAAGGAGGATTTCGCCAAGGCGTACGGCCTGCTGCTCCGGGCGATGGACCGCAGCGAGAAGGCCGGCGTCGCGAAGTTCGTGTTGCGCGGCAAGGAATACCTCGCCGCGATCCGCGCCGGCGAAGACGTCATGGTGCTCAACACCCTGCACTTCGCCGCCGACCTGCGGAAGCCCGAGGACGTCATGGGCAAGCTGCCGGAGCTGCCGAAGCCGCGCCCGAAGGAGCTCGACATGGCGCTCGCGCTCGTCGACGAGATGACGGCGCCGTGGCGGCCCGGCGACTACCGCGACGAATACTCCCAGCGCGTCGAGAAGCTGATCAAGGCCAAGAAGGCGGGCAAGGAGATCGCCCACGAGGAGGAGCCGGAGCCGTCGGCCGACGTCGTCGACCTGTTCGAGGCGCTGGCGCGCAGCGTGAAGAACCGCAAGGGCGGCGGGACGGCGCCGAAGAAGAAGGCGCCGGACCTCGGCGACCTGTCCAAGTCCGAGCTGGACCGGCTCGCCCGCGAACAGGGCGTGAAGGGGCGGTCGAAGATGACGCGCGCCGAGCTGGAGAAGGCGCTGAAGGCGTCGTGAGCGGACCCGGCCGGCGCGAGCCGGGAGCGGCGCTGAAGCAGCTCACTTGAGCAGCTTGCCCGCCGCCTTCAGATCGGCGACGAAGGCCGCGTAGGCCTCGTCCCGGTCGGGCGCGCGCAGGACGGCCGACGGGTGGACCGTCGCCACCGCCGCGGGCACCAGCCCGGCGACGTCTTCGGGCGGGTCCACCGGCTCGCCGCGGTGGGCGGTGAGCCGGAACCGGGGGCCCAGCAACGACTGTGCGGCCGTCGCGCCGAGGAGGAGCACCAGCTCCGGGCGCACCGCGCGCAGCTCCGCCAGCAGCCACGGGCGGCACGCGACGACCTCGGTGCGGCCCGGCTTCTGGTGGATCCGGCGCTTTCCGCGTTCGTCGCGCTTGAACTTGAAGTGCTTGACGGCGTTGGTGACGTACAACGTCCGCCGGTCGAAGCCGGCCTCCTCGAAAGCCCGGTCGAGCAGCTTCCCGGCGGGCCCGACGAACGGCTCGCCCGCCACGTCTTCCTTGTCGCCCGGCTGCTCGCCGACGACCAGCACCTTCGCCTCGGGCGAGCCTTCGCCGAAGACGGTCTGCGTCGCGTCCCTGTACAGCTCGCACCCGTGGCAGCCGGACGCCGCCGACCGCAACCGGTCGAGGTCGGTGGTGTCCGGCGGCTCGGCACCGCGGGAATCCGGCATGCGCGGGGAAATTCCCCGCGCGGCGCCCGCGTAAACCCTCGTGGCGGGGGTAGCCGAAGCGTAACCACCCGATGGAGAAAGGAGTTCACGATGACCACCGCACGCGAGATCATGACCTCGGACGCGACCTGCGCCCGTGAGTCGGACACCGTGCACGACGCCGCGGTGACGATGGCGCGGAAGCAGGTGGGCGCGCTGCCGATCTGCGGGGAGGACAACCGCCTCAAGGGCATGATCACCGACCGCGACATCGTGGTGAAGGTCCTGGCCGAGGGCAAGGACCCGCGCGCGGTCCACGTCGGCGAGCTGGCCCAGGGCGAGGTCGTGACGATCGGCGCGGACGACGACGCCGAAGAGATCCTGCGCACCATGACCGAGCACCGCGTCCGCCGCCTCCCGGTGATCGACGGCCACGACCTGGTGGGCATCGTCGCGCAGGCCGACGTCGCGCGGGCGCTCGCGAACCCGAAGGCCGGCGAGCTCGTCGAGGCGCTGTCCTACGACTGATTCCCGGGCAGGCGGCGCGGGTACCCGACGGGTATGACGCGCAGCCGAGGAAAAGTGGAGGTCGCGACCCGCGTCGCGCTGGACACCGCCGAGGACCTGGCCGAGCACTACACGCCCGGCGTCGCGGACCAGGCGAAGCGGGTCGCCGACGACCCGTCGTTGCTCGCCCGCGAGACGGTCAAGGGCAACTCGGTCGCCATCGTGTCCGACGGCTCCGCGCTGCTCGGGCTCGGCGACCGGGGCCCGGCCGCCGCCCTGCCGGTGATGGAGGGCAAGGCGGCACTGCTCAAGCGGTTCGCCGACGTCGACGCGTGGCCGATCTGCCCGGTCAGCCGCGAACCCGACGACCTGGTCCGCACGGTCAAGGACCTCGCGACGTCGTTCGGCGCGATCAACCTCGAGGACATCGCCGCGCCGCGGTGCTTCACCGTGGAACGGCGGCTGCACGACGAGCTCGACATCCCGGTGTTCCACGACGACCAGCACGGCACGGCGGTCGTCGTGCTCGGCGCGCTGCACAACGCGCTGAAGCTGACCGGCCGCGAGCCCGCGGCGACGTCGGTCGTCATCGCCGGGGCCGGCGCGGCGGGCAGCGCGATCACGCGGCTGCTGCTGCACGCCGGCTACCGGTCCGAGGGCATCGTCGTCTGCGACCGCGAAGGCGCGCTGCACGAGGGCCGCGACCTGGTGGGGGAGAAGGGCTGGCTGGCGGAGAACACCAACGCCGGCGGCATCACCGGAACCCTGAAGGACACTGTGCGCGGCGCGGACGTGGTGATCGGCGTCAGCGCCGGCGGCCTCCTGGAAGCGGACGACGTGGCCGCCATGGCGGACCGCGCGATCGTGTTCGCGCTCGCCAACCCGGACCCGGAGGTCGACCCCGAGGCGGCGGGCCGGCACGCGGAGATCGTCGCCACCGGCCGCAGCGACCTGCCGAACCAGATCAACAACGTGCTGGCGTTCCCCGGGATGTTCCGCGGGCTGCTCGACTCGGGCGCGCCGCGGGTCACCACCCACATGCTCCTCGCCGCGGCGCACGCCCTGGCGGACGTCGTGGGAGAGGACCTGGCGCCGGGGTACATCGTGCCGAGCGTGTTCGACGAGGCGCTGGTGCCCGCGATGGCGGAGGCGGTCGTGGGTGCGGCGAAGGCCGCCGACAGTTAGTCCCCATCAGTCCATTGAGGACGGACTCAGTGCGTGCCCGCCGTCGGGGCGGCTCCGCCGGCGGAGTCTTCGGAGTCTTCGGAGGGCGTCCGGGTGGATTCGGCGCGGGCGATGTGCCACGCCACCAGCGCGCCCGCGCCGACCGTGCCCCAGAGCACGAGCGCGGCGTCCCTGGCGAACAGGCCGACGACCAGCATCACCACCGCGGTGACGTCGCAGAGCACGAGCAGCAGGTTGGCCCGTCCGATCTTGCGCGGCGAGCGGCCGCTGAGGGCGGCGGCGAACGCGGGGTCGCTCGCCCGCAGCTCCGCCTCGATCGCGCGCAGGGCGTGGCGTTCTCGCTCCGGCAGCATCGGATCCTCCTCGCCTCGGCTACCGCGGAGATACCCGTTCCACGCCCGTTCGAAGCGGCACTTTCACGTGAAAGTGCCGCTAATGGTTATCACGGGGGATGCCCTTCGTCGCCGCGATCCGCTGGTACGCCACGGCCGGGCGCAGCACCATGCCGTCGCACAGCTGGTCGACCATCGACCGCTGGATCTCCTGCCACGGCGTCTGCGAGTCCGGCACCGGGTAGCCGCCCGCCTCTGCCAGCTCCTTGTAGCGGAGCGCCAGTTCCTCGTCTCCGATCAGCACGTCCGCGGTGCCCGCGCCGAGGTCGATCCGGACCCGGTCGCCGGTCCGCAGCACGGCGAGCCCGCCGCCCGCCGCCGCCTCGGGGGAGGCGTTGAGGATCGACGGCGACCCGGAGGTGCCCGACTGGCGGCCGTCGCCGAGGCACGGCAGCTCCCGCACGCCCCGCTTGATCAGCGCCGCCGGCGGCCGCATGTTCACCACCTC
>Ga0070668_100003799_pt1 | contig 11163 bp, 10 predicted proteins | sample KBSS43metaG_FD_64661 | JGI IMG/M metagenome (GOLD analysis project Ga0070668, IMG submission 64661) | Switchgrass rhizosphere microbial communities from Kellogg Biological Station, Michigan, USA - KBS S4-3 metaG | ecosystem: Host-associated > Plants > Roots > Rhizosphere > Soil ... | reverse complement strand
GCTGCTCGACAACTTCAGCTTCCACCTCATCCTGCAGGCCAATCCTGACGGCCGCAAGAAAGCCGAGACCGGCCTGTCGTGGCGCAAGAACGTCAACAACACCAACGGCAGCTGCAGCGCGAATACGGTGGGCGTCGACCTCAACCGGAATTTCCCGTTTCACTGGAATACGGCACCGGGGGGCTCCAGCGGCAACGCCTGCCAGGAAACCTATCGCGGACCGGTCACGATTTCCGAGCCCGAAACGCAGAACCTGATGCAACTCGTGGCCGGCACACCGGGCGCCAGCGGCGTCTACAGCGGCGGCTTGTTTCCCGACCGTCGCGTCGACGCGGTCGACGTGGCCGCGCCGGACGACTACCAGGGCATCTTCTTCGACATCCACAGCGCAGCGGAGCTGGTGCTGTGGTCGTGGGGCGACACCAGCAACAACGCGCCCAACAGCACGGCGTTGCAGACGCTGGGCCGGCGCCTTGCGTACTTCAACAATTACTATCCGCAGCAATCCGACGAGCTCTACGCCACAGACGGCACGACCGACGACACGATGTACGGTCTGCTCGGCGTGCCGAGCTATACGGTTGAGCTGGGTGGCACGTTCTTCGAGAGCTGCTCGAGCTTCCAGAGCGCCACGTCGCCCGACAACCTCAGGATGCTGCGCTACGCCGCCCGCAACCTGTATGCGCCTTACCGGTATCCGGCCGGTCCCGATACCACCGCCATCAACGTATCGGCAGCCAGCGTGCCCGCGGGTACGTCCGTGGTGCTCACCGCGACGGTCAACGACGCGGTCTTCAACCAGGTCAACGGCAGCGAAGCGGTGCAGAACATCGCTTCGGCCAACGCCTATCTCGACGCGCCGCCTTGGGCGGCAGGTGCCGTCGTGATTCCATTGAACGCGAGCGATGGCGCCTTCAACGGCAGCAGCGAAGCGGTGACCGCCTCCATCCCGACCAGCGGCCTCGGCACGGGCGTGCACACGCTCTACGTGCAAGGCACCGACGCCGCCGGCAAGCCCGGCACGCCGAACGCAGTGCGTTTCACCGTGACCGGCGCGGCCAACGTGCTGCCGGTCGCGGCCTTCACGTCGTCGGTCGACGGATTGACGGTGGACTTCGCGGATGCTTCGACCGACAGCGACGGCACGATCGCCTCGCGCAGCTGGACATTCGGCGATGGGACCACGTCGACGCAGGCCAACCCGAGCAAGACGTATGCGGCTGTCGGATCGTACAGCGTCACGTTGACGGTCACCGACGACGATGGCGGCATCGGCACGAAGACGCAGACCGTGGTGATCGAAGATGGACGGACGACTTACGTCAACGGCACCGATGCCCAGATTCCGGACAACGGATCACTGGACAGCCAGATCGTGGTGTCCGGGCGCAGCGGCGATACGCATTCGGCGATCGTCAGCGTCAACCTCGTGCATACCGCGCGCGGCGACCTGACCGTCGACCTGATCGCTTCCGACGGCACCCTGCATCGCCTGCAGAATCAGCGCGGCGGCAGCGCCGACAACCTCAATGCGACCTACAAGGTCCGCCTGTTGCCGCGCGCGCCGCGCAACGGCACGTGGACGCTGCGGGTCGCCGACCATGCCGCTGGCGACGCCGGCAACATCGACAGCTGGAGCATTGCATTCTGAAGCATCACATTCTGATAGCGCAGCGAATGCGTCATTGGGAGGCCCGTCAAGGCGGGCGACGCGGTCACGGGTGAGGGGGCATGCCGATGACCATACACACCGGGAAAGGAGTAAAGCCATGAAAAGACTGTACGGAGCCGTGGTCCTGCTGGGACTGTCGATGGGCGCTGCGCATGCCGCGCCCGGCAACGCCAGGCCTGCCGCCTTCGATCACAAGCTCGCGCGGCTCGATCGCATCGAGATGAAGTCGATGCCCGCCTTCAATGTCCAACGGCTGAAGGCCGACGACGTGAAGCGCGCCGCGCACAACCTTCCGCCGCGCTTCGCGCAAGGGCTCGCCGTGAACCTGTCGCCCGCGAACGCCGGCGCGTGGGAGCAACTCGACGCGAACAACCTCGTCTGGCGCCTGCGCGTCGAATCGCGCGATGCGCTTTCGCTCAACTTCGGCTTCACGCAATACCACATGCCGGAAGGCGGCCGCATGCTGATCTATCCGGCAGGCCTGACCCCGAGCGCCGACCCGAAGCTCGTCCGCGAGTTCACCGCCGCAGACAACGAATCGCACGGACAACTCTGGACGCCCATCGTGCCGGGAGACCAGTCGGTGATCGAGGTCGTGGTGCCGCGCGCCAAGGTCGGCGAGCTGAAGCTGCAACTGGCAAAGGTCAACCATGACTACATCGGTTACGGACGCATCGCGAAGATGACCTCGAGGTCGCCGATCGACAAGGGCATCTCGGGAAGCTGCAACATCGACGTGGTCTGCCCGGAAGGCGACAACTTCCGCGACCAGATCCGGTCCTCGGCGCCCTATACGATCGGTGGCACCTTCACCTGCAGCGGCGCGCTGATCAACAACACCGCCAATGACCGCAAGATGTATTTTCTTACCGCGAACCATTGCGGCGTCACCAACGCGTCGGCCGCCGCAAGCATCGTCGTGTATTGGAACTACCAGAACTCCACCTGCCGCGTTCCCGGCAGCGTGGCGAGCGGCCAGGACGGCGACGGCGTGCTCACCCAGTTCAATACAGGCTCGTTCTTCCGCGCGGCCAATGCGACGTCCGACTTCACGTTGCTGGAACTCGACGACCCTGCCAATCCCGCGTTCAACCTCTATTGGAGCGGTTGGGACCGCCGCGACACCACCTTCCCGGGCGCGACGGGCATCCATCACCCCAACACCGCAGAGAAGCGCATCAGCCACTCGACCGTGCCGACGCAGACGACGGATTATTTCAGCACGACGGGCACGAGCCACCACTACGTCACGTGGCAACCGACAGGCGGCATCACCGAGCCGGGTTCCTCCGGATCGCCGTTGTACAGCCCTGACAAGCGCATCATCGGCCAGCTACATGGTGGCTTGTCGAGTTGCGCCGCGACGGGCACCGACCGCAGCGACTACTACGGTCGCGTCGCCATCTCGTGGGCGGGTGGCGGCAGCAACAGCACGCGCCTGAGCAATTGGCTGGACGCCGGCGCCACGGGCGCACAGTTCCTGGACGGCCTCGACAACGATCCGGACGCCAACATCACGCCGACCGCGAACTTCACCGTCGCGATCAACGGGCTGGAGGCCACCTTCACCGACACGTCCACCGACAGCGACGGCACCATCGCATCGCGCAGTTGGACCTTCGGCGACGGCACGACGTCGACGGCGACCAATCCGGTCAAGACGTATGCCGCGCCCGGCGCCTACACCGTCACCCTGACGGTCACCGACGACGAGGGCGGTACCGGAACCAAGACGCAGACGATCAACCTCAACTCCGGCGACGACGTTCGGCAGACCTATGTCAACGACAACGACTTCCCGATCACCGACAACGCGTCGGTGGACAGCCCGATCGTGATCGCCGGACGCAGCGGCGACACGCATTCGGCGATCGTGAAGGTCAATATCGTGCATACCTGGCGAGGCGACCTGAGCATCGACCTGATCGCGTCGGACGGCAGCGTTCACCGCCTGCAGAACAGGAAAGGCGGCAGCGCCGACAATATCAATGCGACCTACAAGGTCCGGCTGTTGCCGCGCGCGCCGCGCAGCGGGACGTGGACGCTGCGGGTGACCGACAGCGCCAATGGCGATACCGGCAACATCGACAACTGGAGCATCGAGCTGTAACTCGCCGGGCTTCGCGTATCGAAGTTTCAAAGCAATACGTTCAGCGTCATGCATCGTCACTTGCTCTCCTGACCCCGGCCTCGCGCCGGGGTATTTTTTTGCCTGCCGATCAGGGTCGGGGAGAGTTAAGATGTTGAAAGCGCCGCGCCGCTGCGCGGCGCTCCCGCAGCATCTCGATCCACCCATTTCCAGGAAGAAGGTGTCATGAGATTGCCCCTGCGTTTGCTGCCATGCGCCGGCCTCGCCGCGTTGTTGACGTGCGCCTTGCCTGCCTCCCAGGCGCTGGCACAAGGCCGCCATGCGGTCGCGCACACGGGACAGGTCGCCGAATTTCGCGGCGAAGATCCGATGGCGACGATCTACATCGTGACCTCCGACAAGGACTACGAAGGCGGCATCAAGACGCTGGCCAGGAAGATCGGTTCCTATCGGGATTCGATGGGAACACCGCTGGTCCTGGCGGAGCTGAAGGCGCATGAGCTCGAAGACCTCACCCGCCACGTCCACGAGAAGGAACAGCACTGCGGCGGCTACTTCGCGTTCGCCACGCGCGCCGAGGCCGAGCGATTCGTGCGCTCGGAACGCGCAGCGCAGGCGATCGCGAAGTCGTTCGCGGCGAGCTATACCATCGACAACCAGGAGGCGGTCGCCGGCTGGCTGCCGCAAGTGGGCGAGCCCGGAATCCGCGGCACGATCGCGCACCTGTCGACGGCCTGGCCGAATCGCTACTACGCCAGCAGCCATGGCCGCAACGCCGCGCTCTGGATCCGCGATACGTGGCTGGCGATGGCCCATGGTCGTAGCGACGTCTCGGCCGAGCTGTTCACCGCATGCACCAATTGCAGCACCCAGCCGTCGGTGATCCTGACGATCCGCGGCAACGAATTGCCGAACGAGATCGTCGTGCTCGGCGGGCATCTGGATTCGATCAGGCAGGGCGCTCCTGCCAGCACGGCGGAGACGATGATCGCGCCCGGCGCCGATGACGATGCCTCCGGCATCGCCACGCTCACCGAAGTGCTGCGCATTGCGATGGCCAACGGCTATCGCCCGAAGCGCACGGTGATGTTCATGGCTTATGCGGCCGAAGAAGTGGGCCTGCGTGGTTCGAACGCCATCGCGCAATCGTTCCGCGCCCAGGGCCGCAACGTGGTCGGCGTGCTGCAACTGGACATGACCAACTGGAAATCGCCTTCAGCCGCGACGGACATCGGCCTGATCACGGATTTCTCCAACGCGAGCCTGCTGCAGTTCGTGCAGGACCTGTTCGCGACCTATCTGGCCCCGAGCGGCTACACGCTGGGATTGGATGCCTGCGGTTATGCGTGCTCCGATCATGCGTCGTGGACGGCGGCCGGCTATCCGTCGGCGATGCCGGATGAAGGTCCTGTCTTCCCGTATCTGCATACGCCGAACGACACGCTGCAGCAGATGGGCGACACCGCCGCCCACAGCACCATTCTCGCGAAGCTCGCGCTGGCGTTCCTGGGCGAACTCGGCAAGAGCGCAGATGCTTCCACGACGCTGCCCGGCTGGGTGCGGGTGCATACGAGTGCGCGCGATGTCCCGATCACGGACAACGCCACCGCGGAGAGCGGCATCTTCGTCGCGCGCCGCAACGGCAAGGCCCCGGCGATCACGCCGGTGGCGGTCCGCATCCTGCATGCGGCGCGCGGCGAGTTGAAGGTGGACCTGGTCGCGCCGAGCGGCACCGTCTACAACCTGGCCAACCGCACGGGCGGCACGACCGACAACATCGTCGAAACCTACGCCGTCGACCTCTCGGCCGAATCGATGAACGGATCATGGACCCTGCGCGTCAACGACAATGTCGCGGACAACGTCGGCGGCTTCATCGACAGCTGGAGCATCAGCCTGTAGCGATCACGCTCGCGGCGCCGCGCATGGCTGCCGCGGGCCGAGGCTTAGAGCGCCTCGAAGCGATTCGCGTCGACGTTCTTGCGCACCTTGAGCGGATCCCAGATGCGTCCGTTCATCGCCACGTAGACGCCCGGCGGCAGCGATTGCACTGCGCCGACGGCCGTGCCGATGTTGAATTCCGCGTCCGAGCCGCGGAAGCGCGCCGGGTTCAGGGCGCCGGTGAGCACGATGGTCTTGCCCTCGATGGATGCCAGCGCCTTCGCCGTATCGACCATGGTGTCGGTACCGTGCGTGATCAGCACGTATCGCGCGTCCTGCGCCGCGATCGTGGCGCGGACGAGCTCGCGATCGGCTGCGTTGATGTGCAGCGAATCCTTGCGGATGATCGGGATCACGCGGAAACGGAAGGCGACGCCGAGTTCTTCCAGGATGCGGCCGATTTGCGGTTCGCCGACCTGATAGTCCGACTTGTCGTCGAAATACACCTTGTCGATGGTGCCGCCGGTGGTGACGACGAGGAGTTCGTCCATCGCGTTGATTGCCTCGTTCCTGCGATCGTGCCGGCGGCCAGTATACGGCCGCGATCAGCGGCGCTTGCCGAAACGCGCGCTCAGGCCCGGCCAGCTCGATGCCAGGATGATGGCGATGGCGAGCGCGATCTCGAGCCAGGCGAAGGCGCGTTCCGGCGGGCGACTCCACGCCACCATGACGCCGTGCGAGAACCAGAACAGGCCGAGCACGCCCGACCAGAACGCGGCCGTGGCGCTTGCGCGCTTCGCGCTCTGGAAGATCAGGCCCACTAGCAGCAGCAACGGCGGCAGCGTGAATACCGCCAGTGCGGCGATGCGATGTCGATCTTCGTGGAACCAGAGCGAGAACAGCAGCGACAACGCGAATAAGGCGCCGCCGAGCACGATGCGCGAGAAGCGCCGCTTCATGCCTGCAGCTTCACGGCGAGCTGCGCGATGCGCCGGCCCAGCGACCGCGCGAGCAGGGCTTCGTCGTCGCTGGGCTGCGGATCGTCCTGCATGCCGGAAACATGGCTCGCGCCATAAGGCGTGCCGCCACCACGGGTCGAATGCAGCGCAGCTTCGGTGTAGGGGATGCCGGCCACCACGCAACCGTGGTGCAGCAGCGGGACCATCATCGACAACAGAGTCGACTCCTGGCCGCCGTGCATCGTCGCGGTCGAGGTGAACACGGCGGCGGGCTTGCCGACCAGCGTGCCGCTCGCCCACTCCGCGCCGAGGCCGTCGATGAAGTGTTTCAGGGGCGCGGCCATGTTGCCAAAGCGGGTCGGGCTGCCGAGGATGAGGCCTGCGCATTCGGCGAGATCCTGGCGGAGCACGTAAGGCGCGCCGTCCTCCGGCTCCGGCGGCGATGCCGTCTGCGTCGACGCCGCAACAGGCGGTACCGTGCGCAACCGCGCCATCACGCCGTCCACCTCACCCACGCCACGCGCGACGTGCCGCGCGAGACGCGCCACCGATCCGCCGCGGCTGTAGTAGAGCACCAGAACTTCGGTCATTGGATTCTCCCGTCGCGCAAGGATAGAGGATGCGCGGGCGCGCGATGCGGAGAGAATGACGCGCTCCGTTGTCATCCCGGCGAAAGCCGGGATCCAGTTCTACATTCCCTGTTGGCAGAATTGCGGGATAACGCTGGGTCCCGGCCTTCGCCGGGATGACGACAAGGCATCGGAAGTCTCCAGCTTCAGCCGACGGTTGGCGACCCGCGATCAGCCATCACCCCAGCCTTTGCTACCCTTGCCCCATGGAACCGCTGGACAGCCTGTATCGATGGAGCCACCTGGTGCGCGATCGCGCGCGGACCGGCACGTTCTTCCGTTTCCTGTGGCGTCGTTTCCTCGACGATCGCCTGTTCGAGGCGGCCGGCGCGTTGTCGTACACGACCGTGTTCGCGCTGGTGCCGCTCAGCATGGTGGTGTTCGGCGTGCTGTCGGCATTTCCGGTCTTCGACAAATGGAGCAACCAGCTCAGCGACTACATCTTCTCCAATTTCGTGCCTTCGTCGGCGCGCGCGGTCGAGGCGTATCTCAGGCAGTTCTCGCAGAACACCGGCCAGCTGACGACCGTCGGCGTGATCGCCCTGGTGATCTCGCTGCTCATCACGCTCACCAGCGTCGAGACCACGTTCAACCGGATATGGCGCGTCAAGACCGCGCGGCCGAAATTCGGCCGGTTCCTGGTCTACTGGACGGTGTTGACGCTCGGCGCGCTGGTCGCGACCGCGAGCCTGGCGCTTTCGACGCGCTTTTTCGCGATGGAGGTGTTCCAGACCGCTTCCGGGCGCGTGCTCGAGAACATCATGTTGTCGCTGGCGCCCATGTCGATCGAGCTATTGGCGTTCGCCGCCATCTACCGCGTGGTCCCGCACCGCACGATCCAGTGGCGCCATGCGCTGGCCGGCGCGTTCCTGGCCGTTGTGCTGATCGAGCTGGTGAAATGGATGATCGGCCTGTATCTCGGCAACCTGGGGTCGTACCAGAAGATCTACGGCCCGCTGGCGTTCGTGCCGATCTTCCTGTTGTGGATCTATTTCGGCTGGGTCTCGATCCTGCTCGGCGCGTCGTTCGCGTCGTCTATGTCGGCGTTCCGCTACCAGCCGGCGGCAATGCGCCTGCCGATCGGGTACGAGCTGTACGGCCTGTTGCGGATGCTCGGGCGCTTCGACCAGGCGCGTTGCAAGGGCAAAGGCCTGCACAGCGACGAGATCCAGCGCATGGAGCCGATGCTCACCGACGCGCTGGTGCAGCAGATGCTGGCGCAGCTCGACGAGATCGACTTGCTGGCGCGCGCGGAATCCGGGGAATGGATCCTGGCGCGCGATCTGGAGGACATCTCGCTGGCCGAGTTGTACGAGGCGTGCAACCTGCGCGTTCCGATCGCGGAAGCCTACCTGCCATGCCGCGACGATGCGCTGGGCGTGGCCGCCATCCAGGCGCTCGATGAACTGCGCATGCCGTTGCGCGAACTGCTGAAGCGGCGCGTCGCCAGCCTTTACGACAAGGAAACAGAATGAAGATCCTGCTGCTTGCGCTGTGTCTGGGATTGCTCACGCTGACCGCCTGCAAGCGGCCTGCAGACGGCGAATCGACGACCGCCCCGACCACCGCGACGCAACCCGATGCGGCGGCGCCTGCCAAGTCAGAGGCGCCTGCGGCCAAGCCCGCGGATGAGGCATCGGCCAAGCCGGCGATGCCGACGCTTCAGGTCACGACGGTCGATGGGGCGTCCTACGACCTGTCGCAGCATCGCGGCAAGTGGGTAGTGGTGAATTTCTGGGCGACCTGGTGCGCGCCCTGCCTCAAGGAGATGCCGGAGCTGTCCGCCCTCGACGCCATGCGCGAGCATGTCGAAGTGGTCGGCCTGGCTTACGAGGAAATCGAACCGGCGGACATGCAGGCCTTCCTGCAGAAGCATCCGGTGGTGTATCCGATCGCGATCCTCGATGTGTACGCGCCACCGGCGGATTTCGCCACGCCGCGCGGGTTGCCGATGACGTACCTGATCGCGCCCGACGGCAAGGTGGCGAAGCAGTTCCTGGGTCCTGTGACCGCGAAGGACATCGAAGGCGCGATCGCGAAAGCCGGCGGCACGACGGCCACGTAACCATGGCGGCCGCACGCTTCCTCGTCGGCGGCAGGGTCCAAGGCGTGTTCTTCCGCGCCTCGACGCGACAGCAGGCGTTGCAGCTCGGATTGCGCGGTGTGGCGCGCAACCTGCCCGATGGCCGCGTGGAAGTGCAGGCGGCCGGTGCGGAAAGCGCGATCGATGCGCTTGCGCAATGGCTGCGGCGCGGCCCACCGATGGCGGAAGTGGTTTCGGTCGAGCGCAGCGACGTCGACGAGGCGACGATCGCGGATGGTTTCGCGACCCGCTAGCTACGGGTCGAACGGCGCGATGGGCTTCAACACGCCGTAGCGTTCCTTGAGCGGCTTGCCGGGCAACGGCGAAAACCCGATCCGGGCTTCAGGCACTTTCGTGTCCGGCAATCGATCGAGCAGGTCGCGGATCAGCGTCAGGCGGCCGAGTTTCTGGTCGTTGAAATCGACCAGCGTCCAAGGCGCGTGCGTGCTGTGCGTCGCCTTCAACATCGCGTCGCGCGCGCGGGTGTAGTCGGCGTAGCGCGTGCGCGCTTCGAGGTCGATCGGCGACAATTTCCAGCGCTTGAGCGGGTCATCGAGGCGTTCGGCAAATCGCTCCTCCTGCTGCGCCTGGTCGGTGCACAGCCAGTACTTGAACAACACGATGCCATCGTCCACCAACAGCTTCTCGAACGCCGGCACCTGCTTCAGAAACATCTTGACCTGCGCATCGGTGGCGAAGCCCATGACCTTCTCGACGCCGGCGCGGTTGTACCAGCTGCGATCGAACAGGGTGATCTCTCCCGCGCCTGGGAGATGCGCGATGTAGCGCTGGAAATACCATTGGCCCTGCTCGCGTTCGGACGGCTTCGGCAGTGCGGCGAGATGGCGCTGGCGCGGATTGATGTTCTCGGTGATGGCTTTGATGACGCCACCCTTGCCGGACGTGTCGCGTCCCTCGAGCACGATCACGATGCGCCTGCCGCTGTGCTGCAACCATCGCGCCATCGCCACCAGTTCTTCCTGCAGCGGCTCCAGCAGCTTGTCGTAGTCCTTGCGCTTGAGCGGCTTCATGCCTTGCCCTTCCGCGGCGCCGACATGCTGCGCGCCACTTCCAGCAAGGCGCCCTGCTGCTTGCTGTTGAGGGCGCGATAGGACGCCAGCAAAGCGTGCTCGCCCTTGGTGCGCGCCGGGTCGAGCGTGCTGGCGAGTTCCGACAGCAGCGCACTGGCGGGCACGCCGAAGGTGCGTGCCAGCGCGTCGAGCTGGTCCTTGCCGGGCAGCTTGTCGCCTCGCATCCAGGCGCTGACGGTCGCCACGCCCGCGCGTGGAATGGCGGTGGCGATGTCGGTTGCGCTGAGGCCGCGGGCCTTGGCCAGCAACCGCAACGTCGTGGCGATGGGCATGTTCACTCCTTGAGCCTCGGGCGCAGGGTGGCGAGGTTGCACGGCCTGGTGCGCGCATCGAGTTGCGCGCGGATGATCTTGTCCCACGCGGTTCGGCATGCCGATGTCGAGCCGGGCAGGCAGAAGACGAACGTGCCGTTGGCGAGGCCCGCGAAAGCACGGGACTGCAGCGCGGAAGTGCCTATTTCCTCGAAGCTGATTGCCCGGAACAGCTCGCCGAAGCCGGGCATTTCCTTGTCGAGCAGCGGCAGCAGCGCTTCGGGTGTCGAGTCGCGACCGGTGAAGCCCGTGCCGCCGGTCACCAGGATGCCGTCGACGCGCGCATCGGCGATCCATCGCGACACCAGCGCGCGCAACTGGTAGCGGTCGTCCGGCAGCAACGCGCGCTCGTGCAGATGGTGGCCGTCCTGCGCGAGGGCCGCGGCCAGCCAGTCGCCGGAGGCGTCGTCGGCGAGCGTGCGCGAGTCGGAGACGGTCAGCACGCACA
>Ga0070668_100003796_pt1 | contig 11165 bp, 7 predicted proteins | sample KBSS43metaG_FD_64661 | JGI IMG/M metagenome (GOLD analysis project Ga0070668, IMG submission 64661) | Switchgrass rhizosphere microbial communities from Kellogg Biological Station, Michigan, USA - KBS S4-3 metaG | ecosystem: Host-associated > Plants > Roots > Rhizosphere > Soil ... | reverse complement strand
GCCAGCAGCCATGTATCGCATGGCAACGGCGCAAGTCATGCCGTTTGCCTGTCAGCCGCCTCCCGCGGCGCAAGCAACTGCGGCGGACTACCTGATCTGACGCAAGTATTTGCGCAAGAGATAGGAGGGCGTGCAACTCCATGCATGGCAGAAGCTGTTCACATGGAAGTCGTTGTATGGCGCGACGCGCGGGTTGTCCGGTGCGTAGGCTTCCCAGAACGTGTCAGCTCCGGCTTTCAGCATGCCACCCCAATAGGCTCGCATCATCTTGAGGGCCTCTGAGTTGTGACCGGCAACGAGCAGCGCCTCCGTGACATAGTGGGTCAGGTAAGGAGTGCGGGATTGAACGACGTCGGGGTGGTGAAGCGCGTTGAGGAGCGCGGCCGACTGCATTTTGCGCGTGCCAACGCCGGCAAGGGTCATCCACGCCTGGGAGGCCATCGATATCTGTCGCTTGCCGCCGCTGATGAAAAGCTTCAGTTCCGGGGACCAGAAGGCTTTTATCGCGGCCGCCTCCGCACGGGCAATCTTGGCGGAGATGTCGCTGACGTCCGCCGCGCGACCGAGCTTCTCGGCCAACGCCATCACCTGTTTCAAGGCATAGATGTAGATGGCGTAGAGCGCCGCGTCACGGTTAAGCTGCGGGTTCCAATCGACGAAGGCCAGGACACCCTTGGGGAGCCTTACCTCGCCATCTTCACCGATCATGTCGCCAACAAGTCGAACTTGCCTGAGGGCAGCGTCCCAGAGCTCGAGCCCGAACGCGACATCGTTGGTGGAAGCGACGTAATCCGCCAGGGTGACAGCGAAGAGGGCGCTGTAATCCATCATGAATTCCGGCGCCTGCATCGGGCGCGGGTACTCGAAGACGTTGGCCGGCAACAGGCCGTCCTCGCGAGGGAACGCCGCGAGGAGATACAAGCATCGCTTTACAAGATCGTGATTGGGGAAGGTCACATAGCTCGTCAGCGCCTGGAGCCGAAGGTCACCCGTCCACAACCTCTGGTCCCGTCTCGGGCCATCCTCGAAGACAGTCTGCATGCAATCGCGCAGGGTGGCGGCGGCCACGCGGTCCATCTCCTGCAGGTCGGCCGGCAATCGCTTCGGGAGCGCGGGAACCGTTCCCGTCGCCGATGTCAACGCATGCGCCCGCACATTGCGCAGCGCGACCTTACGCCCGACTGGCAAGCCCAGAAGTTCGATCTTCACGAAGCGAAAGGCATAGCGCCGCGGCAGACGGACAGATGAAGGGACAACGTCTATTGTCACGACCTCTTCGGGCAGCCAGCTTTCGGACAGCCATCCTTTGTAGGGGGTGAAGGGCTCTGCTATATCGGGGATGACTTCACCGAAGGTGAAGCGGAGCCGGACGGGCGCGCCGATCGGTTCGCCGATACTCTCGATGTCGAAGGACAGATGGCCGGCGCGATGCCCCCCGAAGTCGATGATGAGGACGTCGCCTTTCTTCTTCAGCAATCGGGATGCGATGGCTTCTGCATCTCCTGCATTCTCGATCCGCCAGCCTAGCGGCTGTGCCGCATCCTTCACGGGACTTACCAAGCCGAGCGGCGCCTGAACGAATTCGTTCAGGCTGGGCTTCAACTGCTCGGCCTTTTCCAGGAAGGACTGGCTGGCGGATGAGGCCGGCGAGGGGATCGGCTGCGCTGAGACCGAGACCGAAACCGGGGCCAAAGCCATCGCCACCGCTCCATGGGGAACAGCCGACAACAAGTTCCGCCGCGTTAGCTCAGCCATCTGTCCTCATCTTCCATGCTGTCGATTGAAGCCCGACCAACGACCAGGCAGCCCACCGCTGACGATCAGCTTCCGCCTCTGCCGTGCGTTGCGGCCCGATCCGCCTGCTGGTGCGTCTCGAAGCACGACACTTTTACCGGGCTTCAACCAACTCGATCAGGGCTACGCCTTCAGGCGGGAGGTTTATGGACAGAGTTCCGCCTTTCCCGAGTTGCCGCGTTTCGGGGGCGGCGATCTCGGCTGAAGCGCGTATCTGCTCCATCTGCGCGGGCGTGGGGTATTGGGGCGAGCCGAGCTTACGCCACGTGGGGAAGGGTGAGCCCCGTTCCATGTCGACATAGCGGATCCGAGCGGCCGCGCCCGCGGCGGCGCCACGAAAGGTGACGTCGAGCGACTTGGGCACGCCGGACACGGTGCGCGTGCTGCTCATTCCCGGAAGGCCTGCGGGCTGCTGCACATCGGCGAGGTTCCAGACCATGACGGAAGCGCCTTCTGCCGTGCGCGAGGCGAGCGCCGGGCCGGTCGATGCCAGGCGGCGCGTTCCCAGGCGGTTCAGCAGCTTGTAGGTGTTGAACTGCGGCTTCGCGATCCCGCCGCGCGCCAGCATGCCCCAGCCATTGTCGCCTTCCTTCAGGACGAAGTTCAGAACCCCGACTTCCTCGTACCAGTTGCTCATCGCCCAGTGCGACATGGAATGACAATAGGGCAGGCAATTGGCGATGACATGGGCGATCATCGCCGGGCTGTCGGACGACCATTCGGACAACCACAGCTCCGTCCCCTTGAAACGGGTCGCGTCGATCTGGCGGCGGACCATCTCCATCGCGGCGGGGATCACTTGATACTGTTTGAGCGCGCGATCCCGGCCGAAGACCTGCTTCTGATCGTCGCCAGCGTAGATATGCGTGCTGACGAAGTCGACGGGGCAGTCATTGGCGGTGCAGAAGGCCAGGAAGGAGTCGATCCACTGGACTGCCGAAGTGGACGGGCCGCCGACTTTCAGCGCCGGATCGACCGCTTTCACCGCCGCGGCGGTCGCTTTGTAGAGCTGGAAATAGTCGGCCTGCGTGCCGGAGAAAAAGAAGGTCAGGTTCGGCTCGTTCCAGACCTCGAAATACCATTGGCGCACCTGCTCGCGGCCATAGCGGTCCACCAGATGCTGAACGAAGGTGGTGATGAAGGAAGACCAGTTGGCAAGCGAGGTGGGGGGCGTGATGTTCGCGCCGTAGAAACCGAACTTCTTCGATCCACTGGCCAGCTTGCGCGGCATGAAGCTGAGTTCCACGAACGGTTGGACGCCGCGCTCGAGCAGGCCGTCATATACGGCATCGACATATTGGAAGTTGGGCTTCGCGCCGGCGCTCCACACACCTAGCTCGTCGGCGAAAATCCCGTGGAAGCGGACGCGCTCCAGCCCAGCTTCCTTGTGAAAGCGGTCGAGATCCTGACGCCAGCCTTCACGCAGGGTCATGGCGGCGCGGTCAGACCCGACGCAGCGCGACCAGATATGATCCAGCGGACCGATCTCGCGCCGCAGATCGACGGCTACCTTTTCGCCGCCACCTTGCGCAAAGGCCGGACGGCCCAGGGCGGTCGCCGTTGTCAACACCGCGCCCGCTTTGACAATATCTCGCCGGTTCCACATTTTGCCCCTCCAGATCTGCTGTTATTGCCGTTTGTCCGATAGCTATGGACGAACCTCGCGATGGCTCAGGGCGACCTGTGCGGCCTGAACTGTGTCTCCAGCATCGTGGGCAAGTGCGATTTCATATCGCCCTTTGCGAACGATCCATTTCTGCAACCGCTGATCGAATTCGCCGATCAACCGCGGATCGGCGGTGACCGTTACCGTTGCCGATTGGCCGACTTTGAGATTGGGCTTGCTCCAGCCGACCAGGCGCCTGGTGCGTCCCGGTGGCGAAACATAGACCTGTGGAACGTCTGCCCCCTCGCGGTTCCCGACATTGGTTACGCGAAACGTCACTTTGAGTTGACGTCCGCCGGACACCTTCAAGGCGTCATAGCGGAATGCGGTATAGCTCAGGCCGTGGCCAAAGGGATAAAGCGGCTTGGCGCCGGTCTTTTCGAACCAGCGATAGCCGATGTCCGAGCCTTCCGGATACTCCACATCGAACGGCATCCGGTCTGCTTGAAAGCCGAACGCGCGGCGAACCTCGGCATTGGCGCGGGGTACATGGGAACCGGGAAGGACGGGCAGCGGCAACTGCTGCAGTCCCGCAGGCCAGGTCACGGGTAGATGGCCCGAGGGGTTCACTTGCCCTGAGAGAACCGCCGCTATCGCCGCCCCGCCGCGTTGCCCGGGGTACCAGGTGGCCAGAATGGCGGGTACTTTCGAAGCCCAGGGCATGAGAACAGGGTTGCCGGTCTCGAGGACGACGACGCTGCGGGGATTGGCGGCGGCCACCGCATCGATCAATGCATCCTGACCCTCGCCGAGCGACAAATCGGCATTGTCGTTGGATTCGTTCGACCATTTTTCAGCAAACAGGATCGCGACATCGGCCTTGCGCGCCAGGTCGGCGGCGGCAGCGACATCCTTGCCGTCGGCATAGTCCACCTGAGCGGCCGGGAATGCGCGGCGTAACGCTGCCAGCGGCGCGGTTCCGCCATAGCTGCGCCTGATCGGGCCTTTGTACGGGATTTCCAGAGCGAAGCCCCCCACCGGTACGACCTGGGATGACCCGCCCCCGGACAGGACGCCGATGTCGGCGTGTCCACCGATGACGGCGATCCGCTTCGCGGTGCTCGCGAGAGGCAGGAGATTGCCTTCGTTCCGCAAGAGCACCATGCCGCCTTCGGCCGCGGCCTGGGCAATGTCCGCGTGTGCATCGTAGTCGATCGCGCCGGGGGCCGGCGGAGCATCCACCAGCCCGCTGGCGAAAAGCGTGCGCAGTATCCGGCGTACCGCCGTGTCCACTGCCGCACGGGGGATCGTTCCGTCGGCGAGTTTCGGCTCCAACTCCTTGCTGAAGAACAGCTTGGTGTCGATGTTGCCGCCCGACTTCTTGTCCAGGCCCTTGACCAGCGCTTCGGTCGAGTGGACCGCGCCCCAGTCCGACATGACGAAACCCTTGTAACCCCAATCCCGCCTGAGGACATCGAGAAGCAGGAACTTGTCTTCGCAGGCATAGACGCCGTTGACACGGTTGTAGGAGCACATGACCGAACCGGGCTTTCCGATCTCGTTGGCGATCTGGAACCCGAGCAACTCGGTCTCGCGCATCGTCGGTTCGCTCATGTTGACCGAGTAGACCGCCCGGCCGGTTTCGGTGTTGTTGAACGCGAAATGCTTCATCGTGGAAATGATCTTGTTGCTCTGGATGCCTGCGATCGATCGACCCGCGAGCACGCCCGTGAGCAGCGGGTCTTCGCTTACATATTCGAAGTTGCGACCCGCCCGCGGGTCGCGGATCAGGTTTGCACCTCCACCCAGGAGGATGCCGAAGCCGCTGGCGCGCGCTTCCGATCCGATCATCGCGCCGCCTCGGAACGCCAGGTCAGGGTCCCACGATGAGCCTAGCAGCAGAGAGGCCGGCAATGCCGTTGCGACAAATCCCTTCCGCATGTTCCCGATATTGGCAACGCCAAGGCTCGCATCGGTTTCCTTGACCGCGGGAATGCCGAGGCGGGGCACGCCAAGAGGGTCGGCGTTCAGGATCGCAATCTTCTCCTGATGCGTCATCGCGGCCAGTGCCGCCTCGGCGCGGACGTCGGGTGAAAGACTGGGATTGGACCAGCGACCGCGTATGACGGTCTGCGCGTCGACTGCCTTGCCCTGCTCCTGCGCGTACAGAATATCCTGCGCAGTTAGGGAAGCTGGCTGGAGGAACAGCATCGCTACAAGGGCGATACAGCTTCTTGATGGCCAGGACATTCGGCCGTCGTTCCGGCGTCGCATGTCCCAGAAGCTGTCCGCGAGCCTATCAACCTTTTGTTCGACGGCCAAGCTTCCATCCCCCTTCTTCTGTCATCGTCTTCGGGGACCTTCAGGCTCGTGGCCGCACTGCTTGTGCTTAGCCGTAAGCGTTACCCCAACTCCCATCCTTAAAATCGAACGGTATCGTACGGATAGCGAGAGGGTGGTCAATGTCAAGCTGCGGGCGGGAAAGACCTAGCGTGCGCGAACCATATCGGGATCGCCGGCGCGTCCTCGAGCTTTGCGGTTGTCGCGCTCCAAACCGCGCTCACTCAGATCAGCGCACGGTATTCGCACTGACGCACCGCCAGCCGCTGCGGATTTCACCAGCCACTGCGGGCGCATGAATGCCTGCCACGAACAAAACTCGACGTTCGCAGCGGCACCCGCGAACGGCAACTTTACCGACATTCAGCGCTTGCTCCGTTGTTTTAGGCGACAAACGGAAATTGCGGAGCGAGCAATCTGACGTTTCCAGTGCTCTAATTTCCGCAACACCTCACGCAGATCATTGCGCTGGACGCAGCGTGATGTTTTACGCACACGGGGTCCGCGGAGTATTGCGTGCGCGATCCGTTTCCCTGTTGCCCGGCGCTGCATGAGACTGTCCGTTCCTTCGCTTGAAGGACGCTTGTCCAAATGGGGAAAGTCACGTCGGGGGATTTCCGATGACGCTTCCGCTTTTCGATCTGTCCGCTTCGGCGGATGCGGGCCGTGACATCGACGCTGGCCTGTCAACATACGGCTTCCTACAACTCGCCAATATCGGGATCGCCTCCAGCGAACTCGAAGAGGTGTTCCATGCAAGCCAGGCTCTCTTCAAAGGCCCGGCAGCCGTCAAACAGCAATGCGCGTATCGCTCAGCTGCGGAGAATTTCGGCTACCAGGGCCTGCTGGAGGAAAACCTCGACCCCATGGCGCCGGCCGATCTCAAGGAAACGTTCACGATGCGCAACATCGTGGCCGATCCACCGCCACCGGAGCGCTGGCCCTCAGACCGATTTCGGGAAACGATGTGCGACTTCTACGCTCACGCTCTCGCTTGCGCTCGCGAGATCCAGCGGCGAATGGCCGGTACCCTGGAATTGCCGGAGGACTATTTCACCCGGCTCCATTCCGGGCAGAACGTCACGCTGCGCCTTCTATATTATCCGGCAAACGCGGCCCCGTATCCGCTTGGCGACCCTGATCCCGCGCAAATGGGCGCGGGCGCGCACACCGATTACGGCTTCATGACGCTGCTGTTCCAGAACGGCGTCGGCGGTTTGCAGGTCATCGACAAGAGCGGCGCATGGATCGACGTGCCGCCGCGGACCGACGCGGTGGTCGTCAACACCGGCGACATGCTGGAGCGCTGGACCAACGGCAAATACAAATCGACTATGCACCGCGTGATCGCCAAGACCGGCCACCGCGACCGGCTGTCCATCGCGATGTTCATCGATCCCGACACCGATGCTTTGATTGAGGCGTTGCCCAGTTGCGTCTCGTCGGACAACCCCGCTCGCTTCGCCCCGATCTCGGCCGGGGCGCATCTTCAGGCGCGGCTGGAAGCTTCGCACCAGGGAAGGTTCACCCGATGAACGGCGCAGCGCGCAGTGTAGCACAGCGGCGCTACGACTTGCCTTTGCTGGCCGCGGGATCCGTGACCTTTTCGGTGTCGACTATGTTCAGTTCGATGAAACCGGTATTGATCGCTCGCTTTGTCGAGCAGGCTCATTATTCATCCAGCCTTGCTGGTCTTTCGGCGGCCATGCCGTTCATTGGCGGCATAGCCTCCACTTTTCTGATGCCCTGGTTGTTCCGTCATGTGGGCGCACGTTCGGCAATGGTGACGTTCGCGACTGGTCTTGCGCTTTGCGAGGCATGCAATGCGCTGATCTTCGCCGTCCCCGCGCTAATCCTGCTTGGCCAGTTCCTGGCCGGGATATGCGGCGGCGTGCTTATGGGCATGGCCTCGCGCCTGATCGCCGTGTCCGAACGCTCCGAGCAAAGTTTTGGCATCGTGGACATGGTCGGCGTGTTGGCCATGTCCTTCATGATCGCCGGGTTCGGCTCTGCAGTGGAGTGGGATGGGCTGCGCGGGGGCTTTTCTGCAGCTGCCCTCCTGTGCGCGCTTTTCGCAGTGATCGTGCAGCTGTGCCGCGCCGGCTTGCCTAAGCCGCACGGACCGACCGAACTCGAGCGCGCCCCGCCGTTTACCATCAGCTGGCGGGCGGGAGCCATCGTTGCCATGGGCGTGCTGTTCGTGACGTTCAGCGGCCTCGGCTTTGCCTTCATGATCACCGTCGCGCGCAATCTCGGCATGACTTATGACGAGGCGAGCTCCGCGATCGGGGTCGTCCTGTTCGTCTCCGCCTCCGGGTGCCTGATAGGCGGATGGTGTGCTGCGAAATTCGGACCCAAGATCCCGCTGATCGCGGCTTTTGCAGTCTGTGCTCTGGGCTGGTACACCGCCTTGAACGCCAGCAGTCAGTGGGCGTTTTTGCTCGGACTCGTCCCCGCCGTCTTTGCCCTGCAATTCTGCTTCCCGGTGTTGCTCACCTTGGCCGGGTCTTTCGACCGGGAGGGCCGGCTTGCCGCCGTCGCGGCGCCCATCATTGTCAGCGGATTTGCCTGGGCGGCAATTCTGGCCGGAGTGCTGGTCGATTATTGGGGCATCGGCGCACTTGCCGTGGCCAATGCGGCGGGGATGGTCGTATGCACGATCCTGGTGCTCGTAGGCACTTCCGACCGATCCTTTCAGAAGCCGTAAGGTAATGCACGATCTGCAAGGAAGCGATACGAGGCGCGAAATACCCACGCGGTCAATGGAACGTCGTATCGCCGCCTGTCGGAGCTTGACCTCTAAACCACCTCGATCAGGATCGTATCGATCGTGAAGGAACCGTCGGGCTCGATTGCAAAGTGACTGGCGACCTCGCTGCTGGCCAGACCTTGCAGGGTGCGGACGGCAGCGGCACGATCGGGCGTGGTGCTCATCCGTGCGATCCAGTCGGCAAAGTCCATGCGCAAGCGCCCCTTGGTAATGGCGGTGATGGCAAAGCCCGCCTCAGCCAGCATCGCTTGCCATTCCAGCTCGCTGTAGTCGCGCACATGGGAAGGGTCGCGCAGGAGCTCGACGGCTTGCAGATGCGTATCGGCAGCGGCCCTCGGAGGTGCGATGACATCGGCAAACACCGCAACCCCGCTTTTGCGCAGCACCCTGCGCGCCTCTTTCAGCCCTGCCGGCACATCATGCCAATGATGCACCGAAAAGCGACAGGCCAGCATATCAAACGTTCCATCGCCAAACGGCAGCGTGGCCGATGAGGCACAGCAAGTCTCGATGTTGATAAGGCCGCGCCGCTCCGCTTCAGCCGCCACCGCAATCGTCATTTCGGGCGAGAGATCACTGGCGGTGACCCGCGCGGAACCTGCGGCCAGCGAAAAGGCCACATGACCGCCACCACAGCCCAGATCGAGCGAATGGATCGGCGCCATTGCGGCGGCGATGGCGGCGATGCGTTGCAGATCCGCGCCGGATGCATGGGCGGAGCTGGCGACATAGGCGTTCGCACGCGGGCCGAATTGGTTTTGCACGAGATGGTTGTGGTGCTGGGTCATAAGCTGTCTCCTAAGCGGGACACTGCGTTGTAACTTAGCCTGTTACAATGAATAAACTTATCCTGTTATACGGCTTACCATGATCGACGCAGAACAGCGTATCCTGCTGGGCGCCTTCGTCCGGGCTCGACGCGAAAGCATAGCTCCCGACACGCCTACGCGGCGGCGGCGCACTCCAGGCTTGCGCCGAGAAGAGTTGGCCGCTCGCGCCGGGATCGGCGTGACATGGGTAGCCTGGATCGAACAGGGGCGCGATGTGCGCGCCTCTGCCGAGACATTGGCGCGACTGGCCGATGGGTTGAGCCTGACGCGCGCGGAGCGGGCCTACCTCTTCAATCTGGCCGCACGCCGCGATCCCGCCGATCCTTTTCGCCCGGGCACCACCGAGGCACCGCCGGCGATCAGCGCGCTCGTCTCGGGACTGACGTGGCCGGCCTATGGGCTGGACGCGGCGTGGCACGTGTGCTGCGCCAATGCGGCGGCGCGGCGCCTGTTTGTTGGCCTGTTCGCCGATTCAGAGCAGCCCAACTTGCTGCGCTATATCTTTACCTGCGCACAAGCCCGCGCCCTGCTCCCGGATTGGGAGGACCGCTGCCGACGCGTTCTCGCCGAGTTTCGCCGCGACTATGGCCGCGTGCTGGGCGATCCGCGGGTGGGCAGCGTCGTGGCTTGGCTTCGCGGCAACAGCGATACCTTCCGCACTGCATGGGACCAGCAAAGCGTGCTGGCACGCGAAAGCGGACCACGTCTGTTTGAACACCCGATAGACGGAGCGCTCCGCTTCACCCAGCACACCCTCGCCGAAGTCGAGCGGGGCGATTTCCGTCTCGTGGTGCTCGAGCCAGAGACATGAACGAGCGTCGGCTTGCGACAAGCCGCGAACCTCGTGCTGGTGAGTGCCTTCCAGAAGGTACAGGCATGTTTCGACAAGCGCTGGCGTTCGCTCTGATGCAAACGAACGGCTTCCACCGGTTGCCCGCTGCCGCTTCCAGCATAAATGGGCGTCGCGGCTGACGCCTTGAGAGCGGTCGTAGCGGGACGCCAACGAAGCGCTTCAAACCGGCCATCCGTTCATCGCGCGAGCCGTCTACGCCGCGGCCGCCTTAAGGCTTCGTGGTAAGTGCCTGCTCAGAGTACCGTGAGTATCGAAGTCCAGGGCAATTGACGCAAATCGTCCGGCCTGCAACCGCATTCCCCCATGCAGTCCCCCTCGCGCCTCGTATGGAGCACCGCATTCCCGGCAATGCTGACCAATGTCGCGACCGCCCTGTTCGGTCTCGCTGACATGTGGGTCATCGGCCGGCTCGGCGACGCCACAGCGCAAAGCGCGGTCGAGCTCGGGGCGAAGTTCATGATGGCCTTGCTGATCGTGTTCGCCTTTCTGCGCACAGGCACGGTTGCGCTCACCGCTCAGGTTGCGGGTCGTGGGGATCAAGACGAGCAGGCTGCGATCCTGGTGCGAAGCTTGGGCGTGGCACTGGCCATCGGCGCGCTGCTGCTGCTCGTACGCCCTTGGGTGGTCGAGGGAGGACTCGGGCTGCTTGAGGCCAAGGGGCAAATAGCCGCCAACGCCGCCGCGTATATTAATATCCGCTACTGGGCGGGGACGGCCTGGCTGCTCAACTGCGCGCTGGGCGGCTGGCTGATCGGGCGGCGGCGCGTGCGGACAATACTTGTCGTCGAAGTGACGGCCAATGCCGCTCACATCGCGCTCGATCTCGCTTTCGTGCTTTGGATCGGGTGGGGAATTGCGGGTGTCGCGGTGGCGACTGCCTGCTCGGAACTGTTGAAGCTGGCACTTCTGGCCGTTGCCGTGATGCGCGAGCCGGCGGCTGGCACGGCGCTGGCGGCCATTCGCCGCCGCACG